>Ga0335072_10004454_pt1 | contig 20804 bp, 18 predicted proteins | sample Lox_Sample_21_FD_206725 | JGI IMG/M metagenome (GOLD analysis project Ga0335072, IMG submission 206725) | Soil microbial communities from Loxahatchee National Wildlife Refuge, Florida, United States - Lox_Sample_2.1 | ecosystem: Environmental > Terrestrial > Soil > Wetlands | place: USA...
CGGCGTTGATCGCGTTCTGTATGGCGGTTGTCGAGTCGGTCTGGCCGGTCGGGTCCGCCCCGTAGGTCAGCACCGAGATCGAGCCTGCCGGCTGTGGCGCGGGCGGCGCGACCTCCTGGAAGTCCGCGACGTTGATGGTGACAGGGATCGACGGGTTGGCGATCTCGAACCGGACCTGCGTCCCGGCCGGCAGGGTCCGGCCGAACATTGTCCGCACGTCGTCGTACATGTGGTGACCGTGCAGGTCCGCGGGGTTGTTGGTGAACGGATAATCCCCGTAGAACCAGTCGAAAGCCGAGGTCAGGGTTAGGTCGGGTTGCTTCTGGCCGGCTACGTACACCTTCAGCGGCGTCGTCAGCCCAGTCCCGTCGGCCGAGTCGGGGATGGAGTAGCGAAGGTCGACCGAGTTGGCCGGCCTGGCCAGGGTGAAGTCGACGTACTGCCCGGCACCGCTGAGGGTCACCGCGGTGCGACCGATGGCCTCGTCAGCCAGTGTGTACAGGTTGTAGGACGGGCCGATCACGGCGCCGTTGGTCTGCGACCCGACCGCCGAGTACTCGGTGAACGGGACAGTGGCGCCACGACCGTGATCGGAGGTTGGCACCAACGCACTGCGGTGGCCGGGATCGGATGCGGGAGATGTGCTGGCCGCAGCCGTCCCCGCGGAACTTGCCAATGCTACGAGCGTCGCCAGCGTCACGCCGCCGGCGAGTCTTCGTGCTAACACGGCCACCCCTTCCAGTCAGGACTCAGCTGAGCGCGATGAACCACTTGGGCATGAAACCTCCGCGCTCACCGGCCATCTAACACCGGGGCGTTAGTTCTTGCAATGATCTGTAGCTAGCTTTCATGCAACAGGCTTCGATGTGCGCCCTTACCATGTATCCATTGCAGACCCTTGTCGCCCACATTTCGAAGGCCCCTCAGTGCAAGGACCATCGACGTCTTGATTGCATGGCTGCATCACGCGAGGTAGCGCGTGAGCGGAAGCCCCGGCGGGTGCGGACGCGTTTCGGAGTCGCGCTGCCAGCAGGCCGTACCGCGGTGTTCGGCCTCGGCGCGAGGGTGTTTGCGGGGGCGGCTAGTTCACAGATCCGGGTGGCGGTATCGTGCCGGGCCCGCTGGTATCGCAGGCAAGGGCACTGGGGTCAGTGTCCAGCAGCGGCTGCGCGAGCTTAGGCGGGTGCTCGAAGGCCGCGACGGCGAAGTCCACCATGTCCAGCATGGGTTTGGCGTTAGCGTCCCGGTAGGTCATGGCCGGCAGATTCCACTTGTGCTCGACGAGCGCGCAGATACTGGTGTGATCGAACACCTCGTGCGAGACGTAGTCCGGCCGGGCCCATGGCGAGACGATTGCGCACGGCACCCGGAAGCCGTATTGCCGGAAGCCGGTGTAGGCGGCCGAAGCATCTGGCGGGATGTCATCCGGGGCAATGGCCGCCGGCGGCACTACGTGGTCGTAGTAGCCGCCATGCTCGTCGAAGGTCCAGATGAGCAGCGTGTTCTTCCACCCGGGGCCGGTCATGACGGCATCGATGACCGAAGCGGCGAACTGCTCGCCGTACGCGATGTTCTGCGGATCCTCTTCGGAGTTCTTCGAATAGGACGGCTCGACCAGGCTGAACGCCGGCAGCGTGCCTGCCTGCGCCGCATCGAAGAACTCCTCGATCTTGTGCAGGTGATCGGCGTACTTCACCAGCAGTTCCGGGAACAGCGCCATTGTCGGCGCCGGGAGGATCAAGTCCTCCAGCTGGTAATAGTCGGCAAACGAGACGCCGGCGTGGTCCAACCGGTCGAAGATGGTGCCGTTCGCCGGATAGCGGAGGGGATCCGGTACGCCGTCGTCGACCATTCCGAGCGACGTCGCTGCCATCAGATAGCGCCGGTTGGGAAAGGTCTGGCCGAGCAGCGAGCAGAAATACCGGTCGGCAATAGGGAACGTCGAGGCTAGCGAGTAATAGAACGGCAGGTCCGCCTTTTCCCAGTAGCCCATGGACACCGGGCCGCTACCGGACACGACGAATCCGGAGTTGTCGTCGTTCGCTACCTGGGTGTGACTGTCAGTCCAGCTCTGGCTTGGCTTCCCGTCGAGCTGGCAGGTGGTCGGCATCCGGAACGCGTGCTGAAGCTGACCGCTCGCGTACCGATTGGTCTCAGTCGGCTTGCCGCCGGGGCCCAGCGTGAAGCCGTCAGCCCCGGCCCGGTCGAGCATTCCCAGGTGGTTGTCGTAAGAGTGATTCTCCATCATCAGCACGACGATGTGCTGGAGCTGCGGGATCGTGTCCGTTCCGGCAGCCAGTTCCGGGTAAGGCAGCGAACCGGGCTGACGCAGCGCAGGATCGGCGGCCTCCGGGCTGGTCTGGTTCGCTCCTGCTGCCGCACCAGCTAGGCCGGCGCTGGTCGCGCCGCCAAACCGTACCTGCTCCCGCGGATCGTCAATTGAATTGGAGTTAGTGACCTGGCCGCCCATTGTTCCCCTCCGTCACCGTAGTGCCGGAATGAGCGTCTCAGGCGCAGGTAAACACTGCAAGCCCGGTCGTGCAGCCGAAATTTAGGTCCCGATCCGCGCCCGTTCACGCTTGCTGTCGTTGGTCCACAGCAGGCTCTGCGGTCACGGCAGTTTCGGGGTCCGGCCACTTCTTGAGCTCGACTTGCGGGATGAGCCAGGTGGCCAGGAATGCCAGTGCGGCAACCGGCACCGCCCAGGTGAAGACGGTCTGGATCGTCTCGGCGTAGCCGGCGACGAAACCCTGGTGGATCGCGGTCGGCAGGTGCGACAGGAGAGCCGGCGTCACGTCCGCGGCCGAGAACCCGGACGGCAGCCGGAGCCCGTGCAGGTGCGTGGCCAGGTTGCCGACGAGGACGTTGGCGAAGATGGCACCGAAGATCGCCGTCCCGAAGGAGCCGCCGATCGACCGGAAGAACGTCGCGCCAGAGGTCGCGACACCGAGCTCGGAATGTGGCACGGCGTTCTGGACGATGATGACGAGCACCTGCATGACGCCGCCGATGCCCATGCCCAGCACGAGCATGTAGAGCGCGTCGAGCCACGACGATGTGCTCACGCCCATCAGTGACAGCAGGTACAGGCCGACCGTCATCGTGGCCGCGCCGGCGATGGGCCAGAACCGGTACCTGCCCGTCCGGCTGATCAGCTGACCCGAGCCGATGGAGACGATCAGCAGCCCTGCCATGAGCGGCAGCAACCGGACGCCGGAGAGGGTCGGCGATACGTCGCGCACAACCTGGAAGTAGGCCGGCAGGTAGGTGATCGCACCGAACATCGCGAAGCCGACGATGAAGCCGACGACGCTCGTCACCCAGAATGCGCGCAGGCGGAACAAGTGCATTGGCAGCACTGGCTCGGCGGCCTTCCGCTCGACCAGGACGAACACGCCGGTGAGCACCACTCCGCAGGCGCCCAGGATCCAGATAGGCGCGGTGTTCCACCCGTAGGTCGTGCCGCCAAGGCTGGTGAGCAGGATGAACGAGGTGGCCGCGAGAGCGAGAATCGTGGTGCCGATGTAGTCGATGACATGGTGCACCCGGCTGAGCCTGCCCGGCACCTGGCTTGCTACCACGATGAGCGCGATGATCCCGATCGGCACGTTGATGTAGAAGATCCAGCGCCAGGTCAGGTTGTCAACAAACACGCCGCCGAGCAGCGGGCCGACGATACTGGCTACGCCGAAGACCGCGCCGAACAGGCCCACGTACCGGCCGCGCTCGCGCGGCGAGACGATGTCGCCGACGATCGCCTGAGCGCCGACCATCAGCCCGCCGCTGCCCAGGCCCTGAACCGCGCGGAACGCGATCAACTCGACCATGGAATGACTGATCCCCGACAGCACCGAGCCGACAAGGAAGATCACGATCGAGGCCTGGAAGAAGGTCTTGCGGCCGTACTGATCGCCGAGCTTGCCCCACAGCGGCGTCGATACGGTAGTCGCCAGCAGATACGCCGTGATCACCCAGGCGATGTGCGAGCCGCCTTTGAGATCGCCAACGATCGTCGGCAACGCGGTGGACACGATGGTCTGATCCAGGGCCGCGAGCAGCATGCCGAGCATGAGCGCGCCGATGATGAGCAAGACCGACCGGCGGCTGAGGCCGGGCAGCGCGCCGTTGCCGGCTGCGCCCATGTCAGCTCCTGGTGCTGAGCTGGCGGGCGTTGGCTCCGTGCCAGTGGCAGAGTCTGGCGTGCTCATGAGGTCTGATCCTTTCCGTGCTGCCCGGATCCGGCGGGCTGGCTCTCAGTAGCAGTTGCTGCCCCGGCGAGGCCGCGCAGCGCGCTGTCCTCCGGGAATCCGTCGGCAAGCGCCTGGAAGGCCACATCGCTGAGCTCTTCAAGCGGGATGGCGCCACCTGAGGAGGCCCAGAACGACAACGTCGCCCGCAGGACGCCCATGGCTGCGCTCGCGAGTATGAGCGGATACGGATCGCGCTCAGCGTCGGTGCCGAGACGCTCGGCAAGCGCGGCCGCGACGCTCGCTTCGGTCTGGGCCATATGGGCAGCTTGAGCTGCCCGCAGCTGAGGATCGGCGTGCGCGGCTCTCATCTGCGTCACCCAGCGCAGCGGGTCGTCGCCGAGCTCCGCAAACTGAGCGACGATGCTGCGCACCTGGTCGACGAGAACGCTGCGAAGCACCTCCAGCGCGCTATTACCCGGCTCAGCATGGACCAGGCGCAACCGCAGCTGCTCCACCCGGCCAGGGTCGGCGCCGAACAGCACGGCTTCCTTGGACGGGAAGTAGTTAAAGAACGTCCGGGGCGCGACGTCGGCGGCAGCCGCGATGTCCTCGACCGTGACGTGCGAGAACCCTCGCTCGGCGATGAGATCGAGCGCTGCCCGCCGGATGGCGATCTTGGTGGCCAGCTTCTTCCGCTCCCGCAAGGACGGGCCCTGCTCGGCGAGCGGGCCGGCTCCTGATAGTCGCATGCAGCCAGTATAACATTAAACTGAGCCTAACTTTGCACCAAAGATATTATTGCATTGAGTGCAACTCCGTGATGGGGCGGACGCGCTGGGCCGGCACTGCCCGTTCCCGGTACGGGAGGGGTTTTAGGCTCATACGCCCAATCGAGCCGCGAGGTCGTCGTCCACGATCAGGACCTGCTTGCCGAGGGTGTGTCCGTGCTCCACCTCGCGGTGCGCCTCCCCTGCGTCCTGCCAGTAGTACCTGCGGGAGATATGAACCGACAGCGACCCGTCATCGAACCACGGGGCCATCCTGATCAGCCGGCTGCCCTCCGGACGGCCGTCGTAGGCCTGCCAGCGCACCCGGTCTGCCTCGGGAAACTGCGTCGCATGCACGGGCGTGGCGATCGTGGCGCCGTCACGGGCCGCGCGGGCCGCGCCTTCGAGGGTCGGCGCGGCGCAGGCGAGCACGTGCTGGGCGCCGTCGGTTGCCTCCCGCACTTTGTCGGGCCAGCTGGCCTGGTCATGGTCCACGACTACAGCGGCGCCGAGCTTATGGACGAACCCGTGGTGCTGACGGCTTGCGGTAGCGGTCACGACCGCGCCGAGGGCGGCCGCGATCTGGACTGCGAAATGGCCAAGGCCGCCCGCCGCTGCCGTGATCAGCACGTGGTCGCCAGCGCGGACACCGAGAATGTCGGTCAGGCCCTGCTCGGCGGTGAGCCCGTCAATCGGCACCGCGGCCGCGTCGGGCTCGGACAGCCCGGACGGGATCGGGGCGAGTTGCTCGGCCGGGCAAGTCACGTACTGCGCGTAGCAGCCGGTGAGGCCGGGATAGCCGTACACCGGTTCGCCGTCGCTGAACGCGGCGTCGGCGCCAGTGTCGCCCTCCACCAGGCCGGCGAACTCACCACCAGGGATATACGGGTAGCTTCCCGGCAACTCGCCGCTGCGCATGTGGACGTCCCACGGCCCGACTCCGGCCGCGAGCACGCGCACCAGTACCTCGCCGGGGCCTGGTTGCGGGATGTCCGTTTCGACGACCTCGAGCACCTCGGGTCCGCCGGGCTTAGCTACCATGATCGCCTGCATTTTGTCGCTCCTGCCCCGGGAACAGCCACGCTATGGCTGAAGTGTTGCCGCGCTGGCGTGACCGTACACCGTTACTGGCTTGCAGCCTTCTACTGGCTTGCAGCCTTCTACTGGCTTGCGGCCTCCGGGCGCGGCGCTGCTCTCGTTGCCAGGGCCGCGCTGACTGCCCGCCCTTGCGTCCGGGTAGCACCGTGGGTAGCCGGCGTCCGGCTTCTGTTATCCGGCTGATCGCGCGAGCGGGGGCGGCACATGGACTACGAGCAGATCATCACGGTTATCCGCCGGGCGGCTGGCGGCCTGAGCAGCGAGGAAGCGGAACTGGCCGCGCACGCGACCCTGCAGACGCTCGCCGAGCGCCTCTCGCGCAGTCAATCGCTGCACATCCTGCGGGAGCTGCCCGCCGAGCTGAAGCCGTGGATCTACACCGTCACCGACGCCGCGGCGTTCGGCATCGATGACTTCCTCGAGAAAGTGGCCGACCGTGAGGACACCGACGTCGAGACAGCCCTGCGGCACGCGCGAGCGGTGTTCTTCGCGCTGGGCGACGCGCTCGGCCCGGCCGAGGTTGCGCACCTGGCAGGCAGCTTGCCGAAGGCCTTCGACCCGCTCGTCGCCGAGGCGCAGCGCAGGTACCTGGACATAATGCCCGCCGACCAGTTCTTTGGCCGGGTGGCCCAGCGTCTCGGCGTTGACGACCAGACGGCCCGCAAGATCGCCGATGCGGGCCTGGAGACGCTCGCCGTCCGCATCGCCGCCGGGCAGGTTGAAGAGCTGATAGGCCAGCTCGATCCGGTGCTGCACGCGCCGCTGCGGCGGGGTCTGGCGGCTGCGCCGGCCGCCGCGCGGATGCCGCTGGCGGAGTTCTTGCAGCGCGTTGCCGAGCGGGAAGGCGCAGACCTGGACGAGGCGGGCCTGTTCGAAGAGACCGCCAGGCACGCTCGCGGCCTGTTCGCGACCCTGGCCGAGGCGGTCAGCGACAAAGAATGGTTCGATGCGACCGTCGAGCTGCCCGACGAGTACCGGGCCATTGTGCCGGCGCGAGCCAGGTAGTTTTGCTGTCCGTGAACCACCTCGTTGCCGAGGCTGGGCAACCCGACGCGACCGGCGATAACGACGGGAACGCCGGGTTACCGGCTGGTCACCTGGCGCCAGCGGACTGGTTAGAACAGGGGGTCCGTTACCCTTGGGCCAGTGAAGGCGCTACTCCTGGAGAACGTCCATCCCGAAGCCGTCCGGCTGCTCGAGGAGTCCGGACTCGAGGTCATCACCCGGCGATCAGCCATGGACGAAGCCGAGCTTGCGGCCGCCCTGCCGGGCGTTGCTGTCCTCGGCATCAGGTCTAAGACCCAGCTGACCGCGACCGCTCTCGCGACGGCGCCGGATCTGATCGCCGTCGGGGCATTTTGCATCGGTACCGACCAGATTGATCTGGCGGCCGCATCATCCCGCGGAATCGCCGTCTTCAACGCCCCGTACTCAAATACGCGCAGCGTGGTCGAGCTCGCCATGGCGGAGATCATCGCCCTCACCCGTCGGCTGACCGAGAAGGACCGGGCGCTGCACTCCGGCATGTGGGATAAGTCAGCAAATGGCGCACATGAGGTTCGCGGCCGGACACTAGGCATCGTCGGGTACGGCAACATCGGCGCGCAGCTCTCGGTCATCAGCGAGGCGCTCGGCATGCGGGTGGTGTTCTACGACACCGCCGACAAGCTCGCACTCGGCAATGCGCGGCGCTGCGTCAGCCTGGAAGAGCTGCTTGAGATCTCCGATGTCGTCACATTGCACGTCGACGGCCGCCCGTCCAACAGCTCGCTGTTCGGCGAGAAGGAGTTCAGCCGGATGCGGCCGGGCTCCCTGTTCCTGAATCTGTGCCGCGGCTTTGTGATCGACCACGAGGCGTTGCGGCGGCACCTGCTTTCCGGTCATCTGGCCGGAGCGGCGGTCGACGTATTCGTCGCCGAGCCGCGCTCAGCGGGCGACAGCTTCGAGTCCGTGCTGCGCGGTCTGCCGAACGTAATCCTCACCCCGCACATCGGCGGCTCGACCGAGGAGGCCCAGGCCGATATCGGCGGATTCGTTGGCACCAAGCTTGTCGATTTCGTCGCCGTCGGGTCGACGTCGCTCTCGGTCAACCTGCCCCAGGTAGCGCTCCCGCCCGCCACGGGCACGCACCGGCTGGCGCATCTGCACAAGAATGTTCCCGGCGTGCTGGCCGAGATCAACTCGGTGCTGGCCGCGCATCGCGTGAACGTCGAAGCCCAGCTCCTTGGTACTCGCGGTGAGATCGGATACGCACTGACCGATATCGGCATCGACTATCCCGATGAGGTCGTGTCCCGGCTGCGCGCAATGGATCCGACCGTCCGATTGCGGGTCCTGTCTTGACGCTGGCGGCCGCGCTGGAGGCCGCCGTCGGGCCGGAGCACGTCCTGGTGGACCGGGACCTGCGCGCTTCGTTCGAGACCGACTGGACCCGCCGCTTTAGCGGTACCGCCCGCGCAGTGGTGCGTCCGGCCGCCTCGAGTCAGGTGGCGCGCGTGCTCGCCGCGTGCGCGGATGCCGGAGTGCCGGTCGTCGTCCAAGGCGGCAACACCGGCCTGGTCGGCGGCGGTGTACCCGGCCCGGAATCGGGCGGCAACCCGCCGGTGCTGCTTGTCACTACCCGGCTCGACGAGCTGTCCGCAGTGTCACCCGCGGCCCGCCAGGTCACGGCCGGCGCCGGGGTCCGGCTGGCGGCTTTGACCGCTCATGCACGGGCCGCGGGCCTGGACTTCGGCGTCGATCTCGCCGCGCGTGACTCGGCCACCGTCGGCGGCATGGTAGCCACCAACGCAGGCGGCATCCGGGTGGTGCGGTACGGCAGCATGCGCGAGCAGGTCGCCGGTGCCGAAGCCGCGCTCGCCGACGGGCGGATCATCTCCCGGCTGGATGGCCTGGCCAAGGACAGCACCGGATACGACCTCGGTCACCTGCTCGCCGGCTCGGAAGGCACTCTGGCCGTGATTACCCGGCTCCGGCTCCGGCTGGTCACTCCCGAGCCCGGCCGTGCCGTCGCTTTCATCGCGGTCAGCGATACCGCTGACGCAGTCGATCTGCTCGCGGCGATGCGGACCAGGCTGGCCGGCATCAGCGCGGCTGAACTCTGCCTCCCCGCCGGGCTCGCGCTCGCAGCGGGTTACCTGGGCGTTCCGGTACCGCTGGCCGGCGCCGGCGGGGCCTACGTGCTGATCGAGGTCGCGGGCGAAACGGACCCGCTCGACGAGCTGCTAGCCGCGCTCCAGGCGTGCGACCAGGTGCTTGACGCCACAGTGGCATCCTCGGCCGCGGAGCGGGCCCGGCTGTGGCAGCTGCGCGAGGCGCACACCGAGGCGATCAGCGCCGCGGGCGTCCCGGTAAAGCTGGATGTCTCCGTTCCGGCCGGCCGGCTCGCCGACCTCGTCGGCCGCCTGCCCGAAACAGTCGCCGCCGCCGCGCCAGCAGCTCAGCTGATCGTTTTCGGACATCTGGCTGAGGCGAACCTGCACGTCAACGTTCTGCAAGCAGACGCCGAGGCGGCCACCGGCGCGGTCCTCGCGCTGGTGGCGGGCCTGGGCGGGTCAATCAGTTCCGAGCACGGCATCGGCCGGGCAAAAGCCAGCTGGCTCGGCCTGTCTCGCAGCCAGGCCGAGATCGACGTCATGCGCGCTGTCAAGGCTGCTTTCGACCCGCTCGGCCTGCTCAATCCGGGCGTCCTGTTCCCGGCGACGGCGAGCGCGAGCGTGCCAGCCTGAGCCACTTACTATTTCCGCAGGGGGGGGCATCGAGGGGGCGAGATGAACCGCGAGGACGACATCGGGAGCGTGAAGCACTGGCGCGAGCTGCTTGACAGCGAGCGCGACGCGGCGGACTTGTACTCCCGCATCGCAGCGACCGAGACCGGCGAGCGGCGGACTATCTTCCAGGAGCTCGCGGCCGTCGAACGGCGGCATGCGGCGCACTGGGAAGAGAAGATCCGCGGTGCCGGCGGAACCGTGCCGCCGCCAGGCCGGTCCAGCGTGCGCACTCGGCTGCTCGCGGCCGCGGCCAGCAAGCTGTCGCCCGGCTCCGTACTGCCGCTGATCGAGCGGACGGAACGGGCCGATGCGGGCAGATACGACGCCGATCCCGACGCGGCACCGGGCATGGCGGCCGATGAGCACGGTCACGCCCGGACTATCGCCAAGCTGATCGAGGGCGGGCGCCCGAGCCCGCAGCAGCAGATTGCCAGAAGGGAGCCGTGGCATCGCGGCGATCGGTCCGGCACGTTGCGGGCCGGCGTTTTCGGCGTGAGCGACGGGCTTGTGTCCAACACCGCGCTGGTCATGGGCGTGGCCGGCTCGGGAGCCTCACACACGGTAATCCTGCTCGCCGGCACCGCGGGCTTGCTGTCCGGATCGTTCTCGATGGCAGCCGGCGAGTACACGTCGATGGCCAGCCAGCGCGAGATGTACCAGCGGGAAATTGCCCTCGAGGCGCAGGAACTGCAGGAGAAGCCAGAAGAGGAGCACGATGAGCTTGTCCTGCTGTACCGGGCGAAGGGACTGCCGCGCGACGAAGCGACGCGGCTAGCCGACCGGATCATGGCTGACCGGCAGGTCGCCCTGGACACGCTCGCCCGCGAGGAACTCGGGCTGGATCCGGGCCAGCTCGGCTCGCCGCTATCCGCGGCCGTCTCCAGCCTGCTGACGTTCGCTGTCGGAGCACTGGTCGTGCTGTTGCCCTACTTCGCCGGCGGCGGCACCGCCGCGCTCGTTGCTGCGATCGTCCTGGCCGCAGCTGCCCTGGTGGCTGTCGGCTCGGGGATCGGCCTGCTCAACGGCCGCTCAGTCGTCCGGTCCGGACTGCGCCAGTTGCTGCTCGGCGGTGCCGCCGCGCTAATCACTTTCGGCATCGGTCACCTCATCGGCGCGAACGTGTCCTAGCACCGGATATGCCAGACTCAGGCCTCATGGAATCTGGTGCGTTGCTTGACTGCGCCGCGGCTGACGCCCGCTCGCTGCTGGGCGCCGCCAGCACGCGCTGGGACGCGGCCGTGCCGCACTGCCCGGGCTGGGACACCGCCGAACTTGTGCGGCATCAGGGCAGCATCTTCATCTGGATGGCGACCATCGTCACCAGCAGACGGCGCGTCATCCGGCGGGAGCTTGCGCCGGCTCCAGCGCAGTCAGCCGAGCTGCCGGGCTGGTACCTCAGCAACCTGGATTACGCCATCGCGGTCCTGGAGTCGGCCGACCCGCAGTCCGCAACGTGGACCTTCTCGAGCACCGGAGACCTTCAGGTGGCCTGGTGGCATCGGCGCCTGGCCGTCGAGGTGGCGATCCACCGCTTCGACGCCGAGTACGCGATCGGCGCAGCCGACGGCCAGCCGGCCGCGCCCCTGAACGGCGACGTGGCGGCGGCGGGTATCGAGGAGTTCATCACCGAGTTCCTGCCCGGCATGCTGGCGCAGGCGGACGACGCGGAGCTCAAAGGCACGCTGCACGTGCATGCCACCGACGGGCCGGTCGAGTGGTGGATCGATCTGGACGCTTCCGGCGCGGCCATGCCGCAGCACGCCAAGGCGGACACAGCTATCCGCGGCACCCGCTCTGACCTGCTCCTGTGGCTGACGAACCGCAGCGCGCCCGGCTCGCTGGAGGTCCTCGGCCGGCCGGAGGTCGCTGACCACTGGCAGCAATTGCGTCGCTAGCGCTGGCTGGCAGCCTTCGAGTCTGACGAACAGGAGCAGGCGCGTGGTGCGGAAGACCAGCGTCACCCTCGCCGACGGCCGCGCGCTGATGTATTTCGGCACGGTACCCGCGCGGCCCGCCGACTATCCCGATCGGCGCGACCTGGCACCGGCATCATCGGTGTCGGAAGCCCGCTTCGACTGGCTGCTGGGCGAGTGGGTGGTCATCGCCAGCCACCGCCAGGACCGGACCTTTCAGCCGCTCGAGTCCGAATGCCCGTTGTGCCCATCGACGGCCGGCCGCCGCACGGAAGTCCCGGCGCCGGATTATGAGGTTGTCGTCTTCGAGAACCGCTTCCCTGCGTTCACCAGCCACCTGACGGGAACGTCCGCTACCCTCACCCAGCCATCAGACCAGGACGGCCTGCTGTGGGCGCGTCCGGCGGCTGGCCGGTGCGAGGTCGTGTGCTTCACCCCGCAGCATGACGCGTCGTTCGCTGACCTCAGCCCGGCTCAGGCGGCAACGGTCGTAGCAGCCTGGGTGGACCGGTCAGCGGAACTCGCCCGGCACCCCGGCGTGGCACAGGTCTATTGCTTCGAGAACCGGGGTGCCGAGATCGGGGTAACGCTCTCGCACCCGCACGGGCAGATCTACGCTCTCCCCTACGTGACGCCGCGCACCGCCCGGATGCTGCAGTCGTGCGCAAGCTACCGGCGCGAAACCGGGCGCAACCTGTTTGACGACCTGATCGCTGCGGAGCTAGCCGACTCCGCGCGGATCGTGCTCGCCGGCACGCACTGGATCGCCCTGGTGCCGCACGCGGCGCGCTGGCCGTACGAGGTTCACCTGTACCCGCGGCGCCGGGTCCCCGATTTGCCGGCACTTAGCGAGGCAGCCCGCGCTGAGTTCGGCGAGCTGTACCTTGACCTGCTGCGCCGGTTCGACCGGCTTTTCGGCCAGCCCGCGCCGTACATCTCGGCGTGGCACCAGGCACCGGTGCGGGGTGATCGCACCGACTTTGCCCTGCACCTGGAGCTGTTCACCGTGCGGCGAGCCCCAGGCAAGCTGAAGTACCTGGCCGGATCAGAGTCCGGCATGGGCGCGTTCGCGAATGACGTCGCACCGGAGATCGCCGCAAGCCGGCTGCGCGAGCTCGCCTGAGCCAGCCCGAGAACTACGGATATTCGCCGGAAAGGTTCACGACGCTGCCGGCCATGTAGCTGACAGAGTGACCTAGACCCGGTGAGGAGCCGACCTGTGCCCGTGCACGATGCCAGCTGGGAGCACCGCGAGCAGCGGTTCGGCGTCCTGTACCGGGAGCATTACCGCAGCGTCTGGGCCTACGCGGTGCGCCGCATCGACAGCCAGGCGGATGCGGGTGACGTGGTGGCGGATGTGTTCACCATCGCGTGGCGCCGGCTATCCGAGGTTCCCGATCCGCCCGGCGACGTGCTGTGGCTCTACGGGGTGGCGCGGCGGGTCCTCGCGGGGAAGCGGCGTAGCGCCCGGCGCGTGCAGGCTCTCATCGCGCGCATGCAGGCGAACCCAGTGACCGCGTCGACGGGCGCCGACGATCAGCTGATGGATCGGCTGCTCGAGGCTGTCGCGAGGCTCCGGCCGGCCGAGCGTGAGGCCATCGCGCTCGTGCACTGGGAGCAGCTGTCGCATGACGAGGCTGCGAGAGTGCTTGGCTGCTCGGCCAATGCCGTCGCGATCCGGGTACACCGGGCCCGCGCCCGGCTGCGGCGGGCACTTGCCGAGCTTGCTGAGCAGGAACGGGCGCAGCCCGAAGCCCGCAAGGACCACGCCGGTGCCATGGTCGCCGACTCACCGAGAGCCACGGAGGGCTGACCCCAATGCAGCTGGAAGATCTGCTCAGCGCCGCGGACCCGGCCCGGCAAGTCCAGATTGATGAGGCCGACTCGCCTCGCGCGGCCGCGCTTTACCGGCGTATCGTCGGCACTCCGCCCAACCTCGGGGGCGGCGGAGTGCCGGCGAGCGCGCGTACGGTCCCAGGGCGCAGGACGCTGGCCGTGATCGGCACCGCCGTCGTCGTTGCAGCGGGCCTCACCTTGGTCACGCTGATCGGCGGCTCGCGGGGGCCGCACAACACGGCGGCCGGGGGTGGCACGCCCGGCACGTCGCCCCGATCATCGACGTCACCGCGATCATCGACGTCACCGTCACCATCGACGTCCCCCGCGCAGCCAGTGCGGCTGAACCAGGCCGGCCCCGTGCTGGACGCCCTCGCCACCGTCGCCGCCGGCAGGCCACCGGCGACCCTTGTCCCAGGACCCGGCGAGTACTTGTACGTGCTCGACGTCGAGCTCAAAGGCTTCCCTCCTGGGGGCGGCACGTCCATGCCCTGCGGGTCCGTAATCCGGCAGGAGTGGCTGGCGAGCGACGGTTCTGGACGGCAGGTCGGCTACTCCCCTGGGTGCGGCAGCAGCGAAAACCGGTTCACTCAGAGCTGGGGGGCGAAGGACAACGGCATAACTTTCGACTACCTCGCCTGGCAGGGCCTGCCGACCCAGCCAGCCGCGATGGAAGCCGCGATCGTCAACCGGTTCGAGGGGGGGCAGGCCAACAACGCGATTACCTTCCTTCTCGCTACCGGCGTCCTGAACTTCACGGCGCCGCCGGCTGTGCGGTCCGCGCTGTTCAGGATGCTCGCCACAGTGCCCGGTGTGCGGTACCTGGGCAAGGTGACCGATCCGCTCGGCCGAACTGGCGACACCATCGCACTGATCCAGCACCACCACCTAGGCGACATCGTGGTCATCTTTGACCCGAAAACCTCACAGGTACTTGACGAGGCTCCGACGCCACACGGCGGTCGGCTCCACTTGCCCCGGCAGATGCCGCCGTGGCTCGCGCCTTTCATGTACATCGAGACCGGGATCGTCGGGTCAGACAGTGCAACGCCGCCCGGAACGAAGAAGCTGCTCAGCGAGATTCCGTACCGGCACTGGATCTCCTGACAGCCGAGCCCGGACGCGGAACGCGCGTACCTCAGACCACGGGATTAAGCGTCGGGCGTAGCGCCCCTGCACCGCGTAGGCAGCGGCATTCCCCAGGCCGACCAGATACGCCATGATCACTAGCACGTGCCGCTGAAAGGACTCCGTCAATGCCGCAACAACGCCCGCACGAAGCCGCTCCTGAGCTGCCTGCAAGCCTCCAGGTCCGGACGAGTGGAGGCCTGGCCGAATTGACTCGCCGCCTCGCGACTCAAACGAGCCGGAGCGGCAGCGTTCTCGGGCCCCGAATCTGGCCAGTCGACCAGGTCACCGCTGACGGATCTGCCAGCGTGAAAGCGGGGATCCTGGCGAGCCAGACTTCCAGTGCAACCCGGAGTTCCATCCGCGCCAGGTGTGAGCCCACGCACCGGTGAATGCCCAGGCCGAACGCGGCGTGCCGGTTGACCTCGCGGTCGATGACGATTTCGGCCGCCCGGTCAAATTGCGCCGGATCCCGGTTCGCGGCCGGGAACGATAGCAAGATCCAGTCGTCGGCCTTCATGCCGACGCCGTTCCACTGCATGTCGTTCTTGACCAGCCGCGCCATGGTGACTGGCGCGTAGGCGCGCAGGAATTCCTCCATCGCGACCGGAAGCAGCGCCGGCTCGGCGACGATCCGCTCGCGATCGGCCGGCTCCTTCGCGAGGTGCCAGAGCGAGGCGCCGATCGCGCTCCAGGTCGTGTCGATGCCTGCGATCAGCAGCAGTGCCATAGTGCCGGCCACATGCGACGGCTCGAGCTTGCGACCGTAAAGCTCGGCGTTGATCAGGAAGGTTGTGAGGTCCTCGCGTGGATTGTCGATGTGGTCGTGAATCTGCGCGAGCAGGTAATCGAACAGCGCCGACATCCGCGCGATGCGCTCCTCGGGCGGCAGATTGACACCCTCGAGCGTGTTCTCGACGAACCGGCGGAACTGCGGCCCGTCCTCGGCAGGAAAGCCAAGCATGTCCGCGATGACACGCATCGGGATGTGCTGCGCGTAGTCGCGCGCGGCATCGACAACATCCTGCCCGCTGAACGCGTCGATCAGCGAGTGACATAGCGCCCTCGTGCCCGGCTCCTGTCTCCCGACGGCGGTCTTAGTGAACGCGGGCAGCAGTAGCTTGCGCGCGTCATGGTGGAAGGGGGGATCGGAGGAGATCGGCGGCGAGCCGCCGACGGGCGCTGCCTCTCGCGGCGGCCGGAAGTTGCTCATGATGATCGAGCGTGAGGAGAAGCGCTCGGTGTCATAGGCGATCTCGGCGACGTCTGCGTAACGCGTCGGCAGCCAGCCGCCGCCGAACCGGTCGGTGTGCGCGACCGGGCAACGCTGCCGCAGATCGTCCTGGATCGGGTAGGGATTGGCAGCCCACTCGGGCTCCAGATGCGAGAAGTCCGTTGCCCAGTCGCTGACCGGCCCGGTCACGATCGGGTTGCGGGTGCCGACTGGCTCGTCCCCTCTGTCTTCACGAAAGTCCCGGCTGAAGCGCTCGTCGATGGTCATGTCAGTTCTCCTCGATGAGCTCGACGGCGCGTTCGGGACAGTTCGCGACGGCAAGACGAGCGTCCTGCTCTTTGCCCGGCGGCACGATGCCGTCTCCCAGAACCTGCCCGTAACCCTCGTCGTCGTCGCCGAACAGACTGGGCGCCAGGTCATAGCAGCGGCCATGGCCCTGACAGAGTTGAGAATTGATGCGGACCTTCACTGTGTCTTTCCTGTGTACTGTGTCTTTTCTGTGCAATCGGCCGGGGCAAGCGCGGCCACAACCCGGCTGAGCAGTTCCATCCACTCCCCGTCGTCGACCGCATGCATGTCAGGAGTGACGAGGGCGCTGCCCATTGCGAGTAGCAGGCAGAAGTGGGCCAGCGCGTCCGGTGAGAGTGCGGGGTCCAGTTCGCCGCCAGCCTGGGCGATGCGCATGAGCCCGGCCAGCCAGTCGGCGCGCTCGCCCATGTAATCGCGCATGGGCTGGGCAACATCCTCGTCGCGGCGCGCGGCGACCAGCCCTTCGACGATCAGGTCGCCGCGATCCCGAGGCGTTCTCAGCGAGCGGCCGATGACCAGCAGCAACTCCGTGATGGACCGGTCCGGGTCGGCGGCGAACAGCTCTGCCAGCAGCCGCCGCCCGTGCGTGCGCAGGGCGTGGACGAGCAGTTCCGCCTTCGAATCGAAGTGGGCGTACAGAGCGCCGTTACTCACGCCAGCGGCGGCCGCGATATCCGCTACCCGGGTGCCGTCATACCCGCGCTCGGCGAACACGGCGGCTGCGGCCCGCAGCAGCCGCTCACGTGTGTCGGCTGCGGTAACGCCCGCGGTACGGCCCATGGCAGAATTAAACAAACGTTCATCTCATTCGTCAACGGGTCCGCGGGTACCCGTCGAGCTCACCTCACAGTGCTGACCTCACTGTGCTCATCTCATAGGGGCGACTGGGCCAGCGTCAGGCCGAAGTCGCCGTCGGCGTCAGTCCAGAATCCCGCCGTCTTCAGTCCGGCTGCGGCGAGTTCGGCCTCGATGCTGTCGCGGCGGAACTTAGCCGAGATTTCTGTCCGCATCTCTTCCCCGGCCGCGAAGGAGACGGTCATCCCGAGGTCGCCGATAGTTACCCGCTGCTCTCGAGCTGGCGACAAGCGCATCTCGATCCACTCATTCGCCGAGTCGAAGCGGGCGATGTGCCGGAACTCTTCGACGGCGAAGTCAGCGTTCAGATCGCGGTTGACGACCCGGAGGATGTTGCGGTTGAACTCCGCGGTGACGCCCGCCGCGTCGTCGTAGGCGCGCAACAGGCGACCGGCGTCTTTGACTAGGTCTGTCCCGAGGAGGAAGGTGTCGCCGGGGTGCAAGGCCGCAGCGACCTGGCTGAGGAATGCCGCCCGCGCTACCGGTTCCAGATTGCCGATGGTCGAGCCCAGGAACGCGATCATGCGCCGCCCGCCAGGTGGCACAGCGCCGAGATCGTGCTCGAAGTCACCGACAACGGGAGCCACCCGCAGCCCGTCGTATTCGGCGGCCAGCTTGCCGCTGGCCTCGGTGAGCACACTCGGATCGAGATCGAACGGCACGAACTCGCTGAGAGTTCCACCTGCCAGCAACGCTCGCAGCAACAGGCGGGTCTTGGCTGAGGTGCCGCTGCCGAGCTCGACGAGCGACTCGCACCGGGATAGCGCGGCGATCTGCCCGGCGCGCTGCTCCAGGATCGACGTCTCCGCCCGGGTCAGGTAGTACTCCGGCAACCGGGTGATTTCATCGAACAGCTGGCTGCCGCGAGCGTCGTAAAAGTACTTTGGCGGCAGTGTTTTCGGGTATGCGGTCAGCCCGGTCCGCACGTCTGCGCGCAGTTCATCGAGGTACCGGGCCGGCCGACCCTGGACGCGGTGCTCAGCTGGCATCAGTCATGCCTCCAGATCTGTCAGGGTGAGGTTCTGTCCGGGTGACTTTCTGTCACGGTGACCTTCCGTTCCGGCTGACCTCAGGCATCCCAGGCCAGCCGGACGCCGGTGAAGATCTGTCGCCTGATCGGGTAGTCCCAGTTGCGGAACGAGGGCCGGATCGTCGACGGGGCCACGGCCCACGACCCGCCGCGCAGCACCTTGAAGTCACCGCCGAAAAACGGCTCGCTGTAGGCGCGGTAAATCATCGGCGTGAAACCCGGCCACGGCGTGAAGTCCGACGACGTCCATTCCCAGACGTCGCCGATCATCTGCTCGGCGCCGTAAGCCGACGCGCCCGCCGGGTAGGCTCCGACAGGCGCCGGACGCAGCCCCAGGCCGCCAAGGTTGGCCAGCTCGGCCGTAGGGGCCGAAGCACCCCACGGCCAGGTGCGCCGAGCCTGGCGAGCCGGATCCCAGGCGCAGGCCTTCTCCCACTCGGTCTCGGTCGGCAGGCGGCCGCCGGACCAGGTCGCGAAAGCCTCGGCCTCGAAGTAGCACACGTGCTGGACCGGCTCGTCGGGCGGCACGTCCTCCTCGACTCCGAAGCGGCGGCGGGTGCCTTCGATGGTCCAGAATTTCGGCCGCTCGAGCCCGGCTTCGGTCCGGTACGCCCAGCCGCGCGCAGACCACAGTTCTGACCGGCGGTAACCACCGTCGGTGATGAAGTCGCGCCACTCCCGATTGGTCACCGGCACCCGCCCGATCCAGAACGGCGCCACGTCGACCAGGTGGGCCGGACGCTCGTTGTCGAGCGAGAACGGCTCGTTCGCCGCCTCCACTCCCAGCATGAAGCGACCGCCGGGGACGAAGACGCGCTCGCCGGCGATCGAGCGGCCCTCCGGCAACGGCTGTCGCGCGAGCAGGACCGGCGGTCCCTGGCGCAGTTGCAGGGTCGCGTACATGGTCTCGTCGTGCTGTTCTTCGTGCTGGACGACCATGCCCGCGGTGAACAAATCCTCTTCGGGGGTGCGGTCGAGCAGGTCGAGGACCCTGCCGCGCACTTCATAGTTGAACGCTCTGGCCTCGACCGGCGGCATTAGCGGCAGGGCGGGGCGGTCGGCTCGCTTGTGCTTGAACGCGTCGTAAAGCGAGTCCACCTCGGGTGTCAGCATCCCGGGCCGGGCGGGGTCACCGCCGCGGAGCAGCCACAGCTCTTCCTGCTGGCCGACGTGCGCCAGGTCCCAGACAAGCGGGCTCATCAGCGGGTCATGCTGAGCCAGCAGTTCCGGCTCGTCCAGGTCGGTCAGCTGGAGGGTTCGCGCGCGTGCCTGCTCCAGGTCCTTCACCACGTTCTCATGCATGAGCCAGCTCCTCGAATGCGGCGCGTGGTCCGATCTCGGCGATGCGCTGGGCCAGCAGGTCACCTGGCCCGCAGCCGGAGTCAATGAGCTCGGCCAGGTCCGCGACTGCCGAGCCGAGCCCGGCCGGGACGCGCTCCGCAGCGATCGCTACGCATTCGCGAGCTGACTCCGCTAGCACGGTGTTACTCAGGCCCTCTCGGGCGGCGGCAGTCCAGAGCGGGGCGGTGCGCTCGGTCGCCTCGGTTATCTGGTCTGCTGCGACCGGGTCGTCCATGAGTGTCGTGGCGACCGCCGCGATGGCGGGCCACCAGCGCGGCGCGGTCATGTCGAGATACCGCAGCTCGAGATAGCCACGCAGCCGGACCGGCGGGAACAGCGTGGTCAGGTGCACATCAAGATCAGTCGCCGTCGGGAGCCGGCCACCCAGGCGGATGGCGCCGCTGGCCCACCGCTCGAACGGGACCGGGGTGCGCACGGCCAGCGCCTGATCCCCGCGAGTGCGGACGAAGCTGACGGGAGCTGCCAGCGCGTAACGCGCCCACGCCGAGGCGGGGTCGAGCGTGTCGGCGGCCGCCGCGTCCGGTGCGACACAGCCAGGCACCGGTCCGCAGGATCGCGGGTCGAGCCCGCTCCAGGCCCGCTGGCGCGCTGATTTCCAGCCCGTATCGCGCCCGTGCAACCAGGGTGAGCTTGCCGAGATCGCCACCAGGGTCGGTCCGAGCCGATAGGCGCGGGCCACCCGCTCCGCCCACTTACCCTGCGGCCCGGCTTGCAGATTGAGCTGCATCGCCGCGGTGGAGTTCATCATCACCGCGCCGTGCGCTCCTCTGCCCGTGGCGGCGAAGTGCTGCTCCATCGCCTCATAGCGTGGCCGCGGGTTGACCCGCCGAGACGGCCGGATCGGGTCCGCCCCCGCGTAAGCCATACCGAGGCGAAGCTCCGACAGCGCCAGCCGAGTCCCCATCATGTCGTGGCGAAGCTGGTCAATGGCGGTTTCTATGGCCGCCTCGGGCAAGCCGGACAGCTCCAGCTGGCCGCCAGGCTCAAGGGAGACTTTGCTCTTTCTTGGCGCCGCATCGAGAACGTCGAGCATCGGGCCGACCCGGTCCCAGGGCACGGATTCGCCCACCGAGTCAAAGTCCACCAGGTGAGACTCGATCTCCAGCCCGACCGGGCCGATCTCCGACTCAACCAGCGCCGCCCGCCGTGATCGCTCGTAAGCGGCATCGACGCTCAGCGGCTCGGCTTGGCCGGTTGCAGTGTCGGACGCAGCATGCAGGACAGTCATTACGACCCCTCCAGGTCCGGGCCGGCGGACTTACCATGTCCGCCGCGGGTCGGTGCGGGGCGACCGAACTGCAGCCGTCCGTTA
>Ga0335072_10004457_pt1 | contig 20800 bp, 14 predicted proteins | sample Lox_Sample_21_FD_206725 | JGI IMG/M metagenome (GOLD analysis project Ga0335072, IMG submission 206725) | Soil microbial communities from Loxahatchee National Wildlife Refuge, Florida, United States - Lox_Sample_2.1 | ecosystem: Environmental > Terrestrial > Soil > Wetlands | place: USA...
AGAAACACCAGCTTCCAGTTCTCGGCGCGAAGGCCCAACACATCACCGTCGTCGGAGAAATACACCATTCCGCGCCGCGGACTTTTGTCCACCTCTCCGGTCAGGTATGGCAGCAGGTTGTAGCCGTCAATGTGGACCTTGAATTCCTTGTCGCCAGCCTTGTGACCGGCTTTGAGCTTGTCGACGATGTCGGGCTCACCGGCCGCTGCCAACAACGTCGGTAGCCAATCGTGGTGCTGGACGATCTCGTTGGATACGGCACCGGCGGCGATTTTGCCGGGCCACCGGATCATCTCCGGCACCCGAAATGCGCCTTCCCAGCAGGTGTTCTTTTCGCTGCGGAACGGTGTGGTCGCCCCGTCGGGCCAGGAATTGGCGTGCGGGCCGTTGTCGGTGGAGTAGATCACGATGGTGTCCTCGGCGATACCGAGCTCGTCGAGCGCGTCGAGCACCTGCCCGACGTTCTTGTCGTGGTCGATCATCGTGTCGTGATACGGCGACTGCCAGCGTCCCGCCTGGCCCACGCTCTCGGGTTTGGTGTGGGTGAACAGGTGCATGTGGGTGAAGTTCAGCCACACAAAGAACGGCGTGTCGGACTCGTGCTGGCGGTGAATGAAGTCAACGCAGGCTTCGGCGATGTCGTCGTCGATGGTTTCCATCCGCTTCTTGGTCAGCGGGCCGGTGTCTTCGATCCGCTGCTTGCCGACCGGACCGAACCGCTTGTCGACCTCTCCGTTGCCTTGCTCGGTGGCCCAGCAGTGCAACACCCCCCGCGGCAGCAACGCATTTCGCAGCAGGGGAGCTTCCTGCTCCGTGGGATAGTCGGGGTGTTCGGGTTCCTCTTCGGCGTTGAGGTGATACAGGTTGCCGAAGAACTCGTCGAAGCCGTGCACCGTCGGCAGGTACTTGTTGAGGTCCCCCAGGTGATTCTTGCCGAACTGGCCGGTCGCGTAGCCCAGCGCCTTGAGCAGCTCCGCGATCGTTATGTCTTCCGCTGACAGCCCGACATCGGCCCCCGGCATGCCGACCTTGCTCAATCCGGTGCGATACACGCTCTGACCGGTGATGAACGACGCTCGCCCGGCAGTGCAGCTCTGTTCACCATAAGCGTCGGTGAACAGCATCCCCTCCGCGGCGACGCGGTCGATGTTGGGCGTGAAATAGCCCATCAAACCGCGGCTGTAGCAGCTCAGGTTGGAGATTCCGATGTCATCGCCCCAGATGACCAAGATGTTTGGCTGATTGACAGGCATGCGCCCTCTCCTTCACCAACCCCCGGGTCAGCTCAACGCAAGCATCATTAGGGCACCGGCGGGCCATTAACGATGACTGCACAGATGATGTTCAATCACGCGTCGCCCAGGGAGGCACATGCCGAGCTGAGTCGTGGCGTGCACTTAATGTTCTGCCGGCTGTTTTTGCGTCTCGGGATCCCCGTCGGCCGTATCCTCCAGAACGCGCACTGTGACTACGCCCGGCTGCGGCGTGACCACGTGGGCCATGATGTGCACGATCAGATCGATGTCGTCGTGGCCGGTGATCGTGACATGGCCGGCTGGGACGGGTTCGTCTAGTGCCCTCTCGGGCAGGGTTACGTACACCGTGACCTTTTGTGAATCCCCCGCCGCTAGCTGCGCATCAGTGGGTGCCACGACCAAGGCGAAGCCATCGGCCGGCGCTGCCGAGCATCGAACTATGCTCGATTCCGAATGATTGTTTTCGACGAGAAGGCGGGCACTGACGGTTGATCCCGCAGTCCCGTCTACATCGACAGTAATTTCGTTCGACGGCGGCACACCCCCGACAGCATCCGTAAGGGCGCGGACCGATTCGTCGGTTACCGCCAGCAAATCACAGAAGGAATCGAAACTAGCCTCGGCGACCTCGGCCATGTAGCCGGGTAGGCGGTCACGCACGAATGTCACGCCGTGCGACCGCAGCGCGTCTTCATCGACACCACCCGAGGCGGCCTCGTCCACGAGTGCTCTGTACAAACGAGAGCTCCACACCTGCTGGTCGGTGATCCAGGCACTGAAACGCTGGAACCAAAGCACCCACTCGGTGGTATCGCTCTGCAGGGGTGGTTGGGGCGGGGACGGTGGCGACCCGATGGCCGCCATCGTGCCCGCCGAAACCAGGCCACGCGCGTAATCGGCTTGATACCGCAAAACAAGCCCGATGTGCCTCGACAAAGTCCGAGCGTTGACCTGGGCAACTTCGTGATAGGCATCGAGTGCCTGCCGCTGCGCGAAACGCGTTAGCTCATCTGCGATTTGGGCGCCGGACACTTCGGGCGCCGCGACCGCCAGCAGGAGCCGCTGGAAACCCGCAGTGGATTCGCCCGCACGGCTTATCGCCTCGGTGGCGATTGACTGCATCCGCTGAGTCCACTCTGATTCCGGCTGGTGCGTTGTCATATCGCCCGGGCTGGTCTCAGCAATCGCAACAGCACGAACACGAGCAGTCGACCCGGTAGCTGTCACATCTCGTGGGCAGTACCGCGATCGCCACCACGATCGGGCAGAACGTACACCCATCCAACCGGATGGTCACATAGCCGACTTCGCATCGTTCGACGTCACCGAACTGGGTCCTTTCGGCCCCAACGGATTTCACTGTTGCTTCGGGCTCTTTGGTTCGCGCTGTCCTCGGCTTGGGCGCTGCCTCCCGGTCACCGCATACCACGTGAACCAGTAGATCGAGCTTTGTCCTGCTGCACGGCGGCAGGGTTAACGGCCCGGTCGGGGTGATCGCCACTTCCCACGGAAGCTCATGGCCTCCCGCGGAACGGACGTGGCTGACCTCCACCTTGACGTCTTCTCGCTCGCGTCGGGTATCGTTCGTCACCTCAATCGGCACGACGCGAACCTCGCCGCAGTGGCTGTACAGCACCACGTCTGCGTCGCAGATACAACACTCGCAGCCGCAATCCCGCTCGTGGCCGCAACTGCAGCCGCAATCCCGCTCGTGGCCGCAGCCGCAGCCGCAGCCCCCCCGTTCACAGCCGCAGCCGCCTCGTCTTGCGTGCCGCGTAACAGGCCCAACGGCCTGGGTCAGCCCCGAGCCACCGACGATTGTCGACAGCGATTGGAGACGGTCTGACAAATCGCTCAGGGCGGAGTCGTAGGTCTGCCGCAGCGAGTCGATATACGTCGGTAGATCCATCATCTCCAGGCGCTGGTTGTCATGAGACCACCCCCAATACGGGGTCACGGGTTGGACGCTGGGTCCGGAGTGGCCATGGCCACCGTGCCGTGAACCGGCATGGCTCTTTCCGTGGGACACGGTTGCACTCATCGTTTGGTCTCCTGTCCAGGTGAAATCGCGTCAAAACATCGATGACGAATCGTTGAGTCGGGATCTGCGGCGGAAGCCGGAAATGGCGCTTCCTCGCCAGCAATCCGCAGTATCAAGAGGAAGTCCCCCTCCGCGAGAACGCCGGGTGGGACCTTTGATCTGTTGTTTATGAACGCTAAAGGCGCGCTCCGCGTCGGCCCAACCGCCTGTGCCGACCCCATCGCTATTGCACCCGACCGCACCGGGGTTGCTACCGCGGCCGATCGCAACCACTTGGCCCGGAAGAGCTGAATGTGCGGTGACAGCTGGGAAAACGATCGGCGCTTTCCACAACTCGAATGCAATTGAATACTTCATGACGTCGCTCGTCACCGACGAGCTGCTGCGGCGGCCGGCATATATGCCAAAGAGATAGTTGGCCACCCGACGCCTTTCGCCGTACGCACGAGCTTCGGCTCTGCGATCTTAACAAGCGTGCTCGACCGGTTTCAATAAATCGCTGTGCGGGCGATCATCGGCCATCTCGGCTTATGGCCTTCGGAAGGAAACGCCGAAGCTGCCACCACCGTGGCCCGCAGAGTCCCCAACGTGTTCCCTTCCGCACCGGTTAGCGTTTCAAGGTATTGGTATCGCGTAAATCCTTGAGAATCAGCGCAACAAGACGTTAGGGTGTGGCTGTCAGCGGGGGCACGTCTAAACATGCGGGGCGAAGGAGTGTTTCGTGTCCACCCGCAAACTTCGCTCATAGCTCGGGCCGATGTCAGCAATCCCATGTCGCTGAGCACTGAACTCAACACATCGGGTGGTAGCGCGCAGCCCGATGCCACCGAAGTCGTCGAATCCGCAACTGAATGGGCAACGAAATTCGCACGCTTTCTTCAGCGCTCGGCCGAGCGCATCGGCGAAACAGCTGAGCTGAATCAGGAGCTCACCAAGCGGATTGCTTGCGGCGACTTGCCGCCGGCAGTCGTCGAGAGTCAACAAGCTGCATTCCTGGCCATCAACGCAGAGTCATACGCCGCTGAACTAGCCGACCTCACCATGAATTTCTTAACTCGGCTGGTCGGTGTCGGCTCGGATTATGTTTACGCATTGGTGCAGGGCATCGCGGCAGGCGCATCAGCGCCGGCGCGCCCGACACCGCCACGATTCGACCCAACCGACCCCGTCGAATGGTTCGAGCGTCTCAACCAATACGCCAGTGCAGAAACTTCGGTAGCCGAGGCAATTGTCCGCGCGGCCGTCGACCGGGGCGAATGCGCGCCCGGTGACAACGTCAATTCGGAGCCGCTCTCGATGGCCGCTGCCAAAACAGTCGATACATTTCTTGAGCTGTTGACCCGCCTGGAAGACATGAACAACGATTATGGGCGGCGTTACCTCACTGCGGTGCTTGGGTTAGCCCGCGACAGCCAGAAGACCGAGGCCACTCTGGAGGCGGTGGCCGGGCTAGGCCAAACGGCCACCGCGCGGTTCGCGATCACCAACAACTCCGATGCTGATGCCACGGTACGGTGCGCGTTGACGGATCTGCGTCGCAGCGACGGCGTCGGACCGGCCTTCGAGCCCGATGCGACGCTCATGCCCAACAACTTTCGTCTTGCGGTCGGCGCGGAGGAGGTCATTCAGCTCTCAGTACGGTTGGCTGAATGCGACTTTGAGGACGGTCCCTTGTACACCGGAGGTGTTCGTGTGCTGGGGATCGGCGATGCCGTCCTGGAGATACCCCTTAATGTGCGGGCGTCCATCTCCGAGGAACGCTCCGGATCTGTCGCTGAACTTCCGTGACCGCCGAACGCGGCCTGGAGCCGATCGCAATTGTGGGCCAGCGGGTCCGAGTGCCCGGCGCGGATGACGTCGATCAATTCTGGCAAAACCTCGCCGGGGGAGTCGAATCGATCACCTTTCTGTCCGAGGACGATATGCGGGCGGCCGGCGTCCCGGACTCCGTCGCGAACCTACCGGGATATGTCAACGCTGCCCCACTGCTCGGTGATATCGACCGGTTCGACGCGGGCTTCTTCGGATTCTCGGCGCGTGACGCGTCGTTGACCGATCCGCAGCATCGGATATTTCTCGAAACCGCTTGGGAGGCACTGGAAGACGCAGGATACGATCCGGCAGCTTTTCCGGGGTCGATCGGAGTCTTCGGCGGCTGCGAGATGAGCACCTATCTCTACCAGCTGTTCCAGAATCCCGATGCCCTTGGCTACGTGGATGGAATGCAGTTGATGGTCACCAACGACAAAGATCATCTCTGCACCCAGGTGTCATACCGATTGGATCTGCGTGGTCCGAGTGTCGTCGTGCAGACCACCTGCTCGACCTCGCTGGTCGCTGTCGCTCTTGCTTGCGAGAGCCTCCGCGACCGCCGATGCGATATGGCACTCGCCGGCGGCGTCACAGTCCGGGTGCCCCAGCGGGGCGGCTACTACTACGTCGCGGGTTCGATCCTTTCCCCGGATGGGCATTGTCGGCCCTTCGACATGAGTGCGCAGGGGACGATCGTCGGAAGCGGGGTCGGGATCGTCGCGCTCAAGAGACTCGAGGACGCGCTGGCTGATCACGACTTCATCCATGCGACGATCCTAGGTTTCGGATTGAACAATGATGGCCATGACAAAGTCGGTTATACCGCGCCCGGTATTCGCGGTCAGGTCACCGCAATCGCCGAAGCCTATCGCACGGCGGGGATTTCGCCGGAAACGGTCGGATATGTGGAGGCGCACGGAACGGGCACAATCCTGGGTGATCCCATCGAACTGTCGGCCCTGACGGAAGTATTCAAAAGATACACATCGCGCCGCGGATTTTGTGGGATCGGTTCGGTCAAGTCCAATTTCGGCCATCTGTCCTGTGCATCCGGCGTCGTCGGGTTGATCAAAGCTGTTCTATCGCTGGAGCATGCGGCGATACCTCCCACCGTGCACTACCGTGCGCCAAACCCCGCGATCGACTTCGTTTCGAGTCCATTCTTTGTCACGCAATCGATCCACCCTTGGTCGCGCAACGGTAATCCCCGCCGCGCTGGAGTGAGTTCCTTTGGCGTCGGAGGCACGAATGTGCATGTCCTGCTTGAAGAAGCGCCCAAGCTCGACACCCCGGCGGTTCGGCGGCCACACCAGATACTGACGCTGTCAGCGCGGAGCAGTGACGCCCAGCAAGAGGCCGCCCGGCGTCTTGGTGGTTACCTCGGCCGCCACCCGGAGCACGACCTCGCTGACGTCGCCTTCACCCTGCACGTGGGTCGGCGATCGTTTGCCCACCGCAGAAGCTACGTCGTAGGCGCCGATGACCGTGCGGGTGCGGTCGAAACGTTGCTGTCGCCGCGCGCTGACGCCGAAACCGTCTGTAGCAATGGAGAACCCGAGATCGTTTTCATGTTTCCCGGTCAGGGCTCCCAATATCCGGGAATGGCCGCCGACCTCTATAAGAGCGAGCCGGTCGTGACACGCACGGTCGATGCGTGTTGTCGAACACTGAAGCGCGACATCGGATTCGACCTGCGTCGCGTTCTTTTCCCCGGCCCACGTCGACGCAAAAGTGCAGCAGCTGAGCTGCAGGACACGGCATTGGCCCAACCGGCTCTCTTCGTGATCGAATATGCCGTTGCGCAGTTGTGGCGCTCTTGGGGTGTGCAACCGACGGCGATGATCGGCCACAGCGTTGGTGAGTATGTCGCCGCCACGTTATCGGGCGTGATCGCGTTGGATGACGCGCTGCGGCTTATGGCACTGCGCGGCAAGCTCATCTCGGCTCTTCCTTCCGGCTCGATGCTCGCTGTGATGGCGTCGGCGGACGACCTGGTCGACTACGTCGACAATGATCGGGTATGCCTCGCCGCCGTGAATGCGCCTGAACTCTGCGTATTGTCTGGACCGAAGGACGCGATCGCGCAGGTTGAGGACGCACTGTTGGGGCGGTCCGTGGCGGCTCATCGCCTTCACACGTCGCACGCCTTTCATTCATCGATGATGGAGCCGATGCTCGACCGCTTCGAAGAGCTTGTCGATCGGATTCCGCTCGGGATGCCGGATATCCCTTACATCGCTACGCTTAACGGTCTTTGGGCGGACGCGGCAGTCACGAAGCCTGAGTACTGGAGTGCGCAGATCCGTTCGACCGTCCGCTTCGCGGAGGGTTTGCAAACGTTGAGCCGCCTCGGGTCCCCGCTGACCGCCGAGCCTGTTCTGCTCGAGGTCGGCCCGGGGCGAGCGCTTTTGACTGCGGCCCGGAAAAACGGCGTGCGGACCCGGTGTGTGCTGGCTTCACTTCGCTCGGCCGAGGAAACCAGACCGGACACCGAGTTGATCTCAACGGGTCTGGGCCGGTTGTGGGAACTGGGTCACGACGTCGACTGGGAGCGCTTTCATGAAACAGAGCCCCGCCGGCGTGTGAGCCTGCCAACGTATCCGTTCGAACGTAACAGTTATTGGATCGGTCGCGCGAACCAGTCGGGTGCTGCCGATGCAGCGGGGCCGCGCGATACCACTGACTGGTTCTATGTGCCGGTGTGGAATGAATCCCCGGTGGAAGGCGAAGGGGCGAAGGATCTTACCGGCGCCCACATCCTCGTCTTGGACGAAGCGTCGGGGGTCGGAGCGCGAATCGCGAGGGCGTTGTCGCACTCGGGCGCTGTCCCGATAATCGTTCGGCGTAGTGACCGTTACGAGCGGATCGGGGATGCCGAATATATCCTGGACCCGGCTGAGGAACGGGGAGTGGCTGACCTGGTTGCCGACGTATGCGCGGATTGCACGTTGCAAGGAGTCATCCACTGCTGGGGCGCCGAACCTCCGGCCGACAGCGATATCACGGACGCCGCGCTCAGCACTTTCTCGGCACCGCTGCGTGTAGCGATTGCACTCGGCGCGCACACGACGGAGCGTCCCTTGCCGGTTCTGCTCCTCGCCCGAGGGACCGCCGATGTATCTGCAACCGAGGTTCTCGATCCAGGTCGTGGGTTCGGAATCGGAGCTGCGAAGGTACTGCCTCAAGAACTGACTGGTTTGAGCCTCACCCACATTGACGTCGACGATGACCCGGCCGTAGCCGCGATGATCATCTCGGAACTGGCTGCAGGCGCGCCGGACTCCGAAATCGCATATCGTGGCGGCGCCAGATACACAAGAGGGTATGAGCGCTGCCCGATCGCCGACGTCCGGCCGCCGGCATCGTTACCGTCAAATCCGGTCGTCCTGGTCACCGGCGGGTTGGGCTACATGGGTCTGCTCATCTCCGAGGTGGCTTTCCAGGGATTAGGCGCCAAGCTGGTGCTGCTGGGGCGTTCCGATCTGCCGCCGCCGGGTGAGTGGAGCGCTGCAAGCGAGGACAAGACAATCAGCGAGCCGATTCGGGCGGTTCTACGTCGACTTGCCGTCATGCAGGTGCAGCGCGATGACCTACTCGTCGTGCAGGCAGACCTCGCCGACCACGCCCAAGTCCATGCGGCGGTCGACGCCGCTGTTGAGCGATTCGGGCGGGTGGACATCGTTGTTCACGGCGCAGCCAACGTCGGACCGGACGCGTTCGGCTCGGTTGTCGAAACCGGAAGCGATGTCGTCGCCGCCCAGATAACGCCCAAAGTTCAAGGGCTGCTGCACCTTTTAGCAGCGATGGACGGACGCCAACCACAGCGTTGGATAATCCATGGTTCGATATCAGCAGAGCTTGGCGGCCTTGGCCTGGCCGCATATGCCGGCGCCAACGCCGTACTCAACGGTATCGCCGAGCGAGGCGCGAAAGCCGGTCAAGACTGGCTGAATATCGAATGGGACGCCTGGGACAATGCGGGCGAGGCTCAGGCCCATGCGCTCAAAGCCGCGCCGATTAATGGGGTCGAAGGTCAGGATGTATTCCTCCGCGCGATTGGCACGCCGCTCGGGTCGCGGGTGGTGGTCGCCGTTGGAGACCTCGAGGAAAGGCTGGACGCGTGGGTCCGATTTGCGAGCGTTTCAGGCCCGAACGACGCCGGAGGTCACCCACGCCCCAATCTATCCACCGCCTACATCGAACCGCGGACAGAAACCGAAGAGAAACTCGCGGCCATCTGGTCTGCCCAACTCGGTGTTGACAAAGTCGGCGTGCATGACCAGTTCTTCGAACTAGGTGGGCACTCACTGCTGGCCATCCAAGTCGCCGCCGAGATCCGTAACACATTCGCGAGGGAAATACCCGTCCTGCAGCTCTTCAAGGCACCTACGGTCGCCCAGCTTGCCGTGCTCGTAGAAAGCACCTCTGAAACCGGCACCGAAGCGCCGGCAGCACCGACACAGCCGAGCTCTCACGTCCCAAACAACGATGACGTATTAGTTGGGGAGACTGATGGGCCCGGGACAGCCGCAAAGCTACGCTACCGGCAGTTCTACGACGACATCACCAAACGTCTTGCCGCTAGCGGAATGGGAGACGCGTCTTTCTTCCTCAACTACGGCTATGTCAGCCTCGGCAACGGTGACGAGTCGTCTTTCCCGGTCGAAGACACTGCATTCAATGCAAATTCAATTCGCCTTGCCTACGAGCTCGTCGGCCACACCGATCTCACCGGCCGAGATGTTCTGGATATCGGGTGTGGGCGGGGTGGGACCGCGGTGCTGATGGCCAATCAGTTTGGTGCGCATGCCACTGGTGTTGATCTGTCTCCAGAAGCCGTCGCCTTCTGCCGGCAAACACATCGGGGTCCGAACCTGTCGTTTATGGTTGGCGACGCGGAACAGCTTCCGTCCGAGAGTGATTCGTTTGATGTGGTCACCAACGTCGAATCCTCACACACATACCCTGATATGCGGGCGTTTCTGTCCGAGGTGCGCAGGGTTCTCCGCTGCGGAGGCTGGTTTCTGTACACCGACCTGTTGCCGACGCAGCGTTGGATGGAGGTCCGCGCCATACTGTCGGTCCACGGTTTCACCGTGTCGACGGATCGGGAAATCACCGCGAACGTACTTGCCTCGTGTGATCAAGTAGCGGGTCACCGGACGAAGGCCTTCGGGGAGTCGAGTCAGATGATCGACAACTTCCTCGCCGTGCCTGGCTCGACTGTGTACGAGCAAATGCGCACCGGTGCTTGGGAATACCGGATATTGAGATCTGTTCTGGCCTGAGGCGCCAGAACATCGAAGGCGCGATCAGGCCCGGTCTACTCGTCGGAATCGATGACGCGGACGCTGATGCCTTCGGGCCGCCCGATGACAGGGGGCCGGACGAGTCGGCCCGACTGTTCGTGCCGAGGCCCGCAGGGTTCGGGATGCTCCGGATTATTGAGAAACGTCTCGTATCGCCCGGATGTGGTGAAGCCGAAGAGTTCCACCCCCATGAAGGTGAAGCCGAAGTGCTGGGAGTATGGCTGCGCTATTCGTGTAGGCGGCAGAGGCGCAAGCTTGGTCGTTTGGCAGGAATCCACCACTACCGGCTTCAGGTCGATCTCCGACCTCGAATCGCTTGTGACGCTGAGAGGCTCGACTTTGAGGTCGATGTCTGAGTCGCTCTTGACGCTGAGTGGCTCGACTTTGAGGTCAATGTCGGCATCGCTTTTACTGGTCGATTCGGTGACGATCGGATCGGGGATCGCGACAGTCGAGTTGACGGTGAGGGGCTCCATCTCGTAGTAAATCGGCGTGGTGTTGTCACCGCCGACCTTCAAGGTGTAGTCCGGTCCCGGAATTGTCGGGGTGCCGCTCATGTTGCCGTCTCCTTCGCTTGCCTCTGCTTGGTCGAGTTTCGGCTGTCGTTTGCGGTGGTGTAGATATCAACCAAAAGCGTCGCGTTGTAGAGCGGAATGTGCGCGTAGTAGTGGTGCTGCGGCTTCAACTTTTCAGGAAGGTTGAAACTGACATCCACCGAGAGTTGTTGACCGGGATGCAGAACGGTCGAGTCTCGCCGCATGATCAGCGTTCCGGCCTGCAGATCACCAGTGCGATGCATGATGCTCTTGAGCATTGCCTCTACGGTCGACCTGTCAGACTCGTTGATCGCTGGAACCAGCAGACATTGGAGGTCAACCGAATCGTAAACTAGGACTACGGATTCCGCTCCGAGGGGAAGATCAACGTTACCGGCATTCTCAACGATCAAATTGCGATTATGTGTGGTCTCACTATCAGCCAAGATGGTGATCTGTGAAGGTGCCAGACGCAGGTCGACGACCTCTTCGACATGCGCGTCGACAGCTATGGTCCGCTTTCCTACCGTGAGTTCGAACTGATGGTCGCCCGGTGGCGTACTCGGGTCGAGCGAGATCGTCGCGGAGACACTCGCCTGTTGGCCGGGATACAGCCTCGCGAAGAAGGGCGTGTCTCCGAGCGGAAGACTGCCCGCACCTTTCAGAGTCGGCGAACTGAGGGCTACACTCCGCAGCTTCAGCTTGGTATCTGTCTCGTTAATCAGAGGAATAGTTCCGGTTAGCCTTTTGGGCGGACCGGCGAAGGAGAGTCGCGCATTTTTGGTGCCTGCAAGTTGCAGCGAAGGTTCAGTAGCTGCGGTATTGCGGGTATTAGCAGCCATGTCGTGACGTGCCTCCCTGATGGGACCCGTTTGTGGCAAAAACACTACTTGCGTCTAATTGCGAGTGTCAATCGCGCGCATTGCCTCACCGTTGCTTACCGCCGCGCGCCCCGGCAGGACTCGAACCTGCGACCACAAGATTACCAGCCTGTAGTTTCCGATAGTTCCCGCCTGTTGTCGCCTGCTGTTGTGGGGCAACGGTTCTCGGCACCCCAACGATGCCAAGGTTTGCCAGTAATTCTCACCGTTTCTCGGTCATAAGCGATGAATAAACGATGAGTTAACCAAGACTTTGCGCCGATGCGCCGAACGCATATCGGGCCCGGAGAGACAATCGGCTCATGGCGCCGGGCTTCTGGGACCAGCGGTGAGAATCATCACCGCACTCATCGCCGCCGTGCTCATCGCCGGCATAGGTGCAGTCCACGCCGACCCGCCCACCTGGCCGTGCCCAGGACAGAGCTGCCAGCCACCGCCCGACATGCCCCGGTGTCCGGTTGTGATCCAGGTCGGCCTGGTGCCCAACTTCGCCATGCAGCCCTGCGGCTGGACCTGGACACGGGATAACGGATGGCAACCAACTAGCTAAACCTGCACCGCGTTGGTACAGGTTTAGCCGCGCTTTGCTGGCGCCAGCCGCCCACGCCGACCCATGCCCGCATGCTGATCGCGGCGGCCGACGAGATCGAGTGGCTGTCTGAGGCGGATGGGAAGATCATCCAGCCATGAGGACCGCACCATTTTTACGCAAACGGGTAAAAAATCCTGGCGGCGGTGCTCGGGGCGGTTGCCGCTGCGATCACCGCAATGCCGGCCCACGCCGATCCCACGCCGACACCCGCCCCACTTCTCTCGGGGGTCCGCCCTACGGGCTGAAGGATTCGACCCGACGACCCGGTGCGCTCATTTATCGCCCTTCACCTTCTTAACGGCGATGTGCCAGATCCAGCTGCCGAAGAGGGGCCTGTCAATGGCAAGAGCACCAAGGGGAGCGATGACGAAGATAGAGAGCAACGTCCATATCGTTGTACTCATTAGTTACTCCTCCCTCCGCGGCTTCGTATCCCCACGGAAAGACCTGTTACGTGGAACGCCTGAATGATGAGAGGGCTGCCCAATCTGGGGCGATGGTGACCCATCTCACTGATCGAGGAGGAAAGGCCCGGATGGTGCGTTTCGGCCGCGCTTATCAATACGCGTGCCACCCTGACACTGATGCCGTGAGGTGGTTGGACTACGACGAGACGGCCGCGACGATCACCGTGAGCGGCAAGGTGGCGCGGCTGAAAGGCAAGGGCCTGCAGCGGATCGACGATGCTAAGAGCGATGCGGATCTGCGGACCATCCCGCTGCCGTCGTTCGCGGTTGCCGTGCTGACTGAGCGCCGGGAGATGCCGTATCTCGGTGAGCAGACGGTGATTTTCCCTTCCACGGCGGGGACGTTGCGTGACCCGGATAACTTCAACCGGCAATGGCGTCAGGTCCGGGCCGAGCTGGGCGCGCCCGACGTGACGAGCCACAGTTTCCGCAAGACGGTGGCCATTTTGATCGACGACGAGGGCCTGTCGGCGCGGATCGGGGCGGATCATCTCGGGCACGCGCAGGTGTCGATGACCCAGGACCGTTACGTGTCTCGAGGTCGAGTACACGTGCAGGTAGCCGAACTACTGGACCGGGCCATAAACGATGAATAAACGATGGCTGATCTTGATGGCCACGGAAAATATCCGTTGACGTGCCCCCGGCAGGACTCGAACCTGCGACCACAAGATTAGAAGTCATGTGCTCTGTCCAGCTGAGCTACGGGGGCCCGGAGATTACTAAGCCCAGGTCAGTGTAGCCAACGGCGCAGCTGCGGGACTCTCGGCGCGCAACGCCGAAAGAAATGTGCTTGGGAGGAACAGTGATTCGGCTAGTGTGAGGCCCGCCACACACGTACGCTACCGGCTGCGTGTGCTCAACGTTGAGGAGTGGCAGGCATGACGGTAGCCATAGGAGCCCGATACTCGCGGGCCAGCGCCGAGGTGCTGCGATACGGACTGCAGCTGGCGTCCGGGCCGATGGGTGCTTACCGGACCGGCTCCCTGCTTCTCCGCGGCTCGCCGACGGTCGTGCGGTTTGTGGCCGAATGGCTATCGGCCGAATTTCCCCCGCACGTGGTTACCGGGCACGCCCTGTCCGGGATGACGCCGCTGTCGGTCGGCCGGGTCGCGACGGGCTGGGCGGCGCAGCGCGCTGACCACATCCTCACCGCCGCGCTGGCCGATTCTTTTGGACCGCAATACCGCAAAAAGGCCCGTCATCCGATCAGCGATGACCCGGCACCCGCGCGCCGCGCGGGCCTACTGGAGGCAACCGGGCACCGACGCCGTTACGCGGCGCAGACGTCGGACATCGCCTACGGCCCAGACAGTCGCGACCACCTGCTGGACATCTGGCGCCATCCGGACATGAAGGCGGGCGATCGGGCACCGGTGCTGGTACAGATCCCGGGTGGTGCATGGACCGTCAACGGCAAAAGGCCGCAGGCATATCCGCTGATGGGCCGCATGGCCGAGCTGGGCTGGATCTGCGTGTCCATCGACTACAGCAAGAGCCCGCGCAGCGCGTGGCCGGCGCACATCATCGACGTCAAACGGGCGCTGGCCTGGGTCCGCGAGAATATCGCCGACTACGGTGGCGACCCAGACTTCATCGCGGTGACGGGCGGCTCCGCCGGTGGACACTTGGCGTCGTTGGCCGCGCTCACGGGTAACGACGCGCGACTGCAGCCCGGCTTCGAGGATGCCGACACCACCGTTCAGGCGGCGGCACCCTATTACGGCGTCTACGACCTGACCGACGTCAAGAAAATGCACGAAATGATGCTCCCGTTTCTGGAGCATTTCGTGATGCAAGCGAGCTACACCGACCAACCTGCACTGTTCGAGTCGGCGTCGCCGATTTCACACGTGCACCGTCACGCACCGCCGTTCTTTGTGCTGCACGGCGAGAACGATTCGGTGATCCCCAGCGTGCAGGCGCAGACCTTCTGCGCCGCGCTGCGCGAGGCCGGGGCCCCGAGCGTCAGCTACGCCGAGCTTCCCAACGCCCACCACGCCTTCGACATGTTCGCCACGATCCGGTCTCGACTGGCCGCCGATGCGGTCGCCGACTTCTTCGGCGTTGTTTATGGACGATATCTCCGCTCGCGATCGGCGGCTTCGCGTAGACGAGCAACACCGGCCAGCTGAACGATTCGGTGCGCAACCGGCCATCCAGTCCCAATCCGGCAGCCCAACAGGGTAATTCGCAGGGTCTCCTCGGCATGTTTAACCTGGTGTTCTGATCCGCACAATCGGCTACCGCCACCGCGCCAACCGGGCTAGCGTTGAAGTCGCCGACGGTGTAACGCTGGGCCTTGGCAAAGCGTATGGGCGCGTCGAGTAGCGGGCGCGGTGACAGGACGGAGGAGTGCCGGTGGCTGAGACGGTCGACGCGGCCGGATTGCCCGCGGCGCTGGGGCCGGTCGATTACCTCTTGCACCGCGGGGAGGCCAACCCGCGTACCCGCTCGGGCATCATGGCGTTGGAAATCCTCGACACCACCCCGGATTGGGACCGCTTCCGGACCCGCTTTGAGAACGCGTCCCGACGCGTGTTGCGGCTGCGGCAGAAGGTGGTCGTGCCGACCTTGCCGACAGCTGCGCCGCGCTGGGTGGTCGATCCCGATTTCAACCTGGACTTCCACGTGCGCAGGATGCGGGTCGCCGAACCAGGCTCGCTGCGCCAGGTATTCGATCTGGCCGAGGTGATGGTGCAGTCACCGCTCGACATCGCCCGACCGCTGTGGACAGCCACCCTGATCGAGGGGCTCGCCGACGGCAAGGCCGCGACGCTGCTGCACCTGTCCCACGCCGTCACTGACGGTGTCGGCAGTGTAGAGATGTTCGCCCAGATTTACGATCTCGAGCGGGATGCGCCGCCTCAGCCGACACCGACACAACCTATTCCGCAAGATCTCTCGGGCAACGACTTGATGCGCGAAGGGTTCAACCACCTACCCGCCAATGTCGTCGGTGGGGTTCTGAGCGCGGTATCGGGAGCCGCGTCGGCGGTCGGGCGAGCGGTGCTCAACCCGGGGGCGGCGGTGGCGGGTGCCGTCGACTATGCGCGCTCGGGAAGGCGGGTGATGAGCAGGGCCGCAGAACCGTCGCCGCTGCTTCGCCGCCGCAGCCTGGCCACTCGCAGCGAAGCACTCGACGTCCCGCTGGCCGACTTGCACAGGGCGGCAAAAGCGGGCGGGGGCTCGATCAACGATGCCTACCTGGCCGGTTTGTGCGGCGCGCTGGGCCGTTACCACGAGGCACTCGGCGTGCCGGTCGCCACGCTGCCGATGGCCGTGCCGGTGAGCTTGCGTGCCGAGTCCGATGCGGCCGGCGGCAACCGGTTCACCGGCGTCAACCTGGCCGCGCCGATCGGTACTGCGGATCCGGTCGACCGGATGAGGAAGATCCGCGCGCAGATGACCCAGCGCCGCGACGAGCCCGCGATGGACATCATCGGATCCATCGCCCCGGTACTGAGTGTGTTGCCGACGCCGTTGCTGGAGTCGATGACCGGCTCGATCGTCGGCTCTGACGTACAGGCCAGCAACGTTCCGGTGTTTCCCGGCGACACCTTTCTGGCCGGTGCAAAGATTCTGCGGCAGTACGGTATTGGCCCGTTGCCCGGCGTCGCAATGATGGTCGTGCTGATATCGAGGGGCGGCCACTGCACGATCACCTCGCGCTACGACCGTGCCGCGGTGCGCGATGAGAAGCTATGGGCGCGATGCTTCTTCGAGGGTTTCGACGAGATCCTCGCACTGGCCGGCGAACCCGCCGTGCATGTGGTGCCCGCGTCCTTCGACGCCGAGCCGTCCCGCTCGCCGCACCGATCGGCGTCGGGGTCATGAGCGACAACAACGAGCGTCAGTCGAAGAAGTCGACGCGCGATCTTCGGTTGCCGGGCTCGGTGGCCGAAATCATGGCGAGCCCGCCCGGGCCCAAAATCGGCGCATTCTTTGACTTGGACGGAACTTTAGTGGCCGGCTTCACCGCGGTCATTCTCACCCAGGAGCGGTTACGCCGCCGCGACATGGGCGTGGGCGAATTGGTCAGCATGGTCACTGCCGGCCTGAATCATCAACTCGGACGCATCGAATTCGAGGAGCTGATCGGCAAAGCCTCCTCAGCCCTCCGCGGACGGATGTTGAGCGATCTGGAGGAGATCGGCGAGCGGCTGTTCAACCAGAGAATCGAGTCACGGATCTACCCGGAGATGCGTGAGCTGGTTCGTGCTCACCTGGCTCGGGGGCACACCGTGGTGCTCAGCTCGTCCGCGTTGACCATTCAGGTCGCTCCGGTAGCGGCATTCCTTGGCATCATCAACACGCTGACCAACAAGTTCGAGACCGACGAGAACGGGGTCCTTACCGGAGGTGTGGTTGCGCCGATTCTGTGGGGACCGGGCAAAGCCGCTGCGGTGCAGAAGTTCGCCGGCGAGAACGGGATCGACCTCAAGGACAGCTACTTCTACGCCGACGGCGACGAAGACGTCGCGCTGATGTACTTGGTCGGCAATCCGCGGCCGACCAACCCGGAGGGCAAGATGGCCGCCGTCGCCAAGCGGCGCGGCTGGCCGATTCTGCGGTTCACCAGCCGCAGTGGCGGTGGCATCGGGGCACAGCTGCGGACGCTTGCCGGCGTCGGTTCGGTGGTCCCCGTCGCGGCAGGTGCGCTGGGAATCGGCCTGCTGACCCGGAGCAGGCGCCGCGGAGTCAACTTCTTCACGTCGACCTGGTCGCAACTGTTATTGACCGCCAGCGGTGTGCAACTCAACATCCTGGGCAAAGAGAATCTGACCGCCGAGCGGCCGGCGGTGTTCATCTTCAACCATCGCAACCAAGCCGACCCCGTCATCGTCGGCGCGTTGATTCGCGACAACTGGGTCGCTGTCGGCAAGAAAGAGCTCGAGAGCGATCCGATCATGGGCACGCTCGGCAAGATGCTGGACTCCGTCTTCGTCGACCGCGATAACCCGACCGCAGCGGTGGAGTCGCTGCATCAGGTCGAGGAGCGCGCGAGACAAGGACTGTCCATCATGATCGCGCCCGAGGGCACCAGGGTGGACACCACCAGCGTGGGGCCGTTCAAGAAGGGGCCGTTCCGGATGGCGATGGCCGTGGGCATCCCGATCGTGCCGATCGTGATCCGCAACGCCGAAATCATCGCCGCGCGCAACTCCACAACGATGAATCCGGGCACGGTGGATGTGGCTGTGTTCCCGCCGATCTCGGTGAGCGATTGGACGGTTGACACGCTGGCGGATCGGATCGCCGAGGTACGCCAATTGTTTGTAGACACGTTGGCCGACTGGCCGCTCGACGAGCTGCCCGACCATGACGTGTATCGAAAGAAGCCGGTGCCGAAAAAGGCGGCACGAAAAGCCGTGAGCAAGCCGGCCAAAGCCACCGCGGCGAAGGCCACGACAGCGAAGGCGGGGGCGGCGAAGGCCGCAGCCAAGAAAACCGCCAAAGCGGCCCAGCCTAAAACCGCGGCGCGCAAGACCACCAAAGCCCAGCCCGCTACGCCCCGGCCCAGAGGGCGATCGTGACCAGATCGGCCGCCAACGCGGGCGCCTTCACCACGACCGACGACACGTTGGTGCTGGCGGCTGCGTCCTCGCCGGAGGAATCGGAACTACTCGCGAAATGGTTGGACCAGCAACGTTCCCGGCACCCGGAGACCAAGCTCGAGGTGCTGCCGTTGCCGGCACAAGATTCTCCCCCCGCAGCGCTGGCACAGCTGGTCGAACAACTCGAGTCGGACGAGGACCGGTCGATCGTGCCGGTGCGCGTCTTTTGGATGCCGGAAGCCGACGCGTCGGCACTGAGCCGTGTGGCGGCTTTGCTCCCGGGACGAAATCCCTACCAGCCCAGCGAACGTCAGCAACGGCACATCCTGCGCACCGATCCGTCACGCGCCCAGGTGGTGGCCGGCGAATCGGCGAAGGTGTCCGAGCTTCGTCAGCAATGGCTCGACATCACCGTTGGTGAAAACCCCCGTGAATTCGCGCATTTCGTCACCCGCCGCGCGCTGCTGGCAATGGAACGCGCCGAATACCGGATCCTCGGACCGCAATACAAGTCTCCGCGGCTGGTGCGGCCGGAGATCTTGGCGTCCGCGCGATTTCGCGCCGGCCTGGAAAAAATCCCGGGGGCCACTGTCGAGCAAGCCGGAAAGATGCTCGACGAGCTTGCCACCGGGTGGAGCCGAGTTTCTGTCGACCTGGTCTCGGTGCTGGGCAGATTGTTCAGCCGGGGATTCGACCGGGAAATCGACTACGACGAGTACCAGGTGGCTGCGCTACGCGCGGCACTGGAGGCTCATCCCGCCGTGTTGCTCTTCTCGCATCGGTCTTATATCGATGGCGCGGTGATGCCGGTGGCGATGCAGGAGAACAGGCTGCCGCCGGTGCATGTCTTCGCGGGTATCAACTTGGCATTCGGGCCGATGGGACCGCTGATGCGTCGCGCCGGCACCATCTTCATCCGGCGCAATATCGGCAATGACCCGCTGTACAAGTACGTGCTCAAGGAATACGTCGGCTATGTGGTGGAGAAGCGCTTCAACCTGAGCTGGTCCATCGAGGGCACCCGCTCGCGCACCGGGAAGATGCTGCCGCCCAAGCTTGGACTGATGAGTTATGTGGCCGACGCCTATCTGGACGGTCGCAGCGACGACATTCTGCTGCAAGGGGTTTCGATCAGCTTCGACCAGCTGCATGAAACCGCCGAGTACGCCGCCTACGCTCGCGGCGGCGAAAAGCGGCCCGAGGGTTTGAGCTGGATGTACAGCTTCATCAAGGCCCAGGGAGAACGCAACTACGGCAAGATCTACGTTCGTTTCCCCGAAGCCGTCTCGATGCGGGAATATCTCGGCCCGTCGCACGGCCCGATCGCTGAGGATGAAGCCGCCAAACGGCTTGCGCTGCAGAAGATGTCGTTCGAAGTTGCCTGGCGGATTCTGCAAGCGACCCCGGTGAATGCCACCGGTTTGGTTTCGGCGCTGCTGCTGACCACCCACGGGCTGGCGTTGACGCTCGGGCAGTTGCACCACACCCTGCAGGACTCACTCGACTATCTCGAACGCAAGAAAAACCCGATGTCGACCAGTGCGCTGCGGCTACGCACACCCGAAGGCGTCCGGGCGGCGGTGGATTCGCTGTCCAATGGCCATCCGGTCACTCGCATCGACAGTGGCCGAGAACCGGTGTGGCGCATCGCCCCCGAGGACGAGCACACCGCGGCGTTCTACCGCAACTCGGTGATCCACGCGTTCCTGGAAACGGTGATCGTCGAACTGGCGCTGGCGCACGCCGGGCACGCCGAAGGTAATCGGCTGGAGGCGTTCTGGAATCAGGCGATGCGGCTGCGTGATCTTTTGAAATTCGACTTCTACTTTGCCGATTCGGCGTCGTTCCGGGAGAACATCGCCGAAGAGATGGCGTGGCACGAGGATTGGGAAGCGCACGTCGCGGGGGGCGCAGCCGAGATCGACGCCATGCTGTACGCGAAGCGACCGCTGATGTCGGACGCGATGCTGCGGGTGTTCTTCGAGGCCTACGAGATCGTGGCTGACGTGCTGCGTGACGCGCCGACGGACATCGGCGAGAAGGAACTCACCAAGTTGGCGCTGGGTGTCGGTCGCCAGTACGTCGCGCAGGGTCGGGTGCGCAGCAGCGAGCCGGTGTCCACGCTGCTGTTTGCGACCGCACGCCAGGTTGTCGCCGACCAGGACCTGCTGAAGCCGGCGCCGGATTTGGTCGAACGCCGGATCGCATTCCGCCAGGAATTGCGATCCATTCTTCGGGATTTCGACCACGTCGGCCGGATCGCCCGCAATCAATTCGTCGCCCGCGAGATGGAGGCGCGCCGCGCACGGCGCGACGATCAATAGCTCTCCGGCTGGCCGCAGCCGGCC
>Ga0335072_10004458_pt1 | contig 20794 bp, 18 predicted proteins | sample Lox_Sample_21_FD_206725 | JGI IMG/M metagenome (GOLD analysis project Ga0335072, IMG submission 206725) | Soil microbial communities from Loxahatchee National Wildlife Refuge, Florida, United States - Lox_Sample_2.1 | ecosystem: Environmental > Terrestrial > Soil > Wetlands | place: USA...
CTTGCCGCGCGGGACCTCGACGAACGGCTGGCGCTGTGGTCGGAAGGGCTGGGCCTGCGGGGCCGAGGGGTTGGAACCACGCTGTTCGGGACCGGGCTCGGCACCTATGCCCGTACCGTGCTGGCGCGGGAGCCGAGCAGCGACGCGCCCGGGAACTTCGTGCTCCGGTCCGAAGACGGGCGGCATTTCCTCGCGCTCGAAGGAGGGCTTCCGCTTTATGTCGGGCAACGCGTCGATGTCGGACCCGATGCGACCTATCGCCTGTCGTTCGCGCTGCGCGCCGCCGGCGACTATGGGCCCATCGTGGCCTCTTTGTGCGAAAAGGTGCTGCTCTATTCCACCCACTGCCAATCGGCCGAGGCGTGGCCGCGCCGCGATGGCGCATGGGTTGATTACAGCGCCGAGCTTTTAAGCGATGGTATCGGCAGCGGCTCGCGCTTTCGCGCGTTGCGGCGGCCGGTCGAGCTTGCCCTGTTCGTGCGCAGGCCCGGCAGCATCGTCGACGTCACCAATGTGCGCCTTCGCGATGGGGCGGCTCGCAACCTCATCGCCAACGGCGATTTCTCGCAGGGCATGGCGCATTGGTTCTACACCGACGATGTGCACACGGTGTGGCGCATCGAGAACCAGTACCTGATGAGCGTGTTCGAGGAAGGGGCCGTGGGGCTTGCCGCGCTATTGTTTCTCGTGGGCACGGCGCTTTGGCGCAGCCTTGGCGCGATTCGGGCAGGCGCGGCAATGGCGCCAGCCTATGCGGCGTCGCTCGTCGCGTTCCTAGCGAGCTCGCTGTTCGATTGCCCGCTCGAGGTACCGCGACTGGCGACGCTCGTCTATCTCATCGCGTTCGTGGCGATCACCGCCGGCGAGGCGCCGCTCAGACCCGTCTCTGGCCCGCAAACACCAGACCGCCGCCAACAATGATGACGATCACCGAGACATAGGTCGGGATGGTGTAGTCCGTTTCCTTGTCCGCGGTCGCCGTTATCGGGCCGATCTTTGCAACCTGCTCGGTGTGATGGATGGGGATGTAGTGAAACACCAGCCCAGCGATCCCCGCGAGGATCAGGACGACTCCCAGGATCACAAGCACACGCATGGCGCCTCGCTCCTCTTGTCAGGGATGACCGGACTCAGAATGCGAACCCCGCCGCACCCGGCGAAAGCTGAACACCGCATCGTAGGGTTTCCAAGATGAAATAGCGCGTCATCTGAACGATGTCAGAACGCCAATAAAGCTGCTGCAGCCCATTGGTGAGGAAGTCGCGTTCGGCGGTCGCATAGCAATAGGTCTCGACATAGCGTTGCGCGGGATTCGCGGGATCGAACGAATCGCGCCAGCCAATGACCCAACCCGCATGTTCGGCGCCACGCTGCCACCGCTCGAGCCGGGCCTGCAACCCCGTCGCGTCGAGCGCATTCGACGCGGGGACGCGATAGACCACGACCAGCCGCCAGACATTGAGCTGAAGCTGCATCAGGAGCTCGTCGCCGAAGGCCCGTACGACATAATGACAATCGGGCGCGCCCCGAACATGCCTGAGCTCCACCTTGGAACAAGCGGCCTCTTCCATCGATTGCCGAACGGCACCGACATTGAAGCGCGGCAGACGGTATTCAACGGTCTTCAGCGCCTCAGCCATCTGTTGGGTCAGAAACGCTTCCGTCTGCTCTTGTGCCTGATCGATGACTGATTGCATGGAATCGTGGGTGACACGGGGGGGCGGGTGGCGGATCGTGGGCACAACGCGTCCCGCCCAAAGGGGTTCCATGCGCCCTCCGGAAGCGGCAAACCAAAGGGCCTAGCCGGCGACGGCTAGGCCCTTGATCTATCTGGTGGAGCCAGTCGGAATCGAACCGACGACCTCTACAATGCCATTGTAGCGCTCTCCCAACTGAGCTATGACCCCAAAGAGTGCGGCGTGCAATCTAGCGCCGATCGGCGCCCCGTGGGAGCGGGTATTCGGTAGCGCGCCGTGGCACGACGGTCAACGCTCCTCCTCGTCCTCGACGTTCTCGATCACCTCGGCCATGTCGTCCTCGTCCTCGCCAAGCTCGGACGCGTCCTCCAGCACCTCGGTTTCCTCTTCCTCCTCGTCTTCGTCCTCTTCTTCGTCGGCCTCCTCGCCTTCGGCGGCAGGGACCTCCTCGGTCTCCTCCTCCTCGACCGCCGCGTCATCGCTTTCGAGCTCGGTATCGATCTCCTCTTCGACCGTGGCGTCGGCGACCGGCTCGACCGGCGCCACGACGCGGACGCGACGGGTCTTCAACAGCGCCTCGGGATCGAACGCGGCGCCGCATTTCGGGCACACGATCGGATCGTGCCGCAGATCATAGTAGCGCGCTCCGCAATTGGGGCAGGTGCGCTTCGTTCCCCATTCGGCCTTGACCATACTCGCCTCTCCCCCGCCACGCGGTCGGCGCCGGCCCTTTGCCATGAAGCACCGCCGCTGTCAAAAGCAAAATCGGCGTGGTAGAGAGCCGCCGCGATGACAAACGCAACGGGCGCGCCACTTGTTGCACGATGCTCGGGTCCGCTTAAGGGGCGGTGCCGGGTGCCCGGCGACAAGTCGCTGTCGCACCGCGCGCTCATCCTGGGCGGGCTCGCGGTCGGGCGGACGCGCGTCAAGGGCCTCCTCGAGGGCGAGGACGTGTTGTGCACGGCGGCGGCGATGCGCGCCCTGGGCGCCGGCATCGAGCGTGAGGCCGAGGGCGAGTGGCGCATAGACGGACGGGGCGTCGGCGGCCTCGCCGAGCCCGATTCCGTGCTCGATCTCGGCAATTCCGGGACCGGCGCGCGGCTCTTGATGGGCGCTGTCGCAGGCCATCCCTTCACCAGCTTCTTCACCGGCGATGCGTCGCTGCGGCGGCGGCCGATGGCGCGCGTCGCGACGCCGCTGACCCAAATGGGAGCTCGCATCGTGACCCGCGAGGGCGGTCGGATGCCGCTCGCCGTGGTCGGGGCGACGACGCCGATCCCGATCTCCTATCGCATGCCGGTCGCGTCGGCGCAGGTGAAGTCGGCAGTGCTTCTGGCGGGCCTCCATGCGCCGGGCGAGACAATCGTCGAGGAGCCGCTGCCGTCGCGCGATCATACCGAGCGGCTGATGCGCCATTTCGGCGCGAGCCTCGTCGTCGAGCCCACCAACGCGGGTGGTCGCCGCATCCGCCTTTCGGGCCAGCCCGAGCTTGCCGGCGCCGATCTGGTCGTCCCCGGCGATCCGTCCTCCGCCGCCTTCCCGGCAGTGGCGGCCCTGCTGGTGCCAGGTTCGGCGATCGTGATCGAAGGGGTCGGACTCAACCCGTTGCGCGCCGGCCTCTATCAAACATTGAGCGAGATGGGCGCCGAGATCGGTTTTGCCAACCGCCGCATCGCTGGCGGCGAGCCTGTCGCCGATCTCGAAGTACGGGCAAGCCGCCTCAAGGGCGTCGTGGTCCCCGCCGAACGGGCGCCCAGCATGATCGACGAATATCCGGTTCTCGCGGTCGCCGCGGCGTTCGCCGAAGGGCGGACCGTGATGCACGGGCTCGCCGAGTTGCGCGTCAAGGAAAGCGATCGGCTCGCCGGGATCGCCGAGGGCCTGACGGCGTGCGGGAGCGACGTCGCGATCGACGGCGACACGCTGATCGTCGCCGGCGGCCGCCCGCCAGTCGGAGGCGGCAGCATCGCGGCACGGCTCGACCACCGCATCGCGATGGCGTTCCTGGTGCTGGGCCTTGCGTCGGAGCGGGGCGTGCGGATCGACGACGGCGCCACCATCGCGACCAGTTTTCCCGATTTCGTCACCCTCATGACGGGTCTTGGCGCCACGATCGCGGCGGAGGCCGCGTGATCATCGCCGTCGATGGGCCCGCGGCGTCGGGCAAGGGGACGTTGGCGCGCCGTCTCGCGCGCCATTATGGCCTGGCCTTTCTCGATACCGGCGCGCTCTACCGCGCTGCCGCGTTGCGGGCGCTCGAGACGGGCGACCCAAGTGATCCCGCGGTCGCGGAAGCGGCGGCGGTTCGGGTCTCGCTTGCCGATCTCGCCGATCCCCGCCTCCGGGAGGAGCGTGTCGGGGCCGCGGCCTCGATCGTGGCGGCGATTCCGGGCGTGCGCCGGGCGCTTTTGGAGGCGCAGCGCCAATTCGCCCGGCAACCGCCCCAGGGGGAGCCCGGCGCGGTGCTGGATGGCCGCGACATCGGGACCGTCGTATGTCCCGACGCCGAAATTAAGCTTTATCTGACAGCCAGCCCCGAGGCCCGAGCCATGAGGCGCCTCAAGGAGTTGCAGCAGCAGGGAACCGGCGCTATATACGGCCGCGTCCTACAGGACATGAAGGCTCGCGACGCGCGTGACAGCGAGCGCGCGACGGCACCGTTGACGCGGGCCGCCGATGCGCTTGAGTTGGATACGACCGCGCTCGACGCCGACGGCGCCTTCGCGGCTTCGGTCGCCTTCATCACGCGCAAGCTCGACAGCCGGAAGAGCTGAGGGCAGGCGCGTTCCCGTTGGACAACGGTTTTCATGCCGCGACCTGCCGCTCGTCCCCGGTGGCGCGACACAAATCAGAGGGGACGTTCGGGAGACTCGATGGCCGTCGCAACTCAAACTGTCCCCACCGCCGGCAAGGAAAGCTTTGCCGCGCTGCTCGATGAATCGCTCGGCGCAAGCTCCGGGCTCGAGGGCACCGTCATCAAGGGGACGGTGATCGCGGTCGAAAACGACAATGTCCTCATCGATGTCGGGTTGAAGTCCGAGGGACGCGTGCCGCTGAAGGAATTCGCCTCGGCGGGCAAGCCCGCCGAGCTGAAGGCGGGCGACGTGGTCGAGGTCTATCTCGAGCGGATGGAGGACAAGAACGGCGAGGCGCAGATCTCGCGCGAGAAGGCCCGTCGCGAAGAGGCGTGGACGCAGCTCGAAAAGAGCTTCCAGTCGAACGAGCGCGTCACCGGCACGATCTTCGGCCGCGTCAAGGGCGGCTTCACCGTCGACCTCAACGGCGCCGTCGCGTTTCTGCCCGGCAGCCAGGTCGATATCCGCCCGGTGCGGGACATCACGCCGCTGCTCGGTTCGCCGCAGCCGTTCCAGATCCTCAAGATGGACCGCTCGCGCGGCAACATCGTGGTCTCGCGCCGTGCCGTGCTCGAGGAAAGCCGCGCCGAGGCGCGCTCGGAGCTGGTCGCGTCGCTGAAAGAGGGTCAGATCCTCACCGGCGTCGTGAAGAACATCACCGATTACGGCGCGTTCGTCGATCTGGGCGGCGTCGACGGGCTGCTTCACGTCACCGACATCGCTTGGCGCCGCATCAATCATCCGAGCGAAGCGCTCCATATCGGCCAGACCGTGAAGGTTCAGGTGGTGCGCTTCAATCCCGAGACGCAGCGCATCTCGCTCGGCATGAAGCAGCTCGAGGCCGATCCGTGGGAAGGCGTCGATCTGAAATATCCCGCGGGGGCGCGCTTCAAGGGCCGCGTCACCAACATCACCGATTACGGCGCGTTCGTCGAACTGGAGCCCGGCGTCGAGGGGCTGGTCCACGTCTCGGAAATGAGCTGGACCAAGAAGAACGTGCATCCTGGCAAGATCGTCTCGACGAGCCAGGAAGTCGAGGTGATGGTGCTCGACGTCGATCCGGCGAAGCGCCGCATCAGCCTCGGCCTCAAGCAGACGATGCAGAATCCGTGGGAGGCCTTCGCCGAGAAATATCCCGCCGGCTCCGAGCTGGAAGGCGAAGTCCGCAACATCACCGAGTTCGGTCTCTTCATCGGGCTGCCGGGGGAGATCGACGGGATGGTGCACCTTTCCGACATCGATTGGCAGAAGCCGGGCGAGCAGGCGATCGCCGCCTATAAGAAGGGCGACATGGTCCGGGTCCGCGTGCTGGACGTCGACGCCGAGAAGGAGCGGATCAGCCTTGGCATCAAGCAGCTCGAATCCGATCCGCTGGAATCGAGCCTTGCCGCGGTCAAGAAGGGTGATGTCGTCACCTGCACCGTGTCCGCGATCACCGAGAACGGCATCGATGTCGAGCTCGCGACCGGACTGCCGGGCTTCATCCGCAAGTCCGAACTGTCGCGCGACCGCGGCGAGCAGCGTCCTGACCGCTTCGCCATCGGCGAGAAGGTCGACGCCAAGGTGACCGCGCTCGACCGCGCGACCCGGCGGGCGACCCTGTCGATCAAGGCGCGTGAGATGGACGAGGAGAAGCGGGCCATGGCGGAGTTCGGCTCCTCGGACTCAGGCGCGAGCCTCGGCGACATCCTCGGCGCCGCCATCAACCGGGCGCGCGGCGAGCGGCCCGAGAAGGACGACAAGTAGACTCGACTCTGTTGACGCATCCGCGGTGCTTTGGCAGGCTTCCCTGCCCAAGCCCGGAAGAGGCGCCGCATGACCAAGTCCGAGCTCATTCAGCAGCTGGCAGAGCGCAACCCCCACCTCTACCAACGCGATGTCGAGCGCATCGTCAGCACGATCTTCGACGAGATCACCGCGGCATTGGCACGGGGCGATCGGGTCGAGCTGCGCGGGTTCGGCGCCTTCTCGGTCAAGCGCCGCGAGGCGCGGCAAGGCCGCAATCCCCGGACGGGCGACAGCGTCAGCGTCGGCGAGAAGCACATCCCGTTCTTCAAGACCGGCAAACAGCTGCGCGAGCGGCTGAACGAGGAGGCGTGAGCTCTCTCGCGCGAGGGGTCCGGTGAGGCTGGTGCATTGGGTGGTGACGGCGCCGGCGGCGCTGATCCTCGGCAGCTTCGCCGTCTCGAACCGCACCGACGTCACGGTGACCTTGTGGCCGGTGCTGGGCCCAACGCAATTGCCGCTTTACCTGGTCGTGCTTCTGGCTCTCCTAGTCGGGTTCCTTGCGGGCGAATTCATCGCCTGGATCAATGGCGGGTCCGCGCGGCGGCTTGCGCGCGAGCGTCAGCGCCGCATCGACGTGTTGGAGCGCGATCTCGCCGCGGCTCAGGCAAAGGCGGCACCGCCGCCCGCGCCTCAAAACGCCCTCGTACCGGCGCGCGAGGCATGAGCGTCGCGGCCAAGATCTGCGGCCTCTCCGGCGAGGAGGGGCTGGCGGCGGCGATCGCGGGTGGCGCGCGATTTGTCGGATTCGTGTTCTATCCGCCGAGCCCGCGCCATCTCACCATCGAGCGCGCGGCGGCGCTCGCGACACGCGTGCCGGCGGGGATCGGCCGCGTCGCCGTGCTGGTCGATCCCGAAGACGACTTCCTCGCGCGGCTCGTTGCCAGGGTGCCGCTCGATCTCCTGCAATTGCATGGCAAGGAGACGCCGGAGCGGGTGCAGACGATCAAGGACCGGTTCCGGGTCGGCGCGATGAAGGCGATCGCGGTCGCGGGCGAGGCCGATCTCGACGGGGCAAAGCCCTATTTCGGCGTTGCCGACTGGCTCATGTTCGACGCCAAGCCGCCCAAGGAGAAGACCGACGCGATGCCGGGCGGCAACGCGCTCGCGTTCGATTGGCGGCTGCTGCGCACACGGCGCTGGCCATTGCCGTGGATGCTGTCTGGCGGGCTCGACCCCGACAACCTCGCCGAGGCCGCGACGATTTCCGGCGCCAGCGCGGTCGACGTTTCGTCCGGCGTTGAATCGGCGCCGGGCGTCAAGGACCCGGCGAAGATCCGGCTCTTTCTCGCGCGCGCCCAGGCGCTCTAGAGGATTTGGACCGACTCGGGTTTTGCCGCTAAAAGACGACATGGCCGCGCCCAATACGTTCCGCAGCGGACCCGACGAGCGCGGCATGTTCGGCATGTTCGGCGGCCGCTTTGTCGCCGAGACCCTGATGCCGCTCGTGCTCGCGGTCGAGCGCGCCTACGACGAGGCCAAGGCCGATCCCGGCTTCGCGCACGAGATCGGCCGCTATCTCGAACATTATGTCGGGCGTCCCAGCCCGCTCTATTTCGCCGAGCGCCTGACCCGCGCGTGCGGCGGCGCAAGGATCTATCTGAAGCGGGAAGACCTCAACCACACCGGCGCGCACAAGGTCAACAATACGATCGGCCAGATCCTGTTGGCGCGCCGCATGGGCAAGCGTCGCATCATCGCCGAGACCGGCGCCGGCATGCACGGCGTCGCTACGGCCACCGTGTGTGCGCTCTTCGATCTCCCCTGCGTCGTCTATATGGGCGCCACCGACATCGAGCGCCAGAAACCCAATGTCTTCCGCATGAAGATGCTGGGCGCCGAGGTGCGGCCGGTCACCTCGGGCACGGCGACCCTGAAAGACGCGATGAACGAGGCGCTCCGCGACTGGGTCGCCAATGTCGAGGATACCTATTACCTCATCGGCACGGTCGCGGGACCCCATCCCTATCCCGCCATGGTGCGCGATTTTCAAAGCGTGATCGGCGAGGAGGTGCGGGCGCAGATCGTGAAGGCCGAAGGAAGGTTGCCGGATTCGTTGATCGCCTGCGTTGGCGGCGGGTCGAATGCGATGGGGCTGTTCCATCCGTTCCTCGACGATCCGGACGTGGCGATGATCGGGGTCGAAGCGGCAGGGCTTGGCATCGAGACCGGAAAGCATGCGGCCTCGCTCAATGGCGGCTCGCCGGGCGTGCTGCATGGCAATCGCACCTATCTCCTCCAGAACGAGGACGGTCAGATCGACGACGCCCATTCGGTATCGGCGGGGCTCGATTATCCCGGCATCGGGCCGGAGCATGCCTGGCTTCACGATCTGGGCCGCATCGAATATGTACCCATCACCGACCGCGAGGCGCTCGACGCGTTCCGGCTCCTGACCAAGCTTGAGGGCATCATCCCGGCGCTTGAATCGGCACACGCCGTCGCCGAGGCGATGAAGCGTGCCCCGCGCCGGCCGGCGAGCCATCTCATGGTGATCAACCTGTCCGGCCGCGGCGACAAGGATCTCGAGACCGTCGCACGGGCAACGGGCGGCGACGAATGAGCGCCACCCGTATCGAGGCTCGCTTTGCCGAGCTGGCGCGCCAAGGGCGCGCCGGGCTCGTGACCTATTTCACGTGCGGCGATCCCGATGCGGCGACGTTCGCGCGGCTCCTCGACGGACTGCCGGCGGCGGGCGCCGATCTCATCGAGGTTGGGATGCCGTTCTCCGACCCGATGGCGGACGGGCCGTCGATTCAGGCAGCGAGCCTGCGCGCGCTCAAAGCCGGCATGACACTCGCCCGCACACTCGACAGCGTGCGCAGCTTCCGCGCCCGGGATCAGCGCACGCCGATCGTGCTGATGGGCTACTACAACCCGATCTACCGCTATGGCGTGGCGCGGTTCCTCGCCGACGCGAAGGCGTGCGGCGTCGACGGGATGATCGTCGTCGACCTTCCCCCCGAACATGACGACGAACTGTGCCTGCCCGCGCTGCGATCGGGTCTCGACTTCATCCGCCTTGCGACGCCGACGACCGACGACGCGCGGCTTCCCGCCGTACTGCGGCATACCGCGGGCTTCATCTACTATGTCTCGATCGCCGGCATCACGGGCACCAAGTCGGCGGCAGCGGCGTCGATCGCGACGGCGGTCGCGCGATTGAAGCGCCATTCCGATCTGCCGGTCGCGGTCGGGTTCGGCATCAGAACGCCAGACCAGGCCGCCGAAATCGCGCGCATCGCCGACGCGGCGGTCGTGGGATCGGCGCTCGTCGACCGCATCGCCGCCTCGCTCGACGCCGAGGGATGCGCCACGCCAGGCCTCGTCGATGCGGTTCTGGCCGACGTGCGGGCCCTCGGCCTGGGCGTCAGGGGAGCGCGATGAACTGGCTCACCAATTTCGTTCTGCCGAAGATCCGGGCGGCGGTGGCGAAGCGCGAGGTCGCCGACAATCTCTGGCACAAATGCCCGGGCTGCGGGCAGATGCTGTTCCATCGCGAGCTCGACGCCAATCTCCGCGTGTGCGCAAGCTGCGGCCATCATCTGCGCCTCGATCCAATGCGACGCTTGGAGCTTTTGTTCGACGACGGCGCGGTCCATCCGATCGAGCCGCCCAAAGTGGTGGCCGATCCGCTGAAGTTCCGGGACAGCAAGCGTTATGCCGACCGGCTGAAGGATGCACATGGGAAAAGCGGGGGACGCGACGCGGTGATCGTCGCGCACGGCACGGTCGGCGGCGCCCCCGCCGTCGTGGCGGCGTTCGACTTCGAGTTTCTGGGCGGCTCGATGGGCCTTGCGGTGGGTGAGGCATTTGTCGCTGCGGCTCGGCTCGCGATCGAGCGTCGGGCGGCGCTCGTCGTCGTGCCGGCGTCGGGCGGCGCACGCATGCAGGAAGGCATCCTCGCGCTGATGCAGATGCCGCGCACCACGCTCGCGGTCGAGATGGTGCGAGAGAAGGGGTTGCCCTACATCGTCCTGCTGACCGATCCGACGACCGGCGGGGTCTCGGCCTCGTTCGCGATGCTGGGCGACGTGACACTGGCGGAGCCCGGCGCCGTCATCGGGTTCGCGGGCCCCCGCGTGATCGAGGAAACGATCCGCGAGACGCTTCCGCCGGGGTTCCAGCGCGCCGAATATCTCCTGGAGCACGGCATGGTCGACATGGTGGTCCCGCGCGCGGCGCTGAAAGCGACGTTGGGGCACGTCATCGACCTCCTGATGCGGCCGGGCGTGATGGAGGTCGGCGCCTGATCAGCGATCGCGTCCTCGAGCGGCTGCAATCGCTCCATGTCCGGCTCATCGACCTGTCGCTCGACCGCGTCCTGCGGCTTCTGAAGGCGCTTGGCGATCCGCAGGACCGTCTCCCGCCGGTCATCCATGTCGCCGGCACCAACGGCAAAGGCTCGACGGTCGCGTTCCTGCGCGCGTTCTTCGAAGCCGCGGGATATCGCGCCCACGCTTATACCTCGCCGCATCTCGTGCGTTTCCACGAGCGCATCCGCATCGCCGGCCGCCTCATCGACGAGGAGACCCTGTTGGCGCTGCTCGAGGAATGCGAGCGCGCCAATGACGGCGCGCCCATCACCTTCTTCGAGATCACCACGGCGGCAGCCTTCCTCGCCTTCGCGCGCACCAGGGCCGACATCGCCTTGCTGGAAGTGGGGCTGGGCGGGCGGTTCGACGCCACCAACGTGATCCCGCGCCCGGCCGTCACCGCGATCACGCCGGTCTCGCTCGACCACCAGCATTTCCTTGGCGACACCGTGGCTCAGATCGCGTTCGAGAAGGCGGGCATCCTGAAGCCGGGCGTGCCTGCCGTGATCGCGCGGCAAACGCCGGAAGGGATGGCGGTCATCGAGGCGCGCGCCCGCGCCGTAGGGGCGCCGCTGTTCCGGCAGGGATACGAGTGGCGCGCCGAGGAAACGGCCGAAGGCGGCCTCGCCTATCGCGGCAGCCGCAGCCTCGACCTCCCGCCGCCGGGGCTGTTGGGCGCGCACCAGTACGACAATGCCGGGACCGCGCTCGCCTGCCTCGACTGCCTGACCGGCTTTGCGCTGCCCGAGGCGGCGCTGGCCCGGGGCATGAGGACCGTCGAGTGGCCGGGCCGGCTTCAGCGGCTTCGGCGCGGGCCGCTGGTCGCGAGCCTGCCGCCCGATGCCGAGCTGTGGCTCGACGGGGCGCACAATCCGGCGGGCGGCGCGGTTCTGGCGCGCGCCGCCGAAGCCTGGCGCGACCGGCCGCTGCGGCTGGTCTTCGGGATGCTCAACACCCACGATCCCGCCGGGTTCCTGCCGCCGTTCCGGGGCCTGGCCGAGCGGCTCGTCGCCGTCGCCATTCCCGGCGAGGCAAATGCCAAGCCCGCCGAGGAGCTCGCCGCCATCGCGGGCGCCCTTGGCCTTGCCGCCATCGCCTCCCCCAGCCTCGCCGAGGCGGTTGCCGCCGCGGCCGCGCCGGGGGCGCGGGTTCTGATCTGCGGGTCGCTCTATCTCGCCGGCCGGGTCCTCGCCGAAAACGACTAGGACCCGGTTTTTCGCGACAATTGATAATCGCTCAGAGGACCGAGTTGATCCACTCCACGAGCTTGCTCTTGGGAAGGGCGCCGATCTTGGTCGCCGCCACTTCGCCGCCCTTGAACAGGATCAGGGTCGGGATGCCGTGAACGCCGTATTTCATCGGCGTCTGCGGGTTCTCGTCGATATTGACCTTGGCGATCGTGACCCGGCCGGCCATGTCCTTCGACACGTCCTCGAGGAACGGGGCGATCATCTTGCACGGTCCGCACCACTCGGCCCAGAAATCCACCAGCACCGGTCCCGGCGCGTGCAGGACATCTTGTTCGAAGGATTGATCGGTGACCTTGGTGCTCATGAACCTCTCCTAATGGGGTGGCTAATATCTAGAAACGAGGTGCCACAGCGTCAATGGCGAGGCGGTGCGCGGCGACCGGCATGAGCTTCGGCCCGTCCGTCCACAACAGCGCGCAGCCGATCTCGCGGCCGGGATAGATCTGGGCCACCGCGGCGCGATAGGCGCGGAGCTGATCGATATAGAGCGCCGGGATGCCGTCCTCGTCGACCGGGACCGGCCGCAGCGTCTTGTAGTCGACGATCTGCACCCGGTCGCCGGTCACCAGCAGCCGGTCGATGCGGCCCGAGACGACGCGGCCGTCGAGCACGCCGACGACCGGCACCTCGGCGAGCGAGCCGGGGCCGAAAAGCGATGCGGTCGCGGGGTCGGTCAGCACGCCAAGCGTCTCGGCGAGGATCGCCTCTTGCTCGGCCGGCGTCAGCGCATGGACCGGCCGGGCGAGAAACCGGCGCGCCGCCGCCGCGCGCGCCGGCGGATCGAGCTGCGGCAAGGTCTGCAGCAGGCGATGGACCAGGAGCCCGCGCCGGAACCCCGCGCCCCCGTCATCGCCCAAAGGCGAGCGCGGCGCCGGCGCGGCACGCTGGGGCCGCGACGGCGCGAGCGGCCGGGGCGGGCTCGGCTCGGGACGCGGCGCGCGGCGATACCAGTGCGGCAGCTCGACCGGCCCGTGCAATCCGGCAAGCCAGCGATGGTCATCGGCGGCCCTTGCCGTCTGCTCGGTGACGAGGCGCAGGCCGGTGCCTTCCCATCGGTCGGCGATCGGCGCGGCAAAGGGGAATGGCTCGACCCCCGGCGCGGCCGCGAGGCCGGCGCTCACGAGCTCGTACCAGGAATCCGCGGGCGGCGCGCGCTTGCCGTGCCAGCCGCACACATAGAGCCGGTCTTCGGCGCGGGTCATCGCGACATAGAGAAGCCGGCGGTACTCACGAGCCCTTTCTTGCGCGGCAAGCGCCGAGGCGCGGTCGAGCGCCGGCGCGCCGCAGCCCGGATGCGCGCGCCACAGCGGCAGCCCGTCCTCGGTCCAGACGAGGCTGGGCGTCGGAGCCAACGGCACAGCCATCGTGTCGGGCAGGAACACGACCGGCGCCTGCAGCCCTTTGGCGCCATGCACCGTCATGATGCGGACCTCGTCGCGCGGACTGACATCGAAATCGCGCTTCACCTCGATGTCGCTGGTGCCGAGCCAATGGAGGAACCCTTGCAGCGAGGTCCCATGGCGCCGCTCATAGGCAAGTGCCGCGGCCAAAAGCTCGTCGAGCGGGTCGGCGGCTTCCGGTCCAAGCCGCGCGACAAAGCGCCTGCGGCCGCCGCGCGCGCCCAGAATCTCGGCGATGAGCTCGTAGGGCGGCGCATAATCGACGCGCGCCAGCAAATCCTGAAGCAGCGCGTGGGCGCGCGAGAATTCCGGATCCTCGCCGGCCCGCCGACGCAGCTCGCTCCACAAGCTCGCGCCCTCGCCGCGCGCGAAGGCAAGCCGGAAAAGATGCTCTTCGTCGAGCGCGACGAGCGGCCCTTTCAGCACCGTCGCCAGCGTGAGGTCGTCCTCTTGCAGCAACAGGAACTGCAACAGCGCCACCATGTCCTCGACCGCGAGCTGGTCGAAGAGCCGCATCCGGTCGCTGCCGGCGACGGCAATGCCGCGCTGCTTCAACGCCCGCATCAGCGCCGTGACGAAGGACGTGCGCCGCCGCACGAGGACCAGCACGTCGCCCGGGCTGATCAAACGGTCGCGCGCCTCGAGCCGTTCGCCGCGCGCGATCCAAAGCCGAATTGCCTCGGCGATCGTGTGCGCGAGGCGCACCGGCGGCTCGACCGTGCGGCGCTGCTCGAGCGGCAGCTCCCACGGTTCGGACGCCGCCGCATCGCCCGGACCAACCGGCGGCCACAGCTCCACCCGGCCACCCATGCCGGCGCGATGGGCGACATGGCGGATCACGTCGGCGGCACCGTCGGCGACCCCGTCCCGCGCCGGGTCGCGCGCGAAGACGCCATCGACCGCGGACAGCACGCATGCGGTCGACCGGAACGACCGCTCGAGCGCCACCCGCGCCCACGGCGCCTCCGCGTCGCCCGCGCGGCCGGCGAAATGGTCGCGCATGGTGGAAAAGCGCGACGGATCGGCGCCCTGGAAGCTGAAGATCGATTGCTTCGGATCGCCGACCGCGAAGATGGTGCGCGGGACCTCGCGCTGGGACAGGCCGACGAAGAACTCGTCGGCGAGCTTTTGCACCACGTCCCATTGCTGAGGATTGGTGTCTTGCGCCTCGTCGATCAGGATATGGTCGATGCCGCCGTCGAGCTTGAACAGAACCCAGGGCGGCGCGCCCTTCCCGCACAAAAGATCGCGCGCCGCGAACACGAGATCGTCATAGTCGAGAAGCGCGCGGTCCTTCTTGTGGCGCCGATAGAGACCGAGGATCGCGGCGCCCAATTCCGTGATGGCGAGCGTCGCACGCAGGAGATGCGCCGCCGCGCGCCGGGCGCAAAACGCGACAAGCCGCTGCGCCTCGGCCCGCAGCGCCGCGTCGATGTCGGGCACGGTCGCGGCAAATGATTTGGTGATGATGTTGACGCGCGTGGTGCCTCCTTGGGTGAAGAAGATGCCGCACCAGGCGTCGAACCGCGCGGGCCGATCCTGCGGCAGCGCAGCGAAGAAATGCTCGATCGCGTCCGCCTGGCCGCAATCGCCGTCGCGCTGGCTCGCGCGGAGACGGTGCGCCATCGCGGCAAGCCGCGGATCGACCCCGGCGCAGGCGGCGGCGACGACGCGCTCGGGCGTCTCGTCCGGCGCGATGCCCAGCGCCCGCGCCAGCCGTTCGCGCAGAGAGCTCTCCGCTGGTCCCGAACCATCTTCCTCAATTTCGTCACCCCCGGGCTTGACCCGGGGGTCCAAGGATTGCCGGGTCAAGCCCGGCAATGACGAAAAGGAACGATCTGGCTCTAGCCCATCGCCGACGGCGGGAGCGAGACGCGCGCGCTCGTCGATGAGATTTGCGAACAGCGCGTCGAACGTCGTCTCGGCGGCATGGCGCGTCACTTCGGCAAGCGCGCCCGCGAGCGGTGCATCCTCGCCCTGGCGTGCCGCAAGCAGCATCGCGTCGCGCGCCTCGGCAAGCGCCTCGGTCTGTGCGCGCTCGTCCATCACGTCGAAATGCGGCGCGATCCCGGCTTCGAGCGGGAAGCGCCGCAGCAGCGATTGGCAGAAGGCGTGAAGCGTCTCGATCTTCATGCCGCCGGGCGTGTCGAGCACGCGCGCGAAAAGCCGCCGCGCGCGGGCCATAAGATCGGGATCGGGCGGACCATCGACGAGCGCCACCAGGTGCTGGGCAAGCTGCCCGTCCGAAGCGACCGCCCAATCCGCGAGGCGGTCATGCAGCCGGTTCGACATCTCGGCCGCCGCCGCCTTGGTGAAGGTGAGGCACAGGATGCGGCCGGGATCGCTTCCGGCCAGCAAAAGCGCCAGCACGCGGTCGGTCAGCACCTTGGTCTTGCCGGTGCCGGCCGACGCGCCGACCCAGACCGAGGCATTGGGGGCGGCGGCCGCGCGTTGCGGATCGATTTGTCTCGCGCCGGTCATTCTTCGGGCTCTCCGACGACCGACCATTCCTTGATCCGGGCGAGATGCGCGTAGTCGTTGTAGCGCGGCGCGCGCTCAGGACGCGGCACCGCGAGATAGGGCGTCCGCTCGTCATCAAACCGCGCGATCAGCGCGCGCAGCCCCAAGAGCGCCGCGTCGACATGCCATCGCAAATCCTCGATCGGCTTCTCGACCCCGGCAGGCGAGCGGCCCGTGAGGTGCCAGAAGGCGAGCTCGACCACCGCTTCCGCGGCGATGCCGGCAAAGCCGCCGGCTTCGGCGATCGCCGCTTCGAGCGCCAGTTGCGGAGCGAAGCCGCCGGCAAGATCGGCGGCACTGGGCGGCGTTCCGGTCTTGTAGTCGACGATCGCAAGCCCGCCCGTGTGAAGCCGGTCGATCCGGTCGGCCCGGCCGGTCAGCAGGAACGGCCCCGCTGGCGCCGAAAAATTCAGTTGTCCCTCGCGCTCGGCGGCGATGGCGGCAAGCGCGGGACGGCGCGCCCTCTCGGTCTCGAGGAACCACGCGGCGATGCGCTCGAACCGCGGCCACCAGAAAGCGCGCACGCCCGGCCGCTCGAGCATCAGGCCGAACGCCTTGCGCCCACAGTCGCCGAGCACCTCCGCGGCGTCGGCCGGCAGCGCGTCGGGATAGGCTTTGAGGAAATCGTCGAGCGCCTGGTGGATCGCGAGGCCGCGTCCGGCATAGCTCGGATCGGCATCGATCGGATCGAGCGCCTTGAGCCGCAGCACGTGACGCGCATAGATCGAATAGGGATCGCGCATCCAGGTCTCGATCGCGGTGACCGAGAGACGCCGCGGCCGCGCGGCAACCGGCGGACGCGGCGCCGGCGCCGCGACCGAAACGCGCTCGGAATCGTCGGCAAGCCGTGCCCAGTGCAGCGGCTCGACCGCTTCCTTGTAGGTGTCGGGGAGTCCCGCGGCACGCAGCACCGCGCCAAGTCGCAAGAGCCAGCGCGAGGCGACCGTGGGCGCCCCTTCGACCCGCTCGGCGCGTGTCAGCCAGACGTCGCGCGCGCCCAGCCCTTGCGCGAAATCGTGCGCGGCGATGCCGATGCGGCGCTCGGGCGGCGGCAATCCCACCTCTTTGCGCATCGGCCGCGACAGCCACGGATCGCTCGCGGTCTCCGGCGGCCAGACGCCTTCGTTGAGGCCGCCGAGAATCATCCGGTCGGCGCGCTGAAGCTGTGCCTCGAGCAATCCCCAGAGGAAGAGGCGCGGATGGCGCCCGAATGGCGGCCGCACCACCGGGCCGGTCAACAGCGCCTCGAAGAGCGCCGGATAATCGGCGCCGTCGAGCGGCGGGAAGTCGGCGGCAGCGGCGATCAGCTCGCTCGCCATGTGCGCCGCCGCCTCGCCGGCTTCCTCGGCCCAGAGCCGCGCGGCGCCGGTCTCGGCATCGGAACGGGAAAGCGCCTCGGCGGCGGCGAGATGCGCCTTGACGAGGCAGTCAAGCGCCGTGCCGCGCTCGGCGAGCGCCGCCATCATCGGCGCGAGCGCCGCACCGATCGCGGCGACGAAGGATTGGAGATCGCGCCGGCCGCCAAGCGCCGCCTGAAGCCCGGCAAGGCCCGGCGCCGGACGCGGACCCCGCAGCACCGCGACCTCGAGACGGCGCGCGAGTGCACGGCACGCGGCAGGCGCCATCCCGCACGCGGCGAGCGGATGCTTCAGCAGCGCCAAAAGCGGGACCGGCGCCAGACGCTCGGCCGCCGCCTCGACCACGAGACGCAGGAAGATGCCCGGCGGCGTGCGGTGCAGCGGCACGCCGGCGGAATCGTCGATCTCGATGCCCCAGCGCTTCAACTCGGCCGCGACCCGGCGCGCGAGATCGCGGTCGGGCGTGATGAGGGCCGCCGTGTCGCCCTCGGTCTCGAGGCTTTGGCGCAACAGATGCGCGATCGCCAGCGCCTCTTCCTGCGGACCGGCGCAATCGAGGCGGTGAAGGCCCGCGAGATCGGCCGCGCCGATCGCCGGCGCCTCGCGCCACCGCTCGCTCGACTGCGAGGGACGCAGCGCCTCGAAGACGAGGCGCCGGCGGCCCAAGGGCGCGCCCGTGCCGAGCCGGTGCGGCCATTCGGCGACGTCGGCGGGCTCGACCTCGAGGCGTTGGAGAAGCCGCGCCATCACATGCTGCGGATGCGCCGGATCGCCCAGGATCTGGACCCAGGTCGCGGGATCGCCGTCGCGCGCCAGGCCCGGGAGCACGATGATGCCCTGCTCCAATCCCGCGAGCGTGACGAGAAGATCGGCCACGGCCGGCACCGCGCCGGTGATGCCGGCGGCGATGACGGGGTGAGCCGGCGGATTTTTCCGCCACTCTTCGGCCTGCGCCGCGAGCACCCGGTTGCGCCGGTCGGCGGCGTCGATCGCCCCGATCTCGGCGAGCGCCTCCGGCCAATGGATGCGCACGATGTCGAGGAAGGTCAGCACCTTCTGCCAGTGCTCGGCGAATTCCGCGGGCGCGAGCCGGTCGAGCTTTTCGAGGCTGCCGCCTTCGGCCTCGATCTCGTCGAGGAAGCGCGCAAGCTCGCCCGCAAGCGGCGCCGCCTGGCCCGGCGTCAACGGGCCGGTCGCCTGCGCCTTGCCCCAGCCCAGCACCAGCTTCGTCAGCATCAGGCGGCGGGCGAGGTCCGGGACGGCCGGCGGGATGTCGAGCGCATCGCCGCCGTCGCCCTCGTCGCCCAGCAGCGACAGCTCCTCGGCATCGAGATCGCCGACCGGCACGAGCCGCGGCAGCAACAGGGCGCGCCCCCCGCTCGCGCGCAGGAACGCCTCGGCCGCCGCGCGCACCGCGCGCCGCGTCGGCAACAGGATGGTGGCGCGCGCCAACGTCGCGGGATCGCCGCCCCTCGTCGCCATGAGCCCCGCCACGAGCGCGTCGAGGAACGGCTCCTCGGGCGGGATCGTGAAGAGGCGCATGTCAGCGCCCGGTGCGGCGCGGGGCGAGCTGGTCCTCGGCGGCGGCCAGGCCCGCGGGCGTGCCGACATGGAACCACTCGCCATCATGCACGAGCCCGGCGCAGCGCTGGGCCGCGATGGCCCGGTTCCACAGCGGGTTCATCGAGAACGCGCCGGAAGGCGCGCCGTCGAAAAGGCCGCGATGCGCGATCTCGACGCCGGCGAAAAGATGCGGCGCCACCTCGTGCTCCTTGCGGCGGCGCAGCAGGCCAAGCTGATCCAGCATGAAGTCGCCCGACCCCTCATAGCCCACGGCCGTCGTCGTGCGCTGCAGCAGCAGCAGCGCGTCGCGGCACCGTGCATCGAACGCGGCCGCAAGGCGCTTTAGCGCCTGGTCCTTGCCGTCGCGCCACACGATGTCGCTGTTGACGATGAAGAACGTCTCGCCGAGCTGCGGCAGCGCCCGAGCGACGCCGCCGCCCGTATCGAGCAAGATCTCCTCGGGCGAGAACACGATCTCGATATCGCCGCGCGCGGCGAGATGGCGCCGCAGCAGCTCGGCCTTGTAGTGAAGGTTGACGACCGCGCGCGCGACGCCCGCGGCGACGAGCCGGTCGAGCGCGCGGTCGATCAGCGTGCGCCCGGCGACGCTCACGAGCGGTTTCGGCAGCCGATCGGTCACGGGACGAAGCCGCGTGCCGAGCCCCGCGGCAAGCACCATCGCGGTCTCGGGAATCCCGGTCATGCGGCGGAACGGTGCGGCGGCAGATGCCGCTCGAGCCAGCGCGCGAGCGGCGCGAGGTCGGGATGGCGCATGTCCCGCGCGATGAGGCGCCGCACGCGCGGAATATGGACGAGATATCCCGCCTTGCCGTCGCGCACCGAGAGGCGGGTGAAGATGCCGGCGATCTTGCACGCGCGCTGCGCGCCCAGCACGGCATAGGAGCGATCGAACCGGTCCCGGTCGAGCGCCGGGAACGCGGCGAGGAAGCGCGCCCGCATCGCGTCGGCGATCGCGTCCGATATGTCGCGGCGCGCATCTTCGAGCAGCGAGACGAGGTCATAGCTCGCGGGACCGATCACCGCGTCCTGGAAATCGAGAAGGCCGCAGGCGGCGATGCCGCCGCGCCCCGGAAGCCGCATCAGGTTGTCGACATGATAATCGCGCAGCACCAACGTCTCCGGCACAGCCCGCGCCAGCGGCAAAACCCGGCGCCACAGCGCGAGATACTCCTCGCGCAGCGACGGCGGCGTGGGCATGCCGGTTTGCGCCGGCAGGTACCAATCGACGAGCAGCGCCGCCTCGGTCAAAAGCCGCTCGTCGTCATAAGGCGGCAGCGTCGACCCGTGCTCGCGCTGGAAGCGGCGGTTCACCGCGATCAGCACGTCGACCGCCAGCGCATAGAGCTCGGCCTCGTCCGCGCCCGCAAGAAGAAGGCGCGTATAGGTGTCGTCGCCGAAATCCTCGAGCAGCAATAGCCCCGCTTCGATATCGGCGGCAAGGATCGCCGGCGCGGTGAGGTCGAGCGCGTGGAGAAGACGCGCGACGGCCAGGAACGGCCGCACATCCTCGCGCGGCGGCCGCGCATCCATCAGCATCGCGCGCGCATCGTGCCGCACGAGCCGCACATAGCGGCGGAACGACGCGTCGCCTTTGAGCGGCTTGCGCCGCGCCTCGGACCAGCCGGAAGCCGCGAGGAAGCGGTCGATGGCGGCGGCGCGTTCGGTCATGGCGAAAGCCGTCCTGCCCATGCCGGCGACGGCGCGAGGGTCGCGATCCGCGCGGCAGGCGTCTCGGCGAAGGCAAGCGTGATCAGCAGCCGTTCCTCCGGCAGCAACGCGCCAAGCCGGTCCGGCCACTCGATGACGCTGATCCCGTCGGCGAAGGCGTCCTCGATGCCGAGCTCCCACGCATCGGAGGCGCGCTCGAGCCGGTAGAGGTCGAAATGCCAGACCGGCGGCCCGCCGCCCGAATAGATCTCGACCAGGGTGAAGGTCGGGCTGGGCACGTCTTCGGCCGTCACGAACCGGGCCCGGATGAAGGCGCGGGCGAAGCTGGTCTTGCCGCTGCCCAACGGACCTGCGAGCGCGA
>Ga0335072_10004459_pt1 | contig 20793 bp, 20 predicted proteins | sample Lox_Sample_21_FD_206725 | JGI IMG/M metagenome (GOLD analysis project Ga0335072, IMG submission 206725) | Soil microbial communities from Loxahatchee National Wildlife Refuge, Florida, United States - Lox_Sample_2.1 | ecosystem: Environmental > Terrestrial > Soil > Wetlands | place: USA...
AAGCGGTTGCCGGTCGTCGGTGACGACGGTCTCCTCATCGGCATTGTGACCCGCTCTGACGTGCTGAGCGTGTATGAGCGGCCGGACGACGACATCCTGACGGAAATACTGACCGATGTCATAGTCGCCGAGTTTGGCCTGGCTGCGAGCACCTTCGACGTCTGCGTGGCGTCAGGCATCGTGGCGATCTCGGGACTGATGGAGCAAGCCGGCGCGGCGCTGGCGCTGGTGGCCCGGCTTCGGCGTATCGAAGGCGTCGTGGCCGTCCGCGATGGCCTTAGTATCGGCCAGCACAGTATCGGCGAGCACGGCACCGGCAAGCACGGCACCGGCGAACACGGCACCGGCGAGCACGATGTCGGCCAGCAGAGCGTCCCGCAGCAGAGGGGCTCGCTAGCTGGCCACTCTGATCCGGCGGCCGGTCACCTGGCTCGCCGTTAGCCTGACATAGACCGGCTTGTCGCCGCCGGCCCACGGCTCGATGTGCAGCGCCTCTGCGTGCGCCAGGTCGTCCGGGTCGGTGATGACCCGTGCCTTACCGGTCACCAGGACGCTCCAGCCCTCGCCGAGCACGTCATCGAGGTGATCAACGTCAAAGGAGACCCGGCTTTCGTGGAGGCCCGCCGAGACGGTGCCGCCGCTGCTGGTGCGGAAGACCACATCGTCCCGGTCCATCCGGAAGTTGACCGGGATAGCAACGGGGCCGCGGTCAGGCTCGACGAACAAGAAGCGGCCGATGCCGCCACCGGCGAGGTACTGCCTGCACTCGGCGGGCGTCAGGCTGTCCAGCAGTGCGCCCACCGCGGCCGCTCGCTGGCCTGGCGGCAGGTTGAGGCCGGCGCCGGACAGCGAGCCCGGCGTCGTGTTCAACGCCGCCGCGAGCCGGGTCAGTGCTGCCTGACTGGGATTCGGCGTCAAGCTTGATTCAAGGTAGGCCAGGTACTCCGGGGCCATCCCGGCTCGCTCAGCGGCTTGCGTGACCGTCAGGCCGGCTTTGCTGCGCCGCTCGGCGATGCGCCTGCCGACGTCAGTTCCGGCAGATTCGGCATCATTGCCCATTTTCCCTCCACAAGGGCTGCGTCGGCCGGCGGCCCGGTGTCAACTCTACGGACAACATTCTGGCCGGGAAGGGTCGTTAGACCTTGGCAGGTCGTGGCCAAAGCCGCGCACCGCGCACGGGTGATGCAACATGACTGAACTGAGGACTGACGAATGGCGGGCTTAGGCCTTTAGTCTGCCTTCATGCAGGCTTATCGGCCCTGCCGCGGTAGCCAGCCGTCGCGCAGAGTCGGGGACAGAGCCTGGACGGAGGTACGCAAAGATGCTGCGGCAGCTATGGCAGCGACTAAGCCAGTCGCCTAAGGACAACCCGCTGCAGCGCCACGTCGACAGGATCGAGTCGGCAATCGTGGCGTGCCTCGTCGTCGGCTTTCTCGTCGCCGCTCCGTTACTGTGCCTCGTCGCAGTCCGGATGGCCGGCGCAGCAGCCGTCCGGGAGGGGCAAGCCGAGAGCGGATGGCGGCCGGTGACGGCAGTGTTGCAGCAGAGCGCTGCGGCCGGCCAGATCGGCGGCGACGTGGACGCATCCTGGGTGTCGGCACGCTGGCGAGCACCTGACGGCGCATGGCGGCACGGTCTGGTAGCCGTTGAGCTGAACGCCAAGGCTGGCCAGCGGATGACCGTCTGGGTTACCCCTGCCGGTCAGCTCATGCATCCGCCGCTCACCAGAGCCGACGTCCTGGAGTGGGAGGTGGCGGGCGCCATGCTGGCGCTGATCGGCCTGGCAGCGGTGCTCGTGGTTGCCGGCGGCGTTGTCCGGGTACTGGCTAACCGCCGGCGGATGGCCGGCTGGGCTAGGGCCTGGTCAGCTACTGGTCCGCGCTGGTCGTCGCTGCGGTAGTCAGCACCGTCTTCCTGGAGGACTGAGTGCATTCCTGGGTAGTGGAACGACCCGCACCGATCGACGAGCTGCCGCTCCGCCGGGTGGAGCGCGCTGAGCCAGGGCCGGCTGCCGGGCAGGTGCGGGTGCGGGTCATCTGCTGCGGCGTCTGCCGCACCGACTTGCACCTGGCCGAAGGCGATCTGCCGCCGAAGCGGCCGGAAGTGACTGTCGGCCACGAGATCGTCGGGCGGGTCGACGCGGTCGGGCCCGGCGCGACCCGCTTCTCGATCGGCGACCGGATTGGCGTGCCCTGGCTCGGCAGGACCGATCAGACGTGCAAGTTCTGCCGCCGGGGCGATGAGAATCTCTGCCTGCACCCGGTGTTCACGGGCTGGGACGTCGATGGCGGTTATGCCGACGCCTGCGTGGTCGACGAGGCCTACGCCTACCGGCTGCCCGAGCAGCTGGATGACGAGCACGCCGCGCCGCTGCTGTGTGCTGGCATCATCGGCTACCGGGCGCTGAAGCGCGCTGCGGTCCCGGCAGCGGGCAGGCTCGGAATCTACGGCTTTGGCGGAAGCGCGCACATTATCGCCCAGATCGCGTTGCACCAAGGATTGCGCGTGCACGTGCTGACCCGCGGGGAGGGCAACCGCAAGCTGGCCGCCGAGCTGGGTGCCGACTCGGTCGGCGACGCCGCAGACGCTCCGCCTGAGCCGCTCGACGGCGCGATTCTGTTCGCGCCGGCCGGCGAACTCGTCCCGGTCGCGATGCGCGCGCTCGATCGTGGCGGCACGCTGGCCGTCGCCGGGATCTGGCTGTCTGACATTCCATCGCTTGCTTATGCCAGCGAGCTCTTCGAAGAGCGGCAGGTCCGCAGCGTCACGGCTAATACTCGCCGGGACGGCGAGGAATTCCTGATGCTGGCCGCGAGGCTGGGCATCAGGCCGACAACGGTGCCGTATCCGATGGCGAGCGCACCGCAGGCACTGTCTGACCTGGCGCATGGCCGGTTCAGCGGCGCGGCCGTCCTGCACAACTGAGGTGTCAGGCCGGCAGCGGGCTGGCCACGTGATCGATGATGTCGAGCACGCCGTCGATGTCCCAGGCGGCGTCGATCGCCGCGGTTACCTGGTTGCGCAGATCCGCCTCCGGCTTGCCGGTCAGCGCCACTATGCCGCAGTGCACCTCCACCTTGATCGCGCCCGGCTCGCCAGGCCCTATCTCGTCGAGCAGTTCCCGCACCTGGCGCGCTACCTCGGCGTCTGGCACGAGGAACACGCTCAGCAGGTCGCGCCGGCTAACCACGCCGACGATCTTGCCGTCCTCGTCGACGACCGGCAGCAGCTTGATGTGATGATCGTTCATGAGCCGCGCAGCGCCGGCTATGGAGGTGTCTGGGTGGATGGTGACGGCAGGGGCCGTCATGAGCTGCTCGCCGCTCAGCCGGTCGTACCGGCTGCGGTCGGTGCCGTACCGCGGCGACCCGGTCCAGCGTCTCCGCTGGCCTGCGTGCTTGTCCCTGGCAGCAATGAGGTCGCCTTCGGTTACCACTCCCGCCACGTGCCGGCCGAGGCTCAGCACGGGCACGCCGTTGATCTGATGCTCGACCAGCAGCCAGGCAATCTGCTTGAACGGCGTAATCCGGTCGATGGCGACAACGTCCTTCGTCATGATGTCCCGCACCCGGCTATGCCACCGGCCGTGGTGTGTGGCGGGCTGGTGATGAGGCCCGCGAGCGCGCAGAGATTGGCCAGCCCGCGGGCGCGGCGGGACCTGCCGGACGACCGCCTGCTCGCCCATCTCGCGGGCGACCTGATTGACCGCCCTGGTCACGTCTGGCTGAGTGGCCCGGCCGTGCAGCGAATCGTAGTAAGCGGCACCCAGATGCCGCAGCATCGCGTCCAGGTGCACATCTTTACGGCTCATTTCGGCCTCCACTTCGCTAGTCGCCCGCCCGCGGGGCGGGTACTGCTGCGGCCGCGACGAGTTTCCAGTCATCGCTTGCGTCCGCAGCGAGACTCGCGATGCTGGCGGAGTCCCTGCCGGGCAGCCCCTGGCCCTCGGGCCCGACTACCACGACCGGGCAATGGGCCCGGCTCAGGCATGTCCTGACGACCGGGCCAAGCGAACGGCCAGCGAGCTGCCCGGACGCTGCGCCGAGTACGAGCAGATCGGCCCCGGCGGAGGAATCGACGAGGGCGCGCTCGGGGTTGCCTTCCGTGACTTCGGTGCTGACCTCGGCGGCCTGCTCCGCACCGAGTACGGCTCGCACGGTCGCGGCCAGCCCGTCCCTGGCGCGTTGCTGTCGTGCTGCCAGTTCCTGCGGAGCTGGTGCCGGGGCATAAAAGGCGCGCTGCTGGAGCCGCCAGGCCAGCACGACTTTGAGCCGGCCGTGACGGCGCTTCGCTTCGTCCGCCGCCCATCGCAAAGCCCGAGCCGACGCGGGCGAACCGCTAACCCCCGCGACGATTGTCGGGCTGCTGACCGGGTTATCCATCGTGGCCCTCCATTCCTGACCGCGTTGCTGCTGCCCTGATTTGCCGCCTGCTGTGTTGCCGCCTGCTGCGCTGCTGCTCACTGCTGGATCTCGACGTCGACGACTCGCGCCGGCTGCTGATGCTCTGGCGCCATGCCAATTCGTACGGTCAGGATCCCGTTACGATAAGTAGCCGAAACATTGCGAACGTCAGCTCCCCCCGGTAGCCGGACATGCCGCGCGAACCGGCCGTATCGGAACTCGCTCTGATGCCCCTCCGGCGCGGAGTCCGTGCGCTGAGCCTGCACGACCAGCGTACCGGCCGCCACACGGACAGCCAGGTCGGTAGCCGGGTCAATGCCGGGCACCTCGAACCGGACCAGGTAACTCGAGCCATCCGGGTACTCCTCGACCGGAATCGGCCACGATCGCGCCACCGCGTGATGGACGGTAGACAACGGTGACCCAGCCCAGTCCGAAATGCAGGTGTTCATCGCGCTTGCTGATTCAGTTGCCATGCTCATCGGTCGCCCCTCCTTGCCTCTCACCTCCCCAGTTTTCCGGCGCGTCGATCCGGGACCTAGGGCCAAAGGCAAGGATCGGCTCGTGACCTCGGTCCTGGCAGTCTGGCCGAAGAAGTCGGGCTGCTGGAACACGTCCGGGAGCGACCGGTGGCTGGTACTGGCGCTGCGCTACGAGACCGCAAGCGCCCGGCGGGCCTGCCGGGCCATCTCGATGTCCTCCCTGGCCGTGATCACGAGAACCGCCGCGGCCGAGTCGTCGCGGCTGATGATCGTGTCGGCTGTGACCTGGTTCCGGTCCGGGTCGAGCGTCAGGCCGAGGAACTCAAGACCGGCCGAAGCGGCAGCGCGGACCTGGCTGCTGTGCTCGCCGACGCCGCCGGTGAAGATAAGCGCGTCGAGTCCGTTCATCGCGGCTGCCATGGCAGCTATCTCCCGGCGCAGCCGGTGCAGGTACACCTCGACGGCGAGCAGGGCAGCGGGCTCGCCGGATTCGGCGGCCTGCAGGACCTCCCGCATGTCGCCGGACGGCAGCCCGGACAATCCGGCAAGACCCGACTCTTTCTCCAGGCCGGCCGACAGCTCCGCCACGCCGAGCTGCCCGTGCTGCAGCAGCCAGACAATCAGCCCCGGATCAACGCTGCCGCTCCGGGTCGCCATGACCAGGCCCTCCAGCGGAGTGAAGCCCATCGTCGTGTCGACGCTCCTGCCACGCAGCACAGCGGCGAGTGAGGCGCCCGCCCCCAGGTGACAGCTGACGATGCGCAACTCGGCAAGGTCGCGGCCGAGCAGTTGCGCCGCGCGCCTGGCGGCGTACGCGTGAGACAGGCCGTGGAAGCCGAACCGCCGCAGGCCGAACCGCGTCGTCCAGCCATCGGGCAGCGCATACCGGGCAGCAGCATCCGGCATCCCGGCGTGGAAGGCGGTGTCGAAGCAGGCGACACCAGGCAGCCCGGGCATCAGCCGCCGGGCCGCCTCGATGCCGGCCAGCGCCCGCGGCTGGTGCAGCGGAGCTAGGTCGGTCAGTCCGGAGATGGCATCGATGACGGTGTCGTCTATCAGCACGGCATGCCGGAACACACTGCCGCCATGGACAACCCGGTGTGCCACCACGGACGCACGCGGTCCGGCGGCCGTGAGGAACCTGGTCAGCTCAGGGTGGTCTGGGCTGCCGTCCCACGCGTCGAGTTCCAGCGCGCTGTCGACGCTGTCACCGTCACCGAGCAGGCTCGCCTTCAGGCTGCTCGAGCCGGCGTTCATGATGATCACGCTAGCGGGCGTTCCCGCAGGTGTTGACGTCGCCGCGGATATCCCGGTGCCGGCGGGCGTCATCGGGCCGACCAGGTCCAGTTCCTCACTTCCGGCAGGTCCTCGCCGTACTCCCTGGTCCAGTACCGGGCCCTGGCTCGCGAGTCCGTCATCTCCTGGCGCAGCCGCGCGGCCCGCGGGCCGATTCCTGGCACTCGGTCGATCACATCCATAACCAGATGAAACCGGTCCATGTCGTTCATCAAGACCATGTCAAACGGCGTGGTGGTAGTGCCCTCTTCCTTGTACCCGCGGACGTGGAAGTTGTTGTGCCCGTCGCGCCGGTAGGTGAGCCGGTGGATCAGCCACGGGTAGCCGTGGTACGCGAAGATCACCGGCCGGTCCGGCGTGAACAGCGCGTTGAACTCAGCGTCGCTCATCCCGTGCGGATGCTCGGTGTCCGGCTCTAGCCGCATCAGGTCGACGACGTTCACGACCCGGACCCGAAGGTCCGGCAGCTCGCGACGGAGAATGTCGGTGGCGGCCAGCACTTCCAGCGTCGGCACGTCGCCGGCGCAGGCCAGCACGACATCAGGCTCGGCGCCGTCGCCGTCGTCGTCGCTGCTCGCCCACTCCCAGATGCCAGCGCCACGAGCGCAGTGCAGGATCGCCGCGTCCATGTCGAGCCAGTCGGGGTTCGGCTGCTTGCCGGCCACGATGACGTTCACGTAGTCGCGGCTGCGCAGGCAGTGGTCGGCGACCGAGAGCAGCGTGTTCGCGTCTGGCGGCAGGTAGACGCGGATGACTTCGGCCTTCTTGTTCATGACGTGATCGATGAAGCCGGGATCCTGGTGGCTGAAGCCGTTGTGATCCTGCCGCCACACGTGCGAGGTCAGCAGGATGTTCAACGAGGCCACCGGCTGCCGCCACGGTAGCTGGCGAGCCACCTTCAGCCACTTGGCGTGCTGGTTGAACATGGAATCCACGATGTGGATGAACGCCTCGTAGCAGGAGAACCAGCCGTGCCTGCCGGTCAGCAGGTAGCCCTCGAGCCAGCCCTGGCAGGTGTGCTCGGACAGGATCTCCATCACCCGGCCGTCTGGCGCGAGATTCCGGTCCACTGGCAGCGTCTGCTCTTCCCAGGTCTTCCCGGTCACCTCGAGCACCGCGGTCAGCCGGTTGGACTCGGTCTCGTCCGGGCCGACGATGCGGAAGTTTCGCTGTTCGCCGTTCCTGCGCAGCACGTCGCGCAGCATCGTGCCGAGCACCTTGGTGGGTTCGGACTCCCGCGCGCCGGGCGCCTGGACCAGCACCGCGTAGTCGCGGAAATCCGGCAGGTCAAGATCGCGCAGCAGGACGCCGCCGTTCGCGTGCGGGCTCGACCCCAGCCGGCGCGGGCCGGCCGGCACATGCCTGAGCAGATCGGGCCGCGGGCTGCCGTCGGGCGTGAACAACTCCTCTGGCCGGTAGGACCGCATCCATTCGTCAAGCTGCTGCAGGTGCGCCGGGTTGGTCCGCACCTCGGCCAGCGGTACTTGATGCGCTCGCCAGGTCCCTTCAACCGGCAGGCCATCCACTTCGACTGGCCCGGTCCAGCCCTTCGGGGTCCGCATCACGATCATCGGCCACCGGACGCCGGTCTGCGGTCTGCCCTCCCGTGCCTCGTTCTGGATAGCGCGGATGCGCCCGATCGCAGTGTCCAGCGTCGCCGCCATTTCCCGATGGGGAACGTAGTCGCGGCTGCCAGTCACGTAGGCAGGCTCGTAGCCATAGCCGCGCAGCAAGGCGTCAAGCTCGTCCTCGGGCAGCCGGGCCAGCACAGCCGGATTGGCGATCTTCCAGCCGTTGAGGTGCAGGATCGGCAGGACAGCCCCGTCACTGGCCGGATTGAGGAAGCGGTGGCAATGCCAGCTAGTCGCTAGCGGGCCGGTTTCGGCCTCACCGTCGCCGACGACACAGGCAACGACAAGGTCCGGATTGTCAAAGGCAGCGCCGTGCGCATGCGAGAGCGAGTAGCCCAGCTCACCGCCCTCGTGGATCGAGCCGGGAACCTGCGGCGCGACGTGGCTCGGCACCCCGCCGGGGAAGGAGAACTGGCGGAACAACTGGTGCATGCCGGCCACGTCCCGCCGGACGCTCGGGTACGTGTCGGTGTAGCTGCCTTCCAGCCAGGTGTTCGCGAGCGCTGCCGGACCGCCGTGACCAGGGCCGATCACGATCATCATCTCGGCGTCGTGGGCAAGTATCGCGCGGCCCAGGTGCGCCCAGATGAAGTTGATGCCTGGCGTTGTGCCCCAGTGCCCGAGCAGCCGCGGCTTGATGTGCTCGGGCTGCAGTGGCTCCGTCAGCAGGGGATTGGCCGTCAGGTAGATCTGCCCGACTGCCAGGTAGTTGGCAGCGCGCCAGTACCTGTCCAGCGCCTGGGTATCGGCCTCCGATACCGGTCCCGGCCCGGCGGACGGGGACCCTGCGGCCGTGACGGCAGTCATGCGCGACCACGAACTACGACGACCGGGCACAACGCGTTGGTCACGCAATGCATGCTGACTGAGCCGACCAGCATTCCGGTGAACGCTCCGTGTCCGCGATGGCCCACCACCAGCAGGTCTGCCTGCCGTGACTCTTCGACCAGAACCGGGGCGGGGTGACCGTAGGCGAGCTTGGTGTTGACGTTTTCTGGCGTAGCGGTGCCGAACGCCTCGCTCAGTGCCTTGTCCAGCGTCTGTTCCATGTGCGCGCGCACCTCGTCGGACACGGGTTTGGGCGCGACGCCGCCGGGCGCGATTCCGACGGCCGGGTAATGCCAGGACAGCACCGCGGTAATGGTGGCCCCGGTGGCTGCCGCGTAGTCAGCAGCCCACTTGAGGGAGCCGACAGACTCGGCGGAGCCGTCCACGCCAACCACAACGTGCGGTGCTGCGCGGCCTTCAGTTGTGCGGCCTTCAGCGGCCATCGAAACTGCCTCTCATTCCCGCTCGCCCGGTTCGGTCGCGGGCGCATGGCACCATCCTGCCGACGGTGGCAGCGCCGGGCCAGGGCCGATGGTCCCGGCCGCGGCTACCATCTGAGTTCCCTGCGGGCAAGATCGCTTATCGTTTGCAGCGTCCAGCGCTATTCGCGGAAAACTGCAAACGCTAGTGTCCGCTGTGGCCTGCTCCGCCGAGGCCAGCATGCCCGCCGCTGTGGTCGCCGTCGCCGTATCCGCTGTGCTCGGTTCCATGAGTGGGGGTGCCCTGGCGACCATGAGGAGCAGACCACTGGTGAACGAAGTCACCGGGTAGCCCTCTGCCGGGTCGGCGGGACCCGGAGTCTTCGATGGTGAACGTGCCGCACGCTGCCACCCAGCCCTGGGCGAAGCGGTCAGTTCGCGCCCACGGGATCTCGGTCCGGTCAGGTGGCGGTGTCTGGCCGCGGTCGCCCGGATCCCGCACGCTGATGGCTGACGTCCCCGAGAGCCCGAAGACGATGGCATACGGTGCCAGGCTTACCAGTGACTCGGAGTCGCTGCCCGCAGCGAGCGCGCGCAAGTCCCACCGGAAGCGATGGATCTGCCTGAGGAGCAGTTCGCCACGTGCTGTCCGCTTATCCCGGTGCCAGCGCCGCAGCCAGCGCTGACGGACCGCATCACGTCGAACCTGGGCACGGAAGCGGTTCAGGGTCGGGATAAGCGCCGGGCTGAGCTCCGATAGCCGCACTGCGCGCTGGTTCGTGAACAGCCCGGCTAGCAAGGTTGCCTCAAAGTCCGCCAGCACCTCGCCAGACAGGCCGGTGCTGCGCAGGTCCGTCAGCAGCCAATCGGGATCTGTGCTGTCATCTGTCGGATCAATGCCGAGGAGGCCGCGCTGGGCGAGATGGACCAGCGTGGCACCGACATGGCCGATAACTGTCTGCCCGAGCAAGACGCAACCAAGCTGAGCGGGCCGCAGTCCCTCAGGCGGCGTCGGCGTCGGCTGCGCCGCCCTGGCGTCCATACAGTTACCGTATTGGGCCGACGGAACCTTTCACCAGCAGGCGCGGAGAGCCCGCTGTTCTCCGTCAGACCGCGAGTGCAGGAGAAGTGTCTTGCGGCGGGGGAACGATTGCCCGGCCGCCATAACCAAGCCGGACAAGCCGCTCGTAGGCGGCCCAGACTTCCGGCGGGATCTCCTGCTCGATCTGGTAACCGAGCTTCGGGTAGTCCCTGATCCGCTGCATGTCGCCGAGCATTATCCAGATCTCTTGTGACTTCGGGTATGCGCCCGCGAAGTAGTCGTCGTAATCGATCTGCGGCGACGTCACCGTCACCCGGGGCTGCGGCGATGGCCACTGCTTCTTGAACGTGGCCCAGGCTCGTCGCTCCATGTAGGGCTTAGTGACAAGCAGGATGGAGTGCGGGCGCATACCGCGCTCCGCGAGCAGCTTCGCCGTCAGGGTGATGTTGGCCCCGGTGTTGGTGGCAGCTTCCTCGGTCAGAACCTGCTCGGCAGGCACGCCCAGCTGGATCGCTCGCCGCGCGAAGACCCGCGCTTCCGGCTCGGTAAACCTGCCGCGAGTGCCCCGGCCGTAGCCGCCGGAAAACAGTAGATGCTCTCCATAACCGGCCAGATATAGCTGAGCCGCTCGTTCGGCGACCCTGATCTCGTGACTACCAAGCCCGAGTATGACCGTGCTCGGCTGAATGGGAGCATGCAGGCACAGGTAGTCCCAGACAACCTGTGCGTCTGTGTCTACCGGGGGGCCTGCATTGATCGGAGGGTTTGCGCCGATCGGGCTGACTGCTCTCATTTCGAACAAGTGTAGCGCGGCGTCACTAATTGTAATGAGCTGGTTTTAAGCCTGGTTTAGGCAGGTCCCGGCTGATACCTGGCCGCGGCTGACAACCTTCCGGACCCGCGGACACGTCTGCTAGTCGGGACGAGAAAGCGGAGGCTGGCATGCGGCTGACGGACGACGAGGACTTCAGCGCGTTCGTCGACGCGTCCTCACGGCGGCTGCTCCGCAGCGCGTACCTGATCACCGGAGACGTCGCCGAGGCCGAGGACTTGCTGCAGACCGCGCTGGAGAAGGCGTACCGGCGCTGGCGCTCGATCCGCCGCACCGATATGCCGGAGGCGTACGTGCGCAGGATGCTGGTGACGACCGCCATCGACGTCGGCCGCCGGCGCCGGTTCGCCAGCTCTCCGTTAGACGCCGAGTCGCTGCCGGGCTGCCTGGACCCGGCGATCGAAGGGGTAGCCGGGCGGTCGGCGCTGCTCGCCTGCGTGCGCGAGCTGCCGCCCAGCCAGCGCGCAGTGCTGGTGCTCCGCTACTTCGACGATCTGACCGAGGCCGAGACAGCCAGGGCGCTCGGCTGCACCGTCGGCACCGTGAAGTCGCAGCACTCCAGGGCCATGGCCCGGCTGCGCGAACTCGTCGAGAACGACCGGACGATGGCCTGAGGCCCGAACGGAGCAGACATGAGCAGCCAGATCGAAGACGAGCTTCGGGTCACGTTCGAGGCGGCCAGTGACTTTGTCCAGCCTCGGTCAGCGCTGGCCGACCGGGTGCGGAGCGCGACCCGCCGGCGTCGCCGGCGGCTCACGACCGGGTTCGCCGCTACCGCGTGCGTCCTCGTCGCGGCGGGCAGCGCCTACGTGGCGGCGCACAGCCACTCGTCGCTGCCGGCTGCCGGCCAGCAAGGCAGGGTGCTGGTCACCGTCCCGCGCGGCGACTCACTCGTATGGATCGGCGTCAGCGGCCGGTACCTGTACGCGGAGATGGGTCCGAAGAACGGGCCGTTTTCAGTTGCGGCCTACAACCGGGCCAGCGGCCGCCTGGTCAGCCGTGTCGTGTTTCCGAAAGCCGACGAGCTCGAGCCGTACACCGGCCCCGGCGGCTCGGTGTGGGTAGTCGTCGGGCAGCTAGGGTACTTCGGCCAGCGGCCGGTAAAAACCTGGCTGCTCAGCCCGGACCTGCGGCTGCGCTCTATCGGTCCGAAGGTCGCGTCGACCTTCCTGGAGCCGGTGAGCCGGACGACGGCCTTGATCCCCGTTGAAGGCGGCTTGCTTGAACTCACGATGCCCCCGCCGGGCCGGCCGGGTCATGCCACGGAGCAGCGAGAGCCGGGCACCGGCCTCGGTCACGCGGTAATGACCACCGGGCTCGGCTGGGCAACTGTGCTCGATGGCCGGGTCGCCGTTGACCTGCCCGATAACGATGGCTACGACTACCACGTCGTGATCGCAGGACATCCCGGCGTCAAGTACGGAAACGCGAACACTCCGCAGCCGGCCGCAGTCGCCGGTGACTCACTGTGGTTCGCGAACGGCCTGGGCAGGCCCCTCGTGCGCCTGAATGGCCAGCTCAAACCTACGACGCCCGGATTCGTGGCAGCAGACCCGGTCCTGAAGCATGTCGGCGCCGCGGACATTCTGGACGGGAGCGGGCTCTGGTCTGCCGACGCTACGATCTGGGTCGCCAGTCTGGACGTCAGGCACTCCCTTGCCTCCGCTCGGCACTCCCTCATGTGCTTCCCGGCGCAGAGCCAGGATGGCCCGGTAGTAACGATGCCCGTTCACGGGTACGTCTGGGGGCTGGCCGAGGCGGGCCAGACCGTCTACCTGACGACGAGCCGGTCGCTCAACGGCACGCCGACATCGGTAACGAGCTATCCAGTCCCGGCCGCCTGCCGTTAGCTACTGCCGGGGGCGCGCATGACCACGAACGTTGCGGGCCGCCGGAGGCTGAAGCCGAGTGACTCATACAACTGCAGAGCGGTCACGTTGTCGGAAGCTGCATGCAGGAACGGCTGCTCGCCGCGCGCGGTGATCGCAGCCGCGACCGCCAGCGTCAGCCGGGTTGCCAGGCCCTGGCCGCGGAACGCAGGGTCAGTGCAGACGGCGCTGATCTCGGCCCACCCCGGCGGGCGCAGCCGCTCGCCGGCCATGGCTACGAGCGCGCCGTCACGACGGATGCCGAGGTAACCGCCGAGCTCGATGGTTCGCGGCAGGAACGGGCCTGGCCGGGTTCGCGCCACCAGGTCGAGCATCTCGGGCACGTCAGCCCGGCCGAGCGGGATCGCTTCCGCGTCCGGGGCGGCGGCTACCATCTCGCCGGTGAGCTGCACGGCGTCCACGTTCATCAGCACCTGCCAGCCAGGCGGCGGCGCCGCCGGCACGCCTGCAGTCGCAGCGACGCCGTCGGCACCGGTCAGCTTGGCCAGGTCCGACCAGTCGCGTCGACCAGGCTCATCCGGTAGCCCGACGAACGGCGAGATGTCGGCGGCGTAGCGCAGCACCGCACCACAGCGCTCAGCCAGGTGTGCCTGCGGGCCGAGCAGTGCGGCCCGCGCCGGATTGTCGAGCGAATGATCGCCAGCCATCAGTCGAGCCTATCCGCCGCTTTTGGCACGTTATCCGCAGCGGCGATGAGGCCAGTTCCCGCGCTATTCGGCAAGAGCGCGGGGCCGCGTTGTCTGGCCGTTCACCGGTGTGGCCCGGCTGTGCCGGTCGCGGCGCGCAGGATCTGCGGCAGGCCGAAGACACCGAACAGGTCGGGCCGGTTGAACGAGACGATGTGCGTGATGCCCGCGCCGCCGGCGGTGAGCAGGTGCACCGCATGGGCGTGGCGGTAGCCGTCGCTGCCCAGCAGGTAGAACGCGAAGCCGGGCTGGCTGTTGGCCGCGATAGGGACTGCCGTGAAGTCGCCGGGCTGCCCGAGAATCCGGGCGCCGATGAACCGCCCGACCTGGTCGCGACCGGCGAACCAGGTGAGTATCGGGGGCATCTCGAACACAGCGTCTTCGTGCAGCAGTCGGGACAGAGCGGACGCGTCGGCGTTCTCGAAGGCGGCCGCGTACCGGTCGAGCAGTGCGCGCTGGGCAGCTTCCTCGGGTTCGCGGATCTCGTCTTGTGCCGGTCCGGCCTGCTCGATCCGGGCGCGGGCACGTACCAGCAGGCCGTTGACCGCCGTCGCCGTAGTGCCGAGCAGGTCTGCTACCTCGGCAGCGCGCCACTGCAGGACATCCCGCAAGATCAGCACCGCGCGCTGCCTGGCGGGCAGGTACTGCAACGCAGCGATCAGGGCCAGCCGCATGCTCGCCCGGGAGGCCACGACCGATGCGGGGTCTGCGGGGTCAGTCTGCACCAGGGCGTCGGGAACCGGCTCCAGCCACGGAATCTCGTGCCCGGTGGCCAGTGGTCCGTCCGGGCTGCCGGGGGCGCCGAGGCCGGACGGCAGCGGCCGCCGGGCGCGGTTCTCCAGTGCGCGCAGGCACGCATTGGTGGCGATCTTGTACAGCCAGGTGCGCAGCGACGCGCGTTCCTCGAAATCACCGTAGGACCGCCAGGCGCGGATCAGTGTCTCCTGCACCTGGTCCTCGGCGTCGTGGACCGAGCCGAGCATCCGGTAGCAGTAAGCCAGCAGCTCAGCCCGAAACGGGTCGGTGAGCTGCGCGAAATCCGCCACGTCCGGCATCGAGGTGCCTCCTTGCCGCGCTGGACATGCCTGTGGTTCCGGATGCCTCCGTGGATAGATCCGCGGCACGGCCGGAAGTCACCAGGGAACAGGCATCGACTTCCGCGCCCCGCCCGGATCTGTACCGGCGAACCGTTTCCCTCCCTCCCTCCCCGCGCGCAAGGAGCCACTATGACACTTCCGCAGCTATCCGGAACGACGGCGATCGTGACCGGCGCCAGCCGTGGCTTCGGCCGAGCCATCGCCGCTGCTCTCGCGAAGGACGGCGCGCACGTCGTCGGCGTGGCACGCAACGCCAGCGCGCTGGATGAGGTGCGCGAACAGCTTGGCGCCGCGTTCACCGCCGTGGTCGCCGACGCGGCAGACCCCGTCATAGCTGGCGAGCTGATCGACGCGTACCAGCCCCGCACGCTGGTACTGAACGCCGGGGCGTCCCCGCTGCCGCGGCCGCTTCACCGCCACACCTGGCAGACCTTCAGCCGCAACTGGGACGTGGACGTGCAGCACGCGTTCCACTGGACCCGCGAGGCACTGCTGCGCCCGCTGGAGCCGGGCAGCACGGTCATCGCCGTCTCCAGCGGAGCGGCGCTGCGGGGCTCGCCGGTATCCGGGGGCTATGCCGGAGCCAAGGCCGCCATCCGGTTCCTCAGCGGCTACGCCGCGGAGGAATCCCGGCGGGACGGGCTCGGCATCAGGTTCATCTCGGTGCTGCCCGCCCTGACGCCGGAAACCCGGCTGGGCCAGACCGGCGTCGCCGCGTACGCGGCACGAGAAGGCGTGGCTGTCTCGACTTTCCTGGCCAGCCGCCGGCCCGCCCTCACTCCCGGCCAGGTCGGCGCCGAAGTCGTCGCGCTGATCAGCGACCCTGCCCGCGGCGACGGCGCCTACCTGCTGACTGCGGCAGGCATCAGCCCGGTGTCCTGACACCTGATCACGAACGATCACGAGCAATCCGAACGGAGTAGCAGTCATGTCCGATACCCCTATCACCGAGCGGGCACCACGCAACGTCTGGACGCTCGGCCTGGCCGGGCTCGGGGCCTTCATGGCCGCTCTGGACGTGGTGGTCGTCTCCACCGCCCTGCCGACCCTGCACTCCCGTCTCGGGGCCAGCCTGGCGGACCTGGAGTGGACGATCAACGCCTACAACCTGGTGTTCGGCGCCCTGATGCTGACTGGCGCGGCACTGGGCGACCGGTTCGGCCGCCGCCGCATGTACGCACTAGGGCTGCTGACGTTCACCGCCGGGTCGGCGGTCGCGGCGCTGGCCTCTGGCGCCGGGATGCTGATCGCCGCGCGCCTCGTGCAAGGCGCAGGCGCCGCCATGCTGGTCCCGCTGACCCTCACGCTGATCAGCGACGCGTTCCCGGCCGACAAGCGCGGCGCAGCGATCGGGATCTGGGGCGGCATCACGGGGCTGGGCGTGGCGACCGGCCCGATCGTCGGCGGCGCGATCGTCCAGGGACTGTCCTGGCAGTGGATCTTCTGGCTGAATGTCCCGGTCGGACTCGCTGTCGCCGGGCTGTCCCGGCTGCGACTGGCCGAAAGCCATGGTCCCCGCCCGCAGCTTGACCTGGCCGGCATGGTTATGGCCGCAGCCGGACTATTCGGGCTGACCTGGGCACCGGTGCGCGCACCCTCAGTCGGCTGGGGCAGCCCGGAGGTCATCGGCTCGCTGACAGCGGGGACCGTGCTGATGGCCGCCTTCCTGGCCTGGGAGCGGCGCGCCCGGTACCCGATGCTGCCGCTTGGCTATTTCAGCAACCGCGGCTTCGCTACCGCCAACGCGGTCGTCTTCTTCCAGTTCATCTCGGTTATCGGCTCGCTGTTCTTCATTACCCAGCTGTTCCAGCTCGGCATGGGCTACTCCCCGGTCCAGGCGGGGCTGCGGATCCTGGTGTGGATGGCCATGCCGATGCTGGTCGCGCCCATCGCCGGAGCGCTGGCCGACAGGTTCGGCAACAGACCGTTCATGGTTGCCGGCCTGGCGATGCAGGCCACCGGGCTGGGCTGGCTCGCCATCGCCGCCGGGCCAGCCACCGGGTACGGCACTCTGGTCCTACCGCTGATCATCGCCGGGATCGGCGTTGCGCTGTGCTTCCCCACCGTCGCTAACCAGGTCACCGGCTCGGTTCCGGCAGCCGACATCGGCGTGGCCGCGGGAACCAACAACGCGCTCAACGCCCTCGGCGGCGTCTTCGGCGTCGCGATCATGGCTGCGATCTTCGCCGCTCACGGCGGCTACGCCACCCGCACCACGTTCATCAGCGGGTTCCGGCCGGCCGAATGGGCCGCGGCCGCGGCCTCCGCGCTCGGGGTCATAGCGGCCGCGCTCGCCCCGTCCAGATCAGCAGCCACTGACGACAACACCCTGGCGCCCGAACCGGCTGCCGCGTGGCACGAGCCTCGACCAGCGGCACGATCATGACTGAACCGTCCCGGCCCGCTCGTTGGTTCGCTGAAGGGGACTCCATCCCTTCAGCGAACCGCGCGCAGTGCTGCCGTGAGCGCCGCCAGCAGCTCGCTGTCCGCCGCATACGGGGTGTAGACCGAAATCCGGTCGACGATGTCGCCGAACCGCGCGAGTAGCTCGGTGGCTACCTGCGCGGGATCGCCGGCGATGGCGAAGGCGTTGAGCACATCGTCGGAGATCAGCTCGCCCATCGCGGACCATTCCTGGCGCCGGGACGCCGCGTTCAGCTTCTCGTGCAGGTCGCCCCAGCCGTGCAGGTCGAGGACCGGCCGGTACGCCGGGGTAGAGCCGTAAAAGGCGATCTGCTCGCGGACCCCGGTCTCTGCCGCCGCCCTCGCTTCGCCGTCGCTGCCGAGCACGACGAACACCGGCAGGGTCAGCTCAAATCCGTCCAGCGTTCCGCGAGCGGCGCGAAGCGCCGGGATTGTGCGCTCACGCAGGTATGCCTCGGTGGTGAAGCTGTGGCAGAGCATGCCATCGGCGACCCGGCCTGCCACGCCAGTCATGCGCTCGCCGACCGCTGCCAGCAGCACCGGCGGATTGCCGAATTCGTTCGGTCCGGGATTAAAGAAGTCGGTCATCAGCGTGTGGTGGTAGAAGGAGCCGCGAAATGCCAGCCGTTCGCCCGTGGCCCAGCTGTTCCAGATAGCCCGGACGGCGGCGATGAACTCTTCCATCCGGGCCGCCGGGTGATTCCACGGCATCGAGTAGCGCCGCTCGATGTGCGGCCGCACCTGAGACCCGAGACCGAGCTGGAACCGGCCGCCCGAAATGAGCTGGAGGTCGTTGGCCAGCACGGCCACGTTCATGGGGTTGCGCGCGAACGCGACAGCGATCGAGGATCGCAGGCTGATGCGCTCGGTCGCGCGGGCAGCGAGGGTGGCGCAGACGAACGGATCGTGCCTTGTCTCCGGAACGTTGAAGCCGTCGTAGCCGTCGGCCTCCGCTGCGATCGCGGCGGCCTCGATGCGATCGGGAGCGGCGGAGATTCCGGCGCCGGCGTCGATGAGCATACTGCTCTGCCTTCCTGAGCGGGGCGTCAGTCCGTGGTGAGCGCCTTGGTGAGCGGCGACGTCAGTCCGCGATGAGCGCGTCGGTGAGCGGCCCGATGCCGGCCAGGTTCGCCACCAGGTCGTGGCGCAGACCGTGGCGGCGGCCCAGCTCCTCGGGCGCGTAGTAGGAAACCTTGACCTGCCCCTCGTCGGCCCAGATCAGTACCTTCAGTGGCAGGTCGAGAGCGGACAGCGGCGCGGCTACCATGACCGGCGTGCCGGCGGCGGGACTGCCGAAGATCACCAGCGTGGTATCTGGCATGTCGAGCCCGGCGGACTGGGCCTCGGCGCGCTGGTCGATGACCGCGAAGAGCTTCAGCCCCTTAGCTTTAATCAGCTCCTGCAGGCGCGCCGCAGTGTCGGCCACTGGCCGCGGGCTGAGCTTGGTGATAACGCCTGGCTCAAAGCCAGCTGAGTCGCTGGTCATCGGCACCTTCCTAGGACAGTGTCGGACGCTATGACAGTGCCGGATGCTACGGCAGTGTCGGAACGATCGCGTACTTGGAACCGGTGGCCATCCTGCCGTACTGCGCGATCGCGGCGGGCTGGAGGGCGCCCGCCAGCGACATCTCGCCGGCGTAGCTGCTCGCGAATGTGGTCGCCAGGCCGGCCGCCACCCGGCTGCGCAGCCTGGCCACCTCTGCCGGTCCGATCTTCTGCAGGAACGGGGTAAGCAGCCAGCCGCCGATGCCCCAGGCCATGCCGTAGGTCCGGGCAAGTTCAGTCGGCCCGCGGTCGAGCGATCCGTAGATGTAGACCTGCTTATGCACCGCCGACCCGTATCGGCTGTAGCTCGCAGACGCCGCGCTGACGGCCGCCTCCATGCACGTCAGTATCTGGCTGGCGAGATTACCGCCGCCGACGGCGTCGAAGGCCAGTGTCGCCCCGGTCTCGCGCAGCGCGGCGGTCAGGTGGCCGGCGAAGTCTGGCGCGGCTGAGTTGCACACGTGCGCGGCCCCGGCGGCGCGCAGCCGGTCTTCGTCGGCCTGCTTCCGGACGATGTTCACGAGCGGGATCTGCTCCTCGGCGCACACCCGGCGAAGCATCTGCCCCAGATTGGACGCCGCCGCGGTATGCACCAGAGCGGTGTGACCTTCCATCCGCATGGTCTCGACCATGCCGAGGACCGTCATCGGGTTGACGAACGAGGAGGCACCATCGATAGCCGGCGTGCCGTCTGGCAGCTGCAGGCAAGCCGCTGCATTGACCACCCGGTACTGCGAGTACATGGCGCCGCCGGCCACGGCCACTGTTCTGCCCAGCAGGGCCTGCGCCGCCGCCGACGACCCGGCCGCGACCACAGTGCCGGCGCCCTCGTTGCCAACCGGCATCGGCGTGCCCACCCGGCCGGCAAGAGCGCGCATCGCGGCGTCCGGGATCGGGGCGGTCAGCACCGGGCGCTCGGCCGAGCCGGTCACGACCGCGGCGGTAAGGTCCGCGCCGCCGAAGAGCAGGCCGAGGTCGGACGGGTTGACCGGGGCTGCCTCGATCCGCACGAGCACTTCGTCAGGACCGGGCTCGGGCACCGTGACGGTCTCGAGGAAGACCTCAAGTACCTGATCCGCCCGGACAAGCGAGCGCAGCTGCAGCCCCTCGGCGGGAGTCTGTTCCGGCATCAGTCACCCCTTGGTTGTCGTTTCCTCGCTATTTCGGGCAGTACCAGCTACCCGCGGTATCACACGATCGATGTCTGATGACCGGCCCAGTAGGCGTCCCGCAGGAACCGCTTGTACAGCTTGCCTGTGGGGGAGCGGGGGAGGTCAGGCACGAAGTCGATGGTTCGCGGGCACTTGAAATGGGTGAGCCGGTCGCGGCAGTAGGCGATGAGCTCGGCAGCAAGCTCGGGGCTCGCGGCAGCAGGGTCGGCTAGCTGGACCACTGCCTTGACCTCTTCGCCGAGATCTTCGTTCGGGACGCCGATCACGGCGACGTCGAGGACGGCGGGATGACCGGAAAGCAGGTTCTCGGTCTCCTGCGGGTAGATATTCACCCCGCCGGAGATGATCATGTAACTCTTGCGGTCGGTGAGGTACAGGTAGCCGTCGGAGTCGACATGACCGACGTCACCGACGGTGCTGGTGATACCGCCGTCGCGGCGGCTCGCGGCTGTCTTAGCCGGATCGCCGAAGTACTGGAACGCGGTCGTTCCCTTGAACCAGATCGTCCCGTCCTCGCCGGGCGGGCACGGGTTGCCGTCGTCATCGAGGATGAGCAGCTCGCCGAGGATGGGCTGGCCTACCGTGCCAGGGCGGGTCAGCCAGGTCGCGCTGTCGCAGAAGGTAAAGCCGTTGGCCTCCGTCGCGCCGTAGTACTCGGTGATGATCGGCCCGAGCCAGTCGATCATCGCCTTCTTGACGTGCACGGGGCAGGGCGCCGCGGCATGCACGATGCACTCCAGCGATGAAGTGTCATATCGCGTCCGGGTCCCGGCATCCAGCCGGAGCAGCCGGTTGAACATGACCGGCACCATCTGGCAGTTCGTGACCTTGTATCGCTCTACCAGCGCGAGCCATTGCTCGGCGTCGAAGTGCTCCATTACCACGACGGTGGCACCGAGCCGCAGTGCTGCGGACACGCTGGCGGCCGGCGCCGAGTGGTAAAGCGGCGCCGGATTGAGGTAGGTCATTCCGGGCCGGAAGCCGAACATCGCGCTGACGAATTGCATGACCGGCAGCGCCTCGCCAGGCGAAACCTCCGGCAGGTCG
>Ga0335072_10004461_pt1 | contig 20789 bp, 11 predicted proteins | sample Lox_Sample_21_FD_206725 | JGI IMG/M metagenome (GOLD analysis project Ga0335072, IMG submission 206725) | Soil microbial communities from Loxahatchee National Wildlife Refuge, Florida, United States - Lox_Sample_2.1 | ecosystem: Environmental > Terrestrial > Soil > Wetlands | place: USA...
GCCCGAGTCGATGGACGAGAAAAGAAAGATGCCCACGCCGTTTGTTCGGGTGGTCCGGGCAATGCCGTTTGCCTGGTTCGTCGCCGTAACCGTTGCGTTGGGAATGACCGCTCCCGTCGGGTCGGCCACCGTTCCGCTTAATGTTGCCGTTACCACCTGCGCCGCCAGCGGGCGCTCCGCCAGGAACGCCACGGCCAGAACCAGCACAACCAGGTACGGCGCGATCCATGAGATCTTATGCGACCATGGCCTCAAAATCATTCCTTCCTCCATTCAAGTCCCGTCCTGATGCGGGCTCTCACGTTCCACCACTTCCTCGATGTCGGCTCCCGAGGTCTGCTCCGGTGGTCGCGATGCGGCTCAAGTGCGAGTCATTTCACGTGGCCGGTTCGTTGCCCTTGGCAGTGGGACGATGAGTATCAATGAGAACGATATCATGTTTCCCGCCGGGCCATTTCTACGGGCCGCACTCTTGCCGCGATGCGGCCTGCGTTCCCTATGCGAACGAGTAGATAGGAGTCGTCGATCACTGCCGCCGAAGCAGCGGGATGCGCAGGCGCGCCCCAGGATCTCTGTAAGCGGGACCCTGGGGCGGCCGGCGGTCGGGTTTACGACGACTTGGTTACTGTCATCACGCCATTGACGGGCTTTAACGTGTAAAGGCTCTTGTATTTGGTCGTGGTCTGCAGCGTTCCCAGGCTCACCTTGATCGGGTACTTGCCGGGAGCGGAGCTGGAGGTTGCGGTGGTCGAGAGCAATGCGGTCCCCGTCACCACGTTGGCCTGCTTGTCGCCCTTGGCAAATCCGCTGATGGTGTACGTCAGTTGCGGTACCGCGCTTCCCTGGGTCATCGACAGGTTCGTCGCAGTGACATCCAGCGTGGCCGGTTCGGCCGTCGCGGTCTGGTATTTCTCGACCGCGGCGTCATAGTTGCTGTTGCCGAGCTGGTTGGCTCCAACCTTCACCTTGCCTACGCCGGTAATGGTCAGGTTGTCGCCTTTTAGAGTGGCCGGTCCGGAGATTACGCTGAACGTCACCGGCAGCTTTGAAGTGGAAGTCGCCGCCAGGACAATCGTCTTCCCGTAAGGCAGAGTAGACGGCATCGTGAAGCTGATGGTCTGCGTACCCTTGCGGACTGTGATGGGTTTCGTATTCTGCGGAGCCGCGTCATAGTCGGCATTGCCGGCCTGGTTCGCCGATACTTTCACGGTGCCGGCGCCAGTGATCTTCAGCTCGTTCTTTTGCGCGCCGACGATCGTCGCCGGTCCGGAGATCACGGCAAACTTCACCGGTAAGCCGGAAGATGCCGTTGCCGACAGCATGTAGAGCGCCGTGACGGGATAGGTGAACGTGGCCTTGGGAGTGAAGCTGATGGTTTGCGTCGCCTTCACCACGGCGATGGTCTTGGTCACCGTCGGCGCCGGCGCCCAGGTAGAGTTGCCGGCCTGGTTGGCGGCGATCACGATGCTCCCAATACCGGTGATCGTCAATTCGTCTCCCTTAAGCTTGGCGGGACCGGAGACCAGGCTGAAGCTGACCGGCAGCTTCGACGTATCCGTCGCGGAAAGCACCACGGGTTTGGTCGTAAATGCAATCTTGGCCGGCGGCGTAAACGAAATCGTCTGCAATTGCAGGTTTTCGAAAACCGCCGTGCCGTTGAACGAGACGGTTGCCGATGGAGCATTGAGCGCGTTGGAGCTGATCGTCGATGTTCCCGTCTCCGCTCCACTTGCCGTCGCATTGGCCGGAGTGAACGAAGCCGTGAACTCGCAGGCCGTCCCCACGGCGCCGGAAGAAGACGTGCAACCGTTCCTCGAGCCCTCGGCCAGGCTAAACATTTTGTTGCTGGGCGCTGTGAAGATTGGGTTGCCCAGCATCAAAGGCATGTTGCCCGCGCTCTCGACATAAAGCGGAACATCGACTGTCGAGTCGTCGTCGACGCTGCCGAAATTGAGCGATGCCGCATTGCGCTGCACCGCATAAACGGCCTTGTTGGTGCCGTCCGCCATATAAAGGTTTCCAGAGCTGTCAAGCGCGATCGGTCCAGCCGCAGCCTCGTTCAGAACCACGACCGAAGCGGCGCCGTTCAGTGTTCCCGCCTGGTTGGGAATGCGCACCACGTTGCCCGTCTCGTCGTCTGAGATCAGCACGCTGCCCGATGCATCGACGGCCACGCCTTCTGGCTGTTTGATTGTCGAGGGTGAAAGCGTGGTCACAGCTCCGCCGACTGAGAACACCATCACATTCGGTTTCCCTGCGGAACTCGCGTTCCCCACGTAAAGGTTATTGGACGAATCGACGGCAAGCGAGGTTGGTCCATCCAACCCGCTTTCCGCTACGGCGGTCAATCCCGTCGACGGATTCCAGCTCACGACGCGGTTGTTCGGCGTGTCGGCGATATACAACACCCCATCCGGCCCATAGGCCAGCCCGGACGGGAACTTCAGCGCCGCTCCGCCAAAAGTGACCGTGCTGGCCACCACCACGGTTTGGTTGGAACCATCCACGCTCCCGCTCGCATTGGGAAGCTCGACGATCTGGTTGTTGCCGCTATCCGCGACAAAAATGTTTCCGTTGGCGTCCAGAGCCAGGCCGGAAGGCTCGTTGAACCCGGTGCCAATGGAGGTCAGCGTCGTCGTTCCCGATGCGATCTTGTAAACGGCATTGGCGCCGGAGTCGGCGACATAGAGATCTCCAGCCGCATCGGCAACCGCCGCCGCAGGCTCAGTGAAGCCGGTCGAATACGAGGTGAGGACGCCGGGATCGAAGGTCGCGAAGGGGCCCTGGCCTACTCCGGCAGCCACTGCCGAGCCCACGTTTGCATCGGAATCGGTCGCCGTAACCACGGCCACCCGCTCTCCCACGGTCGTCGGCGTGAACGTCATCGTGACCGGGAAGGTTGCGCTGCCGCCATTCGAGCCGAAGGCGAGCGTGGAACACGACGTGGTGGCCGGCGAAACCGGAGCCGGAATCGCCGCGGCGAACTCCGTTGTCGCCACGCCGTTTTCTGTAAGCGCGAAGTTCACCGTCGGAGCCGGCGTGGACGAACAATTGCTGTCGTTCAGAATCACTTCCACATTGGTCGCCTGCGGCGGTGTCTTTCCCCCCACAGCGCCCGCCGGCACCGCGATGTTGCCCACCGAGATGCGGGTCACGCCATCCGTCGTGGTGTAGGCGTTCACATACACGTTGCCTTTGGAGTCCAGCGTGATGCCCTTGCCGCCGATCGTCGAAATCGCATATTCGTTCGAGAGATCGGGACCGCCCGTCTGCGTGTTCGGAATTGCGAACACCCCGCCGCCGGTAATGGTGTAGTAGATCGTGCCGTTGCCGTCCACGGCCACGCCGCTCAAATCGTCGTTATAGCCCTGCGTATTGGTGAAGCTCACCAGTTGCGTCGGCGTGGAGGCATACTTTCCACCCGAATTCGTCAATTCGTAGAGACCGGAGCTGGTGTTCGGGCCGCCCGATCCCGGAGTTGTCTCGTTGTATGCGCCGTCCGTGAAGAACAGGTTGCCCCACGGATCGAATGCGATGGCGCCGATGGCGTCGGTCGCTACCGTGTCGGTATAGACGGCCGTCGGCGGATCGTCATATTGAGTGCCCGTCTGGCATGCGGCATTGCAGAGGAAAATGGTGTTGTTCACCGTCGCATTGTTCGTCGCCGAGCCGGGCCACTGGTTCGCCGCCATCCAGAAGTTCCCCGCGGGATCGATGGCCAGCGCCGCGACGCCGTAGTAGCCGGTCTTGTCCTGCAGATTCAAGGCGAAGATGCAGGTCGTCGTATCGGTCGTCGTGTTCACGGCGCCCGTGCAATTCGTCGTCGGCCCACCCGACGGATAGGCCGCGTAGGTCCCGGTCACTGCGTTGTACGGGATCTTCGCGATCTGCGAGGAGTAGGTTTGCGAGTAATAGATGTTGTTCTGGTTATCGACCGCGACTGAGCCGGAATTGCTCACATTGTTCAGCTGCGTCATGGCGCCGGTCTGCGAGTTGATGAGGAACAGACCGGGATCTGTATACTCGCTGAAAAAGACCACGTCTCCGGCCTGGTTCACGGCAAAAGTTCCGCCCAGGGGAGACGAACTCCCGCCCCATCCGCCGCTGGGGCTGAGCGTAAACAGCCGCGTGGACTGTGTGACAATGACCTGATTCGTTTGCGCGCCGGCTAGCGCTGCGCCAACAGACACGGTCAAGGCAACCAGTATGGCGAACCACAGTTTTGCCGCGTTCGACCGCGATGGATACCTCAAATGGTTCAAGCTAGTTCGCATCACAACTCCTCCCTTGAGTTCTCTCCAAAATTGAGGGAACGGCTTCTGCCTGGTTCGCTCCGCGCCGGCGTGCCTCGGGACCATCCCCGGCACCTCCTGCTTGAGCATTCAACACACGCGTAGCCGCGCATCGAGGCGCCCGCAAGGTTTTAGTGGGTATCTTCGTCCCCGTTGCATGCCCTCGTGCGCGGCTTGAGATGGCTCCGAGGCCCCGGGCCGGGATGCTTGCTGGCATCGCCTCGGCCGGGGTAAAGTCCCCCTGTCTTGAGTTCAGGAACGGCTCGATCGAGCGTGTACGTGCACATTCCGACTGCTGCGACAGGCAGGAAAAACGAACTGAGAATCCCCGCTGCACTGCTGTGGCAGGGCCCCGGCCATAAATCGACACTCTGAGCGGCGTCTGACATTTACAGCGACCCGGACACAGTGATAATTAAAGACGGTGGTAACGGTACCTAAAGGCATTTGAATTTGTCAAGAGGCTGACCCACCTGCCGGCATCGCGGCCTCGGATCGATCGGAACGCCCGCAACACAAGTGGATTCGCTGCGAAGCAGATGCGGGCGGAGAGCTTCCTCTCCCGCCGCGGCGCCGTTTTATTCGCGATTGTTAAGTTTTCTTAAGTTTTTAGGACGCCCCAACCACCAGGAGCGTGATTGATTGCCCGGGAAAAGTCGCCGAGACAGTGCTCGTCGTGCCGCCCGATGACGGCGCTGCGATGGCCAGCGGCGACGGCGTGAGAATCGCATTCAGGTTCGCGTTGCTGTACTGGTACACCTGCGCCGTGGCACCGGCCGATGCCGTGTAATTCTCGAGCGAGACGGTCGCCGTCAGCGCGCCATAGGTCTTGTTGATCACCATCACCGTCATGGCGCCGTCCGCCATGCGGAGCCCTCCGTAGATCGCGAGTTCGGCCTGGTCGCCGCTCGTCGCGGCCAGCGCCACGTCGCCGAAAGTGGACTTCTTGCCGTCGTAATTGCGGTACATCTCGAACGCCATCATCCCGGGCGCCTGCGAGCTGGGATCAGGAGGCCCCCACAGCGTGGCCAGATCGAGCCCATAGGCGCCGAAGATGCCGAGCAGATCAGCCTGCGCCACGGCGCCGTTGATCGACTCCTGACCACCCCAGTTGTATTCGGTGATCGCCGTCTTGGTGCCCGGATAGTCGTTGCTGACCCATGTCTGCATCATGGGAATCAGTTGCGGAGCCTGCAGTGGCGTCGAGCAACTCGCGGTGTAATTCGAATCGGAAGTGTAATTCGGCTGCGGATAATTGGGATCCGTGTAGGTGGGGTCCCAGAAGACGCGCGTCGAGTTCAGCCGCGCCTCCTGCTCGCCGGTGTCGCCCGCCGTCGTCAGCCCCACTCCGCTCCCGTTGTACGTGGCCGCGAAATAGGTGTGCAGCTCGACATAGTCGAGCAGCCGCACGCCATAGGTGGCTGCGGCAGCCTTGAACTGTTGTAAATAGTATTCGATCATCGGAACCCCCCCGTGCGCTCTGCGATCGATGGGGTTTTGCCATGGCTCGTAGCAGGGACCGGTGTTCCAGCCGCTCTCGATGTCCTTCTTCGAGTAAAAGTAATTCCACCAGTAATCGATGACCGGCCCGTTCACCTGTGCGGTTGGATCGGCGGTCTTGATGGCCAGCGCGGTACCGATCCCACCCTCGGTGACCTCGTCGTAGGTCGACGCCGCCGGGTGCACGTCGCGGTGCACGGCATCCCACCAGGCCGGCTCGTTGTCGAGATCCCAGAAAGCCACGCCACCGCTGCTCCCGGTCTTGGAGTTGGCTACCAGCGAAGCAACCCAGCCGCCGGCCCAGGTCGTGTCGGCCCACGCCGGGGTCGCGTCGCTGGCCGCGGGCGGCGCGGGAGGCGGCTCGGACATGCTGGTCACCGCCGGATTGTTGCCGGTGATGTTCGTTTGGTTGGTATATTCGCCGTCGCCGCAGTTGGAGTTATACGGGTCAAATCCAAACTGACTGGGATACGTTGTGGCCGGGAAGCTGCAGGCAGATGGATTGCTGTTGGTCACCCAGCCCAGCAGGGGAACAGTGCCCAGCGCTTTGATGCCGTTATCAGCCCCCGCCGTCACAAAATCGTCGAAGTTGCCATCCGGCCAGATTCCCGTGCCGTTGCCGTTTTCGAAATACCAGTCCGAAGCGGAATTGCTGGTGTTGGTCTTATAGTTGTAGCGCGAAGTATTGTCGCCGCCCCAGCGCGCCACGGTGATGTTGGCGTTCTGCGCGACTGGCGTTTGCAGCGCGTACGCATTCATGCCATAGATATAGGGGCTGATTGAATGCGTCTGCTTGCTTGCATCCACGGTTAACACCGGTCCGGCAGCGGTGGCTGGAAGCGACAGCGTAACCGTTACGCTGCCGCTGACGCTCGGCGCCTGCACGCTGCTGGCCGTCACCGTGACCGATGGCGGCGCCGGGAAGGGCGTGATGTAGAGGCCGGTGGAGCTGAGCGTCCCCGGGCTCAGGCTGCCGCAGGATGGGCACGATAACCGCCATGTCACGGCATCGCTGAAGCTCCCCGTTCCCTGCACAGTGGCCACGAATTGTACCGTCGCGCCAACTGTGGCCGCTGCGGGTGTGATCTTCACCCCGGTGATGTTCGCCTGGTTGTAGCTGGCCGTCACCGTGATATTCCCGTTCATGCTCACGCTGCACCCGCCTCCACTTGTGCTCGACGCGCAGCCGCTCCAGGAAAGGAACGAATAGCCGTCCGATGGGCTCACGGCGGTCAGTTGCACCGTCGTACCAGCTTTGTAGGTCAGCGTGAACGGGGTGGTTCCGTAACCGGTGTTGTTCTTGTCGGCAGGATACGCATTGATTGTGATTCCGCTCGCCGGATGTGCCGAATCCACGGTGAGCGTGTAGTTGGCCTGCGGCGCCGTCACCGTCACCTTGGCTGTTCCCGAGGCGCTCTTATAAATTGCGGCGCTGGCTGGCTTGGGCGTGTAAGTGGCCATCAGCGTATCGGTTCCCTGGGCCAGCGCGCCGGCGGCAATTGTGATGGTCACCGTGCCGGAGCTCAATGTTGCCGTCGAGCTATACGTCCCACTCGTCAGCGCCACGGTTCCCGTGGGCGTCGGCTTGCCGCTGCCACCGCTCACGGCGATCGCGACGTTCAGCGATTGCGACGGAGTGATGCTTTTTGCTGCCGGCGTTACTGTCACCGTGGGCGCGGTCGCCGTTGGCGGCGCAAAGCGGGCGGTCACTGTTTCGTTGGCGTTCATCGCCACTTTGCATGTAACGGTGCTGGCCGATTTGCACCCGGTCCATTCGTCGAATTTGTTGTTTCCGCTTTTCAACGGCGCGGTCAGCGTCACCGTCGTTCCCTCAATATAGCTGCGCGTGAACTTCGTCGTTCCATGGGTGGCCCCGGTCTTATCCGCGGGTGAAACGCCAATTGCCACGCCGCTGCCCGGCTCGGCCGATTCGACGGTCAACGCGTACGTCTTCGGCGTCGCATACTTCGCAACTACAGTTTGGTTCGCACTCATCGCCACTTTGCAAGTCAGGCCGCTGGCTGTCTTGCATCCGCTCCACGCCGCGAACCGGTTCTCGCCCGCTTGCGAAGGCGCGGTCAGGGTCACGGGAGTTCCAGCAATGTAAGTGCGCGTGAACTTCGTTGTGCCCTTGCTGGCGCCGTTCCGGTCAGCCGGATAAACCGAGATGGCCGCGCCGCTGGCCGGGTCAGCCGATTCGACCGTCAGCACGTAGGTCTTCGGCGCAGTGTACTTCGCGATCACCGTGGCATTGGCGGTCAGTGTCACCTTGCAGGTCACGGAGTTGGCCGTCTTGCAGCCCTCCCATGCGCTGAAATTATTGCCTCCGGCTTTCGCGGGCGCGGTCAGAGTTATGCTCGCGCTTTCGCCGTAAGTGCGGGTGAATTTCGTGGAGCCTTCTGTCGCGCCCGTCTTGTCCGCAGGCGAAACGCCGATCGCCACGCCGGTTGCCGGGTTGGACGACTCTACTGTCAGCGTGAAGGCGCTTTGAGCGTCGGCAGGATGGCCGCACGAAAGAGCCGCCGAAATCGCACATAGCCCCACTGCGATCCGCACCGCTGTAGCTGCCCCGAATTTCTGCATGCGCTGGCCTCCCGCACTCTGGAACCCGCTCAGCCGCTACTCTCTTCGCGGATCGCGGCGTCCGATTCGGCTCCGGCAATTGCGTACCATGGTAGCGCATGAGAGCGATATCATGCCCCGAGCGGGCCGATTCGCCATGTTGCCGCATTCAGTGAATCACCACCGGCGTGCGATGCTTGCAGCCGCAGGAGCGGCGCAGCACAATCTCAACCGGCAGAACAATGCGATTGCCGGTCTGGGGCAGCTCGCTGCGCGCAATGCGCTCGAAGAGCAGGCTGGCAGCCACGCGGCCCATTTCCAGCGCCGGCTGGCGTACCACCGTCAGCGGCGGCGCCGTAGCATCGGCCAGGTCGAAATCGTCGAACCCGGCCAGAGCCAGGTCGTGCGGCATCTTTACGCCGAGCGCCATCAGCGAAGCCAGGACGTAGCGCGTTGCCAGCGTGTTCGAAGTGAACAGAGCTGTCGGCGCGTCCGGCCCATGGAGCTTGTTTTGCAGCGTGCGCAGGGTATCCTCTTCCGAGTTGCAACCGAAGTAGCCGTCGGCTTCCAGGCCTGCATCCTGCATGGCACGGCGATAGCCCACGAAACGGGCGTTGATGGTGAAAAGCCGGCGGCTCAAACCCATGAAGGCAATGCGCTTGTGCCCGTGCTCGATCAGGTGCTCGATGATGCGGCGCGAGCCGGCCGTGTTCTGCACCAGCACCACATCGATGGCCGGATCTCCGATCGGCCGGTCGAACGCCACCAGCGGTGTTCGACCCAGCATGGATCGTGTCAGGCGCGACGGAAGCCGCTGCGCCGGAATCACCACCAGGCCATCGACGTGGCGCTGCAGCATCTGCTCAGCCTGCATGAACTCCGTATCCGGATTCTCGTCGGTGGTGGTAAGGATGACGGAGTATCCCCTCTCCTTCGCCACCGTCGTAACCGAATGTGCGCAGTTGGCGAAGAACGGATCGTATAGATAAGGAATGATCAACCCGATGGTCTTGCTCTTCTGCCCGCGAAACACGCGTGCCAGCTCATTGGGGCGATACTTGAGTTGCTCAATCGCCTTTTGCACGCGCCTCGCGGTCTCGTCAGACACGCGGGCCGTCCCGTTCAGAACCCGCGAAACGGTCATGGTGCCCACGCCGGCCAGGCGCGCGACATCGCTCATCGTTGGTTTTGGGTGCACCAGCCTCGCTCCACTTCCTTCATTGCCCATTCGGAGGGTCCTGTGCGCGAGAGCGGACCCTCCGATTGCACGCGCGCGCGTTCCGGTGGCAATGGCGATCGTCAATACATCGCCCAATACTACAACTTGCAGACGCCGGGCACCAACCGGACACTGTGCAATCGCCGGCTTCTGTTGCGAGACCTGTTAACGATACCAGAGGCATTTTCTGTGCGTCCGGTGGCCCGCCGTCCCGCAGCGTGCCGCCGCCGGATACAATTCGGGTGGATTCCGATCCGCTGAAGCGCCGCTAGCTGCGCGGCCCGCTTCCGCGGCACGGATCGGCACTCTCGTTGCTACTGCGTCCACCGGCTGATTGACACGCGGTCGATCCTGCCGGAATCCTGAAAACTCGTAGTCGAGTCAGCGGAGGCGATCGATGGCCGAATTCTGGAGCGATACCCGGCATGCTCTGCAAATGCTTTTCAAGAATCCAGGTTTCACGCTGGCCGCGGTCGCCGCTTTGGCGCTCGGCATTGGCGCCAACACCGCCATCTTCAGCGTAGTGAACACAGTGCTGATCAAGCCGCTCACGTACCCCGATGCGGATCGCATGGTCGAGTTCTTTCATGCCCCGGCGAACGGCGGTAGTATGCTGGCCAGCAATCTCGCGTCAATTCCGATGTTCCAGCTCTATCAGCGGCAGACCAGTGTCTTCGCAGACATTGCCGCGTATGACTTCACCAGCCCCGGCTTCAATCTCACCGGCGACCGGCCCGAGCAGCTGCATGGGATTCACGTCTCCGAGGCTTACTTCCGGCTCTTCGGAGCGCGGCCCATGCTGGGCCGCACGTTTACTGCGCAGGAAGACTCGCCGCACGGTGGGAACGTAGTGGTAGTGAGCTATGGCTTCTGGCAGCGCCGGCTCTCCGGCGATCCAAACATCGTGGGCAGGTCGCTTTCCCTCGGCAACGAGCCCTACACCATCGTCGGCGTGATCGCGAAAGATTTCTTCTCCGACCCCCAAGCCGACATCTGGCTGCCGTTCCAGTTCGAGCCCAACAGCAATAACTTCAATGAATACTTCCAGGCCGCCGCACGCCTCAAGCCCGGCGTTACCTTTGCCCAGGCAGACGCCCAGATGAAACTCACCACGCGGGAGTGGTATCGCCTGCATCCCGGCGGAGATCCCCGCGAACAGGAGAATTTCGCCGTAGAGCCGCTGCGCGACCTTATCATCGGCGATGCGCGCCGCTCGCTCACAATGATGCTCGGTGCGGTCGCTCTGGTGCTGCTCATCGCCTGCGCCAACGTGGCCAACCTGCTGCTGGTGCGCGCCACCGGGCGCAAGCGCGAGCTCGCCATTCGCGCGGCGCTCGGCGCCAGCCGCCTGCGCATCGTGCGCCAGCTGCTCACTGAGAGTCTGCTGCTTTCGATTGGCGGCGCCGTTCTCGGTCTCGCTGTCGGATATGCAGGCGTGCGCGCGCTGCTCGCCGTCAGCCCTGCCGGCCTGCCCCGCGTCGGCGAAAACGGCGCCGCCGTCGCGCTTGACTGGCGCGTGCTCGCCTTCACCCTCGGTGTGTCGGTGCTTACCGGAATCCTTTTCGGGCTCTTTCCCGCCTTCGTTGCCTCCCGTACCGACTTGAATGCCTCGCTCAAAGAAAGCGGCAGCCGTGCCGGCACCGGATTCCGCCAGGGCAAAAGCCGCGCCGTGCTCGTCGTCAGTGAAGTCTCCCTTGCGCTGGTCCTGCTCATCGCCGCCGGCCTTCTCATCCGTACCTTCGCCTCGCTGCGCGAGGTCGGCCCCGGCTTCGACGCGAACCATGTCCTCACCGGCGAGATGTCGATGACCGGCGCCCGCCTGCACACCACTGCGGGCATCGCGCAGCTCTCCCGCGACGCGCGCATCCGCTTGAATGCGATTCCCGGCGTTGAGATTTCGGCCTCGACCGTCTGGCTGCCCAACCAGGTCGACGACGGAGCAGCTTTTCGCATCGTTGCCAAACCTGGCCTGGGCACAGTCGGCGGCCGCTGGATGAGTTTCTCCCCCGGCTACCTCAGCGTCTTCAGGATTTCGCTCCTCCGCGGGCGCGACTTCACCGAAACTGACGTAATGGGCGCCCCGGGCGTGGCGCTGATCAATGAATCGATGGCGGAGAAATACTGGCCCCATGAGAACCCCGTCGGCCAGCAGGTTGTGGTCGACACCGCTTTGGGCGCGGGATCGCAGGAGGGACCGCGAACGATCATCGGCGTGGTGGCTGACACGCATAACAACGGCCTCAGCAATCCGCCCGATCCCATGATGATGGTGCCCACCGCGCAGGTCGTCGACTGGTACGCCGCGGCCTACTCCGACACCTCGGCCATGATCTGGGTGGTGCGCACGCACGGAGACCCGCGCCAGGTGATCCCGGCCTTCACCGAGCAGCTCCGCATGGCCAGCGGCGGATTGCCGGTCGCGCATATCCGCACCATGGCAGAGGTGATGGGGCATTCGACCGCACGCGCCAGCTTCAACATGCTCCTGCTGGTCATCTTCGGCGCCGTCGCCCTCATGCTCGCCGCGATCGGCATCTACGGCCTCATGGCTTATTCCGTCGAGCAGCGCACACAGGAGATGGGCATCCGCATGGCCCTCGGCGCTGATCGCGAACGCATCCGCAGGCTCATCGTGTGGCAGGGAATGCGGCTGGCGATCGCCGGCGTTGTCCTCGGGCTCGCCGCCTCGTTCGCACTCACCCGGCTCATCGCCAGTCTCCTCTTCGGCGTCAAAGCCTGGGACCCGGCCTCATTCGTCGCCGCGCCGGTCGTGCTTTCGCTTGTCGCGCTGGTTGCCGTCTGGGTGCCCGCCGCGCGCGCTTCCAACGTCGATCCCATGCGCGCGCTGCATACGGAGTAGGCTTACCTTGACGGCACTCCAGATGGCAGCCCACCGCCATCGGCCGGGATTCGCTCAGTTCGCGTCATCGGCCGCCGCGGCCAGTGCGGGCAGCGTCCCGTCTACCTCAAGATCCATCTCCATCCCGGGCCCCTTTGTATCGTTCAGACTCTGTCCGCGAATGGTCAAGTAGAAGAGCAGCTCGATGCGGCTCGACACGCCGAGCTTTTCAAATGCCCGGAACAGGTAGTTCTTGACCGTGTGCTCGCTCAGGCCGAGCTCGCCCGCAATCACCTTGTTCGTCTTGCCCGTGGCTGCGCACTGAACCACCTGAAGCTCGCGCGCGGTCAGCGATCGCGAATCGCTCGCCGTCATCAGGTTCGGCGAAGGAATGCTGCGGAATGCGGAAAGCAGTATCTCCGTCTCCTGCCGCCCCGCCCAGATGAATCCGCGCCGCACCTGGTCCACGCAATCGAGGAAGTCGGCCATCGGCTGCTCGCGCGAAAACACTCCGCGCGCCCCTGAACGGAACGCATTCACCACCGACGCCTGATCGGTCCGGTTGAGCAGAATCACTATCGAAGTCGCCGGATGCGCGCGTGCCACGCTCTGCGCAAGATCGAAGCCGTTGCCGGATTTCAGGCTGACTTCGGCGCCGATCACCACCAGGTCCACTTCGCTGCTCGGCATCGCATCCAGCAGATCGGCAGCCTGGATCACCGCCGCCTCGAATCCGCTCTCGCGCACGAGCGCGCTGGCCAGCAGATCGCTGCTCATCGAGTCGCGATCCACGATAAACACGCGGGACGCGACACTGTTTTTCTCAGCAATGCGCAGCGAGGTCTCCCGCCGCACAGGACCCGGCAATATCCAGCGAACGGCCGCGCCAGACTCGAATGCCGGACTGGGGGTCTTGGGCAAAGGTAAAGACAATTCGACCAACCTCCTGATACCGAACGAATTGCACGGGGACAAAAACAACTTCGCAAATGCGGATCATCGGATCAATGAATCGATCTTCGGGGATAAAGAAACGCGCATCCGGAACCCCGGGGGGGTCGGCACCGGTATGTCGCTACAATCTCTGTCTTGCTTTCTGTTCAAAACCAACAGCGCGGGTAATGGGTAAATGGAAGCGAATCAAATCCTCAATCTAACTTTCCTTTTAATTTACCTTTATTTTTCGAAATTGTGAACCCACTGAAACGAAATTTCATCATACTTTCTTCTCTGGTCGCAGATGAGTGAAGAGCGGGGCATGGCGTACCGCGGATTAGGAACTTCTACCCCGGCCCGCGATGAGAGGAGCATCCCTTACAGGATCGTTTGTCTCCTCCCATTTTCAAACCTTCGGTTTCTTGTCTGCGCCGGTGCGGCAGCGTAATTTGACAGCACGGAGGCGTGTCGGGGCAGATGCAGGAGAAAGGTCTGCAACGCCGGACGGCAGTTCGCTATAAGCTGCGGCTGCCGGTCATCTTCCGCTGGAACGACGGGGTCGAACATACGTCGGGCGGATTTACGAGCGACGTTGCCCTCGATGGCGCGCTCATCCTCAGCTCGGATTGCCCGCCCGTAGGATCGGAGGTTCGCATTGAAGTTCTGATTCCCTCTCCCGAAATGAGAAACCAGGAACTACGCATCGGCTGTTCGGGAAAAGTCGTCCACACTTCGCAGCGATCCGGGTATAACGCATTCGGCTTTCATGGCATTTTTGAGGACGAGCAGCTGACTCGCCACGTTCTCCACCTCGAAGGCACAGGCTAAAGCAGGAAAAAAGAGTCACTGCACCTCATTGAAATCGTATTTTTGGGTATTGGCCGGGATCGGTTCCCCCGCACATTTCCGGCGTAAGCAGCCTTGGATCAAGGGCTCATCGACCGGTATCGTCACGAAGAATCAGGGATTGCACGCGCTCAGGTAGAGCGCGGACGTGATGCTGGCCGCGTAGCTTCGCCTCCGCCTTGGCCTGCGGCGCAGAATCGCTTCCGGCGCCTGCGGAGTTCCTCTTCTGGTCCACGTGGAATCGGGAAAAACGATTCTGGGACTGACAGGGCGAAGCTATGCCCTCCAACCCGCATTGCGGCGCGGCGAACCCTCCCTTGACGTTCCGCAGCGAATGCGCCGAAAGCAGTGGGAAGCCCCGTGGGGCCCCGATCGGGCTCAGGCGGTTCCGCCCCCGATCGTTGCGCGGCATCATCCCAGGTTCGGCCGGCGCGTGCCGGGTCCCGGGCAATCTGCCAGTCGCAGGCAAGAGACTTAAGACGCAAAAGGAGCAACGCATGATGAAGCAAAGGTCTTCCGCACCGGTCGTCGCGATTCTGGCTGGCGCGTGCATTCTTTCCGCCCTCCCCGGACGCTTGATGGCTCAGGCGTCAGGCTCCGGACCAGCTCTCGAAGAGCGACATCCCCGCTACGTCCTCCAGCGCGAGGACGTGCTTCTGCTCAGCTTCCCCCTGTCAACCGAACTGAACCAGACGGTGACCATTCAGCCCGACGGGTATATCAGCCTGCTCAACGCAGGCAGCATTTACGCCCAGGGGCTCACCGTCCCCGAACTGGTGGGGGCGGTCAAGAAAGCCTATGCCGGCATCCTGCATGATCCCATCGTGAACATCGACGTACAGGATTTCCAGAAGCCGTTCTTTACCGTGTCCGGCCAGGTGGGCAAGCCCGGCCAGTACGAGCTCCGCTCGGATCTCACGGTGGCCGAAGCCCTCGCCGTAGCCGGCGGCATGACCATGCCGACTGCCAAGACGCAGGTCTTTCTTTTTCATCGTGCTTCGAAAGACCAGGTCGAGGTGAAGAAGGTGAACATGCGCGACATCCTCAAGGGCAAGAACGTGAATGAGGACGCGATGGTGATGCCCGGAGACATGATCTACGTCCCCGAGAAGTTCATCGCCAACTTCAAGAAATATGTGCCCTACACCGTGGGCGGCGTCGCCGCTTCCTACGTCCAGCCCTGAGCGCAGAAAGTTCCAGGGCGTCAAGAATCGCCGTTCCCCGCAGAGGAGGAGTTTCCCACATGCAAAGCACAGTCGCTCGATCCAAGGTGCGCCAGGAAGACGAGGCGTTTTCGCTGCGCGATCTGCTCACGCCGCTGTTTCGCCGCAAACAGCTTCTGCTCATCACCCTCGCCTCTGTGTTCGCCGTAGCCGCCGGCATGGGCCTCATCGCGCTGCATACCTACCGGTCGCAAATGGCGATCCTGGTCAACCGCGAGCGCGTCGACTCACTGGTGACCACCGGCGTCCCCAACCAAACCATCACCGAGCCCATCGCGGTGGCTGAAGAGGAGATCAATTCCGAGGCCGAGCTGCTTCTCAGCCAGGACATCCTCGAGAAGGTCGTCGTCGCCAATCATCTTCAGGACCAGAAGTCGTGGCTCAGCTCGCTGTTTGGCACGCACGACGAGAACTACCGCATCGCCAAGGCCGTCAAGTCGCTGGCCAAGCGCATCAAGGTGCGGCCGTCGACCAAGGCCAACATCATCAACGTTACCTATAGCTCCGACGATCCCAAGCTCTCTTACGCCGTGCTGAACTCGCTGGCCGGTTTCTACCTCGAAAAGCACGCCGAGGTGCATCGTCCGCAGGGCTCTTACGAGTTCTTCGCGGCAGAAACCGAGCGTTACAAGAAGGCTCTCGATGCCTCGGAGACGAAGTTGCGCAGCTTCGCCGAGACTTCCGGCGGCGCAGCGCCCGATATCGAGCGCACCGATCTCGACCAGCAGCTTGCGGCCTCTATTGGCCAGCTGCACACCACGCAGCAGGCCATCGCCGCCGACGAGATGCGCATCCGCAGCGATCAGGAACAGATGAAGACGACGCCGCAACGCTCGACCACACAACTGGCGTCGGCGCCGCCCGATATGTTGCTGCAGCAGCTCGGCTCCGCGGTGCTCGCCGCCGAAACCAAGCGCACCCAGCTCGCTCTCAAGTACGATGCCAGCTACCCGCTGGTGAAAGAAGCCGACGAAGAGGTCGCCGAAGCCAAGTCCGCCTACGAGAAGGCGGAGAAAACCAAGTACATCACCGAAGACACCAACGTGGACCCCACTTGGGAGCTGTTGCGCGAGGATCTGGCCAGGACCCAGGCCGACCTCGCCGCGCAGCACGCCGCTCTGGCCGCCAATCAGGCCAGTGTGAACACATTGCAGTCGCAGATGGCCGGGCTGGCCCAGAAGCAGCTGGATCAAACCGATCTGGCACGGGAGCAGAAGGCCAACGAGGATAACTACCTGCTCTACTTGGCCAAGCGCGAACAGGCGCGTACCTCCGACGCCCTCGACAAAACCAAGATTGAAAATGTCGCCATCGCCACGCCGCCTGCGGTTCCGGTGCTGCCCGTGATGACCGTTCCGGTCGTCTTCCTGCTGGCCTTTATGGCGGCGCTTTTCGTCAGCCTGGTCACGGCCTACGGCTTCGACTACTTTGATTCTTCGTTCCACACACCAGCTGATGTGGCCGACACGCTGGGAATTCCGGTGGTCGTCACCATGGCCAAGAGAGTCGCCTAGCCAACCCATGCTTCTGCGCCACTTCCAGCTCCGCGAGCAGCCGTTCGGCGTTACGCCCGACCCGCGCTTCCTCTTTTCGAGCGCCACTCACCGCGAGGCCCTGGCCGCGCTGGTGTACGGCATCGAATCGGGGCTCGGCTTCGTGGTGCTGACGGCCAATCCGGGCATGGGCAAGACCACCATCCTGTTTGAAGCCCTGCGCCGCATTCACGAGCGCGCCAAGACCGTCTTCCTCTTCCAGACCATCACCTCACCGGCGGAACTGGTGCGGGCGCTGCTGATGGATCTCGGCATCGACAACGCGCGCGGATCGCTGGTCGAGCTCCAGTCCCAGCTCAACCAGGTTCTCGTGAGCCTGAACGCGTCCGGCAAACGGCTGGTCCTGTTCATCGACGAGGCGCAAACCCTCGACGACTCCGTGCTCGAGGCCGTGCGCATGCTCTCCAACTTCGAAACCGGAAGCGCCAAGCTGATGCAGATTGTGCTCTCCGGCCAGCTCCAGCTCGCCGAACGCCTGGCCGGGCCCGGGCTGTTGCAGCTGCGCCAGCGCATCTCCATCTTTGCCCACCTCAAGCCGCTCTCGGTCACCGAGATTGCCGGCTATGTCCAGCACCGGCTCAAGACAGCAGGGTGGGAGTCCGATCGTCCGCTCTTCACACCCCAGGCTCTGGCATTGATTACCGAGCAAAGCTTCGGCATTCCACGCAACATCAACAATCTGTGCTTCAATGCGCTCTCCTTGGCCTGCGCCATGCAGACGGCGAGCATCGATATCGACATCATCCGCGAAGTCGTGGCGGACCTCGACATCCGCTCGATCGTCGCCCCGCCGGCAGCTGAGCCAGCATCGGCTCCAGCCGCAACCGGGCAGGCCACTGCGATCCCCATCGAACCTGCCGGCGCAGCGCAGCCGGCTTCGACCGGCCCAAGGCCTGTCACCCAGAGCGCGGTCGGCAGCCAAATCCGACGCGACCGGATTACCGTGGTCGAAGCGGAGACCGCCGGCGGTCTCCCCGGACCAATCTCTCAAAGTCAGCTGCAGCCTGCGGCGGAAAAAAGGACGCCGAGGGGACTGGCCGCTGCCCTTGCCGGCTCGGTCGACGATCTCTGCTCGCAGTGGGGCTGAGCCGAACGGGCGCCCGCCGGAGCCCGCCAATCCGCCCCGCCGCCTCCGCTGATTCGTTTGCACGCGCCCGGCGATTCGCATCGCGGGATTCGAGGTTCGATCCGGATTCCCGCCCCACTCGCCCCATCCGGCGGACCAGCGCCGGACATGCAACTCCAACCCGAAACCCGAGAGGTACTTCATGAGCAAGCACTTTGAACTGATGCAGCAGATCGAGAAGGACAGGCTGATGGTGGCCGAGGCCGAGCCCGAGCCGACGCCGCCGCCCGTGACCGCCGCTGACCTCAACGGGAACTACAGCCACGTCGCCACCCAATGGGCGAATGAAGAAGCGCTGCGGCTGGTGCAGCAGATCTTCCTGGTGCAGTCGCAGGAGCCGCCGCGGGTGGTCGTTTTCGCCTCGGTCGATCATGGCAATGGATGCAGCCGCATCTGCGCCGCGGTGGCCGAGACGCTGGCCCGGAACGATCGCGGCCGCGTCTGCCTGGTGGAAGCCAACTTCCGCTCGCCCGCCCTGCCGGCCATGTTCGGGGTGTCGAACCACTTCGGCCTGACCGAGGCGCTTCTGCGCGAAGGGCCTGTAGGCACCTTTGCTAAGCGCGTAGCGCAGGACAATCTGTGGCTGCTCTCTTCGGGCACTCTGGCCACCGATTCGCCCAGCCTGCTGGCCGGCGACCAGCTGCGCAAGCGCGTCACAGAACTGCGCAAGCAGTTCGATTACGTCATCGTCGATGCTCCGCCGCTGAACCGCTACAGCGACGCGATCGTGCTCGGACAGCACTCCGACGGGCTCGTGCTCGTCATTGAAGCCAACACCACGCGCCGCGAGGCCGCCCAGGCGGTCACCGAAAACCTGCGCTCAGCCAATGTGCCCATCCTGGCCGCGGTGCTCAACAAGCGCACTTTCCCCATTCCCGAGAAGATTTACAGCCTCCTTTAGTCAGGGTTTGTTCGCAGGCCCTTGTCCGCCCTCGGCGGGAAATCTTCGGGCGTCAATACGCGCCGGCCAACCTCCGGTCCGTCCTGCCCGAACCTGACCTGCACGCCTCCGCCGGGATCTCCATCCACCGCTTACCCAGAATCTGCTCGTGGCCGCACCCGCATTCCATTCGTTCTTATCCCCCCACCGAAGAGAACCGCGGAGAACGTTCATGAATGATCATCACCGTCTTACCATCGGCCTCCTTAAGCTGTTTGATCTCATCCTGGTGGTCGTCGCCTTTGCCCTCAGCACCATTTACCGAGTTAAAGCCGAACACGCCATCTCGCTGGTTCGCTTTCTCTCGCTTCGCGCCAAAGTATCGAATCTCCTCATCTTCCTTTTCGCCCTCGCCGTCTGCCACGTCATCTTTACGCTCAGCGGTCTCTACCGCTCGCGAAGGCTGAGCGGGCGCAGTCGGGAGGTCGTCGACGTGCTGCGCGCCACCACCGTGTACATTACTTTCTTTCTCGCGCTCAGCTACGTGTTCTCCATCCGCATGGTCACCATCGAGTTCCTGGCCGAATTCTGGGCCTTGAGCACACTGGTTCTCGTGGTGTCGCGCTTCGCCCTGCGCCAGGTGGGCGACCGCGTCCGCACGCACGGCCGCGACCTGCGCTACATGCTCATCCTCGGCTCCAACGCGCGGGCCATCGAATTCGCGCGCCGTATCGCGTCGAGCCGCGAGCGCGGCTACCGGTTGCTCGGCTTTGTCGACGACGAGTGGAGCGGGCTGGCCGCCCTGCGCCAGGCGGGCTTCGAGGTCGTCAGCAACTACGCCGGCCTTGCCGAATACCTCCGCCGCAATGTCGTCGACGAGGTGGCCATCTACCTGCCCTTCGGCTCCTACTACAAACATGCCTCGCACGTTGCCGGCCTCTGCCAGCAGCACGGCATCACGCTGCGCATCCACTCCGACGTCTTCAGCATCAAGACCCTCCGCTGGCGGCCGGAAGAGTTTGCCGGCGACCAGTACATTTCCACCTACACATCCTCGAGCGAACTTGGCCCCAAGACGATCAAGCGCATCTTCGATGTCGTGATGTCAGCAGTGCTGCTGATTTGCCTCGCGCCAGTCCTGGTAGCGGCGGCGCTGGCCATCAAGCTCACCTCGCGCGGGCCCACGTTCTTCCTGCAGGAGCGGATCGGCCTGAACAAGCGCCGCTTCCGGATCATCAAGTTCCGCACCATGGTCCCGAATGCTGAAGCGCTGATGCCTGCTCTGGTCAGCCGGAACGAAGCTTCGGGGCCCGTCTTCAAGATGCGCAACGACCCGCGCATCACGCCCGTCGGCCGCTTCCTGCGCCGCAGCAGCATTGACGAGCTGCCGCAGCTGTTCAACGTGCTGATCGGCGACATGAGCCTCGTCGGACCGCGGCCGCTTCCCGTCCGCGATTACGAGGGCTTCAGCGAAGACTGGCAGCGGCGCCGCTTTTCGATCAAGCCCGGCATCACCTGCCTATGGCAGGTGGGCGGGCGCAGCGACGTTCCCTTCGAGCAGTGGATGCAGCTCGATCTCCAATACCTCGACGAGTGGTCGCTCTGGCTCGACCTCAAGATTCTTACCCGAACCGTTCCCGCCGTTCTTCGCGGAGCGGGCGCTGCCTGATCAGCGCGCGTCCGCAGACGAAGCAAGGCCGGCGGAGGACTCCGCCCGTACTCCGGACGCGCTTCTATTTATGACAAGCACACAGCATAAAGAGAGGAAACCGAATGAGCGTCGCCGTTATTACCGGATCATCCGGGCTGGTCG
>Ga0335072_10004462_pt1 | contig 20789 bp, 12 predicted proteins | sample Lox_Sample_21_FD_206725 | JGI IMG/M metagenome (GOLD analysis project Ga0335072, IMG submission 206725) | Soil microbial communities from Loxahatchee National Wildlife Refuge, Florida, United States - Lox_Sample_2.1 | ecosystem: Environmental > Terrestrial > Soil > Wetlands | place: USA...
CTCATTCTATAGCGGGGGTAGGTTATGACAACGTCTCCAATTCCTAATTACCACATGCAATCTTAACTAACTTATTTGATAGCAATGTACCTTCGGAAAAACACATGGTTTACTGGCATGGCTAGGCCGTTGGAGCAGTACTCCGCTTCAGGCCTTACATTCACCAGTTAATTTTGCTATGACCACTCAAGATTTTCGTGTACATCAAATGCAGCCAAAGAAACCATTACCAAATTGATGTATGGTCTCAGAACATTGTAATAAAAACCACATTTATACAGTCTAAAAGTCATATATAGTGCCACCCACGCTCACTATCATCCCTAACCTTAACCCTCAAGGGATCCTTGCCCATGCTTAAAATTCTTGTCTCAACATTATTCAGCTCCCCACAAACTAACCTTAAAGCATCAATCTTGTGCCCTAGTCTTTCATAACTCCAACACCCAGCCACGAAGTCCTTGTACCACTCCCGCATAGCCTCCATGGATTTCCAAGCCATGAGGCTTGTGAAACGAATCTTGTCGTTGGATTTGTCCTTTCCTTTGCTCGATTCGTTTGCAATAGAAGTTAAAGCGGAGGATAGATTGTCTTCATGGAAAAAATAAGATTTCGCGGAACATGCTGTTTCTATGGGTGGCCCTACGTGGACATTCGTCTTCGTTGTCCTGAGTTTCCACGTTAGCTTTATCTCATCATTCTTGTATGAGAACATGCGAATAATAGGGGATTTGCTAACATACCTTTCAAATGCATCGTAGAAATTCCCGAGGAGAGACTTCACAAGAGGGTCGTTAGGGACGTCAAAAGTTGTAATTTCGAGCAAGGGATACTCCGTGCCAGATGCAGTTGATCGAGACTTGATCTCAAAGAACTGCGGTGCTTGTATAAGTGATTGAGTTGTTTCCATGAAGTAGCTTGTTGCACCATGAATGAATTGGGAATTCGAGGTCCGGGCCAAAGCATTCTTCCAATCTGTGAATATTAGAATTTTGAGTAGAGATACAACGCTTTGAAAGGATTGAAAAATGAGAATGTATAAGCAGCTCCGGGAATAAGGACGATATGGAAGAGGGACACACAGATAATCATAGCACACTCGTCCGGCTTCTCAGCTGAACGGCCCCAAATCAAATTCTTACATCCCTCTAAATCTCGAATCCTCCATCGAAAGTCCAAAAACGTCTTCTTAATCAAACCATCTGAATCAAGCACGCCCAGCTTGAAATTAAACCAAACAAAGTCAGCCATCAACCTGCCGCTATTTTCCTCTGAATATGGCAGCACAGGATTCATGTACTGGTTGATATCTCCCATTTGCATGTAATCTCCGTGAGGTGTTGGAAATAGACGTTCGTGGATAGCTACAGCTCGGATGCTTGCTGCTTGTACTACGTCGACGTTTTGGTTGACGCCGTTGTGCTCAGAGTAGTGGGGGCGTGGAGAGAGTTGAAGGAGGGAGGCGAAGTTATCCGCTCTTTGGTGGTTTTCAGACTCGGACTGAGAGAGTCTCTCAACTGTACGGGAGCGCGACTGTATTAACGAAAGTTGAAACTTCCTGATCAAGGCCCCTGGGGGAAGGTGGTCTTTAATGCCGGTCGACTGCTCGGCTTTGTCCGTTGATCCTTCGACCTCGTCTGTATTTGTCTCTTCCCCCTGGTATTTGAACGTCATCACGTAGAAATAGTTGTCTTGCGCCTTTACCATTGCATCGATCAGATCATCTGGCTCTGAGCGTGTTGGTATAGCTCCATCCTGTTCCAACCGTCCACTGTATAGCTCACCGTATCTCCCTTGCAGTTCCCATGTTTGCTTCATCCTCGACCACTGATCATTCAAACGGTCTATCTCTTCATCGCTTCTATGTGTACTACTGATGAGCTGCAGAATTTGTGGTGCAGTAGCAAAACGGGGAACAGAAAGCCGGAGACACCTGTTTGATGGATTTTCCCCCAGCACATTTAGCATCAAACTCAACCCCATGCTCATCTGGAACTTTCTCCATTGCATAGGATTCTCCCACTGAATAAGTAAACAAATATTCTCTTGGTCCTGGTGAGTTGTCGTTCCCCATAGAATTCCAGTGTGACCAGGGAAGGTAGAAATATAATTCAGTGACGCAATCCACAATCTTCTGACAGGGCTTGATGCTTCACAGACTGAATGGCCTGGGAGGAGTTTTAACAAGATAACACTGAGGATTTCCGATTGTTCGAAGTCTTCTGCTGCATTTTTCCAGAGCCTATTAGGTCTCCAAGAGACACCGGCAATTCCTGGGGACATTGCCACGGGCGAGAGTCGAGACATCATGGTGAAGTCGAGGCGTCGCTCGTTCCTGCAAGATGAGAAAAATAGTAGTCGTAGACGATACTCCAGATAACTTAGGATTGCTATACAACATGAATTGTCTTGTTGTTGAAGGTCAAACGAGGTTTGTTTGTCAGAAGTCAAATCGTAAAGGTATATCTGAAGCCTAAAGCACTAAGCCTAAAACGCAGTAGTACTGTAGCCAGACGTAGTTCACCCACTGCCAGCATTCGAAAGAAGCAATACGAGGAATAGAATCACGTGTGCCCAATTTTACCGAGAATATTAGTCGCCTATTACAATACAGAAAAACAGCAAGTGTCGCGGTATTTCGGCCTCCCGATCTAGGGGGATACAGCGCTGTTTTACGCGACCGCGACACTAAGGTGAGGCGGAATTCGACCTTGCAGAGAATGTTTGCTTTGCAGTGACCGTGGCTGTAGGTAAGTTACCTGAATCCAGGCTAGATCGCGGGAAAATGGTGCTGTCTTAAGTGATCTTGACTCCACTAGTCTGCGCCATCGTAGACCGCTGTTAATAATTTAGATAGTATAATAAGACTTCGTCATTCAAATTCCGGTTACGATAGCTGATTGGTAGAGTAGCCGAGAAAAAGCATAGTAAGGTAAGCGAGCAAAGTTTGAAAAAAAAAAAAAAAAAAGTTAAAAGAATCTTCACGTGATGAAAATGCCCCATACAAGGGGCCAGTTACGACTTTCATATCGCAGATGGTGATTCTCTGCGTGATGAGAAAAGCGGGGCTGATATTATATAATTATATCAAATATATTTATAAATATCGTTATCCGACGAAGTAAATCATTAGCGTCTTTCACTAACAGTTTCATTTAAGAATCTCGCTAAGAACTTTATAGAACATAAAATGCTCCTTTTTTTTTTCCTTTCGGGCTAGACAAGCTGAAAAAGTCCCCACTTTAAGGAAATTGCTTATTTTAATACTTATACTCATTTATAGTTGTCGACAAAAGCAGCGACGGGGCTGTGCGGGTCCTCGCCAATTAGGCGGCCGCTAAACCCAGGGAGTTAAACACAACGACAGAAATTACATAAGATATACGTTTGCACATACGGTGTCACACTGCGAGTAAGTGTAGTTTAATAGAACAGCAAGCAAGGTTTTTATCTCACTTTAGGGTAAGCTTTCCTTGACTATTACAGGTAGAAGTACGACATGGCGTTAGCTAGATCAGTGCAAGAGTAAATAACAATAAATAATATACGCTTGCCAATAAAAGTTTAGTTATTTCATTAGCTTAGTATCTTCGATAAGTGCAATCTACAGAGCTCCCTTCACCTTCCATTGAATAGCATTCTGTACGTGCCCTCACACCAAAATCGCTAAATAGCCAGCTGCATAAAATTACACAACAACTTTAGCAAATCTTCTCAAATAAAAGGATTGAATTGAGATTTACTCAGTAAGTCTAAATTATAAGTTTCGCACATATTTATTGATATATTGTGAGATTGGTCGTTTTTGGGACGACTCTTTCACTTCGCTAAAGTGTTTTCATTACTTTTGCGTCCAGTCATGTGTCTTGAAAGTAGTTGAGGAAGTAAAAGCGCTTCACCAGGGCAAGACCGGTGAAGGAGTGATTAGCGCCATGATCACGAGAGCTTTAATAGGGCTAGTAAAATATGCTTCAGCATCGGCAAACGATGGACGATGATGCCAAGACATCTGAATTCCTTCGTCTTTGATGTACTCTGCTAGCAAGGAGGCCACAAAGTTCGGCGCCATAGCCCACATGGGAGGCACATAGATACATTTCCGAGCTGTCCACGAAAGCAGAACAGTCAGCCTACTCTACGTAGAAGAGAGCATTGATGGTCGCCCACTCCGACTTTCGTATCGGGATGACCTTCTCCTGCCGAAGGCGATGGTATTTCTGGTATTTAGAGCAGTCCTCACCGCCGATGCATAGCATCAATGAATTGAGATGCCTACTGTCACGATATAACCCTGTCAAGGGGTTGTTTGATGGCTGGCTTACCCCTAATCCTTGCTGAGGGGGCGGGGCACCACTATAAGTCTATGGGCTGGTCCCTCTTGTATGAGATAACCAAGAATCAATACATTCAATAATCCTCATGTTCATGTGCTCCGCCTATAAAACTTAACACCTACTCGCTCTCTAAACACGCAACTGGCATCCCAGTGCCGACACTCATATGTAAAGTGATTTCACTGCACTTGAAAAGCCCATAGTAAGAGCAGAGTTCGAATCAAAATCGCCGCAATGCATGGTTGTTTTCTAACTTTATTTTTGTCAAATCATTGATAACAGCGTTGACAGTACTCGGCCATTTTCGCTCGATGATTGTTTCGACGTTTGTTGCCCCCTATGGATTTTGTGGCGTATGATTGGATATTTTCTAGCCTTTCATCAACTTTTGGTTTTGTTTCTATAGGCTTTGCGACGCTTTTAATAGTATCTTTCCACTTGTTGACACGTGCCGCCCTTTCAGCCACGTTGTCGAATCCCAGCTAGCCAGACAAGGGTATCATGGCAGGCATTCATTCAATAACACAATTCGTTACAGTGGCTAGCGAAATCGGCTTCCACCCAAACACACTCTTTTTAAAAAGTCGGCCCCGCTTCTTGACCCTAGCCCTTACCAACAGCCTTACCAAACTCAGTCAAGCGCATACAGGGGTCTGAGAGCCAGGTTGCTACTGCCTGCTCCAGTACTGTAATCTATTACTCCTTGCACGTCAAAACCAGTGTATATTTTCCTGGCGCACTAATTGGTTAGAATTATGTCTGCACAGACATTTATATACTTTATTTAGTATACAATTGTCTGTGCACGCACGTTGCAATCAAATTGGCCTGTTTTGACGTGCAAGGGAGTAGTACAAAGTCGCTGGCCCTTTCTAGAAGACTTTGCTTAATAATAACTCCAGTCAAAGCCACAGCTACAGTTCTACTGTTCCGCATTTACACTAGCTTCTGTGGCTTGGGGCCACCACATCATACGGCTGAGGCACGGAGCAGAGTCAACCCTTCCACGCTACGGCTGTGCCCATAGCAAGGGTGCAGTTCTTCAGCTCCATTTCGCCCAGCCTACTACTCTCTTCATGGCGACAGCGATATCTCGATTCTCTAATGCTTATACGTACCTTTGGCCATGAAACGCCGTCTTCAGGCGGGAGACTACACCGTAGGATGGATATGCGCCCTCCCCATCGAGCTTGCCGCTGCACAAGAGATGCTAGACGAGGAGGATGACGAACCCCGTCAATATAGCCCTAATTCCGATCTCTACACGTTCGGTCGCATCGGTGACCACAACGTTGTCCTGGCATGCCTCCCGGCAGGCCAGATAGGCCCCCAGTCCGCTGCCACGGCTGCAGCACGAATGACATCCAAGTTCACGTCGATCCGCTTTGGCCTTATGGTTGGTATCGGCGGCGGAGTTCCCAGCGCCGAATTAGATATACGACTTGGAGATGTGGTAATCAGTCGACCTTTCCTACAGCATGGAGGAGTGGTGCAGTACGACTTAGGGAAGACGGGAGCAGGCGGACATATAACACGGACGGGATGGCTTAACGCACCGCCAGCAGTGCTGCTCAATGCGGTTTCGAAGTTACAAGCACTCCACTACCGAGGCCGGAGCAACTTTGCCACATATCTTTCGATCTTTGATCGGCTAGAGAACTTTAGCCGTGATACGGCAGGCCCTGATGTATTATTTGAGGCGACATATAACCATATTGGAGGAGCAACATGCGAGAAATGCAGTAAAGAGAAGGAAGTAAAACGGACTCTGCGAAAAGGTCAAGAGGTGGTAGCCCATTACGGCATAATAGCATCAGGCAACCAGGTCATTAAGGATGGTATTACCAGAGACAGGATAAGCACAGAACTAGGAGGAGTGATGTGCTTTGAGATGGAGGCCGCGGGACTGATGAACGACTTCAGTTGTCTCGCGATTCGAGGTATTTGCGATTATGCGGACTCGCATAAGAACAAGAAGTGGCAGCCGTATGCGGCGGCGACGGCAGCTGCATGCGCGAAAGAGATCCTGTCGGTCATCCCCGCGGCTGAAGTATCTAGAACAGTTGGCGTCTTTGCCTTGTAAGTGAATGATCATATTCGTATAAGGATATCAGACCATGCCGATATGATACCCACCTCTAACTCTGCGAAGATATCAGCAAGTCGGCGCTAGGAAGCAACTCTTCGCCATCGAGTCATCCATTGAAGGGCTACCCGACAAACTAGCGCTCCGTGACAATTCGCCCGAAGGTAACCCCTCAGGCCGATCGTAGTTCCAGACAGCTTAGCTAAAATGCACTGTAGATTCCAAGGAGAAGTCTACACTTGGATTTCACCTAGAACAAGTACACATCATTCCCCACTTCACTCCTCGCCCTGAATACATGGAAACTCTAGAAGGTCTTCTCCCAAAGGCCTCTCCAGGCCGGAAGGTCTTCGTGCTCTACGGACTTGGCGGCATTGGCAAGACCCAGCTGGCGTTAAAGTTCGCGAAAGATCACCGTGCCGAATTCACTTCGATTTTCTTCCTGGATGGGTCTAGTCAGGAATCTCTCTTGAAGAGCTTTGCGCCGATCTACCGCCGCATTACTGAAGGCAAAGGACTACAGGCTCCTGATTCAGCCCTACCTGGAAAGGCTAGCCGAATCCCCCCGGAACAAATGGCAGAAGAAGTTGCGCAGTGGCTTGCACAGGAGCAGAACAATAGGTGGCTGCTGATCTTTGATAATATTGATAAGGAGCCATCAGATGAAGGAGGCTTCGACATCGTGCCTTACTTCCCTCCAAAGGATCACGGTTCTATTCTAATTACCACTCGTCTTGCTCCGCTGTCGAGACTCGGTCGCGGCAGGAGGGTTGGCCGTATGAGTGAGGAAGAAGCGGTAGGTCTTCTGGGTGAAATTCTTGAGGAGTCGTCGTCGGGTCAGCAGCGCACCTGGGCGACTCGTAACCAGGAAAGCCCAACGATGCATGAACTATTGGAGACTCTTGATGGCTTGCCGCTTGCCATATCCCAGGCAGGACGATTCATCAACACGTTGAATCTCAAACTGGAAACATACTTGGAGCTCTACGCTTCATCTAAACGAGAGGTCATGGACATGCTCTCTGGTGATCCCCACTTGCACAATGCAGAGAAGAGAAGCATTCGGACCACTTGGACAACATCTCTCAATCTCTTGAAGGAGAAGGCGTCAAAGCAGGGTCCAGATGGCGATTACTATGCTGCATATCGCCTCCTACAACTGCTTGCATACTTCGAGCCCTCTGATCTCAACTACAACATCATCCGGTTTGGCGTTATAGGGAACAATGTACCCGATTGGTTTCGGAGGACCTTCAGCTCCAAACTCAAATTCTTCGGTGTCATCAAGATCCTTCTGGATCTCTGCCTCATCGACAATAACGTCTCCGAGGGATCCTATTCCATGCACCGCGTTGTTCACGACTGGCTCTGCACCTACGTTTGCGGGGAAACAGACCGAGAATTACTACGCCTTGCTGTCGGTGCGATTTCATATTCCGCGCCCTTGGTCATGACAAATCGGTGGTTTGAGGAACAACAGCAACTTGCTCTTCATGCTCTTCACATCCTCTCGAGGCTGCAGGACTTCTCTCCGGATGACTTCCTAGTTCAGTATGACAAGATGAACACGGAAGAACTTGCCTTGGTTGCATCTCTTCTTGGTGAGCCAGTGAAGTGTTGGATGCTCATGAAATTCGACTATACACTCATTGGAATTTCTCGACTCCTCCGGAGCTGCGGAAAGTCTCGAAAAGCACTCAAGCTAATCTTAGAAACCCAATCCAGATCTTCAGAGACCCTTGATGATGGGACCGTGAACCATGTCCACCTACTTCTGCGCTACGCGGAGATATTATGTCGCGGGCAGTCACACCATGTTCTTCCTAGTCTTTCTGATAAATTCTGGGGCCTTGAAAGCCCATCTTGGGCTATTAGGACGCAAAATCTTTACGCTCTGATATTGGAATCCACATCGTCGCGGCATAAGGCGGTGGAGATATGGGAACTCATTCTTGATCAGAGCAGGAATCGCACAGGCAGTGTCTTCGTACACCCAACATGGATGTTGTTTATTAACTTGGACCATCGGATTAGAGACGACCTGGAGCGGAGGAAACAGTTGTTCGAGAAGTTCGAGACGGATGCTAGAAGAGAGAAGGATAGAGTTCGACAAGCGGAATGGTTTCTTGACGAAATTCGACAGATGAGACGCTGGAGTACGGTATTAATTGGTGAATAAGATCCCCCTGTTATAAGACCATGTCTAAAATCAGGACAGTGTGACCCATTTCTTTTTAATAGGACCATGGCCTATAGCATATCGCATACTCTTCACCCCCTGTTATCAACGAATTAAATGACTCTTAAATCTATTACCACCTCATACACCTTATGCTAATCCATATTACAATCTCCTTCCTCCTCATCTCCGTTAACCTTGTTGTCAAAGTCATCGTCTAAATCGTAGTCAAACTAAGAGTCTGTGTCATCACTAGAGTCCGTGGTAATGTTGTCCTCGTCCTCATCCTCAGCCTCATCCTCATCCTCAGCCTCATCCTCATCCTCAGCCTCATCCTCATCCTCAGCCTCATCCTCATCCTCAGCCTCATTCTCAGCCTCATCCTCAGTCTCATCCTTGTCCTCATCCTTGTCCTTGTCCTTATCCTTGTCCTTGTCAGGAATAACAATAGGTTGATTGGTTTGTGTACAGTCCTTCAACTTTGATATTAGGAAGGTCTCGAATCTTTAGATCAAAATCTTCATATCCATTGGGGTTTAAAGACAACCCAACAGGACGGAAAATATTTACAATTATGTCCTTGTGCTCAATGTGAAGTCTCTCCCATGCCTGTCCAACCCATTGTGTGATAAGAACTCGACGGTATTTAACAGTGTACTTCCCTGCCTTCTACTGCTTAAGGTTGTTGTTGTAGTAAGTGTCTTTATACTCTTTAAGATATTGTTTGATGATCTTGTTAACTAAGACATTAAGGACTTAGACATAGCTTGTGCAACCGCTAAGAATGATTGAGGTAGTAACATTAAGTTTTGCAAGCTTGTCTCACAATTGCTGCTGTGCCCCTTCTTCTACTAGTCTTTTCTCTTGTGCCTTTGCAGACTCTATGGCTTTAGCTTTACAGCCCTTATTCTTATAAGGTGCAAAGCATCTAAAGAAAGTAGTCGTAGTTCTTGATCTAAAAGAGGGAATGCTGTAGCACAAGTCCTCCCTTTTAAGTACCTAAATAGAAGTAGGGTCTAGTCTATATTTGCAGTTTCTAATAGTTTAAATTGACTAACAGTAAGGACTGTACTATTATGTAGTTTCTTCCTGTTTAAAGTTAAAAGGATAATAGTGTTATAACAATTTAAATTAAAACTAAGACTAAATAACTTTATAAAGCTGTTTAAGTGTCTTCTAAGCTTGTTTTGTCCTATAGTAAAGAGATATAAAATCGATGTTGGAACCTTAAAACTAGCTATAAAAGAACTTAAACCTAGTGTATTTCTAGCGGCCGTCTTGTCTTTAAATTGCACGCTTAAGGTTAGTAGATCTCCTTTGCATGTTGAAGAATCTATTTCTAGCCAATCTTCCTTCCTTCTGCCCTAGCCTCTTAAAAAAGCTTATTTAATTTAATCTCTATTTAATCTTCTTGTCCCTTTTCCTATAGCTCTCTTGCACGACGTGAACCCTTCTTTTGATTTAAGATCTTCTGCTTGTTCTTAACCTAAGACTAAAGCATCTTCCTTGTAATCTTTAGCTTCCAAGCAGCCCTTGTAGAGGTATCCGAACTAGTATACTATCATTGCGCTTTATCTATGTAGTCTAAAGGTATTCGATTGCTGCTAATTTATGTTCTTGTGTATAGGAATATCGACGACGAGTTATTGGGTCTTTAATAGAGTCTCCATCTGAGTCTTCTTCCAAATCATTGTCTTCCTCTTCCTCCTCTCCTCCGGAAATCCAAGAAGAATCGAAGGACAACGCGTTCATTTGGACCTCTAGCCATTCGTCGCCGATCGTTTTGAAGTGCATTGGAAGAGCTAGAAGAGCTATAAGAGCTAGGTTTTAGCCGTGGGCCAGGTCGAATTGGACGGACAGAGAAAGCCCCATTGAGAGTTGAGGCTCTTATTCAAGCCTAGGGAGACCTGAATATGGTATATTTCGGCAATAGCAGCGATATAAACCCGCACAGTCTTCACATTCAAGGACTAAAGGCTGTTCTTGAACTCAAAGTCCTCAGAGTCCGGGCTAGAGCTAGCCATATCAACACCGCCAAGGTTGGTAGCTCCAGCAGCTCGCCCGGCTCCGGCTCCGGGCCCAGGCCTCGACTGCGAAGGACGTCCAACCTGTCGCTTTGGGCGGATCAGGCGCTGCAAGACGACGTCTTGCAGCCAGGCGACGGCCTTCTGCTCTGTCACTAGGAAGCCGTCGTCGAAGTCCCAGCACGCACATCAGTCCTATTTTCTAGACAAATTAGCAGTCTAGGTCTGGACCAATGCAACAGTCTGGACTACTGCTAATTGGATTGGATCGGATCGGATCGGATTGGGTGGGGTTGATCGATCAAACCAAGAGCTCCACACGCATCTTCCAGTCCCGCTGGGGCTTCCTGTACGTCTTGCTAGTATTGGCAGGCTGGTTTGCACAGTAGACGATATGGCCGATTCCATGAATTCATAGAGGTAAGTATTATTTGCCTTGCACTGGACGTCCATAGCAGCCATGGTAATATGTTTATATATATAAGTATAGATATATTGTGGAGGGAATGAATGGATGTGCCGTCGAAGCACACGGTCGTCAGGGCAACGGGTAGGGTAGCGTACAAGCTTGAAGCCACGGAATAGCTGGCAATAGGAACAGAGGCAACGCTCGGCGCAATGCTCAAAACACACAAAAAGAAAAGGCAATATTCCATGTCCGTAAAACTAATCCGCGCCCGAAACCCTCCTGTAAAAACAAACTGTCCGACCTGTACGACCCGTAAAGATAACTATAAAGATGATGCTCGAAGGTAGTCCACGAGCTAGCTAAATACATTTAATACACTTATACGGGACCACGGAACCCCACTACAATATATATATGTATATACACACACAGACAGAGAGGTAAGTAGTATCTAGGTATCTAGGGATGGATTTTATATCAAGGATGCTACGAAGGTCTGCCTCAAAAGTCGCGTTAGTACGAGTAGGCTTGAAGTTTAGCGATGAAGTCCTATGATTTAGTGATGTGTCCCCTGAACTTTAGCGAAGGTTATTACTATGGCAGTTCCGTAACTTTTGAGCAGGCCTTCGTAACCACGTAGCATTTTACACTTAAAACCTCTAGGCCGATAAGACAAAAGACGTGACAGGTTAGAATCGCACGTGATCGCGTAACGAAGATGGACAGAGTCCTTATGCCAGTAATGTGATCGACGCGACCCAGCTACTGTACTTATATTGCCGAGATGAATCGCAGGTCTCTAAGTTCCCTAATCCTTTGCAAATATTCGACCACATACCGAATAAGCCTCGCAGTTTGCGATATCATGACGGCTCGAGAGCGATGCAGGATTTGAGAGTCGGATGATCCGAAAGGAGTGTTGTCGATAGGGTAATCAAATAGATATAGAAAAAACTCGGACCTCCCGCCAAGAAACTCCTCATTTCAATGGGGAGATTTGCCTCTCAACAACAGTGAGCCTCAAAAAGGTCTGCTTTCTCAAAGAGAATTTTTCTGTCGAAGAAAGGGTTTTATTCTCGGTGGAGGCTCTCCTAACGAGAGAAAGCGTGGGGTTGGGAGACAAGATGGATTGAATGGGTCGGTTGGTATATGATTATCACTTAGCTTATTATGACAGTTGCGACAAGGGGCGATACCTCAGAAAGAAGGAAGTCGGGAAGGAAAGATGAGGCAGGGACTGGTTACTATCTGTTCTTGGATTCTTTGGGATTATCATGATTGATATACTACTGCTAAGTAATCTAGTGCCTTTCCCACTTTCATACGCAGCACTAGGATAAAGCCAGACCAAAACTAATACCGACTCCTTGCCTCACCTCTTAGATTCTCCCTCCACAGACAACATATGGACTTCTCCAGGCACCATCTCTTAACCTCGTGAGGACCTACCTCTCCATCCCAGCCCACTCTCTCAAGCGCCCCTGTGTTCAGCCAGGCAGCCAAGTCCTCGAGAATTATAGGATCATAGAGAAGAATCTTCTCATGCCAGCTGGGGTTCTTAGGGTCCTTAGATGGAGGCACTGTTGTTATAGCGCGTGTGATATATTTGTGGAGTCGGTGTTGCTCTGATGTAGGGGAGAGAACAAGACTTTTATCAGGATCTTCAGACACAGAAAACTCTAAAGGCAGGGGTGGAGTACGGACTTTAGTCTGTCGACGCGGTGGAGAGGGAGTTAGTGGACTGTCTGAATCATATATCTCCTCGGGAACTTGGCTAGCCTTCTTTTGCTTCTTAGGCGTCTGTCGTAGGACGAGTTTGGTTCTGTCCGAGGTAGAGATCTCGCATTCTTGTGCTTTCTCAGTGTTGTTTAATGCGACTCTCTGCTTTCCTTCCCAACACTTCTCCAATAGCGAAATCATTTGATCCCTGCCTTTCACAGGCTTGAAATGATAGGAGGCGATCTCTTTGGCCAACTTAGCAATCGGATAACTGCCGTAATCCGGCATCTGTGGGGCAGGAGGCTGTTCTGACGGCATATCAGCTTTCGCAGACGGTTTCGAAGCTAATGCAGTTTGGTTTGATGACGATGTCTTTCTGGTCTCGCTGTCCTTTGCGAGACTAAGTAGCTCTGATCGGATGGCAGCTTCTACAGGTCCGAATCTCGGAGGTTGTGGCTCCACTGTTTGATTAATTTCCTTAATGGTAGAGTCATCTGGGTCCAAATCGTGCCACCCATCATCTACCGGTATTGATGTCGAATATAACGCAATGTCACGCTGACCAGATGCGGGAACGGATGGTTTCGCTGACGTTAAAACCTGCGGCGATTCGGACAGATCTACCGTCTCAACATCTACCAGTGCGCCCTCGACGCCTCTTGAGGCCGCCGCCCACAAATTCCGCCTGGCTATGTAGGCTTCCGTACCCCTCTCGGTGCCTGAAGCGGACGTTGAGGGTGACAGGCTCCCAACAATATCTGCGAAGGGGTCCTCTTCAACCTGGTTTGATGCTCGCATGGCTTGCTGTAGATCACGTAACAGGGTAGGAGAATCTTCTCTAGCTAACTGACTTGATGTGCCAAAGACAAATTCTTGTTTCTCGACTCGCTTGAGTGCAGATTGAGGTGAGAGAAGTATGGGAGCTTGTGCTGTTCCTTTCTTGACTTTAGGAGCTTTTGATGAGATCTTCACGGGACTCTTCGAGCGAGGTTTTGGAGGAATCTTGAATCCATCCATAGTTCCTGATACCTTCTCTGAGACTGAGTCCTCATAAGAAAAGTATTGTAGCAGGGAGGCTGGCAAAACATTGGATTCTTCTTCATTAATGTCGGCTGCATACGCCGAAGTCGCCAGATCTGTGATTGTTCTTGGTTTCTTCTTCACAGCCTTGACCTTCGCCACTGGAGGCTCCACGGCACTGTTGTTCATCTTGACCAACTCGATAAGCTTCCGCTTCTTTGTCCCAGGTTGGTTGGTAATCCGCTCTGGTATAGTTCGATCTCCTCCATTACTGTAGCCAAAGTTTCCGAAAAGATCTCTGATAGTCTTCTGCTTGTCGTCGGAAGCACCTGAGAGTAATGGTGGGATTCCATCATTTTCACAAGGTACTGTTGCTATCATTGACGGGTCTGGCGTGGTCTTTGGCGGTGTCCAGCTTCTGCGCCTCCTTACAGCCTGTTGAAGAAGTAGGTCATTTTTAGAACTCTTACTGATATTCGTCGATTCCGATCTAGCTGTAGCAGACGCAAAATGGCCACTGGTTGCCCCCGTCTTCATTTTGCTCGCAGCCTTTTCAGCCCGTGAGCCAGTAGATGCCTTCGCGACCTTGCCCTTCGGTATTCTTGACTGACCTTCTGAAACAGTTTTCTTAGCTCTAGGCTTCCGTGGCTGCTTCACTACATGTACAGCTATGTCTCCAGAATCGATTTCGACTTTTTTCGCCCGCGAATTTCGAGGCTTCTTGACGGTCGGCTCGTCTCCATCAACGGCCTTCTCTACTATGCTCGGCTCCCTTGAAGGCTTTGGTTTTGCGGGCTTGTCGCCAAAAGGATCTTGTGTCGCTGCAGCAGGCTTGGTGGATTGTAGCTCGTTCGGGAGATGTGCTGCGCTTGTAAAAGGCGTTGCTAAAGCTGGGATTGCATCTGCTCGACCGCCCGACTTCAATTGAGATCTCTTCTGCACCAGGGCATTTGGAGACGGGAAGACGGGCGACGACGACATCGTGACCGTCTGGCAACCACCGAACCTCGGCGGCGAGGAGGACAGGAGGAAGTCCACAGTCGCCATCTTCGAGAAGCGGGACGCCGGCAATCTGCGCGTAGCGCATACCGATTGGAGAAGGAACGACAGGATTAAGGAGTTACATAACAGTATTAGCGGGGAGCGAAGGTTCGTTGTTGTGTTGTTGATTTGTTGATTTGAGGAGTCGCTGCTTATCCCACTGACGTACCTAATCGCGTAGGGTGCGCGCTAACACGTGATCTTCCGGTCAGGTGACGCACTCGCGAAATTTCATCTAGGGTTATGCGAAATTCAAATTCGAAGGTCCTCACCAACGACGACGTTTGCGACACCCCACTGCACAATACCTCCAACTACTCTCAAACCTCACCACAAGGTCGCAACAATGGAGAACGACAAGGGCGAGCTCGTCGACCTGTAAGTTTTCTTCTCAGCTCACTTTTTCTGCCCTGCTACCGGCCACTGCTTTCACTCTGCGAAATTCACCCCAGCCTGCTAATTAGTGGTCCTTCGGAATAGCTACGTCCCCCGCAAGTGCAGCGCCACCAACCGCATCATCAAAGCCAAAGACCACGCCTCGGTACAGATTTCTGTCGGCAAAGTCGACGAGAACGGCCGCTACACTGGCGAGAACCAAGTATATGCGCTGTGCGGCTTCGTGCGCGCGATGGGCGAGAGCGATGATTCGTTGAATCGGCTGTGTCAGCGGGATGGGCTGTTGAAGAATGTGTGGAGCGGAAGTAGCCAGCGGTGAGGTGATAAAGGTATGACTTGCCTGGGTTCCAAGAAAGGAATTGGAAGTTGGCTGACTGGTTTCTAGGAGGCTGTGCGCGGTGCGTGAAGGGCTTCGGGTGAGATCTGGGAGGTTTGGGCATGGGCATATGGTGTAAGATGGATGCATTGGCTCAATTCAGACGGTAGCGATATCGTACATCTGTGATCACAAATCGAAAAGCTTCACAACGTCACATTTGCTGCAACTGGTTTATAGAGTGAATGAAATGTCTGCGTGTCTCCAGTGGGAGAAATTTATGCGTGACCGGCGTCTCGAAACTCCTCGGACCCACTCCCGGGTGAACCTCTGTTCGAGGAGTTGGACAGCTACGAGAGTAGCTATGCTGCCGAAGATGGATATGAAACTGGCCTTCTGAAGAGCTGTGACGGTAGAGCATCTCGTTGGGGCACAGATACGGGCCGGACATTTCTAAACTCACTGACAATGAGAGTATAACCGTTTTATGAAATGTATTTGAAAATTTTATACCATTGAATTATTCGTACAGGCATCTGGAAACTCAATATATCCCTTCACAAACGCCAACCTGAAGCCCTTCCCTCCAGACTCAAGAAATCAGCAATCAACTTGTCTCTCTGCCCAAGCCAGCCTTATACCGCACCAACGCCCGATCCCTCGCCTCCTTATGTTCTATAATCCTCCTCGGATACCCCGCCTTCTGCGCCTGCTTAGCGGCACCCCTATCATACGGATCATGAATCGCCTTCCCCTTAACATCTTTCAACTCCGGCACCCACTTCCTAATATAATCTCCTTCAGCATCGAATTTCTCACTCTGCAAGAGGGGATTGAAGATCCTAAAGTAGGGCTGGGGGTCTACGCCGGTACTAGCGCTGAAGCCCCAGCCGCCGTTGTTGGATGCGAAGTCGCCGTCGATGAGATGCTCCATGAAGTAGCGCTCGCCCATGCGCCAGTCGATCAATAGATCTTTGGCGAGGAAGGAGGCGACGATCATGCGGCAGCGGTTGTGCATCCAGCCGATAGTGTTGAGCTGGCGCATGGCGGCGTCCACGATGGGGTAGCCAGTGCGGCCCTCGGTCCAAGCTTTGAAGTGTTCGTAATTGTACTCCCACTGAATATTGCTGTATTCGGGTTTGAATGGTTTGTTCATGCTGAAGGTATTAGTTACTTGGCCTAGTGGGGAACTCTTAATCCTCATTCTTACCAGACATAAGGCCAGTGAGCAAGGACGTGCTTATAGAAGTCACGCCAAGCTACCTCACTGATCCATATTTGGATACCTGAAACACCGGCATTGAGTTTATTGCTAGTGTTGCGTTCCCTGGCTGCGTGAATGGCAGTTCTCGCGCTCAGGGTGCCAGCTGCTAGATGGACACTGATATTTGACGTTGCTGGGTCTGCTGGGAAGTTTCGCTTTTCTCCATAGCTGGCGATCCTCTTCTCTAGAAATTTCTGAAGCCTTTCATAGGCTTCGTGCTCTCCGGGCGGCCACAGTGACCTAAATCGTTTCTTCTCCTCATCCGTAAGCTTTTTGTTTTCTAGCGCCTCCGGGATCTTGCAATCAAACAGTTTGGCGTACTTCTTCCGCGCAGTCTCTGGGTTTGAAACAGGCGGATCGAATAAGTCTAGTGTGTGGATATTTTTGTGGATGTAAGATACCCAAGCGCTGTACCAGGGTGTATACACGGAGTATTGCTTTCCAGTTCCACTCTGCAGCTCTCCAGGACTGACCACGCAAGTGTCGTGTGTGACATCCATTGCAATACCGTTTTCCAAAAAACTTCTTACCATTCGTGCCTCCCTCCTTAATTCATCCACTTCATACTCCACATTGCAGAATAGATGACTAGCTCCCCACTCCCGAAGCAATTCCAACACCCTGCCCGGTATTGCCTTTCTCTTCTCCACGGTCTCGATGTATAAAGGTATATTCAGCTTGTCCAAATCCGCCTTGAGCACTTCTAAAGTCCGCAGAGCAAAGTCGACCCGTACAGGTGCGGTGATGTGGGCCTCGAAATCTTGAGGACTAACGATGTACATGCAGATAAGAGGTACTCCTTTCTCTTGTGCTTTCTGACTAGCAAAGTGAAGAGCCTTGTTGTCCGCTGTGCGAAGGTCCCACTTGAACCAATGCGCGACTGCATCCTTGACGTCTATCTTGGCTCGTACTTTCGCGGTCTCTTTCAAAGCAGCTTCAAGAAGCTCTATCGGCCGGGGGAGCTGGTCCGCGTTGTATGCCTGAGCGCGAGCGTTGTTCATCTCGGGAGGGTAGAATTTCCGTAGAACTATGCCGTTTTCTTCGGCTTCCTGAGCGCGGTCGTGAGGTTGTCGTAGCGGATCAGTGGAGGAGGCCGTGATCTTCGGTTTCTTGGAGCTATTGATCTGCGGTGCGGATAAAGCCTTTCGTTTTCCGACTACGGAGCCCGCTGCTTTCTCTGCCGCCTTTTTGGTGGAAGCCATTTATCGTATAGATTTTATATGAATTTTGAGGAAAGATGGATTAGCCTGACTCTGGCCGATGGTACACTTTCCAGCTAAGAAGTGTGATCGCGGCGAGTGTTGTAAACCACAACGAAGCATCAACAAGCGAAGTTGTTGAACTGAGGAAACCTCACAAGGAAATGGGAAAGTCGCGCGCAAAGCACATGATTTGGGGTTGTATTCGTGTCTAAAGACGTCGCCGATCGAGGAACGATCGGCATTTTGGGTTCCACATCGGCAATCGTAGTGAAGATCTTCACCCTAGATTGGCGAGTGTTTAGCGCCGATCCCAATCAAAGCTTGGTGACTGACAAGACGTTGGCAGCTTAAGAGGGAACCGCTTCGTAAAGAAAAAGGTGAGGTGAGTCTTAGATGCTACCAAAGCGAACGAGAACGATATCATTTACTCAGCTGTTTGGTTACAAAGCTAGAAGAGATTGCAAGATATCATTGACATCGGTAGGTAACGGCAGGAATGTAGACAAGAGAAGGAAATCAAGGAAATAGGACGAAGTGAAAATGGTAGGAATTAAGCTAGGAAAAGTCCTGAGTTGCCCTTTTAGCCTCACCCAATACAGCAATATTTCTGCTAGTTCCCTTCTACATACCCTTAATCTGTCGTGTGCTTTCTCTACATGTTCATGCATCTCAATATATACCTTTACGAATGAAACATGAGCAAAGCTGACCTAGTTAGCATGAGGTACTTGGAGATTTAGCCCAGCATGAAGTTCAAAGACCATTAACATTATAAATGACAGTATCTGATTATTGACGACCGTATTCGACCTGCGATAGCTTTCCTTTAACGGCACCTTCCAAATTGATAACGGCCACGAATGACGCTGAACTACTGGCCATAATATCAGAGAACTTGACATGGTGCTTTTCCAATTGGACCTGCAACGTTATTTCTGCTCAACGGGTGAAGCTTACTTTGATTAATTTATTCTCTGGATATTTTAGAAAGGCTACACTTTGTATAACAAAGACAGTGCTCGAAAGTTGTATGGTGGTGCTGATTTCTGCCGCTAGACTTTCATCAAGACTCTCGCTCAACTCACGTGAAATGTTACCAGCATCTCATACAGCGGAAATGCAACATCTCACGAGAGCCTGTTGATATTGCTGACGACGCAGTTTGAGATGTATCACCTTCCAGCACTGTCGTTTCTTGTCCTCTGCATAAAACCATATCTTAGACTTTGGAGAGAGAAAACCTGCCACACACAGTAACAATATCGGAAAAGGACATAATGCTAGTCTTTATGTAAAGATAGATGTCTCAACATTCTGACACGTTACCCCTCGGAGGATGACGACGCTTATATGTGACAACCCATTTTTAGCCCAAAGAGCTGTATCCAAACTTTGCGCCTAAGTAGTCTGTAAATGTGGCGCGATCCCAGCTGAAACCAGGCCGCGTAAGATAAGATGATCAATGATCGGATATCCCATCCTCGGTCCAGCTGTCCAATCAATCCGAGATTACAAGGCCAAATTGACCGATCCGGCGGGTACGAATAGGCGAAAATCGCCAAGTTTTGTCAGAACCATCGTACCCTAGACGAAAGCATGGCGTGCATCGCCGCTATAAGCCAGCACCAGCACACGCAATACTGCTCCGTCTCCGTTGTTTAGCTTTACCCATTCCGCGACGACTCCTGTGCGCGTGGTGCACGAAACGATTGATGCAAGGGCTTTTATCGTACCGGATGACCGGGTGCCCTGGTGCAAGACAAGCTTTTTCAATGGCCGTTGCCAAGGCTCGGCTAAAAGCTTGTCTTTCGTGGCCAGGCCTGGTGGGCTGTCTGCGGAAGAATGTATTGGTTGAGGCAATTTATTGAGTCGAGCTGTGGGGGCTGCAAGAGGGCGGGAGATGGGGATGACGCGTCGTTTGGGGGCAGGTGAAGGGGAAGGGGGAAGATGCGTGCTGAACAGAGGCGGCGTGGCTGCTCAGGGAAGGATGGCATGTGAGGGCTGAGCTGGGCTGCAGTCATGGCTGAGTGGCTGTGATAAAGGACAATTATTATCACGAGATAGAAGAAAGGGATGCGCATCAAATTCAAAAATAAGCAGAGGCAAAAGGACGAGGATGAGGACACCAAATTGGTAGGTTACCACGGTGGTGAATGCCGGAATGAGTGTATTCATTCGACGAATCAGGCAAGCGGCTCGTGATCCAGAGTCCAGCTTCCAGGCATTGACACTGGCTCGTCGCACATGGTTCTACAGCCGTCTCAGGCTTGATTGGGACATACTGGACCCAGCTGCCAGGTTGAACTTGTCCATGGTTCCAGTGTACCGTAAAGCGGTTAACTGTTCGTGATCCTAATGCCGAGCAGGGGTCTACGTACGCCTGCATATCTTTTTGGAACAAAGATGGGGGAGTACACAGCGCGTCAAATAGTGGCAGATCAGACGGGACTTTTTGAAGAATTTCCTCTGGTCGGCGATTTCTTTGGGTCGCGAGGCTTGGGATCCATGACCCCATCAAATTTGCGAATCAAGAAGCGTAATAAGGAATGTGCCGCCTAGGCCTCCCCACCCCACCCTCCCCCCTTGCTGGCACTCTTATCTCGGTGCTGCCTTAACCCGCAACCCCTTCCCCCTTCATAATGCCTGGCCTTCCTTTTCTCGCCTTCCCGCCGCTGTCAACTGATCTACAATACAAAAACTAAAACTACGCCGCCAAGAAAGTCGCTGCTCGTGTGCACTCTATTTCCACATACTACTGCCACATTCACTACTCGTCGACGAAATCACACATATTCAAAT
>Ga0335072_10004463_pt1 | contig 20787 bp, 15 predicted proteins | sample Lox_Sample_21_FD_206725 | JGI IMG/M metagenome (GOLD analysis project Ga0335072, IMG submission 206725) | Soil microbial communities from Loxahatchee National Wildlife Refuge, Florida, United States - Lox_Sample_2.1 | ecosystem: Environmental > Terrestrial > Soil > Wetlands | place: USA...
TCACCTCGTCCCGGTAGCGCTCCGGGCGGTCGCCGGGCGGGATAAAGAAGGAGAAGACGCGGACGAGGGGGGTGCCGAACGAGGCCGCGACGTCGGCGACCCGGCGCAGCCGGTCCAGCTCCGGCTTTAGTGGCGCGTCAATACCGATCTTGCCGATCGGCGAGCCGATGGCCGAGACGCGGACTCCGGCGTCGTCCAGGGAGCGGCGGAACCGGTCCAGCTCCGCGTCGCTGAGGTCGGCCACGTTGGTCGACCAGGCGCTGCGCAGCTCGAGATGCGTGATGTTCTCGGCGGCAAGGACCGCGAGCTGCTCGGCCGGGTCGGGCGAGATCTCGTCCGCGAACCCGCTCAGGATGACGGTCATGTACCCGTGCCCGGCCGGGCCGGGATCGTGACGGTCCGGCCGTCGCGGGCCGACTCGTAGACCGCGCAGACGACCTCCAGGGTGGCCCGCGCGCTGTCGGCGGTCACCAACGGCTGGCGCCCCTCGTCGATCGCGGCCAGCAGGTCGGCGATCTGGGCCGCGTGGGGGGCCGGGTCGATCCCGGCCGCGTTGGCCGCCGCGGCCGGCGCAGCGGGGCCCGGGGCGGAGATGGTCTCGGGAGGCGGGCCGGCGCCGGCGGCCCGGCTGGTCCCGTCCGGCGCGGGGGACCGCTCGTCTTTGAGCGACCGCCGGATCAGCTGGCCGTCCTCGATGACGACGGTGCCATCGGTTCCGTAGACCTCGAGGCGCTGGGCCGAGCCCGGGAAGGCGGCGGTGCTGGAAACGATCGACCCGATGGCGCCGGAGGCGAACCTCACGACCGCGACCGTCACGTCCTCGGCCTCCATCCGGTGCGCCAGTGTCGCGCCCGCCGCGGTGACCTCGATGACCGGTCCCATGGCCCACAACAGCAGGTCGACGTAGTGGACGCCCTGGTTCATCAGGGAGCCGCCGTCCAGGTCCCAGGTGCCGCGCCAGGCGGCGCTGTCGTAGTACCCCTGGGTCCGGTACCACTTCGTGCTGGCTTCGCCGAGCACGAGCGCGCCCAGGGCGCCGTCGTCGAGCAGGCGGCGCAGCTCGATCAGCCCGGAGTCGAACCGGTGCTGCGAGATCACCGTCATCGCGACCCCGGCGCGGCGGGTGCCGCCGATCAGCCGGTCCGCCGCCGCCAGCGTGACGTCGATCGGCTTCTCGATGACCAGGTGCTTGCCGGCGGCGGCGGCCCGAACGCCGACCTCCGCGTGCAGCCCGGTGGGCACGCACACCGCGACCACGTCGATGTCGGGCCGGGCCAGCAGCGCGTCAATGTCCTCCTCGGCCGCGCAGCCGTGCTCAGCGGCCAGGGCCTTGGCCCGGCCGGGCACGACGTCGGCGACCGCCACCAGGCTGGCGCCGGGGACCAGCTTGATGGCCTGTGCGTGCGTCGCGCCGATTACGCCGGCGCCGACGATCCCGAAGCCGTGGCGCGGTGAGCCGTCCGTCCTGATCGTGCCGGTCTCGGTCACGCCACCTCCGTGGAGTCATCCAGCCACGAGTTCAGCTGCTCGAGGTGCTGGGGCAGCGCCACCTCCGGCTCCTCGATCTCAGGGTGCCATCGTTTCTCCCATTCGACCGAGACCCACCCCCGGTATCCGCCCGCGATCAGCAGGCCGAGCATCTCCCGGACCGGGACCTCACCCTCGCCGAGCAGGACCAGCCGCCAGCCGTCGTCCCGCTTCGGGGCGCGCTTGGCGTCCTTGACCTGCGCCAGCAGGGTTCGCGCGCCGATGCGGGCCATGATCTCGGCCGGCCGCTCGCCCATCCGGTGCGGGTGATGGCTGTCCCACACGGCTCCGGCGGAGCCAGAGCCGACCATGGCCAGCAGCTCTGCCAGTACCGCGGACGCCGAGAACGCGTCGTGCGTCTCGACCCCGATCGCGACGCCCAGCCGCTCGGCGACGGGAACGGCCGCCTCCAGGACCCGGGCCGCCGCCTCCAGCCGGAGTCCTCGTTCCGGGTTGTCTTCGGGCAACGCCCCGCCGAACACCCGCACCAGCGGCGCCTCCCAGTCGCTCGACAGCTCCAGAAACCGCCGCAGCTCCGGCCCGGGATCCTCGCCGGTGAGCCGGACCGAGCTGTCCACCGCCACGATCGGCAGCCCGGCCCCGTCGGCCGTCCGCTTCACCTCCCTCCGGCTCGCGGCGGACATCGCCGGGTCGATCAGCTCGCCGTCGATGAGCCGGAGCTCCACGCCCTCGTAGCCCCATGACCGGCCGAGCGATACGGCCCGGGCGAGGGTGGCGTCGGGGAAGGCCAGCGTGCTGAACGCGATCCGCGGCCGGCTCATCGTCCTCCTCTTGTAGCTGTCGGCCCGGCCGGGCCTGTCCCGCGGAGGGGAATCCGGGCAGGCCCGGCCGGGTCGTCTCGCGATCAGCTGCGCGGGCTCAGGCGCAGAATGACCACTTCGTCGGTGCCGGTGCCTGGGCCGTTGTTGGTGCCCGATGGCTGCCCGCTGTCGTAGGGGTTCGACTGGGTGGGCCAGCCGACGAAGTTCTGCGAGTTGTACTCGAACCACTCGGCCGCTGTCTCCACCGGGATCACGGGCAGGTTGGCGGCGACATACTTCTCGAGCGGCACCAGGTCCGTGGTCTGCTGCGCAACCGTGTTGGCGCCGCTCAGCGTCGCCAGGTTGGCGTCGACCGTCGGGTCATTCAGCCGCTCGAAGTCGCCGGTCGCCGTGGAGCCCTTGCCCAGCAGGCTGTTCAGCCATCCGTTGTACATGTTGTACGGCGTGATGCCTCCGTTCGACCAGTGCTCGGTCACCTGGAAGTCCCCGTCGGCCACATCGGCGTTCCAGGCGTTCGTGGAAAGCGCCTGGAAGGTGGCGTCGATGCCGGCGGCCCTCAGTTCCTGCGCGGCGATCGAGTCGACCTCGGCCATGTCCGTGTACGCGGCCGGGGAGATGATCGTGAACGAGACGGTCTTGCCTCCCTTCTGGAAGAAGCCGTTGCTGCCCTTGGTGAATCCGGCATTCTGCAGCACCTTCGCGGCGGCCGCCGGGTTCGCGTCGCCGGAGATGGTCATGGACGCGACGGGCGCACTCCACGCGGAGAACGTCGGCATCGTGATCCCGGTCGCGTTTAGGACCGGGTTCTCCAGGCCTGCCTCGCCTTCCGAGCCCAGGATCTTGCGGCTGACCGCGAGGCTGATCGCCTGCCGGACGGCCAGCTGGCTGGTCGGCCACTTGGTCAGGTTCGGCTCGAGGCTCTCGTCACCGCCGGCCGCCTCCCAGTAGTGGTGGTAGGCGGGCGCCTTGTCGACAAAGCTCTTCTTCAGGCCCGGGATGTAGTTGCCGGTCCAGGTGATCTGCCCGGCGAACAGCGCGTTGAGGGCCCCGGTGTTCGAGGTGTAGACCGGGAAGTAGACCGACGAGACCTTCACCTTCGAGGCCTGCCAGTAGTACGGGTTCTTCTTCAGCGTGAACCCCTGCGGGGTGAAGCTGCCGAGCATGTACGGCCCGGTGCCCACCGGCGTGGCGTCGGTGAACGTCGCCGGGTTGCCCGCCTTGCTCCAGACGGCCTTGGGCAGGATGGCGGTGCCGGCTATCTCCTCCAGGTTCGTGTACTGGGGCGTGGGGAACGTGAGCGTGACCGTGTCACCCGACGTGGAGATCGACGATATGGTCAGGCCCCCGAGGTTGATCGACGCGTTGGCCTTGACCAGGCCATAGGTGAACGCGACGTCGGCTGGGGTCAGCGGTGTTCCGTTGTTCCACTTCACGCCCGACCGGATGGTGAACGTGATCTGCTTGCCGCCGTCTCCCCAGCTGTAGGACGAGGCCAGCCACGGGTACTGGACGGTCGGGTTCGCCAGGTCGAACTGGATCAGCGGCTCGTAGATGAGCCCGGTTGCGCCCATTGCCTGGGCCGCCTGGGTCGGGTCGAACGGGTTGAACGCCTGGGTGATCGTGGTCTCCGGCGAGCTCTCCATCGTTAGAGTCGTCGTCGCTGACGAGGAGGATCCTTTGCTCCCGCCGCCAGAGCTTGTGCCCGACGAGCACGCGGCCACGCCAGCGCAGATGAGGGCGGCCGCCGCGATGCCCGCGACGCTTCTGCGTCTCAGCAGTCCTTCCATACTTTCCTCCTGCTGTTGTTGAGAGCCGACATCCGTAGTTGGGGGTTCCTCATGGCGCGCCTTCCCGTCCTGCGGCCACGACCTCGGGAGCCGCGACGTCCAGGCGCCAGCACGCGGCCGCCCGGGTCGGGGACACGGGCAGCAGGGCCGGGTCGTCGCTGCGGCAGCGGTCGATCGCCAGCGGGCACCGAGGACTGAACGGGCAGCCCCGCTCCGCCGTGGCCGCGGCGGCCGGCTGGCGCGGGGGCGTCGCTGCCGCGGTGCGCGGGGCGCCGCCGAGGTTGTCAGGGTCGGGCGCGGACGCCACGAGCAGCTGGGTATACGGGTGCGCCGGCTGCTGGGTCAGCTCCTCGGCCGGCCCGCGCTCCACGATCTCGCCCGCGTACATGACCAGCACCTCGTCGGCGAAGTAGCGCGCCGACGCGATGTCGTGGGTGATGTACAGCAGCGCGAGCTGGAACCGCTGCCGCAGGTCGTCGAGCAGGCTCAGCATCTCCAGCCGGATCGACACGTCCAGCATGGACACGGGCTCGTCGGCGAGCAGGACGCTCGGCTTGGCCGCGAGCGCGCGGGCGAACGAGACCCGCTGGCGCTGGCCGCCGGACAGCTCATGCGGGTACTTCTCGTCGAACTGGTTCGCCGGGACGAGGCGCACCTGCTCCAGCAGCGCCGTGACCTCCCGGGCCACCTCTGCCCGCGTTTTTCTCCCCTGGTGCAGCCGCACCGGCCGTTCCAGGTGGTGGCGCACCGTATGGGCCGGGTTCAGCGACGAGAACGGGTCCTGGAACACCAGCTGAACCTCGCTCTTGTACCGCCGGAACGCGCGCCGGGTCGACAGATCGGCCGGGGCACCGTCGAGGCGGATCTCCCCGGAAGTGGGCCGCTCCTGCCCGGCGAGCAGCCGCGCGGCCGTCGACTTGCCGGAGCCGCTCTCTCCCACGAGGGCCACCACGGCGCCCTGGTACAGGCCGAACGAGACGCCGCGCACCGCGTGCAGCACCTGGCCGTGGCCGAGCCGGAAGTCCTTGCTTATCGAGACGGCCTCCAGGGCGAGCGGGCCGCGGGCCGCAGCGGCCGACACCACCTCGCGGCCGTGCGCGTGCTCGCCCGAGCCGTTGGCGGTCATGCCCGGAACTCCTGCTCTGCCTGGGCGCTGAGGCGCTCGGGAGCCGGGGTTCGCGGAAGCACGAACGGGCAGGCCGTCACGTGCTCCGGATCCGGCGACGACGCGACCCGTTCCAGGTGCATGTCCACGGTGCGGCAGGCATCGGTGCTGTACCCGCATCGCGGCACGAACGGGCAGCCTTCCGGCGGATGGCGCAGGTCGGGCGGGGTGCCGGGGATCCCGGCCAGATCGCGCCTCGCGCCGTGCAGCGACGGGAACGAGTTGAGCAGGCCGCGCGAGTACGGGTGGGCCGGCTCGTGGTGCAGCTCGGCCGCCGTGCCGACTTCCATGAGCTGCCCGGCGTACATCACCGCGATCCGGTCGGCGAGCTCCAGCAGCAGCGACAGGTCGTGAGTGATGAACAAGATCGTGAAGTCGAGGCTTTCCTTCAGCTCGACGATCTGGGCCAGGATGTCGCGCTGCACCACCACGTCCAGAGCCGTGGTGGGCTCGTCCATGATGATGATCTCCGGGTCGGCGGCGAGCGCCATGGCGATCATGACCCGCTGGCGCATGCCGCCGGACAGCTCGTGCGGGTAGCTGCGCAGCCGCGTGCGCGGAATGCCGACCAGGTCGAGCAGGGACGCCGCCTTGTCAGCGGCCGCGCGCCTTGGCATTCGCAGGTGGGCGTGGATGGCGTCGGTGATCTGGTCGCGGACGTTCAGCACGGGGTTGAGCGCGTTCATCGCGCTCTGGAACACGATCGCGATCTCCCGCCAGCGCAGCTGCCGTAGCTCGCGCGTGTCCAGCTGCAGCACGTCCGTCGGACCCGCCACGCGGCGCCCTCGGTAGGTGACGCTGCCGCCCGTGATCAGCGCCGGCGCCCGGAGCAGGCGGCACACCGCGTAAGCGAGCGTGGACTTGCCCGATCCGCTCTCCCCGGCCAGCCCGACCACCTCGCCGGTATGCAGGGCCAGATTCACCTGGTTGACCGCACGCACGTCCGCGCCGGGCGTTCTGTAGACAACCGAGAAATCCGTGATGTCGAGGACGGGCGCGCCGGCGCTCATGGCCGCCGTCCTTCGTCCAGAAGCGAGCTTCGGGAGAACGAAGCCGCGAAGCGGCCCAGCCGGGTGCGCTGGCCCCGTGGTGCCGTGCCTGCGTACAGCACGGGGGTCGGATCGGCCGGCCGCTGGCGGCGCCCGGCGACCCGGACGGCGTGGTTCGCGTCGCGCAGCCGCGGGTTGCCCAGCTCGTCGATGCCGGTGTTCAGCAGCACCAGCGCGGTGCCCATGAGCGCGACCGCGAGGCCAGGCGGGATGAACCACCACCACGCTCCGAGCTGCAGCGCCTGCTGGCTCTGCGCCCAGTAGAGCATCGTGCCCAGGCTCCAGCTGGACAGGTCGGCGAGGCCGATGAAGGCCAGGGCCACCGAGGCTCCGATCGCGTAGAGCACGGTGTTCACGAAGCTCGCGGCGATGAGGCTGATCTCGTTGGGGACGATCTCGACGACCAGGATCCGCCAGGTGCTCTCGCCGGTCTCCCGGGCGGCGGCCACGAAGTCACGACCGCGGATCGCCAGGGTCTGCGCGCGGATGACCCGCGCCCCCCACGGCCAGCCCAGCACGCTGAGCACGACGATCGTGGCCGCCTGGCCTTTCTGCGGCAGGTAGCCCAGCAGCAGGATCAGCAGCGGCAGCTGGGGAATGACCAGGAACACGTTGCTGGCCAGGGACAGCAGTTCGTCCCAGAAGCCGCCGAGAAACGCGGCGGTCACCCCGACGATCACCGACAGCACGGTCGCCACCAGACCGACGATCAAGGCCAGTTCCAGGGTCAGCCGGATGCCGACCAGGAGCTGGGACAGCACGTCCTGCCCGCTTTGCGTCGTGCCGAGCAGGTGCGCCGCGTCGGGCGGGTGCAGCGCGAGGCTGGGCGCGGGGTTCTGGTACGCCGGGTCGTACGGGCTGACCTGCGGTCCGATGATGCCGGCCAGCACGAAGACGCCGAGCAGGATCGCGCCGGACTTGGCCTTGAGCGGCAGGCGGCGCCACTGGCCGAGGCGCGCGGGCTTGACGTCCGGCGCGGGCAGCGCCGGGGGCTCGGCGATGATCGGCGGCGCGGCGGTCATCGGACTGCCTCCCGTGCCCTCTGCCGGGGCCTGCCGGTCATCACGCCGCTTCCCTCGCCCGGACGCGGGGATCGAACGCCACCAGCAGCAGGTCCACGATCAGGTTGGCGAGCAGGACGGCGAACGTGATCACCAGGAAGATCGCCTGCATCAGCGGGTAGTCGTTCGAGGTGACGGCGTTCAGCAGCAGCAGGCCGATGCCGGGGTAGGAGAAGACGATCTCCATGACCAGCGCGCCGGACACCACGAAGCCGAGCGCCATCCCGAACCCCTGGAGCTGCGGCAGCAGCGCGTTCCTCGCGGCGTAGGTGAACACCACCCGGCGGGTCGGCAGGCCCTTGGCCTGCGCGGCGATCACGTAGTCCTCACCGATCGTGGTGATCATCACATTGCGCATCAGCAGCATCCAGCCCGCGACCGACGTGATGACGATCGTGAACGCGGGCAGCAGCGCGTGATAGATGGCGCTGCCGATGAAAGCCAGGTGCCAGCCGGGCACCAGACCGCCCGCGTACCCCTGGGCCAGCGGGAACAGGTGCACCCGGACGGCCAGCAGCTCGATCAGGATCAGGGCCAGGAAGAAGTACGGCGTCGCCTGCAGGAACATCAGCGCCGGCAGGCCTCGCTCGAGCCAGCCGCCGTGCCGCCAGCCGGCCACGATCCCGAGCCCGGTGCCGACGAAGAACGCGATCACCGTGGCCGTGCCCACCAGCGTGAGCGTCCACGGGAGCGTCTCCGCCAGCAGCGTGGACACCGGGGCCGGGTACTCGCTCGCGCTGGTGCCGAAGTTCAGGTGCAGGACGTCGTTGAGGTACGAGACGTACTGGCCCCACAGCGAACCGGCGTGGCCGACGCCGAGCATCGCCTGCAGCGCGCGGTACGCCGAGGGCTGCAGGTCGGGGAACCGCGACATGATGGCCTGCACGGCGTTGCCCGGCATCGCCCGCGGCATGAAGAAGTTCAGGGTCAGGGCGACCCAGGCGGCAACGACGTAGAAGGCCAGGCGGCGGAGGAGAAAGGTCACGTCGGCTCTCCTAGGTCGTGGCGGTCGGGTTCCTGCGGCGGCCGCCGCGCGGGGCGGTGGTCGCCGTCGCGGCGCTGGCGCGGCCGCGGCCGGTCCGCCCGGAGGCGAGCGGGGGCACCGGCCGGCGGATCTCGGTGCCGGGCGGGCAGCCGCAGCTGGAGCGCAGCACCAGCTCGGTGGGCAGCAGCTCGATCTGCTGCCGGCCAGGGTGCGCGATGCGCTCCAGGAGCAGGGCGCAGGCCCGGTCCCCGAGCAGGCGCATCGGCTGGTGGACGGTGGTCAGCGACGGGCGGAACAGGCTGCCGGGGTAGATGTCGTCGAAGCCGACGACGGCCATGTCCCCTGGCACGCGCACGCCGCCGCTGCCGAGGGTCTTGAGCACGCCGATCGCGGTCTGGTCGTTCGCGCAGACGACAGCGTCCGGCCGGTCCGCCGCGGGCAGGGCGAGCAGCTTCTCGCCGGCCTGTTCGCCGCTCTGCACGGAGAAGAATCCCGGGGAGGAACCGATGAGCGCGCAGCCCGGATGGGCGTCGATCACCTCGGTCATGGCGAGGCTGCGTTCTTGCGCGTCCGGTGCCGTGGGAGGCCCTCCCACGTAGTAGAGGCGCCGCAAGCCGTGGTCCTCGACGAGATGAGTGATGAGCGCGACCGAGCCCGAGCGGTTGTCAGCGGTCACCACGTGGGCGGCCCGCTCACGGGTACTCCCCGAGATCACGACCACGGGCAGCCGCTTGGTCAGCCGCGCCAGCAGCTCCGACGGAACGATCCCCTCGCCGATCAGCAGCCCGTCGACTTTGCCGGAGAGGGAAATGAGCCGGGGAAGGTCGGGCCGGGCCTCCTGGAGATAGGTGATCAGCAGGGACCGGTTCTGGTTGCGGATCTGCGCCTCGACGCCGCGCAGGATCTCGTCGTAAAACAGCAGGGCCATGCTCTCGACGTCGTACTGGCTGGGTATCGAGCGCTCGACGCAGACCAGGCCGATCACGTCCTTGCGGCGGCGGGACAGGCTCTGCGCCGCGCCGTCGGGGACGTAGCCGAGTTGCTCGATGACGTCCCGCACCCGGGCCCGGGTGGAGTCGCGAACCAGGTCCTGGCCGTGCACGACACGGGAGACCGTGGCGATCGAGACCCCGGCCATGCGGGCGACGTCGTACAGCGTGACCGTTCCGTCGTCCGGCGTGACGGGCGCTGCATCAGCCGGGGTGACCGGCGCTGCATCAGCCGGGGTGACCGGCGCTGCATCAGCCGGGGTGACCGGCGCTGCATCAGCCGTGGTGGCCGGGCCGGCCGGCCGGCCAGCCCCGCGCCGCGATCCGCGTCCCACCATCATGCCGCGCCACCGCGGCATGAATGGCCGGTGTTTTGGCGCATCGCGGGCCCCCCATCCAGCGGGGATCTGTTGCGCTTATGTCATAATCTAAGCGCTTACATCGGGCGATCTAAGCGCTTACAGTAGACCTCAGTTCCGGGAGGGTCAATACTCCCGGCTCCGTCAGACGAGCACCCGCGGAGGTCCGATGACGATGACACGGCCCAGTGCCGACGGTGTCCTTACCTTCCCGGAGGGCTTCTCCTGGGGTACGGCCACGTCTGCCTACCAGGTCGAGGGAGCGGCGAGCGCCGACGGCCGGGGCCTTTCGGTGTGGGACACCTTCAGCCGGGTGCCGGGGAAGGTAAGCCACGGGGACACGGGCGAGATCGCCTGCGACTCCTATCACCGCTATCGCGAGGACGTCGCGCTGATGTCCTCGCTCGGCCTGAACGCCTACCGGTTCTCCATCGCATGGCCGCGGGTACAGCCGGGCGGCCGGGGCGCCATGAACGAAAAGGGCCTCGACTACTACCGGGCGTTGCTCGACGAACTCGCCGCGCACGGCATCGCCGCGGCCGTCACGCTGTATCACTGGGACCTGCCGCAGGAACTGCAGGACGAGGGCGGCTGGGCGGTACGGAGCACGGCCGAACGCTTCGGCGACTACGCGGCCGCTGTCGCCGGCGCGCTCGGCGACCGGGTTGTGCGCTGGATCACCATCAACGAGCCGCAGGTGGTGGCGAATCACGGCTACCGCACGGCAGATCACGCCCCGGGGATCAGCGACCCCGCGGCGGCCGCAGCCGCGACCCACCATCTGCTTCTCGGCCACGGGCTCGCCACCCGTGCGCTGCGGGACGTTGCTCCCGGCGTCCCCGTCGGCATCACCTACGACCTGCATCCCGTGCGGGCGCTCGGGTCGCGCGACCGGGACCAGCGCCCGGGCGACGCGAGAAGGCCGGACGTTGTGGAACAGGCCCGGCTGACCAGGGACGCCGAGCTCAATCGCCTCTACATGGAGCCGGTGCTGCACGGCTGGTACCCGGGGCACGCGCGGCCGGAGTGGCTGCCATCGGAGGCGCTGATCATGCCCGGCGACCTGGAGCTCATCGGCCAGCCGGTGGACTTCCTCGGCGTCAACTACTACGCGCCGGTCTACCTGCGCCCCGGCGACCCGGCCGACCTGCGGCGGCACGAGCGGCCGGTTGCGGGCCAGATGCCGGGCGTCGTTGAGTACGCGCCGGACTGGCTGGAGCGCACGGACATGGACTGGCTGGTTGAGCCCGACGGCCTGTACGACACCCTGATGAGCGTGGCCGCAGATGCACCGGGCCTGAAGCTCTACATCACCGAGAACGGCTGCGCGGCGCCGGACTACGTGAACCCGGACGGCGAGGTGAACGACGTCGAGCGGGTCAGCTACCTGCACGGGCACCTGGCGGCCACCGCCCGCGCGATCAGGGACGGAGCCAACGTGGACGGTTACTACCTCTGGTCGCTGCTCGATAACTTCGAGTGGGGCTGGGGCTACCAGAAGCGGTTCGGGATCGTCTATGTCGACTTCGGAACCCAGCGCCGGATCCCCAAGTCCAGCGCCCGGTTCTACTCCGGGGTCGTGCAGGCCAACGCGGTCCCGGGTGTGGCCGCCGAGTCCCCGGGCTGACTCACCGGCGATCGGCGGGCGGTAAGTTGCGTGCATGCCAGATCGGGCGGCGGACGAGGCCGTAGACATCTACACGGACGGCGCGTGCAGCGGTAACCCGGGCCCGGGCGGCTGGGGCGCCGTGCTGTACTACCGCGGCCACGAAAAGGACCTGCACGGCGGCGACGCCGGGCCGACTACGAACAACCGCATGGAGCTCATGGCCGCGATCCAGGCGCTGGAGAGCCTGACCCGGCACGTCCCGGTCCGGCTGCACACCGACAGCACCTACCTGCGCAACGGCGTCAGCAAGTGGCTGCCCCGGTGGAAGCAGAACGGCTGGAAGACGGCGGACAAGAAGCCGGTCAAGAACGCCGACCTCTGGCAGCGGCTCGAGAACGCGATGGAGCACTACGACATCGACTGGCGCTGGGTCAAGGGGCACGCCGGGAACGTCGGAAACGAGCGCGCCGACGCGCTCGCCAACCGCGGCATGGCCGAGGCCGTCTCGGGCGCGAGCCAGAAGCGGTGACCGAGACCCCGCCCGGGCGGCGGGATCGAACTGGCTGATGCCGGGCGCGCTGAGACGGCGTTTCGGACAGGTGGCCGGTTTCGGCACATCCGTCGGCCCTTCGCGAACGACCGGAAATCCGGTCCGGCCCTGGTCTCCCGGACAGCCAGCGCCAGCTCTTGCCAGCGCCCGGTTCAAATATGAAGATACTAGGACAAAGGGAAAGCGCGCCGAATGCTGCGCCGACTCGGTCAATAACATGTGCGGTCCGCCGCTGCGCATACAACGACAGCGATGGTGCCATTCATGCTATTGGCGGCGTAACCGAAAGGCCGGCGGCTGCTCGCGCCGGCTGAACGAGCGCCAATCGCTGCGGCGACGCGCGTTTACGAGGCCGCCCTTGAGTGGCCGCTGTACCGGGAGGACGGCATGAGGGACTGGGCGGCCTGGCATGCTGGTTACGACGACCCGTCCTCGTTCTTGAGCGTCCGGCTGCGTGCAGTGCAGGAGCGCCTGGCGCAGGCCATCGACGTGGCGCCCGCCGGACCGGTGCAGTTGGTCAGCCTGTGCGCCGGGCAAGGCCGGGACGTCATCGGAGTGCTGTCCGAGCATCCGCGCCACGGGGATGTCCGGGCACTGCTGGTCGAGTTCGATGCCGGCATCGCCGAGGTCGCGCGCCAGTCGGCCGCACTCGCCGGACTGCGGCAGGTTGAGGTCCGGGTCGGGGACGCCGGAGAGGTATCCAGCTTCGCCGACACGTTGCCAGCCGACGTGCTGCTGCTCTGCGGCATCTTCGGCAACATCAGCGACGACGACATCCAGCGCACGGTCGAGGCGGCACCAGCGTTCTGCCGTCCAGGAGCGACCGTGATCTGGACCAGGCACCGGCGGCCGCCCGATCTGACCCCGCGGGTCCGGGCGTGGTTCGCCGCGAGCGGCTTCGACGAAGTCGCCTTCGACGCGCTCCCGACCGACCGGATGATGTCTGTCGGAGCCAACCGGCTTGCGCGCCCGGCCGCGGCGAAGCCGCCCGGCGGCCGGCTCTTCCGGTTCCGCTCGGGGTGAGCCGGCTTCCGGCGGACCGTCGAAGTGCCCGGCCGGCGCCGGCCGTCGGGTGCGAGGGGGCCGGATCGTACGGTGGTGGGCGTGGGCGGGGAGCACCGGATCGAGGACCTGGCCCGGGACCGGCTCGGCTTTGAGCAGCTTCGTCCCGGGCAGCTGCGCGCCGCCGAGGCGGCGGCCGCCGGGCGCGACGTGCTGGCCGTGCTGCCGACCGGCGGCGGGAAATCGGCGATCTACGAGCTGGCGGGCATGGTGCGGCCGGGGCCGGTCGTGGTGGTGTCACCGCTGATCGCGCTGCAGGATGATCAGCTCGCGCATCTGAAAGCGGCCGGGCTGTCGGCCATCGTGCTCAACTCGCAGCAGTCGGCCGGGAAGCGCGCGGCGGCGCTGCTCGCGTCGTGCGATACCGGCACGTTCATCTTCCTGTCGCCGGAGCAGCTGGCCAACGCGGAGACCCGCGAGACGCTGCGGCGTGCGCAGCCCGGGCTGTTCGCGGTCGACGAGGCGCACCTGATCAGCCAGTGGGGCCGCGACTTCCGGCCGGACTACATGATGCTCGGCGCGCAGGCCGAGGCGCTCGGCGCGCCGGTGCGCGTGGCGCTGACCGCGACCGCGGCGCCGCCGGTGCGGGAGGAGATCGTGCGGCGGCTCGGGCTGCGCGATCCCGAGGTGGTCCTGGGCGACTTCGACCGGCCGCTGCTGCATCTGTCGGCCCAGCACGTCCCCGACGTCTCCGACAAGGAGCGCGAGCTCGTGGCGGCCGCGCGCGAGCTGGAGGGGCCGGGGATCGTCTACGCGGCGACCCACGCCAGCGCGCAGCACGCGCACGACGCGCTGCGGTCCGCTGGCGAGCAGGTCACGCTGTACCACGCCGGGCTGAGCGGGCACGAGCGGCGCGACGCGGCGGCGGCGTTCCTGGAGGGCTCCGCCCGGATCATCGCGGCGACGGTGGCGTTCGGCATGGGGATCGACAAGCCGGACGTCCGCTGGATCGTGCACTTCGACCCGCCGCCCACGCTCGACTCGTACTACCAGGAGATCGGCCGCGCCGGCCGGGACGGCAGCCCGTCGCAGGTCCGGCTGCTCTACCGCTATGACGACTTCGATATGGCGCGTCACCTGCTGGCACGGGCGGTCGGCGAGGGGCCGGTGGCCGAGTTCGCGGCCAAGCTCGCGGCGGGCGGGCGGTTCCGGCCCGGCTCTCCGCATCAGACGGCGGCGCTGACCCGGCTAGCGGATCTCGGCGCGGCCGCGTGGCAGGTGGACGGCGACGTGACCTGGGCCGGGACGATGAGCGTGGCGGAGGCACTCGACGCGTCGAGGGCGGAAACCGAGCGCGAGGACGAGATCGAGCGCACGCGCCTGGCGATGATGCGCCGCTACGCGGACCAGACCGGCTGCCGCCGTTCGTTCCTGCTGACCTACTTCGGGCAGGACTATCCCGGGCCGTGCGGGAACTGCGACAACGACCTCGCTCCCGCCGAGCCGGCACCGGCCTCGGTTCCTTTCGAGGTGGGGAGCCGGGTGCTGAGTGAGCGGTGGGGGGAGGGGACGGTGCAGCGTTATGACGGCGACCACGTGACCGTGCTCTTCGACGAGCATGGCTACCGCGAGCTTTACGTGCCCGTCGTCGTGGATCACGGCCTCCTGCGGCCCGCCTGACGCGCACGTCGGCCGGAACGGCAATTATGAGACCTCGCCGCCATGCGGCTGATTGGCGTTCTCCTGGCCGGCCTGCCCGGCACCGGGGTCGGCCGCCGTCGGCGGGCCGGTGCTGATCTCCCGCTTGAGCCGATCGAGTTCGGCGTCGATGTCCGTCTCGATGAGCCCGAGCTCGGCCTGGATGTCCGCACGCATGAACCCGGCAACATCGTCGAACCCGGCAGAAGCAGCGGGCTCGCCGGTCGCGCTGTCCGAGGCCTGCATGTACGTGGTTCTGTCCTGCGCTCGCTGCATGGCCATGCCCACGCTTCCCATCTCCTGCCAGATCCCGCTGAAGGCCGCTCCGATCCTGATCTCCGCCTCCGCGACGGTGTAGGTGGCCTTGAAGACCTCTTTCTGCGTGCGGAAGGCGTCGACCCTGGTCTGGAATCGACTGCTCGCCTCCGAGAGCTTTTCCTCATCGGCGCACAGGGTGCGGTACTCGCGCTCCAGATTCTCGAGCCCGGTCTCTTCCTCTGTCCGGCCTGGCCCCTCGGGCGCTGGGTCGTCTGAATCGGGCGCAATCCGCTTGCGCAGGTAGTCGATCTGCAACTGAACCCGCTTGCGGCTGGTGCTCACGTCGGCGACGGCCCGCCGCACCAACTGCAGCATCTCCAGCTGCCGCTGGTAGGAGTAGTCCAGGGTCTCTCTCGGGTCCTCGATCAAGTCCGCGGTCTTGCGCCGCCTGCGCCGCACGAACCGGGCGACCGCATAGGTCACGTTATCCGCGACTTCCAGCAACTTCCACAACCGGTTTCCCCAGCCGCGCCAGGTCAGCCACCGCAGCCGCCACATCCTCCACCGCTGCCGCCAGCTCGGTCGGCGCAGCCGGCGGCGCCGGCGCCATCGCCGGAACGCAAGCCACGCGGACCGTACCGCAGCGGCGAAGCGCCAGGGCCGCCAGATGCTCGTGAGCCGACGGGGCCCGCTCTTTGGCTCTTGAGCGGCCGACGTAATGCCGTAGCGGTTCAGCAATGCCTTGATCTCTGGCCAGGATTCCTCGATGCTCTCCTCGTTAACGCGCAGCACCTCGGTGGCCAGCTTCCGGATTTCCTCATCCTCCCTGAGCACTCCGCCCCTCGCGGGCCTGAGCTGCTTAGGGGGTTGGCGGGTCAGTTGCCTTGCCTCGTTAAGGACCGTGTCCCACTTTCGGTGCTCGAGCAGTCCCGCCTCTATGAGTGCCCATTTGTGGTTGTCCATCGCCGCCGTCAGGTCTGCCCGGAACTGGGCCGCGTGTTCCCGGGCGAGCAGCGTGTAAATCAGTATCGACCGCGCGCTGGCGATTACCTTTTCCCGATCTTTGCGCAGACCGCTGTAAAGGGCGGATTTCGTGCTGAGGGCATTGGCCAGATTCGGAAGGTAGTTGTTCCCCTTGTCGAGCACGAGCCGGAGGTAGAGCGAGATCGACTCGTCGATGATCCGGTTTGCCGCCAGTCGCTTTTCGTTGGTTATCAGGTCGATGGAGAAGTTATGCAGCGAGTGCGCCAGGCCGGGCAGGTTGGCATCGGGTCGTTGCACGGCGAGTCGGCGGCGGATCGCTACCGCTTGGGCGCTGACCACTTCGGCCTCGTCAAACCAGCCGGCCCGCGCGTAGCGGCTCGCCTGGATGTGCAGGGCGCTGGCGAGCTCGGACAGGTAACGCCCGGGCCTGCGGTCGGCGAGCTGGGACAGGATCGCCACCGCCTCGGCGCTGGTGTTGAGCGCGGCCTGATGCGCGTCCAGCCCGGCGAAGATTCCTGACACGCTGCTCAGGGACCGTGCCAGGTCCGCAAGGTGGGCATCCGAGTCGTCCGCGGCCAGGGCGCGGTGCACGGCCCGCGCCCGCTGGCTCGCTTTCAGTGCCTTCTCCAGACGGTTGGTGCTGCTGAGCGCGATCGCCTGATTGTCCAGCGAACTCGCCAGGAAGGGGCGGTAGAGGTCGGGATGGCGTCGTGCGAGCCGCCGGTAGAGGCGTATCGCATGCTCACCCGCTGCTATCGCCTCGTCCGATCTGCCGAGCGCCATGAGCCGGTGCGCGTAGTTGTGGTACGCGCGGGCGAGGTCAGCGCGGGCCACGGTCCGCGCGGACCACGGGAGCAGCCATGCCCGGCGGACCGTGATGCGGTTGGTGTCCACCAGGCAGCTCGCTATGCGCAGCGCGGGCTCGGCCAGGCGGGCCGTTTGCGGCGGCAGGGCCGTGCTGAGGTTCTCGAGCAGGTCGGCGGGCAGGTCTGACCGGGCCGCCAGCCTGGTCAGGGCCTCGATCAGGAAGTCAGGATTCTCCGATTGCGCGGCGACGGCCGCGGCCGGGACCGCGAGATTTCCAGGGTGCGCCAGGAGTAGCGCGGCGACCTGGTCGAGAAGGCCGGGGAACGGGCAGACGGGCTGGACTCCGGCCCGGGCGAGAACGGTGAGGGCGCGCTCGGCCTCGCCCGCAACCAGGGCCGGGAGGAGCTGCTGGAGGAGCGCGGGTTCGTTCCCGATCCGCGCGCTCACGTGATACTCGCCGAGCCGGTCGGGTTCCAGGGCGCCCCAGTAAGAGTCGGTGCTGGCCGGGTACAGATCGCTGAGCCAAGCGGCCAGGGCAGACCTGACGCGCTCGGGGGTATCTCGTAGGCGCGGCACGTTCGCCAGCAGAGCGACGGCCCGCTCCTTCCCGGATACCCGGGTCAGGGTCGCGGCCGCCACCGCCTCGCCCAGTTCATCTGCGGTCAGCTCGGCCAGCAGCAGGCGCCGGCGAGCCGTCCTGGTCCAGTAGCTTTGCTCGTGCGCCAGGAACAGGGCCTCGACGGGGCCGCCGGGCTGGCCCGGCTGCGCCCGCGGCCCGGCCGCGAGCAGGTCGGTGAGCGCGCGGATCTGCAGGGTGAGCGCCGAGCCGAGCCTTACGTCGGTCAAGTCGGCCGCGGGAAGCGCGCCGGCCAGGCTCTCCCAGTCGACATCGGCGTAGTCCGGAAGGCGCCGCAGTCCGCGAGCGAGGTCGAGAATCGCGACACGGTACAGGCGCTGGCGCGTTTCCAGGTTGTCGGCCACCGCGGCGAGCTGGATCACCGCTGCCCCGCTGAGCAGGCTGACATAGGCGGATGCCGAGGCGGGCAGCTGGTCCCACCACTCGCCCGCGCTGCGCGCGATCAGCAAGATTCTGACCGTGTTCTTGCTGCCCACTTCCTCAAGCACGCGCATGACTTCGGCGACGCTGCCCGGTCTGGTGTCGGCGTAGTCCATGATCAGCAAGAGCGGCTGACCGACCTTTCCCAGCGTCTGGTAACTCTCGGTCGGCGCGCTTTCGCGCAGCTGCGCGACGACCCAGCCTTCGGCCGCGAGCAGCCGTGCCAGCTCGCGCGCAAACCGCGTCTTCCCCTGCCCGCCGGGCCCGGTGATCAAGCGAGCCGTTACGCCGCCCTCGTGGCACCAGGTGCGGAACTCGGCCAGCTGCTCCTCGCGCCCGCAGAACCGTACCGTCTCCGTTTGCGGGCGGAGCAGTTCCGGCAGCGAGCGCGGGGGACGGCTCAGTGTCGCCGGCTCGGCGAGCTGGCTGAGTTCGACCGCCTCGGCAATGGGCGAGTAACCCAGGCGCTCTCGCAGCAGCGTGCTGAGCTCCTCGTTCTGGAGCAGCCGGTGGGCCTGCACCGCGGCGAGCTTTCCGTGCCGCCAGTGCGGTGGGTCCACCACGACCACGCCGCAGAGGAGTTCGTCGCTGAACAGCGGTGCGCCCGAGATGCCCGCCCAGGGAGAGCTTCCGAGGTCTGCCGGAGAAGTCCCGGCTACGGACAAGATCCAGCGGCCGCTGAGCAACCCGTCGCCCGGGTTGATGTGCCCGTCCACGTGCGCGGTTTCTAGCTCGCCGTCGCAGGCGCGCTGCGCGGCGGGGAACCCGATGGTCTCCGCTCGCGTGTGCGGCAGCAGCGTGGCCAGTCGCCCGAAACGCACCGGCTCCTGCGGCGTCGCCGGCGGCCAATGCGATTCGTCGACCTCGAGCAGGGCAGCGTCGAGATCGTGGTCGCGGCCGTTCCAGACAACGGCGCACGGCATGGGATCCGCCTGGTCGATGAGCTGGACCTCGATCGCGGCCGCGTCGTCGACGGCGTGGGCAGCCGTCAGGAGCAGCCGGGGAGCAATGATGTAGCCGGTGCTGGTCTTTGTTTGTCCGTTCCCGTCAACAGCGAAGACCGCCGCCAGCCGACGTTCGTCCATCGCGACTACTCGGTAGGACGATGCCCGAAACCGGTGGTGCCGCCCCGGCCGGACTGCGACACATCTACCGGCTTCCCGTCTTCGAGATGGGGACGGAGGGCGAGTGTCACCTTGTGAACGTCGGAGCGGGCCAGACCGCCGCCCGCGCCGGCGGTTATCACCCAGGCCGTGAAGCCGAACTTAGCCTTGGTGTCCTTGCGCATCTCCACGGAGAACTCCATGGTCACGTCGCCTACTTCAAAGCGGATCTCCTGATCCGCTCCGGAACTGGCCGCCTGAAGCAGTTCGTCGCGTACCGCTGCCACCGCGGCCGCTAATTTAAGCTCGTCTGCCATAGGGCTCTCCCCCTCGAGCCAGGCAATTATTCTGACAAAGACTGTACGTCCGATCCGCGCAGTACGGGAGTAGTCCGGTATAAAGCCGTGAGCCGGGGCGTCCGCTGGCCGATGCGACCCGCAGGCACCGTCCGCCGGGACCGGCTAAACCGAATGGCCGAAACCGACAGCCGCGAGGGACAGGTAAGACGGCAATCTCGCCGGCTCGGCGCGCGCGGGGACGGCGGGGTTGATCGTCTGGATTGGTCGGTCAGTCTTTGCGGTGGAAGGAGTAGAGCGGCAGCCGCGGGTTGGCAACGTTGGACGGCCCGCGGTGAATGCGTGAGCGGTCCACGGTGAAACCGGCCGTCTGCGCCGCGGCAGTCAGCTCGTCCCGGCCGAGCTGACCGGGCTCGCACGGCTCCGAGGGAAATCCCAGGAGCAACCCGCCGCCGGGCCGCAGCAGGAAGCGGACGCCCTCCAGGATGCGCCGCGCACGCTCCTGGCTCAGGCGCGGCAGCCTGGAACCAACGAAGAACGCCGCGTCGATCCGGCCGTGCGCGTCCCCGAGCGACCGGTCGAGCTCGATGAACCGGTCCAGGCTCGCGGTGATGTCCCCTTCGGCCAGCGTGACGAAGCCCCGCTCCAGCATCTGGTCGCGCATGCCGATGTACGACGACTGGCGGTCCGCGCGCAGCATCAGGTAGTTCGCCAGGAACTGGCAGGCGAACGGCTGGTCGCTGGCGAAAATGTAGCTGTAACTGAAGGCGGGGCGGGTGAGCAGGTCAACCTGCTGGTCGATGACGTGCAGCACCCGGATCCCCGGTTCGATCGCGAGCACCAGATTCACCCGGTCATCAAGATGCTCGCGGTACTCCTTCTGGCCGAAGTTGCCGCCGAACACCACGTCCGCGCCATCGATCCGGGCCAGCGGCGGCAGCGTCGGCTTGATGCCGCCAAGAGGCAGCGGGCCTTCCCCGAAGACGCCGCGCGCCACCAGCGCGGCAACCGCGCGCTGCAGCTCCTCAAGCGGACCAGCGACGTCGGCGCCGGGGTCGCGGCGCAGCCGGGTGAGGCCGTCGAAGAACCTGCCCTCGGCAAAGTCGCGCTCGCCGAACCACTCGGCCAGCTGGCCCTCGGGCGAGGCGTTGGGCCGCACGACCAGGTCGCCGTCGGCGAAGACCGCCGCGCACGCGGGCAGGATGTACCCGATGATCGTTCCGTTATCGAGCAGGCTGGACGGGAACCCGACGGCGGCGCAGACGGCTTCGAGTCCGTTGTCGCCCAGGAAGAGCGGACCGGACGCGGCAGCAGGTGCCGCGGGCGCAGGTGCTGCGGGCGCCGACGATGCGGGCGCCGACGATGCGGCCGCCGACGATGCGGGCGGCTTCTTTCGGTTGAAAAACGGCATCGCTGGCCTCGCAGACGATTGGCACATAATGGCTCAACCGTCACGATAAACGCCAATGGCGTTTTGGCCGCGCCGCGAGTTGTGAGGGCAGGGTCAGGGCCTGCTCAGGCCAGGGTCAGGCGCTTGGTCAGGCCAGGTCAGCGACGATGACCATCCGCTTGTCCGTGGCGCTGAGCGGCTTGCCGCCTTCCCCGTAGCCGGACACCGAAGCGAACCCCGCTGCCAGCAGCCAGTCCCGCAGCTCGGGAAAGCCGAACAACCGCTTCACGAAGCTGATCCGGCGGGCCCGGCCGTCGCGGATGACCGTG
>Ga0335072_10004464_pt1 | contig 20787 bp, 23 predicted proteins | sample Lox_Sample_21_FD_206725 | JGI IMG/M metagenome (GOLD analysis project Ga0335072, IMG submission 206725) | Soil microbial communities from Loxahatchee National Wildlife Refuge, Florida, United States - Lox_Sample_2.1 | ecosystem: Environmental > Terrestrial > Soil > Wetlands | place: USA...
ACTCGATGAAGTTACCCAGACGCACGAAACCCTCACCACCCTGGATGTGATTCCGTCAGGTACGGTTCCGCCATTGCCGGCGGATTTGCTGGCGTCGGATCCCATGAGCGAAGTTGTTCGGCAACTGCGCGAACGGTATGACTACGTCATCTTCGATACGCCGCCTCTGTTATCTGTAACCGATCCCGCCATTGTGGCTGCCCAGGCCGATGGCATGGTTCTTGTGATTCGTCAGGGATATTGCACTCGCCGGATGCTGGCACGGGCCTCGGAAATTCTGCACGAACTGGACGTGAAGGTCTACGGCTTCGTTTTTAACGGTGTGGATGCCTCGCTGCCGGAGTATTACGGCTATCTCGGTTATTACACCTATGAATACGGAAAGTAACTCAGTGAGCTGCCAGGTGACGACGGGAGCAATCCGAATGAAGGCAGGTATCGGCTGTGCAGCAGTCATCGTTCTGTGCTGGGGTGCAGTCTTCGGCGATCAGTCGGCGCTGGCACAGTTTGCCGGGCCCGCCGTTGGCGGGACTGCCGCGACCTCCTCGGTACCGCCTTCGGCAATGAACCTGCAGTTGCAGGGTGTGAAGATTGTGCCTGGCGATGTGATCTCGATTGCAACCTACGGCGCGCCGGAGTTGACAACCGCCGTCTCCACCAACGTGGATACGCCGAGCGGAAACGGGAGCGTCGCAGCGAGCGGCATCAAGGTGGGAGCGCAGGGGGAGATTATCCTGCCCTATCTTGGCGTCGTGAAAGTGGCAGGCATGACGCCTCCCGAAGTTGCCCTCTATCTTGAGAAGGAGCTGAAGGACAAGGGAATCCTGGTCGATCCTCAGGTGAGCGTTTCGCTGGTGGCTTCTCCGACTCGGGTGATTACGGTGATCGGTGAAGTGCAAAAGCCGGCTCCCGTCCCTGCCTTCGGAACCCTCCGTCTGCTCGATGTTATTTCTGCCTGTGGCGGACTTACTCCGCTGGCCAGCCACACAATTACAGTGCGGCGCCCGGGCGATCCTCAGCCGATCACTGTGATTCTTGGGCCCGACCCAAAAACGTCGGATGAAACAAACATTGCGCTGATGGCGGGGGATACGGTGATTGTTCCGAAGGTCGGAAACGTATTTGTGATCGGCCAGGTCAAGACGCCTTCCGCCATACCTCTGTCGAGCAATACACCGATTACCGTGATGCGGGCCATCGCCATGTCGGGCGGAGTGAATTTCGGCGCTGCTCTTTCGAGAGTGGTCGTTATCCGGAAGACCCCGAACGACCAGCACGTCGAGATTCAAATGAACCTGAAAAAGGTCATGGAGGGCAAGGAGCGCGATATCGCGCTGGCGTCAGACGACGTGTTATGGGTTCCCGCCAACGGGTTTAAGCAGGGACTTGCGGCAGGGGGCGCGGGTATTGCCATTGGCGTTACCGACTCGCTGGTTTATCGAATTCCGTGATTGAATGGCGGGTCAGCGCGGGTTGTTTGGAGGCGGTACGCAGCAATAACCACGTGGTTAACGGACCAGTTCCAGCCGCTGATGCAGGCAGGGCATGAATCGATGATTCGGAAAATAACGCTGTCTCCTCTGGTTATTTTTGCAAGTGTCACGCTCATATTCACAGGGGAGCTGGTTTCCGGAACGAATCTCTATTTTGCTTCCATGGCATCTCTGGCGATTCTGTTCTGTTGCCTCACCTACAATATGCTCGGCGGGATGGGAAGCATCAGCGGAATCGCATTCGCTCGTTTCGCTCTCAGTACCCTCGTCATTTCCCAGATTGGCAAGGTGCTGGTACTCGAGAGAGCTGATCAGAACCTGGACACGCCCCTTGTCGTTATTTCCGTTTATGCGTTGTATTTCTTTTCGGCAATGGTGGGCGTGATGCTCTTCTCTCGCCTGCGGCTGCCGCTGCCCAAACCCGTGGAACCTGGGACGCCGACACAGTCGCGCTATCTGTATGTTGTTTCGTTTGCTGCCGGATTGGTGGCGGTTGTGTTGTCGTTCATGTCTGCAGCACAGGGATCCACCGGAAAGACATCACTCGCGAACGGAGTCAGCCTGCTTCTTGGCTATTTCTTGCCGTTTTCGCTGGTGCTGGCAGTGGATCACCGGATACGAAGTACGGAGGGTCGGCACTGTTTCGGCTGGATGGCCTTATGGCCGGCGCTAACCCTCGAACTTGGGGGTTTTTTGGGTGCCAGCAGAACGGGATTTGTCGAGCCCTTTGCGATCATCTTCCTGGCGGGATACCTGCGCGATTTCAAGTTCGGAAAAAGACATCTGGCCATTGCCACCGTTCTGGTCGCGGGGTTTTTTCTCTTCGTATCACCCTTTTATCTCTATGCGCGCAGCTGGAGGGAAAATCCATCGCCCATTGAACTCGCAACTACGATGATCGAGACGCTCCAACAAGCGCCATCTCAGTGGTCGACAATCAAATACCAGGTTGGCGCTCAAGCTCTGGTCAATACGCACGTGGTCAACTATTTCTCCAGCCCCGGCGCGGTGACCCTCAATCGATTTGCCTTGATCGGCCCGGACAGCACTCTCATCAGTGTCTGCTCCGGGGGATTTCACTACGCATTTACCTCTCTCAAGCTGGATCTGCTGTCTCAAATTCCGCGCATTTTGTATCGTAACAAGCCTGATGCGGGTTCTGGGCTGTATCTGGGGCAACTGGACGGCCAGGAGGAAGGTTTTGAGACAACCACCAATTCGACCATTACACCCATTGCCGACAGCTATGGAGCGTTTGGCTGGGTGGGTGTAATTGTTTTCGCGTTTCTGATGCTTCCGGCTGTACTGATCGTTTACGAAAGCATCTTTGATATGAGTAAGCCCTGGGGAACAGTCGCCGCCGTTTACCTTCTGATCAGATTCACCGAAGGAAGTATGGGAACTATCATTCTGGGATCGATGATCAAGGATCCACTTTATATTCTCTGTCTCTCATGGGGCTCTGCGTGGATTGTCCGCATGATCCCGGCCACAGGCGACAGCTTTATGGTGGGGAAGACCCTTCAAACGACAGTGGCTCCTTCGGGCACCAACGTCTAACTTCACGGCTGCATGTGCAACGCAGAAGCCGAGGCAGCACGTGCGAGTCAGATATCTGCTCCATCCAGCCGACAGAGGACGCGAGAGAGTTGGGTGTCGTTGTCATAACCGGAACGAACAGCGCGTTCGCGACCGCGGCGGGCAATCTCTTCGCGAAGACTGGGGCGGTTCAGATAGAAGCGACACTTGTCCGCGCACTCCTCGACAGAGGAGAAGAAGACTGCTTCTTTGTCTTCCTGGAAGATGGATAAGTGGCCTTCACAACGCAATGCGAGTAGAAATCCCTGGCAGGCTGCTATTTCCACGCTCTTATGTGCAATGTCCTCCTCATTCAGTCGGGTCAGGAAACTGAGGTTGATTCGGGATCGCCAGATGCCCTTGCGATAGTCGTCGCCGAGGAGAGGCCCTTCAGCGAAAAAGCGATCGAAAACATCAGTTCGAAGGGTGCGCTGCCAGTGAGAGGTACTGCCCGAAATGACCAAAGGTAGACCCTGGTCTTCACCCAGTATCGTGAGGAAGGCCGGGCGTTCCTCGTAGGGAGTGCCGATGAAAGAGACCTGGCGGGAGCGGTCGGCGTCCGACCAGGAGGGTGGTGGCGGAAAGTGCACCGACGGCTCGAAACTGAGCAGCACTTTGACGAAATTCAAACCCCAGTTTCGGTAGCGCACGATATCCGCAGTGCGCGGAACGCAATGCAGATCGAAGAGACGAAAGATCTTTTTGAACTGATACCAAACCCCATCGTTGCGTGGACCGAATGGATTATCAAGGTTATAGCAGACGGTTTGTGCGCCCGTTTGTTTGATCTGCTGGACGCTCGCCCTGGTAAACAAGGTGGGCCTCTCGAACCAGACGACATCGGGCTTGTGCGTCCGGACCATCTTCAGCAGATCTCGATTGACGCGATAAATCAAAGGGCCGATCGGAAGGCGAGCCTGCGCCACAGCCAGAGGTTTCCAGGCGAAGTGGTAGGAGGGAAAGTCGAACGTGATCACGTCCTGAGCGAGACGCCTGAGACTCATCACACGGTGGGCGGATGTGGAACCAGGATGCGTATCGCAGACGCAGAGGATGCGGCGCTTGCAGGGAAGACTCATAGCCTTCCCGCCGGTGCGGCGGAGGAAGTAAGAAAGCACCAAATCTCAACAACAACCGACACTAAAACCAGCCTGCTCAGAATTCGCATGAGTGGACTCGGACAGTCGGAGCGTTATGGATTCGCTCCTGGACTCCAGCTTCATTGCGGACAAACAGAACGTTGCCAGAGCCGGTAACCTTTGCAGGAAGGAGATCGAGTTGGCGGTTAAATGGAGAATACCTGTATGGTGAAAACCCATAGTTGCTCAGCAAGCGAAAGATGTGCCCCTCATCAACTCCATAGCGTTTTCCAGAACCGTTGAGCTCGATCAGGAGGGAATGGAGAGATGTGCTGGCCAGAGTTTTTTGCGCACCCTGCAACACGGAAGTTTCAAAGCCTTCAACATCCATCTTTATCAATGACGGAGATTCGCCGCTGAGAATGGAATCAAGCTTCTGTACAGGAACCCGAATGGATGCCGCCGAAGTTTCGCTGTTCAAAATGACATGGTTGGTGCAGTTTTCCTGAGTGCTGAAAGGAAGTTCTCCATCCTCGTCGGCCACGCCGATGTTGAGAGCCCTGACGCGCGAAGACAGCTCATTAAGAAGGAGATTATCGAGGAGCCTGCGATAAGTGGACGGCACCGGTTCGAAGCAATAGCCGCGCGCGCCTCGTACTGCACAGCAGAGCAGCGTATAAGATCCCACGTTGGCGCCTACGTCAATGAACAAATCCTGGGATGTCATGACGTGAAGCACATATGCCATCTCCTCGAAGTCCTGCAGTCCGCAATAAATGTTCTGAGTGAACCCAGTTTCGCCGCGCCGCGCGATCACGCGGGTGCCGGAAACCCAGTCCACCACTACGGCTCCCGGGACGAGTCGGCTACCGATCTGCCACTTCAGGAACCTTGCCAGTGCGAGAGCCTTGTGGTCTCTGTTGAGCGGATGATTGACGATGAACCGTAACGTATGCCTCAAAGACATCAGCAACGTTTCCTTGCGATTTGCGTATCTGCACAACGCGGGTTCATGGTTCGAGCCCCGGAACGGCGGCACTCAGAGCCCGCCGCAATCCCTCGACATCCGCATCGAAGCTGTACTGCCGGATGATGCGCAGGCTGTTTTCACCCATGGTCGCACGCAGCGCGGGATCTTCGATCAGGCGGCGGAGGCATTGAGTCAGTGCGTCGACATTGAATGCCGGGTAGACGAAGCCATTGACCCCATCGTGCACCAGATCAGGATAACAACCGACCTGATCTGTGACGATGACCGGACGCCCTGCGTTCATGACTTCGTTGACAACCAATCCCCATGGCTCGTCGATGGAGGGCAGAACGAACACGTCACAAAGATCGTAGAACTGCGGCAGTTCGGTCTGATTGCGAAATCCGAGGAAGCGTATATTGGATAAATTCGATTCACGTACGCGGGCTTCCAGCTGGGCGCGCTCCTCGCCATCTCCGACAATCAATAGATAGGCGGCCGGGTCGACTCCCGATGCGGGAGCGAGACGGATGAACGACTCAATAAGATCGATGCACCGTTTGCGTGAGATTAGCTTTGAAGCGAACAGAATGACGGGACGTCCGGGCTGGATGCCGAGCTCCCGGCGCAGATCCTCCCGACGCGAAGACGCTTCCCGAGCTCGGCGCTGGAAGAAGCTGTTGTTCACCGCGTAGGGCATCGAAAACACCCTGAATTCGCTCCCCATGTAATGCTTCCAATATTCAGTGTTTCCTCTTCCGACGGATAAAGCGCAGCTGAGCGTCGGCCGAAGCATTCTGAAAAAAATGGATTTGGCACGCAGGACTTTTTTCGATCGCACGCGATCAAAGAGGCTCGAATCTGTTCGAATCATCACTGGTAACCGAAGAAGCCTCGCCGCAAGGATCGCATTGAGACAGGTCAGGCTGCTGTAGCCGAAGACCCACACCGCATCGAATCGCCCTTTGCGCAGGCGGTTGAACACGCCCCAGTTCAGAGGCTTAGCGAAGCCGAGCTGGGTTCCATCCCCGATGCGTGGCAGAAACTCATACTTGTACCCCTCGAGCAGAGGGATGTCCCACTGCACATGAATCCCGAAGCCTGCATCCTTGTACCCGCGGACAGAAAGATCACTGGAGAAGAAGACCGTCAGGTCGATGTCGGGTTCCTGCGCGATGCGGCGAAGCAGCGGAGCCTGATACTGGATCGGATGGCTGACGAAATAAGCGAGACGAACCGTCCTGGATGATTTTGAATTGACAGGAACAGTTTCGGCGTCAGGTCTCGTCGAAGTCGGTTGCATGAATCGCCTTGAGTCAAGCCGGAAAACGAGCGTCGCAGCATCGTCATGGTAACATCGGGATCGAGGCCGATCAATTTGATGCGGCGCGACGCGAACGATCGTCCGACAGACCGATTAACAGAATCGAAATGAATTTCCGGCGTTCTCGCGTGGAGGAATTCTCTGTCCATCCGTAACGGACAAGCAATCGCATCCAGCCGCGTCCTCGTCACCGGCGCCGCAGGCTTTCTTGGATCGCATCTCTGCGATGCGCTTCTGGCGGAAGGTCATCGCGTAACAGGGATCGACAATTTCAGCACCGGCAGCCTGGCCAACCTCGAGCATCTGAAAAATGAATCCAGATTTGAGCTGATCGAGCACGACATTTGTGAACGCTTCGATTGCGGCCCGGTCCAATACGTGTTCAACTTCGCCTCACCCGCCAGTCCCGTCGACTATATTCGGATAGGGATTGAAACCCTGCGCGTGGGATCAGACGGGACCAGGAACGCGCTCGAACTGGCCAAAAAGTACCGCGCACGTTTTCTGCACGCCTCAACATCGGAGTGCTACGGCGACCCACTCGTGCATCCTCAGCCGGAAAGCTACTGGGGGAACGTGAATCCGGTCGGACCGCGTTCGGTCTACGACGAGGCAAAGCGTTTCTCCGAGGCGCTCGTGATGGCCTATCACCGCTACCATCGCCTGGATACCCGTCTGGTGCGGATCTTCAATACCTACGGACCGCGGCTCCATGGAAGCGACGGGCGCGTGATTTCCAACCTCATGGTGCAGGCTTTGCAGGGCGACGATCTCACCATCTATGGAGAGGGAACGCAGACGCGAAGTTTCTGCTATGTGGCCGACGAGATCGAGGGGATTCTCCGCCTGTCGCGTTCCGATGAAAATTTGCCGGTCAACATCGGCAATCCGCAGGAGTGGACCATCCTGGAATGCGCGCGGGTGGTGCTGGAAGTGACCGGATCCTCGAGCAGAATTCGCTTCGCTCCCCTCCCGGAAGACGATCCGGTGCAGCGGCGGCCTGATATTACCAAGGCCAAAAAGTTGCTGGGTTGGGAGCCGAAGATTGACCTGAGGACCGGCCTCGAACTCAGTCTCGACTACTTTCGTCAGTCGGTAGGACGGGGCGAGAGAGGCGCGGTACCGCAGAGTTTCGAGGCGCGCGCCGACTAGCAAACACAGGTAAAAGCGACCCCGCCCGGGACAGCCTTATCCGATCCATCGCCAAGGTGGTCTGACCATCTTTTGTACCCGCAAGTCCTGATATATTAGGAATCTGGATTCTCTGTTTGATCCGGACCACGACTTCTTTCAAACGCTCCGGGTTTGCCAAACTGGAAAGGAACTACTCGATTGTGTTGATGATTCGCCTGGCGCGCGTCGGTGCGCGCAAACAACCTTATTACCGTGTCGTCGTCATTGAAAAAGATCGGGCGCGGAACGGACGCTCGGTGGAGGTGGTGGGCACCTACAACCCGCGCACCAGCCCGGCTTCTGTCGATCTGAAGATTGAGCGCATTGAATACTGGAAAGGAAAGGGCGCGCAGCCATCGGACCGGGTAGCAAAGCTGCTGCGTTCAGGTCCTTCGCCAGCGGGTCAGTCTTCGCCTCCCAAAAAGAGCACCGAAGAGAGCACTGACACATCAACAGCGGCCTAGATCGGCTTCGTTAAGGAGGGGTCGACCGCTCGCCTGCTCCAGATACCTCCCAAAATTACTTTTGCCCTTCCGGGGCGTGGAAGTCCGCGGATTGTTCTTTGGTCCGTTGCAGCCTTGCGGTAGTATCCGCGATAGCCCCGGATGATCAACGACGTGTGTCTTCCCAATGGGGGGCAGATGAAGCAGACAAACGATAAACCCGATAACATGCAGGAACTGGTAACCCAGATTGCGCGAGCGTTGGTCGATATTCCCGAGGCTGTGATTGTTGAGGCGGTGGAACGTGAGGAGAGTACGGTATTGCGGCTCCGTGTCGCGCCTACCGATGTCGGCAAAGTCATCGGTAAGCAGGGCCGAACCGCGCGATCCATGCGGACCATCCTCGGCGCGGTGAGCATGAAGCATCATCACCGCTACACTCTGGATATCCTCGAAGAGGATCATCAGGGTACTTCGGACAGCGACGAGTAGCCGGACGGAAAAGCGCACCGTGGATTCAGTGCAACCAGCCCCGGCCGCGTTGGATCGCGAAGCGGAACGCGGCGGCGTGTTGGCCGCATGGTCCGTTCCCCCGGCGGGAGGCGATGGCGTGGCGGAGGTCGCAGCGCCGAAATGGGTGCTGGTGGCGCGACTGGTGCGGCCCCATGGGCGCCGCGGTGAACTGGTTGCCGAAGTCCTGACCGATTTCCCTGAGCGATTCCATGAAAGGTCGCGCCTGGTTCTGATTCCCCCGGAACGGATCGCTACACGTCCCCGCGAGATGCAGCTCGAAAGCTTCTGGTTCCTCCGCAGCCGCATCGTGCTGAAGTTCCACGGAGTCGATTCCATCAACGAGGCCGAAACACTTCGCGGGTTTGGAGTCGCGATTCCATTTGCGCAGCGCGCCCCCCTGCTTGCCGGTTCGGTCTACCTGAGCGATCTCATCGGGTGCCGGGTGATTGATCTGAATTCCGGGGGCGCGGAAGTGGGCACAATCGTAGATGTTGATCGGGAGTCATCGAATACTGAGCTCCTTGTCGTGCACCCGGCCAGGCGCAAGCAGGGGGAGGAGCATTTGATCCCGTTTGCGAAGGAATACCTGGTTCGCATGGACGTGCAAAACGGCTGCCTGGAGATGCGGCTCCCCGTCGGGTTGCTGGAAATCAATGCCCCGACAACCGAAGAGGAGAAACGAGAAGCAACGGAGAACGTCCGTCGCCCCTGAACAGCTACTTCTCTTTCTGGATCTTTTTCAGGATGGCCTCGGCGAATTTTGCATAGGTGGAGTCGTCCTGGCCCTCGCCATGGCCGATTGCTTTATGGCTGTCGGCCCTGCGCAGCGAATATTCGAGCACAGTGTCGCTGCCGATTTTCGTGCCCTTCACCATGATATTGACGCCCTGGCTGTTACTGTTCTGGGTTCCCCCGAGGGTGCCGGCGAAATTCGGTGAGGCAGCGCCCAGCTCGTCTCTCCACATCGTCACCACCCAGGCGCAGTCGCGGCGCTGCCCCTCGGCGTCAATTTCCTTTGCCGTAAACCCGGGTATCGAAACCAGGCTCATGGCGAGCGAAGCAGGAATCCGCGCTGCCAGCTCCTTCGTTACAAGGCTGGAGTCGAATCCGGCGTCAACATCCGCAGAGCGACCTTGTTTCTGCTGGAACACGCAGAGCGTGGAACTCTGGGCCAGCAGGTTAGGTGCAACCAGCGCGGAAAATGCAGCGAGCAATGCCATAACTCGGAACATAGTCAGGAGGCCTCCTGGGGAGCGGTGGCCAAGTATATCCTGCCGTCTGTCGGGTCCGCCGCTTTTTTGCCGCCTGGGTAAGGCCATTCGATAACCCATTGGCCCGGAGGGCGTCTATGGAGTGCCTGCCACTCGGGAAAGTGGGTCCCGCGCGCCGGGTGTTTCGTCAACGATACAATCAGCTGCCGTGGGTGCTTAACTTCTTTAATGAGACGCGCACATGAGAGCCTCCGTGGTTTTGCTGGTTGTGGTGCTGAGCGGCGTAGTGGGTACTGCCCCTGCAAAGGTGATGAAAGATTCGTCGGTGCCGAAGCTTTTCTGCCAGGCGCGATTTGCTTACGTCAAAACAGCCGACGCAGACCTGTTCGATACCCGCGTGCTGCCTTCGGATCGCGACGTGGCATCGGCTCTGGAGCAGCATCTCCGCGACTGGAACCGCTATACCCTGGTCGAGCGGCCGGGAGAGGCTGACCTGGTCTGGGTGGTGCGCACCGGGCGTACGGTTGACGCCGGAGTGGGCTCCGCCGGAAACTCCCGGGTACCAGCCAGACCCGGCGCCGGATCGGCAGCAGGACCGCTCGGGCCGGCTCCCGGTGGAACTCCTGACCTCGGAACCAACAGCGAGGATCCTGCAGATGCTGAGGGCGGACCGGGGACTCCAGGCGTCGGGGGTGCGCCTCTGGCGGACCGCAACGATCTGCTGGCTGTTTATCAGGGCGCTGCGGAAGGGACTCCGCAGCACACCTGGCTCTGGAGGAAGTCGGAGGCCGGCGGCCTGGTCGATTCCGGGATGCCTCTCTTCGAGCAGATCAGGAATGCAGTGGATGCCCAGTGCATGCAGCTGACGCCAGCCAAACACTGAATCCCGGGAGGGCGCGCATGAGAAACGGCGTGGTGCTCGCGGCCGTGGCATTAAGTGGAATTGCGATGACGGCTCCGGCGAAAACCAAAAAAGAAGAAGTGATCCCAAAGCTGTTTTGCAATGCCCGGTACGTTTCCGTAACGACCGATGAAGGCGATCCGGATGCTTATCTCGCCCGCGAGTATCCGTCGGACTATCACGCGGCCGTCGGCGTTCAGGACCGGATCGAACAATGGGGCCGATACCGGGTGATCTACCCGCCCAGCGTGCAGGCCGTCGATCTGATTTTCGTGGTGTGGAAGGAGCGCAAATCCGGAAACCGCATTCCGGGTCAGCCGACGGAGATGCCGCCGATGGGCGGCCCCCGCGAACCCGGGTCGGGTCCGGCTGGGCCCGGACAGAATCCCGGGCAGCCCGGTGAGGGGCAGGCAGGGCCAGGACAGGGCCCTGGAGTCGGTAACGGACCGGGGGATGTGGGGGCTACCCGGGCCGGGGAGCGTGGTATTGGCGGGATCTTTCCTGCCGACGACCAGCTGGCCGTCTACACGTTGTTCGATAACCAGAGCCCGAGTGCACCGCTCTGGAAGCACTCCTTGAAGGACGGACTCAGGCAGCCCGACATGCCCCTGTTCCGCAAGTTCGCGGATGCCGTGGACGACGCCTGTTCCGACTCAAAATAGTCGCGGCTCGCCGATTCAGACTTCGACACACGACCTGAGGCGAGCCAGGGCCTCATCCCACTCCCCGGAAACCCGGTCAAGATAATCGCGGAGTTCGTGCACCGGCTCGGGGTCCAGTTCAAACAGGCTGTGACGCCCCGAACGGACACAGCGAACGATCCTCGCTCGCTCGAGCACACGCAGGTGCTTGGTGATGGCCTGCCGCGTGAGGTGTGAGCCATGCGTGAGCTGCGAGATCGACCAGGCTCCGCCACCACCGAGCCGCGAAAGCAGAGACAGGCGAGTGCGGTCCCCGAGCGCGGCGAACGTACTCGCGGTACGCGCGGAAGCGTGATGCAGTCTGGGTTTACGGGTGCTGCGCAATATACTCCTCGATGTTCTTCATCTGTTGCGCCCACCCTTCGCTGTTGCGCAGGAAGGCCGTATCGCGCCGCTCGTCCGGAATGTCGCTGAAGCCCGATTCCGTGACTTTAAGCAGCGTGCCGGTGGCGGTCTTTTCCAGATGAAACTCGACCAGCGTCGGCGTTTCGTTGGAGTAGTCCACCGCCGGATCGACGGCGTACGGATGCCAGGTAAAAGCAAAGTATTGCTCTGGGTCGATGGCCTGGATGGTCGCCCGCCAGGTCAGATGTTCGTACCCTGGCCAGGTGATCTTGCCGGTCGCGACTTCGCCAGCCTTGAAAGCGCCATCGATCTGAACACGAAACCAGGCGCCGAACTCGTTGTGATCGGTGAGAGCACGCCAGACGCGCGAGAGAGGAGCGTTCAGCTCGATGGACTTCTCGATGCAGTCGGCAACTCGGTTCTCAGTGCGGGTAACAGCGGTCATAGGCAACCTCTTGGTTGCAGATTACGCCCGTGCCTGTGGAAATGCAACCAGAAGGTTGCGCATCATCGAAACGAGCCGGATCGGGCTTCCACTTTGACCGTTTCCGGACAGCGCAGCCGTCCCAAATCCGGCTCCCTCACGCGGCGGCGGTCAGGAGCACCGGTTCGTCTTTGGTAATCACGATTGTGTGTTCGTAATGCGCTGCCAGTCCGCGATCGGCCGTCCGCACCGTCCAGCCGTCGCGGGCGAGGACCGACTTGCCCGAGCGGCTCGCGATAATCGGCTCGACCGTAATCACCAGCCCCTCGGTCAAAATGTCCGAGGCTGCAGGGTCCGGCCAGTTCGGAACGCTCGGCTTCTCGTGGATGGTGCGGCCAATCCCATGTCCGCACAGGTCGCGGATGACATGGAACCCCGAGGCGCTCACTTCCTTCTCCACCACGCGGCCGATGTCACGCACGCGATGACCGGCCCGCGCCACCTGCATCGCCTCGTGAAAGGCACGCCGAGCGCAAACAGCCAGCCGGTTGCCGATCGAGGACTCCGTTGTCGGCGGTCCAACGATGACTGTCTCCGCAGCGTCGGCCATAAAACCATCCTTCGAGATGGTCACATCGAGCTTGAGCAGGTCGCCGTTGCGCAGGCGCCGATCCGAAGGGATCCCGTGCACGATCTCGTCGTTGACGCTGATGCAGCTGACCCCAGGGAACTGGTAAACAGTCGTCGGTCCTGAGACGGCCCCGTTCTCGCGCATGACTTTGCCGCCAATTTCGTCCAGCTCTCCGGTCGTGACACCGGAGCGGGATGCGGCTTTCATGGCTTCGAGCATGAGTCGAACAACGCGGCCGGATTCACGCATGGCTGCAAGTTCTTCGGGCGTGTGAATAGACAAGTAGACTTCCTCTCTCGTGTATTGTCGCAGGCACAGTGACCAGAACAAAATGCTCCGCCTCGAACGCCATCACTCGCCCAGCAGCAGCCTCTCGGCCGACATGGCCCGTCCGGTCGCGCCCTCGCATTCGATCAGCAGCGCCGCCATCCTCGGATCGCCCTTCGCTGCTTCGAATTTGTTCGGCATCCCGGTCAGAAATCTCTCCAGAACATATTCCTTCTCAACCCCGATGATCGAGTCGTACGGCCCGCTCATGCCCACATCCGTCTGGTAGGCGGTGCCGCGCGTCAGCACACGATTGTCGGCAGTGGGAACATGCGTATGGGTCCCGATCACTGCAGTCACGCGTCCGTCCAGATACCACCCCAGCGCGCATTTTTCCGAAGTCGCCTCTGCATGGAAGTCCACAACAACGACCTTCGCGGCGATCTGCGCGAGCAGCTTGTCTGCAGTTCGGAACGGATCTTCATTATTCGCCATGAAGACGCGACCCTGCAGCGACACAACCGCATAGGTCTGGCCCGACTCCAGTTTCCCCTCATAAACGCCATAGCCAGGTGTGTCCGGCGCGTAGTTCGCGGGCCGCAAAATGCGACGAGCCCGATCATGGCTGTCCGGCGCGGCCGATTTCAGATAATCGATGATCTCCTTCTTGTCCCACACGTGGTTCCCGGTGGTCAGAACATGCGCTCCAAGATCGAAGAGCTCATCCGAAATCGCCGGTGTGAGCCCAAAGCCGCCCGCTGCGTTTTCTGCGTTGATAATGACCAGATCAACGCCACGGCCGGCAACGATGTGGCCAATATGTTCTCGTACGATACGACGGCCGGCGCTGCCAAAGACATCGCCGACGAAGAGAATCCGCATGGAATGAGGGTACAGGGTAGAAGGCGCCGGGTGCAGGGAATCGCCGCCATGAACCCGATATGCGGAACACCAGCAGTGACTCGCCGCCTCGCCCTGCCCGTGTTGCCCGGCGCGTCGAAAAATACGGCCACTTCGAAATCAATGGCGCGCAATGTCCCCAGCCGGACAGACGCACGACGTTGTTACAGATTTCATGTGACACAGAAAAACCTGTGGTAGGTTGGGATGCATGGCCGCAAATACCCGATTCGCAACCGGCGTTCACGCCATGGTCCTGCTCGCTGCTGAACCGGATGGACTGCAGACCTCAGAAGATGTCGCCGGCAAGCTGAACATCAATCCCGTTGTCATTCGCCGCGTCTTTTCCCAGCTCCACCGCGCCGGACTCCTGCAGAGCCAGAAAGGCCCCCATGGAGGATCGAAACTGGCGCGCTCGCCCAAGGCAATTACCCTGGCGGACATCTACGGAGCTCTCGACGGCGGCGATCTCTTCCACACTGCATCCCTGTCCGGTCAGACGGCGAAGGTCGGCGGCGCGCTGAAGAAAGTATTCGATGGAGCCGAGAGCGCGATGCGCGACGAACTGGAGAGAACCACCCTGAACGACCTTGCTAAAAAGGCGGGTAAGAAGGGCAAGAAGTAAGAACGGCCGCAGCTTTATCCCTGCCGCTGTTCCATCGCCATCACCGGCCTCCCTGAATCCGTCACCCATCGCGCAATCAGCACGACCGCAATCATAATCAGCGATACGGTCAACCCGGTCCACAAGCCGGACAATCCCCAGTGCAGCCGGAAACACAGCAGCGCCCCGAACGGCAGCCCAAGAATCCAGTACGCGGTCAGGTTCATCAGCATGGGGAACCGCGTTTCGCCCAGCCCGCGCAGCGCCCCGGTCGATACCGTCTGAATGCCATCAAAAATCTGAAAGCCTGCGACGATGGCCAGGATGTGCGCCCCCAGTGCAACAACGCTGGCGTCCCGCGTCCAGATGTGAATAATCGGGCGCGGCACCACCAGGAACAGCACCGCCATCAGTGCCATGAATCCCGCACCCAGGCCAATCGCCAACAACCCCGCCCGTCGCGCCCGCGCCGGATTTCCCGCTCCAATCGCATGCCCCACCGCCACTGCGGCTGCAGCGGATATTCCCAGCGGCACCATATAGGTATATGCGGCGCAGCTCAGCACGATTTCGTGCGTCGCCAAGGCGATCGGCGTCAGGTGCGAGGCCATCACCGTCGCCGCGCCGAAGGCTGCCACTTCAAGCACCACCTGCGATGCCGCCGGCAGGCCGAGCCGCAGAAGCGCCCGGATCCGCGCCCAGTCTGGCCTCGGCCAGTGTGCAAAGAGCCGGTGACCACGTCCGTTTTCATGCGCCCAGGCAGCATACACCAGCACAGCGGCCATGTAGATGCGAGCGAAAACCGTGGAGAGCGCCGAGCCAGGAACGCCAAGTGCCGGCAAGCCGAAATGCCCGTAGATGAAGATCCAGTTGAAAACAAGGTTGACAAGATTGGCGCTGATGAGCGCAAACGTCACCGGCCGTACCCGCGCCACGCCCTGCAGGTATCGGCGAAATCCGCCGTAGACCAGCAGCGGAAACGTGCCCCAGTTCAGAATCGATACATAAGACCGCGTCAGCGTGGCAACCGTCGGATCGACCCCGCCCCCGGTGAACATGCGCTCGGCCGCCAGCATCGCGAGCATCAGCAACGGGGTGAACGCCATCGCGATGTACATCGCCTGCGCCAGCGAGCGATGGCAGTCGTCGAACCGCCCTGCGCCCCAAAACTGCGAAACCAGCGTGTCCAGGCCGAGTAGCAGCCCGATGCCGAACAGCGACGGTGCGTAGTAGATGGCGTTGCCCAAACCGACAGCGCCAATCGCATCGGGTCCCAGCCGGCCGACCATAACGAGATCGACGATGGTCATCGTCATCCAGCCAAGTTCGGATAGAACCACCGGGATGGCGAGCGCGAGCAGCGCCCGGAGTTCTTCGCCCAACCGTGACGGCCGGCCGTGCTGTTCAAAGACTCCGGCCTGAGGCGACTGAACGTCCGCAGCCTGAATTTCCGGATCCCGGATTTGACCTTCGGCAGACATGGGGAGGGACGCACAAGGAAGGCGCGCGCGCCCTGCCTATTGTAGTCGGGCCTCAACCCGCGCCTGCGGCCTGACCTGGGAGCTGCGATCCGACCCCTGGTGTTAGATTAATGACAGCGTGCAATGCGCAAACCGGCAAGCCATCGCCGGCGACGCGGAGAGATGGCCGAGTGGCTGAAGGCGCACGCTTGGAAAGCGTGTATGCTCGAAAGGGCATCCAGGGTTCGAATCCCTGTCTCTCCGCCAGTTACATCCCGATCGCAACTCAGAATTGTTCATCCGAGCGGAATGGATTCGGCCGCCCAGCTGGGTCTCCGCATCTCCGAGCGGCGCCTGCATCCAACAATTACCTGTGACGTAATTGCTGCGCCTCGCGATCCATTCGATAGTAGAACCAGTAGCCCAACAGGGTTTCCTGACAGCTTACATATCGCACAGGAGAATCAGATGCCGAACTATCCAGTTCCTACGATCGCGTCGGCCCCGGAAAATTCAAAACCAGCGCTTCAGCAGTTGCAGCAGGCGTTTGGTGTTTTGCCCAACATCGCCGCGGTCATTGCAAACTCCCCAAAACTGATCAACTCCCTCGCCGGCGTCTTTCAGCAGGTCCACAGCAGCAGCCTCACCGAGCAGGAGATTCAGATCGTTCTGCTGACTGACGCAGTTACGAACTCCTCCATCTATGCCGTCGCGTTCCACACGGCGCTTGCACTCCAGCAGGGCGTTAGCTCCCATGAAACCAGCGCCATTCGCGAACGTCGCATGCCCACCGACCGGCGATTCGCTGCGCTCTCTACCCTGGCAAAAACGCTCATTGAGAAGCGCGGGCATTTGAGCCGGGAAGAACACGATGTATTCCTCGCTGCCGGCTTCACAAAGGAGCAGGTGCTGGAGGTTATCGCTGTCGTGGCAGCCTCGACGATCACCAACTACGCTGGAACCATCACCCAACCGCCCCTCGAAGATCCTTTCCGCCAGCATGCCTGGCAGGGTTAAGTGCGAAGTACACCGAACCGTGAAAACCATCAACGGCCGCCGCTCACGCCGCTGTAGTTCAGACAGGAGGAGATCCTGATGGCGACGCAGTCCACTCCGGCAGTTCCTCAGCTCGGTGAATTGCTGCGCTACTGGCGACAGGAGCGCGGCAAAAGCCAGCTCGACCTGTCGATGGACACAGGCATTTCGCAGCGCCACCTGAGCTTCGTGGAGAGCGGCCGAAGCTCCCCCAGCCGGGACTTTCTTTCCGTTGTTTCCGACGCTCTGAACATTCCGCTCCGCGAGAGGAATGTTCTGCTGCTTGCATCGGGATTCGCTCCCCAATATAGCGAGCAGAGTCTCGACGAGCGGCAAATGGCAGTCGTCACGCGCGCCCTCGACCGGATGCTGCTGCAACATGAGCCGCATCCGGCGCTTGTGATGGACCGTCACTGGAACGTGATTCGAACCAACGACGCCGCGCCACAATTCTTTGGCTCTTTCGTCGATCTGGCGAAGTGGCCGAAGCCGCGAAACCTCCTCGACCTGATGTTTGATCCGGTGGGGATGCGCCCCTTTGTCGAGAACTGGGAAAAGGTCGCGGCCGCGCTGCTGCAGAGAGTCAGGCGCGAAGCGGTGGGGCAAGTGCTGGACACAAATCTCCAGAATCTGCTGAAGCGCTTACGGGAGTATCCTGGCGTTGCGGCGTTGAAGCCGTCGCCAGCTCCTCAGAGTCCCGTTCTGCCCATCGTATTTCGACGGGGAAACCAGCGCTTTTCCTACTTTTCTCTGATTACAACCGTGGGTACGCCCCAGTGCATTACTGCGCAGGAACTGCGCGTGGAGTGCATGTTTCCGGCTGACGCCGGGGAGACTCCGGCATCATGAGCATTCCTTTGTTTGTGAGCGAGAAACCCAGGCCCCAGGTAACAACACGACCGCTCTCCGTGGGCTGCCTCATCTTCGAGCGAATCGATCAGATTGACTTCACCGGACCGTTTGAAATTCTTTCGCGCATGACAGATACAACCATCCGGATCATCGGCAAGGAACTTACGCCCGTTCGCGATATGCAGGGGCTTCGGCTTACTCCGGATATGCACATTGGGAAAGTGGACCTGTTCGATGTTCTGCTCGTGCCCGGCGGTTATGGACAGCAGGCGCTAATGCACGATGAGCAGGTGCTGGACCTTATCCGCAGGCACGTCGAGAAGGAAAAGCTGCTGTTTTCGGTCTGCACCGGAGCCCTGCTGTGCGGTGCAGCCGGAGTGCTCGCCGGCAGACACGTGACCACTCATTGGAGTACCCGGCACCTGATGCGGTACTACGGAGCGATACCTGTGGATGCAAGGGTGGTGGTTGACGGCCACATCATCAGCGCTGCCGGTGTGACGGCCGGGCTCGATGCGGCCCTCACACTAGTCTCTCTCCTGCGCGGAGATGCGGCCGCTCAGGAGATCCAGCTTGCCATTGAGTATGCGCCGAACCCCATCTTTAACGCGGGAACTCCGGAAACTGCCCCGGCAGAAGTCCTTGTGAGATTTCAGAAGAACTACCAGCCGATCGGGACTGCTAGGGAGACGGAGGCAATTCGCTATTCGGCAGACGGCGCTCCTGACCGTCGGGAATAAATGGTTACATAAGGTGTTGATTCCACCAGGGGAGTGCTCCGCCTTGAGCCGAGCCGCCTGACGGAGGATTGCATTGCGCGCAAAAGTGATCACGGTCTGTTGCCTCGTTGCTTGCGCACCTGTTGCTCTTATGGCCCAGATAAATTCAGCTTCTCAAACCGCAGAACAGAGCGCCGTCACAAGAACGATAGCTGACGCCCTGAAAGCCGCAGAGGATAACGATCTCCAGGCCTTTAAATCGCATCTGATGCCGGACTTCTACATGTACGACGCAGGGCAACGGTACGATGCGGCCGGCATCGTCGACCGGCTGAAGCAGGTGCAGCAGTCCGGTGCTCGTCTTCAGTGGCATGTCACCGCGCCGGATGTTCGCCTCTACGGGACCACGGCATGGATTGCCTATGTGAACGATGGAGGTGTAACGACTCAGCACGGCACAACGGAACGTAAGTGGCTCGAGTCAGCGTTCCTGGTGAAGATAGCCGGAGTATGGAAAGTAGCCTTCTGGCACAGCACACCAGTTCCCCCGCAACCGCCCGAACACTAGAACTGATCTCATAACCATAACCCCCCTCCCGGATGTGGCACGCGTGCGACCCGCCATCGAAGCGGGTCGCAGGAACCAATCGAAGCCGAAGACCTATTTATGAGACCAGTTCTGGACAGCGGGTGGAAGCTTCGTCCTTGGCAGGATGTCCCGCATCATCCGAAAATCCTTCAGGGACGTTGCACATAGCTCCGACGATCGGCCATGTTCTGGTGGCATACGAGGCACGATTGACGCGCGGCGCCAGGCAACGAGGAAACCAGAGCGTACGTAAGGCCGTGGTTGCTCCACGTAATAACCTTGAACCCGTCAGCCGTGTGATCGTGAAATGTGAGCCGGCCCGATCGAACTTCCTCTCCGCCCTCTGCCCTCGCCGATGTATCGGCCACAACAAGGAGACTGATTGCTTGTCCAGGCATCTTATAAGTGGTCAGCGCCGCATAAGTGTCCCTGAAGTTCACCAGCCGTGATCCCATGAGCCGATAGATGGGTTGACCGCCGGCAGTCTGCTGCGACTCGGGAAGTCGAAAATGAAACGGCACTTTGCCGGCAAACCATGCAGTTACTTCGGCTGGCGACGAAGTCTGGACCTCCATGGGCAGATTGCCTGCGAGATAGCTGCGATGCGTTTCCGCAGCCGCCTCCACAAAGGCATTGGCCCGGACGTTCTGAACCAATGGCGGAATGAAGAGCAACGTCAGGATCGTTACCAGAGCGACCCCGGTTAGCGACTTCCAGCGGAACCCCGGTTGAGCGAAGCTCGTGAGCGGCGATGCCAGAAGCCGCCGAATCCGGCGGCGCAACCGCTCAGGAGCACTCACGCCCGAGTAACCCTCAGAGGAGAGGATGCCGGAAACACGGGCGCGAAGGGTGTCCGGTGCCTCATAAAGAGGGCGCGCCCGATGCAACAGCTCCGACAATGCCTCTTCCTCAGCCAAAAGCCGCCGGCATTCGGCGCAGCCTGCGATGTGTGCGCGAAAGTCCTCGGCTTCCACACTCCTCAGCTCACCATCCAGGTAAAGAGGAATCATCGACCGATAGTCATCGCAGGCGCTCATTCGCTCGCCTCCTTTCTGTCCTGACATGGAAAGCTGTTCGGCAAAAGCGAACAAAGCAATTCCCGGAGTTTCGATCGCGCTCTCGCCAGACGGGACATGACCGTTCCCACAGGGCAATCCAGGACCGTTGCAATCTCCCGGTAGGACAGCTCTTCCCATTCACGCAACAGAATCACCTCGCGCGCCTCTTCAGGAAGTTGTTGAATCGCCGCGCGCACGTGCCGCCGTTCCAGTTTGTCCACATAAACATCGTGGGGATCCTTTGCGCCTTCATCGGGCACGTTGACAGTTGTCTCATCGGATTCGACATCCGCAGTTTCCGGCGCCCTGCGCCTCTGCCTGACTTCGTTCAGCCAGGCGTGGCGGAGAATCGTGAACAACCAGCTTTTCACGTTGCTGTCATCGCGCAATCTCCCCATCGCGCGAATCGCGCGCAGATAGGTCTCCTGGAACAGGTCCTCGGCATCGGTTCTGTTCTGCGTGAGCACAAGGGCATAACCATACAATCCGTCAATATGTTCAATGCCCGCAATAGGTT
>Ga0335072_10004465_pt1 | contig 20787 bp, 21 predicted proteins | sample Lox_Sample_21_FD_206725 | JGI IMG/M metagenome (GOLD analysis project Ga0335072, IMG submission 206725) | Soil microbial communities from Loxahatchee National Wildlife Refuge, Florida, United States - Lox_Sample_2.1 | ecosystem: Environmental > Terrestrial > Soil > Wetlands | place: USA...
CGTCCTTCGCCACCCCGTTCTGGAGCGACATCACCGCAGTCTCCGTGCCGAGCAGCGGCTCGATAGCCTCGGCGGCCGCCAGCGTGTCCCAGAGCTTCACGGCGAACAGCACGAGATCGACAGTCCCGATCCCGGCCGGCTCGTCGGTGACCGCAACGTGCGGCAAATGCACGTCGCCCAGCGGGCTCTCCACACGCAGCCCGCGAGCGCGCAGGGCTTCGAGTTGTCGCCCGCGGGCCACGAAGGCTACCTCGTGGCCTGCCTGAGCGAGCCTGGCACCGAAGTAGCCGCCGACGGCGCCGGCAGCCATCACGGCGATCCGCACCGGCTAAGCGCCTTCAGCCCGGTGAATTTGCTGCGCGACGTCGGCTAGCGACATTTGCGCTGTCAGGAACGCCTCGGCGCGGGGGAGGCTCAGGTGCAGTTCCGATGACGTGCTGATGGCGATCTCGCCGCGTTCCAGTGCGAAGTCGACCGCTCATCGCCTGCCCTCCGGCTATTCGAAGACATCCTCATTGCGCGCTCCGCGCAGGCGCCGTCCCGTTCACTGTTGCCGGCATCCCGAGCCCCCGCGGAACAGCACTTCGCCCGTACTGCCTTGCGACCCGCCGGGTCCCATACCCACGCCCAGCGACTCTCATCCGGAGTGCGAGTCCGAGTGATTCGCCCGCAGCGGGTGGTGCGACAACGCTTGGTGGCGGGGACACTGCTGCTGGCGTCACGGTCATCAGCGGCCGGACAGACGAGCAGAGGTACCGGGGGACCAGGGAATGCCAAAGACGGTAATCCAGCACGTGCTCGGACGGCTTAAGGACATCGGGATAGACGACATCTTCGGGGTTGCGGGGGATTTCGCGTTTCCCATTCAGGACGCGATCGTGCAGTACCAGGGCATCAACTGGCAAGGATGCTGCAACGAGCTGAATGCGGGATATGCCGCCGACGGGTACGGGCGAGTTCACGGCATCGCTGCTCTCAGCACCACCTACGGCGTAGGCGAGCTCGGCGCGATCAGCGCCGTCGGCGGAGCGTGCGCGGAGAACATCCCCGTCTTCCACCTGACTGGCATGCCGACCAGGGCCGCCCAGCACAAGCGTCAGCTCGTGCACCACACCCTGGGGGATGGTGAGTTCGACTTCTTCGCGAAGATGGCAGGTCCCGTTGTCTGCGCACGGGCCATCATCACTCCGCAGAACGCCGTTTACGAGACCGAGCGGCTGATCGCCTGCGCGCTTTACCATCGGCGCCCGGTCTACCTGGCAATCCCGAGCGATGTCGCGGACCAGGAGGTCCTCGGATCCGCACAGCCCCTCGAGGAGCCGCGCAGCAACCCGGACAATGTCAGGGCCGCTACCGAGGCGATCGTGTCTGCTCTGGACCGCGCCGGCACCGCATGCATCCTGCCCGGAATGCTCGCCCAGCGCATCGGGCTGCAGTCACAGCTGCAGGCCTTCGTTGACGCTAGCGGCATGCCTTTCGCCACGATGTTTGCCGACAAGTCGGTACTCGACGAGCAGCAGCCATCCTTCATCGGGATGTACGACGGCAGGCTAATGAACCCCGACGTTCGCTCGTACGTCGAGTCCTGCGACCAGGTCGTCACCATCGGAACGCTGATGACCGACTTCAATACCGGCGCCTTTACCGCGCGCCTGGACCCGATGAAGACGATCGCGATCAAGCATCACTACACCCGCGTCGGCCGGCAGGAGTTCCACGACGCTGAGATGGGCGATGTGCTCAGCGCACTCACCAGCCAGGTGAAGCACCGCGACGGGTACATCTCCGTGCACCCAGCCTCGCTCGGACCGGTGACCGGCAGCGGCGGCGACGCCATCACCGCCGAAGCGCTGTACCCGCGATGGGCCGAATTCCTGCGGCCCAACGACATCGTCATGGCCGAGACCGGGACCGCCTCGATGGGGCTGGCCTTCGCGCAGATGCCGAAGGGCGCGGCCTTCCACAATCAGACCCTCTGGGGAGCGATCGGCTGGGCTACCCCGGCGGCCTTCGGCGCGGGAGTCGCTGCGCCGGACCGCCGCGTCGTCCTGCTTACCGGAGAGGGATCCCACCAGCTCACGGCTCAGGAGATCAGCCAGATGGGCCGCCGCGGGCAGAAGCCCACGATCTTCGTCCTCAACAATTCCGGCTACCTGATCGAACGGCTCCTGTGCAGGGACCCCAACATTGCCTACAACGACATCGCAGCATGGCGCTACTCCGAACTGCCGCACGCGCTCGGCTGCGACGGCTGGTTCACCGCCCGCGCCACCACCTGCGGGGAGTTGGATAAGGCGCTGCAACAGGCAAGCCAGAACGGCTCAGCCTCCTACATCGAAGTCGTCACCGACGAATACGCGGCGCCACCCCTGCCGCAGAAGATGCACGAGAACCGCGACACGCTCTACGCGATGTGAGTTGACCCTGCTCACGAGCGGCAGTTCGCCGGCCGCGTTAAGGGCACGCGCTTTCCCGACATTGTCGTACCATGGGCATCGGAGCCTTTCTGATGCCTATCGTCGACGTTGTCATCCTCGCCAGCTGGGTAGCCTTCTGGATCTACTGGCTTGCCATGTCCGTCGGTGTCAAGTCTGGTAAGACCGGGTGGACGCGGTTCGCGGGCGTTCGGGTTGCGGGCATCCTGATTGTTCTTCTCCTGGTCCGGCTCAGGGCCTTCAAAGGGCACGCGGCCACGAACCACGACGCATTGTTGCAGGGCATCGGCCTGGCTGTGTTTCTGCTCGGGCTAGTGCTGGCTATCTGGGCCAGGGTCTACCTCGGCCGGAACTGGGGGATGCCGATGACGCGGAAGGATGATCCGGAGCTAGTCACATCCGGTCCGTACAGCAGTGTCCGGCATCCGATTTACTCGGGCATCGTACTTGCGATGATCGGCACGACGATCGCCGTCAGCGTGTATTGGCTGGTAGCAGTAGTTCTGCTTGGCGCTTACTTCATATACAGCGCTGTAGTGGAAGAGCGTCTTATGACCCGCCTCTTCCCGGACTCATATCCGCAGTACAAACAGTCCACCAAGATGCTGATCCCGTTCATCCTGTGATACTCGGCGGCTGGCGATTATCGCCGGTCCGCCGGGTTGATTCCCTTGTGCAGGAGAATCTTCCAGCCAACTTGCTGGGATGAGAGCCTCGCGAAGCAGGCGCGAATCACCCGCTGGGCCGGACGATCCAGGAACGTCAGACGGTCGGTCTCGAACGGGCGCGGGGCAGTGGGATTGGCGTCAAAGTTGACCTCCCACCAGTAGATGCCGCCGCCGATCTGCTCGGCCGACACCGCGTTGCAGGCCGCCTGGTACCAGGAGGCCTGAACGTGAGTGTCGATAGGCGCGTTCAGTGCGCCGTACCAGTTCCACGGGGCCGTATACGAGCCGGCCACAGCCTGAATGCCGATCTCGCTCAGCGTCAGTTTCCGGCGTACTGACAGGGGATGGGCTCCCAGCCAGGCATCCCAGGCCCCGGTCAGGCGAGCGACTGACGCACTGTCGGGAAGGCCGAACCCCGGGTAGGCATCGACGTCGTAGCTTTGCACCGGCGGGTTCTCGGCGCCCGAGGCGAACGCGTCGTAGTTCTGGTCATAAGCCACCTGGCCGCCGTAGACCGACCTGAACGATCGGATGAGGCCAGGCCACTGCGGGGCGCCCTCAAGCGAGTCGAGTTCCGTGCCGACCACGAAGCTCGCGGCGTGACCTTCCTGTGCCGCAACGAGATAGGGAACGAGCATTTTGTGGTAACTCCGGAACCAGGCGGCGCGGTTGCGCGGCTGGATCGAGCCGCGCCAGTCCGCCGGGTTGTTCGCGATCAGCGCATTCTCGCTGAGCTCTGGCCGCAGCGTGACACGCATGTGCGCCTGCGCGGCCGCGGCCAGGAAAACCCCGATGTGGCGTGGACTGGGGGTTAGCTTCCGGTCGGCGAACACGGTGTCCGCTGTGGGACCATAAGTGAAGAAAGGGAAAGTGACGGCAATCGAGTTCGCGTGCAGGCCGATTGCGTAGTCAATGATGCGCTGGGCCTTCGCCCGGACTACGGCATCTGAGGAATCATTCGGGTTGGCCGTCCAGTACACCTGGATCCCGAGCTGCCGCATGCCGGGGCGCCACGGCTCGCTCACCGTCGGCATGGTCACCGCCTTGCCGACAGGGGGGCCCGGGTGCTTCGGTTGCGGCCACCACAGCGGTCTGGACGGGATCGAGCAGGCAGTCACGAGAGCGAGCAGGAGCACTGCGCCGACCAGCAGAGCGAAGGCACGGCGGCCCGGTGCGGTCATGACGGCTTCGCGATAACGACGAACCTGTTCTCGACGTGCCGAGCGAACTTCAGGAATCCGCGCAGCCCGCCAAAGCCCTCCATCAACCCGAAGACCGGGATCAGCAGGATTACCGCCCAGGGCTCCCACCATTTGCGCCGGCCGCCGTCGGACACGCCGGCATTGAGGCGCAGGCCCTCCCAGTACATCCAGATCACGTAGGCCATGTTCAGCGCCCATAGCGGAACGATGAAGATCGTCACCGGAGACGTACTGTGATCTGCCACGAGATAGGCGACAAGCATGACTACCGCGACATTCTGAATGGGCCCGACAACCCACGACATCACCGAGTATCCGATCAGCAGCCTGTTGCGCAGTTGCAGCGACCGGTTGAACACCAGCGCCGCAAGGCCCCAGCACCACCGCTCCCGCTGCCGGAGGAAATCGCGGAGGCTGGCGGGCGACGCGCCGTAGGACCGCCCGCAGAACCAGGCGCTCCGGCCCCGGTAGCGAGCACTGAAGATCAGCGCGAACTGAGCGTCCTCGACAATGCTTCGGGGGCCGAAGTCCCAGCCGATTGCCGCCTCGATCGAAGCGCGCACCAGCAGTAGCTCGCCATGCAAGCCCGCGCGGGGCGTTCCGCCGCCGGTCCAGGCGGAGAACCTGGCCACGTCTTCAGCGGGCCGCGCCGAGTCGGCGAGCCAGGTGAGCCTGTTCATGGCGTACTCGCGCGGGTAGGTCAGGATGCCCTGAGCCATGTGCTTGGCATCGGGACCGGCTTGAACCTGCTCTTGCACGAACCGGGCCATGGCCAGGGCGGTATCGGGGCCTACACCAGTGTCATCATCCATGTGCAGGACCCACACGTCGTCGCGGGCCTCGTGCTCGCGTATCCGCAATTCGTGCGAATAGTGGCTGGCGCGCGCCTTGAATCTCGTCCCGTTGGGCGTGCGGTACCACCCCGGCACGGTGACGAGCCGCACCAGGTCGCTTCCGGCGGCCAGGCTTTCGATCCTGCTTGTTGCCTCGCTGCCCTCGTCGATGACGATATCGATCCTGAGCCGCGGAAAGCAGCTCGGAAGATAGGCAAGGTAAGACTGAACTGAGCGCTCGAGCGCGGGGTATGTGTCGTGCCGGCCAACCGTGGAAACGACGACGATCAGGGAGTCCTGGCACGTCGTCGGCCCGTCGCCAGACCAGCGAGCCTTCGACCTGCGCACCGCCTTGCGGGTCCGTCGTATCCCGACAAGGCCGATGATCGTGGTAAGGATCGGCCACGTCCACAGCACCGTCAGCGGCCAGCCAAGCAAGCCGCCGAATGGCTTGGTGTACCAGCCGACGATCACCAGGTCGATGACAAAGGCGACAATGAGCGGCCAGACTGTCGGCCTCCAGCGGGCGAGCCTGCTGTGCAGCGCTGCCGCCTGCCGCGGGCCGAGGGAGTTCTGCGTGATCCTGAACTGCCACCTGCTCTCGGCCCAGCCCGACTCGGACAGCACCGCGGTCGGCTGTCCGTTCAGGGGCTCTGCCGTGGGCGCCTGGAGAGCGCCGTCACTGGCGATGACCTCGCCGTCTTGTGCCTCCCGAGCACCCCGCCGCCGTGACCCTGCCAGCCCTTCCCGGCGCGCACGCCGAGTGTCCCAATCCGGAGGCATCGATTTCGGTACTCCCTTGCGCGTATGACGGCCGGTCAAGGGTGATTAACGAACTGGTAGCACCACGGACAGTCGCAGAGCTGCGACCGTGAGTAACTACCCAGAGACAGATCGGCCCAATCCGGGGTGCGGCCGTCCCGAAATCGGAATCCCGACAGCCTCCGGGCGCCGGGATGACGGTCTTGTCCGGGTTTACCGCACCGAGGTCAGCGCATTACGCGGCTGACCGCCGGTCACAAGGGAGACAGCATGACGCAGGCTTACCCTGCGCCAGTGAGAGAGATCGCCGACGAGGACCTGGGCCAGCTGTGGTCCAGTTGGCCCCGGCCCTCCTCTGAGCGGCCAGGCCGCTACATCATCATCATCATGGCGTCGAGAAGCTGCCTGCATGCCTGCTCGCAGCGCCGGCAGGCCTGCGCGCAGACCTGGCAGTGGGCGTGCTTCATGGCCATGCGCTCGCACTCGTCGCCGCAACTCTTGCAGCTCGCCATGCAGGCTTCGAGCATCGGCCTGGTGACGTTGGGGTCGGACTCGGTCTGGCGGCTGATGACCTCGGACGTCGTCATACAGATAGACGCGCAATCCATGCAGAGCCGCATACATTTGACGAGGTCAGCGACATCAGGCTCGCTCATGTCGTTGTCGGCGTCCGCGGTGCACGCCTGCGCGCAGTCAGTCAGCGCGTCGATCGTGGCGGCGAGCATCCGGGCGTCCATGTTGAACGTGCGCGGGTAGCTGTCGAGCAGCTGGCTTGCGTAGGACATGATCCCCCTCGATTTCACTGGTGTACGGCCGCTAGCTACCCGAGAGCTGGGGACAGGTAACCGATGCGCTTTCCCGCGTTTGGCATGCCCTAGGTAATCGAACCGACTGGGCCAAGGTCCTCGTTCCGGTAGAAAACAAGGGTCCCCGGACGCTGCCGGGGTCAGCCGGCGGGAGCTTTGCCGCATGCGGGAGTGCGCCCAGCCTTGGCGGCCTGCCTGCGGAGCCACGTTTCCGGCTGGCCTGACGCCGCTGCCATCTGCTGCCAGGTCCAGCCGCTGGCACGGCTGCGGTCAATGAACTCCGAGATGGACCCGACCCCCAGGCCTGCTGCCACTGCGGCAGCGCGGCGGTCGGCCGCATGGCGTTTTGCTGCATGCGCCGTGACAGCCAGCCCGTGACGCGACAGGGCTGACTTCACCGTATGGAACGACAGGCCAACCTCACCAGAGATCGCGTTGATGCTCTTATGCTCCACGAGGTGCCGCTGCCTGAGGTAGCTCGCGACATCGGAGAACCCCAGGACCTGCAGAGGTCGGCGCCAGCGCGCGTCAAGCCGATCGTCGCCGTGGTAAATGGCAGCCGCGGCCGCCACGGGATCTAGCTGTGGCAGGTGGCGCTGCATCCAGTCCTTGTCCAACCCGCACGCGCGGCTGATAGCAGCCAGGCTCTGTCCTGCGCTCACCTTGTCACTCACCAGTTGACCAATGTCGGCATACCCATGGAGCGTCGCCACTGTGTCCGCGATCGTGGTCAGCCGCTGGTTTGCTCGGTCGCGGTTAGCCTCGGCGAGCTGGGCGCGCGCGGCGGCCGACACGGCGCCTCGCTGGCGCTGACGGCGCTGCTCGGGGAAGGGCCGCCCTCGCGCGGCGTCAGCGGCCTGCCGGGTCAGCTGGCCGCTGACTGCTCGCTGCCGCCCGCGAGCGCTGCCGTCGCGTAGTGCAGGCTCAAAGACCAGGCGCGCGCCAAAGGCAGCCGCTCGCAGCTTGCGAGTATCCGCCCCCTCAAGCGACTGCGTACGCTCAAGGCCGAACGCCTGGCAGTACTGCGCTTTAGTCCAGCCGTGCGACGCAAGATGCGCTGCGACTGAGCGGAAAGCCTTGCCGCAGAGGTGACAGGTAACCCGGCCGCCCTCCGCCACAACCTGGCCGATGGGAGCGAAGTACTGAGTGCCGTCGGCGAGAACTCCAGCGATCGGATTGCGCTCCCGCTCGGCCGGCCGTGCGAGCGAGAAGTCGGCCGAGTCAACGGGCACAGTTGGAGCCTTCCGTGGCAGCAGCAACGCTGAGAGTAGTAGTTACATTGAGACTACTATTCTCGCGGAAGGCTTGCTATCCCGGAACGCCCGACTTATCGCGCTCGGGTGGCCGGTTCGCTCAGGGCATCATCAAGGAACCGCAAGGTCGCTACCACCATTTCCCAGCGCCACGCCACGATGGTCCGGTCGAAGCCGGTCGTCCGGGCCAGTTTCCGGTGGAGCGAGTCGGCGACCGGCTCGAGCTGCGCACGCTGCGCGGACAGCAACTCTGCCGGATCAGATCCGGCCCTGTCGAGCAGCGCGAGCTTGGCCAAGAGCTCTGAGCGGACATCACGATTGTGCCTGACGGGCTGGGCGAGCCATGCCGCGGCGGCATCCCGGCCCGCATCGGTGGCGTCAACGAGCGAGCGCACCGGACCTGCGTTCGATGGCTGGAGCTCCCCAGTCGCCACCAGCCCGCCGTCCTCGAGCCGCTGCAACGCCCGGTAGATGACGGGCTTAGGGACACGCCAGATCTTCCCGAGTTCGCCGTCTTCTGACAGGGTGCGGGCCAGCGCGAATCCGTGCGACTGTGCCTCGCAAACGAGGCACAGCACAAGCCACTCCGCTAGCGACAGCTGGGGAACGGGAGCGGCCACGCTCCAACCCTACGGCCTGGTGCTACCGGAGGCCTCCGAGGCCGCCTGAGCAGGCGGCATCCTTGCTACGCGCTTGTGCTGCCATGTCTTCTGTAGTCTCATAGTGACTACTGGCCCAGACAGAGCATCTCCCTGGCCGGTTAGCGCCGCGGAGCTGCCCCGCACGGCCCCATGGGTAGCGCGAGCCGCCCAACCCCGCACGCAAGGAGATGATTCCATGACGGTGGCCCTTGACCACAACGTCGAGGCCTTCATCGGCGCTCCTCGCCAGATGTTCATCAATGGCGAGTGGGCCGATGCGGCATCCGGCAAGACATTCGAGACCCCGAACCCGGCTACCGGCGAAACGCTTGCGCGGGTAGCCGAAGGGGACGCTGAGGACATCAATCGCGCGGTCCGGGCCGCACGGGCGGCTTTCGACAGCGGTCCGTGGAGCAGGATGACGCCGTCAGAACGCGGCCGCATCGTATGGCGCATCGGTGACCTGATCCTGGAGCACGTCGACGAGCTTGCTCAGCTAGAGTCCCTGGACAACGGGAAGCCATTCCTAGTCGCGCAGGCGGCTGATGTTCCGCTCGCCGCCGACCTGTTCCACTACATGGCCGGATGGGCCACCAAGATCGAGGGCAACACGATCAACATCTCGGTGCCCTACATGCCCGGCGCCAACTTCCACTCCTACACGCTGAGGGAACCGATCGGCGTGGTGGGGCAGATCATTCCGTGGAACTTCCCGCTGCTGATGGCGGCATGGAAGCTCGGCCCGGCCCTGGCCACCGGTTGCACGGTCGTGCTCAAGCCAGCGGAGCAGACACCGCTGACGGCCCTGCGGCTGGCCGAGCTCATCGCGGAGGCCGGCGTGCCCGATGGAGTGGTGAATGTCGTGCCCGGCTTCGGCGAGACAGCGGGCGCCGCGCTGGCCGCCCACAACGATGTCGACAAGGTCGCCTTCACCGGATCCACCGAAGTCGGGAAGCTGATCGTCGAGGCCGCCGGGGCCAGCAACCTGAAGAAGCTCACGCTTGAGCTCGGGGGCAAGAGCCCCAACATCGTCTTTGACGACGCCGAGGACGGCGCGATTGAGGGCGCGGCCAACGCCATCTTCTTCAACCACGGCCAGTGCTGCGTGGCAGGCTCGCGGCTGTTCGTCCAGGAAAGCAGGTACGACGAGGTCGTCGACGGCGTCGCCGAGATCGCTAAGTCGATCAAGCTGGGATCGGGCCTTGACCCGACGACCCAGATGGGGCCGCTCGTATCGGACGAGCAATTCCGCCGCGTCACCGGCTTCCTGGAGTCCGGCAGGGCGGACGGCGCGACCGCTCTTGCGGGCGGTGGCCGGTACGGCGACCGCGGTTACTTCGTCGAGCCGACGGTGCTAACGAACACGCGCCCCGACATGAAGGTCGTCCGCGAGGAGATATTCGGGCCCGTCGTTGTCGCGGAGAAGTTCTCCAGCCTCGATGAGATCGCTGCGCAGGCCAACGACACCGAATACGGCCTCGGGGCAGGCATCTGGACCCGGGACATCTCCAAGGCACACGCCCTCGCCAAGAAGCTCCGGGCCGGCACCGTCTGGATCAACTGCTACAACGTATTCGACGCGTCACTGCCGTTCGGCGGCTACAAGCAGTCGGGCTGGGGACGCGAGATGGGCCACGAGGTCCTGAACAACTACACCGAGGTCAAGGCAGTTACCGCGCTGCTGTAACAAGACAGCACTGATCGGAGGCCAGGTTGTCAGCCGACCCGGCCTCCGATGCTTGCAGCCGGCAGCGACGGGCTACCAGGGCACTACTGAGCCGTCGAAGGACAGAAACTGGCCGGTCGGGCCGTCGTCAGGCAGCAAGGCCAGGCGGACAGCACCCGCTGCGGCCTCCGCAGGATCACCGCCGCTGGCAGCCGCAACAGCGTTGAGGTCGGTGCGGCGCAGCCCCGGGGCGAGCGCGTTCACCTTGACGCCATCAGCGGCGAGGGTGATGGCATAGAGCACGGTCAGCTCGTTGAGGGCCGCCTTGGACGACCGGTATGCAGCGAAGCTGCCGGTCGTCTGCCGGGAGGACACGACGGCGCCTGCCGCCTGTCCGGCAGAGGCGGCGAGCGAGCCGGTGCCGCTGGAGATGTTCACGATCCGGGGATGTGCGGAGCGTCGCAGCGCAGGCAGGAATGCGTTAGTCACGGCGACGACGCCGAACACGTTTGTCTCGTAGATGCGGCGGAACATGCCGACATCTTCAGCGTCCGGCGTCTGCCCGCCGCCGGAGATCCCGGCATTGTTGACCAGGATGTCCAGTACCTGGACCTGCGCAACGGCGGCGGCAATGCTGGCCGCGTCGGTGACGTCGAGAACGAGGACCCGCACGTCGCCGCCGATCTCCCCGGCGGCGCCTTCTCCCCGGGCTGCGTCGCGTGATCCGAGGTAGACGGTATGGCCAGCGGCAGCGAGCTGGCGGGCAATTTCCTTGCCGATGCCCTTGTTGGCACCGGTGACCAGGGCAGTTGAGTTCTCCATGGCACTCAAGGCTGCCCTCTACCCTGGTGGCGGATCCAGGCACAACGTGTGCCTGGCTGAGGGAGGCCCGAGGTGGCGCGACAGGACCTGGCCCGGTTCTTGCGTGAGCGGCGGGAAGGCTTGCGCCCGGCGGAGGCCGGCCTGGTCGCCGGACCCCGGCGCCGGACACCTGGCCTGCGCAGGGAAGAAGTCGCCGAGCTGGCCAGCATGTCGGTGGAGTATTACGCCCGGCTCGAGCAGGCTCGCGGACCGCGGCCGTCGGCCAGGATCCTGGACTCCATTGCCCGCGCGCTGCGGCTGGAGCCGCCCGAGCGAGCCCACCTGTACCGGCTCGCCGGGGTGATTCCGGCAGCGCCGGACGGCCCGCCTCGCCAGGTCCGCCCGCACGTCGCTCGCCTGCTTGACCGGCTGGAGGACACCGCTGCCATCGTCACCGCTGCTACCTACGACGTCATCGCCTGGAACCCGCTCGCCGGGGCGCTGTTCGGCCTGCAAGGCAAGCCCAATCTTGCCCGGCGAAGGTTCCTGCACCGCGAAGAGGTGCTGACGTCGGGGCATGAGGATTTCGGCGAGATCGCAGTCTCGCGCCTGCGGGCTGCTGCAGCCCGGTACCCGCAGGACGCCTGCCTTGCGACGCTGCTGGCCGACCTGCGCGCCGGCAGCGACGAGTTCGGTGTGATCTGGGACACCTACCCGGTGCGCGTTGCTGGTCACCGGGCAAAGTCGATGCTGCATCCCGAGGTCGGCTGGTTGCAAGTCAGCTGCGATGTGCTCACTGTCCCTGATGACGACCAGCAGGTTGTCTTCATCACCGCTGACCCGGCCTCACGGAGCGCTCGCGCGTTGCGCCACCTGGCCGCGACGCTGCCGGCCGAGCCCCAGACAAGTCGGGTAACAGAGCCAGGTTCGGTGCCACGGTCACAGCGGTGCGGACTCGCTGACGCTAGCGCGGCGGCACACATCGCGGCACACTGATAACAGTCGTCGCACACAGCCGGACCCGCAGACGGAGCACTGTGAAGATCGTCGACCTGACGCAGCCCATGGCTAACGGGATGCCCGTAATGGAGGGCATGGAGCCCCCGCAGTTCCGCGAGCTTGCCGATGTCAGCACCGATGGCTACGCGATGTCGCAGTACACGTTCGTCAATCACACCGGCACTCATGTCGACGCTCCCGCGCATCAGATCGCCGGGGGCGCCAGTCTGGACGAGATCCCGCTCGGCCAGCTCGTCACCTACGCGCTGACAATCGACCTCACAGGCCACGAACCCGGACCCGTCGGCAAGGCGGACCTGGACGGTCAGTTAGACCAGGTACAGGCCGGCGACCTGGTCCTGCTCCGCTCGGACAACGCACGGAACTGGGGCACAGCTGCGTACTGGCACGGCTGGTGCTATCCGGACGCGCTCGCAGCCCAGGCTCTCATCGACCGCGACGTCGCCGGCATTGGCTTCGACGGCCCGTCAGCCGATCCGGTGGATACCGAAGATTTCGAGCTGCACCGGCTCTGGCTGGGCGCTGGCAAGATCATCATCGAAAATCTGGCGAGCCTGGCTGAGCTGCCGGATCGCTGTCGCATCGTCGTGGCGCCCCAGGAGGTGCGCCACGCCCACGGAGGGCCGGCCCGCGTGTTCGCCCTCATCGATGACTAGCAGGACTTTTTCGCGCGTCGCCAGGAGGAGCCATGCCCGTTGGTCAACGCAAGCACGGGAAGGTAGGCGAGCTGCGCCATGGCGTCCTGGGCAGCGCCGACGCCGTTGCTCAGTCCCTTGCGTTGCTGGCGCTCACCTTCGCGGTGTCGGCCGCGCCCGCCTCGGCAGCAGCTACCGCGGGCGCCGCCGTACCGGTGGCGTATGTCATCGCGGGCGTGGGCAGCCTCTGCCTCGCATCGGTGATCGTGCGGTTCACCCGGCGCATAGCTCATGCGGGCGGGTTGTACACGTACACGGCCCGCGGGCTCGGGCCTCAAGTCGGCTTCCTCGCTGGCTGGCTCTACGCGATCGCCTTCGCGGTAGGTATCTCCTTCGTGCTGATCATCTCGGCCGATTTCCTGTCGACGGTGCTGACAACCTCCACCAGCGTGCACCTCGGCTGGTTCCCGCTGTACTGCATCCTGCTTGCGCTCATCCTTCTGATCGCCCTTACCGACATCAGGATCTCGACCAGGGTGCAGCTCGTCTTTGCCGTGGTTGGCGTGCTGACGATCCTGGCCCTGTCGCTGGCGATCGTGGCGAAGGGCGGAGCTCACGGACTTACCTGGCGGCCATTCGATCCGAATCTCTCGCCGAGCGCGCATGGGCTCGCTCTTGCCGTCATCCTGGCTTTCACCGGTTACATCGGCTTTGAGGCAGCCGCCGTTCTCGGGGAGGAAGCGGCCAAGCCCCGGCGGGTGATTCCACGGGCCATCCTCGGCACCGTCATCGTGGCAACCGTCTACTTCATCTTCGTCACCTGGGCCCAGGCCGTCGGGTACGGCGTCGCCGGGGCTGGCAAGTGGGCGGCTGACCCCACTGCCCTGGCCACCTTGTCTGACCGGTATGTCGCACACTGGTTCAGCACACTGGTGGACCTTGTCGTGGTCATCGACGCGTTCGTGGCCGCGCTTGCAGGTGTGCAACTCACCGCAAGGGTCCTGTTCGCGATGGGCAGGGACGGCGGCCTGCCGGGGCTGTTCGCCGCGACCACCCCGCGATTCCGCAGCCCTTACTTCGGCATCGCGCTGTCTGTCGTCCTGACGTTCGTGCTCGGGGCCTGGTTCGGCCGGCACTACGGGGTCGGGACGTACTTCGCGCTGATGGCCACTACTGCTTCGCTCGGGATCCTGTTCGTCTACGCCTTGGTCGCGATCGGCGGGATGGTCTACTTCTGGAATGTGCGGCACCAGAAGGGCGAGTCGTACAACATCATCCTTGATGTCGTCCTGCCGCTGATTGCGGTGGTTATCTGCGGTTACGCCATCTACTCGACCCTCGTCCCGCGTCCGCCAGCGCCTATCAGTTACTCGGCGTGGATAGCGCTGGCCTGGCTCGTTGCTGGCCTGCTGGTGGTGGGCGTGCTGGTCCTGACACGGCCAGGCAGGGTACGTGCGTTTGGCGAGGCGTTCGAGTCCAGCGAGAGCTGAGGTCAGAGCAGTAACGGCCGAACCGCCGAGGCAAGGCCAACCCCGTTCCCGGTGTTATCGCATCCGGCTATCGGACGCCCGCGCCATTGAGGACGGCCGCATCGGCGCGCAGCGCACTGGGCATATCTCTTGCCGGGCGCGTCCGAGGCGCGCGCGGACGCCAGCACAAGACGCAGGGGGGGATAAGGCCGTGAATGGATATCAGCCCAGTGGCACAGCCGGACCCAGGCTGCTCGGGATCTACCTGAATGATCACCTCGCCGGGGCGACCGCTGGCAGCGAACTGGCTCGCCGCGCGGCAGTATCGCAGGGCGGCACTCCTGTGGGTGCGGTCCTGGCCCGCCTCGCGCGCGAAGTGACGCAAGACCGCGCCGCACTTGTGGAGATCATGACCGCGCTCGGTGTCACCGTCCGGCAGTACAAAGCTGGGCTGGCGTGGCTCAGCGAGAAGGCCGCCCGACTCAAGCCGAATGGTCGTATCGGCGCACGGTCGCCGCTGAGCCTGCTCGAAGAGATCGAACTGATGCGCCTCGGCGTAGAAGGAAAAGCAGCCAGCTGGCGCACACTGCGCAAGCTGGCGGAGCGAGATCCGCGACTTGATTCCAGGCAGCTAGATGACCTGATCGACCGCGCGCGCTCTCAGTCGGAGACGCTTGAGGAGCTCCGCGTGAACACCGCCGAAGGCCTTGTCCAGCTGGAGTTGAGCGCGCCGGGCAGATAGCCGGGGGAGACACGAACGACCGGCCTAAGCGCGGGGCGAGCTGTGCGCGCTGAGTCACGGGGGGCGCTGCGATGAACGACCACCAAGTCACTTATCAGCTGAATATTTCGCGAATATTCGGCGTGACCCCGCCAGCGGTCTACCGTGCCTTCGTCGAGCCTCGCCTGCTGGCCGTCTGGTTTCCGCGGTCCGGCTGGTCGATGCCGCCAGAGCAAGCCGAGATCGACCCTCGGCCTGGCGGCAGGCTTCGCTACGTGCTGGTCAGCACCCACGAACCGGTCGGGCACGTCGTGAGGTCCGCAGAGTTCTCCAACGTTCGCCAAGACGGGCTGCTCGCCTGGAGGTGGCAGTCGTCGGGCGGCGGAACCGGGGAAGCGGCGCCGACTCACACGGTCGAGGTTGAGTTCTTTCGCGAGTCGCATGGCACGACCAGGCTGGAGTTGCGCGAGCAACCGTTCAGCGAGGCTGCGGAGATTGACGCCCGCGAGTGCTGGAACTGTGCTTTTGGCCGGCTCGACAGAGCACTCGCGGATGTAGCTGCCGGCTCGTGAGCCGCCCCGGCCTTGGATCCCGTCCGGTGGCTATCGCACGCGGAAGCCATCGATGATGACCGCGGCCGGCGCGGACAGAGCAGCGAGATCCTCGCGAGGATCAGCGTCGTACGTCACCAGCGTCGCCATCTGTCCGGCCTCGTCATACCGCTCGCCCAGGAACTGGTAGCCGGCCGTGGTCGCGGCCCCGAGCGCGGCCGCGGGCTCCAGCCCGTGTTCGGCCAGCAAGCCCGACCTCGCGGACGACCGACCCCGCTGCATCGGTGCCAGTCAGGACCGGCACGCCGAGTCGGTGCGCCAGGGGGAGCAGGTCGCGCAATCGTTCCCGGTAGGCCTCGGCCCGCTGCCTTGCGGCCTCGGACGCCGTGGCGGATAGCCCGAGCACAGCGCAGAGCGTTGGCGTCCAGGCGGCGCCGGTGCCGGCCATCAAACGCAGCGCGGACTCATCAAGGCCGGTGCCGTGCTCCACCGAATCGACGCCTGCCCGAACGAGTGCAGCGACGAGGTTCGTTGTCGTGTGAGCGGCGACTCTGCCACCGGCGCCGTGCACTGCGGTGATCATCGCCTCGATGGCATCCAGAGAATAACTAGGGGCAGCTGGACCGGCGGGCATCCCGTCGACGACCGGCGGGAAGTCGGCTATCAGCTTCACCCAGCGGCTGCCGTGGGCGAGCTCAGCCAGCGCGAGGTCAGTCAGCTGATCCTGCGGAGCATCATCCGGCAGCAACGCGGGAAAGTAGCGCCCGGCTGGGGCCAGGAACCGGCCCGCCGCCTGCAGCCTCGGCATCCCGGCCGCGAGATCAAGCTCAAGCACCGACCCGCCCGGTGACCCCGTGTCCCTGACAAGGCACACGCCGGTATTCGCCCATCCGGCCAGGATGTCCCGCGCGTCAGCGGACGGCAGCGCGGCCGGCCCGCTGTCTGTCATGGTCACGGTGGGATGCGCATGCGCATCCACCAGACCCGGCGCGGCGAAGCGGCCTGGCAGGCGCTCGGCGCCGGGCTGTGGCCCAGCAGCGAACCGGCCGGCGTCGTCTACCCAGAGATCGACTGGCCGGTCGCCGTCCGGCAGCCGCGTGGCGCGCACAGACCATGACACTGGTTCAGTATCCAGGAAAATCCTGATGCGCCGACAGTGATCGCCGGCGCGGTTGGAATGGCTCCGCAGAACGAGGCTGAGCTAGCACGCAACCCCTGGTTAGCGTCGCAGCAGGAGGGCAGGGGCTAGGTATCCCTCAATTCTTCCCGGGAGGCAATCCGTGGTACAGGCGTCAGAGAGTTGGCAGGATGCCCCGGGAAGTCGACTTCTCGACTGGCCGGATGGCGGCGGTGTTGCGTTGATCACCTGGCATACGGCATCGGGCGACGTTTACGAGCAGGAGACGGCGAGCAGGCGGGAAGCCGAGGACCTGCTCGGCAAGATCCGGTCGAATGACCAGTTGAGGCTTGTCAGTGCGCAAGTTCGCCGCGCTGGCATCGGCCCGGACAGCTGATGACCGGGCAGCCACTTGAGTAACGAGCAAGTGTCGTGAAGGGGGAGGACGTCCGATGGCAATCATCTTGATCGCGCTGATAATCGTGTTGATCCTGGGCGGCCTGGGTTTCCTTATCCACGTGCTCTGGTGGCTTGCGCTCGCCGCACTGGTGATCTGGCTTGCGGGCTTCCTGCTGCGACGCGGTGAGGCCGCGGGCGGGTCACGACGTCGCTGGTATCACTGGTGACGTAGCTAGCCGCTGGTCAGACGGCTTTAGTGGCACTTGCTGAGGCCAGCGGGCGTCAGCAAGACCTGCCCGAGCCGCGATAAGTACGACGGCAGGAGGAAACATGACCGACGTATTCGAGATCCTCGGCGGCGACCACGCAGCGGTCAAGCAGATGCTCGATGCGCTGGAGCGTAGCCCCGACAACTCGACCGGGGCGACCGGAGCCGTCGTGGCTGCGCGCAAGGCGGTGGCAGATCAGCTGATTACTGACTCTTCTGCTCACGAGGCAGCGGAAGAGCAGCACTTCTGGCCGCTTGTCCGCGAGCGCCTGCCAGACGGCAACGGACTCGCAGACGAGGCGATCGAACAGGAGAGCGTGGCCAAGCAAATGCTGAACGAGCTCGGCAAATTTGGCGGCCCTGAGCATGAGTTCGACGCTCTGGTCGACACCATCATTCTGTCTTGCCGCGCTCACATCGAGTTCGAGGAAACTCGGGTTTGGCCAGGACTCCGGAAGGTACTCAGCGCGGACGAATCGCAGGAGCTGGGCAAGAAGATCGCGAAAGCAAAGAAGCATGGTCCCACGCGGCCACATCCGCGAACCCCGCCCACTCCCGCCGTGCTCGCCACCTTCGGTCCTGCAGTCGGGGTTGTCGACAGGCTTCGCGACGCCGTTGCCGGCCGGCGGTGACGATATGAGCTGAGCGGCGCCTGGGCGGAACCTGGGCTCGGTCTGGGGCGCGTCCGGTGAGCCAATACCTCAGGCTGCCGGCTGGCTAGGCCGAACTGCTCGGCAGGGTTGCAGCGGCCAGGGCTGGCCAGCGCGGATCGCGTCCCTGACGGCAGAATTCAGCGCTGCAGCGAAGATGTGAAGTGCTGCCAGGTGGACTTCCTCGACTGTGCTCTCCAGTGCTGCTCCGACGCACACAGCGTCTGCGCAGGCGCCTGCCAGTCCGTTCGGCGCCGGGCCGGTCATTGCCCAGCTGGTCGCTCCCCGCTCGCGGGCGACCGCTGCCGCGGCAGCTATTCCCTCGTCCGCCCCGGTGGCGGACAGCCAGAGCACCACATCTGTCGGCCGGCAGTCTCTGCGCACGTCGGCGCAGACCGAAAATGTCGTGACAGCCAGGGGCGGACGCTCGTCTTCAGGAGTGGCAAGCTCGGCTACCAAGTGCCGCGCTTGCTGGACGCTAGTACCCGCCCCGCACGCGAGGAGCCGTCCTCCCGCTCCCAGTACTGAAGCTGCGATCCGGCCCCAGGCTTGGAGCTTCGGCACATCCTCGTCGATGTGCTGCAACGCTATCGCCAAGCTGATCAGATGCCGGTCAATCACAACCTTGGACCTCCTTTGGTGGCGGAAGCACTCTCTGGTAACTGAACTGCGCAAATGGCTACCCGCACCGCTGTTGCTAAACCCGCCAGGGTCCTGACTGCGCGCCGGGTGGAGCTGACGACGTTCGTGAAGATCCATCGCGCCTAGTCATCCAGGCAGACCGGCCATCTGCAGATGTCGCGGCGCACGTTCGGCACTGTGGCGAGGATCACGTAGCGCACGGTTACGATACGTGTCGTAGCGTATAGATTTAGAAACCGGGGACGGGCCTGTGCGCGCAACCTGTGTGCCGGGTGCCCGGGTCGCCACCTCACCGCAGGTCCGTCCTCCTTTCGGCGCTACGCGCATCGCAGTCATCAGCGAGTCAGCGGTGGTGATGACGCCGGCCGACCCCAAGGTCACCATGCGTTGCGGTCTCGGATCATCGACCGCTCTCGCGGCTGCCAGGGCGCCGGGTCTTCGCCCGGCGCGTCAGCGGCAGCACGAACCAGAGACTGATGAACAGTGCCCCGACAATGATCGTGAGAACTGGCGTCGGCACCCCGGGCTGGACGTAGCTCGTCACCAGGAGAACGACTCCGGTCACTGCGAGCGCTACGGTGGCCAGGCCCGCGATAGCCATGACGTTTGCCGCGGCGAGCAGACTGCTCAGCTGGTGCCGCCGGAAAAGCAGCCGGTGATAAGCGACCGGCGCGACCAGCAGGATGATTGAGATGCTGGACAGCAGGACGATTGCGAGGTACAGCCACCGCTGCCAGTCTTCGAGGCGGCTAAACCGGACCGTGAACGGAAGTCCGAGAAGGAATCCGAACAGAACTTGCACCCCGAGAGTGCCAACCCGCAGTTCCTGCAGCAGGTCTACGAGGTTCCGGTCGTCACGCTCCTCCGGCGTCTCACCGGGACGCCCGGGCGCCGTCACCGGGGGGCGCCGGACTTGCAGACACGACCGGTTCGCATCGAGCACGGTTACCCAGATAAGTCGAGACCAAAACCGCGACTCTCAGCAAGCGGGCGTTACTGACACGCGACGCTTACGAACTGCCCGCTGTCCTTGCCGCATCGCGGCAACCGTAGCGGTCCCAGGACAGAACGAAGTGCACCCGACCGGGAACGACGCTGGCCGGCCAGTCACTTGGCCCGGCTCGCGGTCCTAGGGCAGGTTGACCGCGGCCACCAGGGCCTGCACGGCGCTGGCCTGGCTTGAGGCGGTAGCACCAGCGATCGGCCCTGCCCAGTACACGCCGAACTGGTGGTGCGCGCCGGTGTCGCGCGCTTCTATGGACCGAGCCTGCGTGCTGAAGAACCCGTTGAACTGACTGGTCCCGGCAGTGACGGCCAGGATCTTGAGGTCGCTGACGAAGATTCCCTTGAACGACTGGGCCGGTGTCCCGAACCGGTCGGTGCAGGCATCAGTCGTGCACGGCTCGGTCAGCACGCCGCCCACGGAGAGCTGGCTGACCGCTGCGGTGGCCAGGCGCTCGGCCTCGGTCAGGAGCGCGTGGTCCCCGGTCGCTCGGTAGAGCTGGGCAAGCCCGGCAAGGACAACGCCCTGGTTGTAAGTCCAGGTCGGCTGGCCGTTGTTCGTGCAGCTGTTATCGAGACCGTCGTTGATGAGGTTCTTTTTGTTGATCATCCCGCTGTGGTCGAACCAGGACCACTCGGCCTTAGCCCAGGCCAGGTACTTGGTGTCGCCGCGGATGGTGTTGTGGAGCCATGCGGTCAGTTCCAGGAAGAGCTCATTGGTGATCGCGTTCTTGTACGAACGCGGGTTGCGCTGCCACCACACGCCGCCGCCGCAGGTGCTATCCCAGTCCTGGTGGATGTAATCAGCGTCGGTCTCGGCCATCGCAAGGTATGACGAACGGTGGGTCAGGTCGTAGGCCTGCAGCCAGGCCAGTCCCCACCAGGCGGTGTCATCGTCGGAGGTGTTTTCGAAATTCCCGCCCGAGTTGAGGTCGAACGCCTCCTCGATAGCGGCGTCGTAAGTCGTGTCCCCCGTGGTCTGCGCGTAGGTTTCCACGGTCGATAGCGCCACGGCAGACTGCCACCAAGTGTTGCCGATCAGGCCCGTGGCCTCCTGGTACGACGCGAACAGCTGGGCCATCGCGGCCCGCAACGGATTCAGCCTGTCCGCTGCGGCTGACGCCGTCAGTGCGGCCAGCACGGTAGCGGCAACAGCGAGAGCGACGGCCGCGCTGGCGACGGCTCGGATGCCTGCCTTCGGCCGGGGGACCGAGCGTGCTGCCGCCGTCAAGCGTGGCAGCCTGGA
>Ga0335072_10004466_pt1 | contig 20785 bp, 19 predicted proteins | sample Lox_Sample_21_FD_206725 | JGI IMG/M metagenome (GOLD analysis project Ga0335072, IMG submission 206725) | Soil microbial communities from Loxahatchee National Wildlife Refuge, Florida, United States - Lox_Sample_2.1 | ecosystem: Environmental > Terrestrial > Soil > Wetlands | place: USA...
ATGCTCGGGCTCGCCGGCGGCCAGCTGCTCGCCGGGCCGCTGAGCGATTCGCTAGGACGCCGCCGGCCGCTGCTGATCGGGCTCGTCGGCTACAGCGCGGCGTCGCTGGCGTGCGCGGCCGCGCCTTCGATCGGAATCCTGATCGTGCTCCGGTTCATCCAGGGAATGCTCGGCGGCGCCGGCGTGGTCATCGCGCGGGCGATCGTGCGGGACCTGTTCCGCGGCGCCGCCGCCGCACGGGTGTTCGCTCTGCTGATGGTGGTGACGGGGGTCGCCCCGGTGTTCGCGCCGCTCGTCGGCGGTCAGCTCCTCGCGATCACGTCATGGCGAGGCGTGTTCATCCTCCTGGCCGCGATCGGTATTCCGTTGCTGATCGCGACCGCGCTGTGGCTGCCGGAGACGCTGCCGGTCGAACGCCGTCACGGCGGCGGGCTGGGGGCGACATTGCACACGTTCCGGCGACTGCTGGGCGACCGACGGTTCATGCCGCCCGCGGTGGCGTTCTCGCTCGCGTTCGCCGCGATGTTCGCCTACATCGCCGGCGCATCGTTCGTGCTCGAGGACGTCTTCGGCGTCTCGCCACAGGGGTTCAGCGTCGTGTTCGCCGTGAACTCGGCCGGTCTGATCGCGGCGTCGCAGATCGGCGGAAGGATCGTGGGGAGGGTGGGCGCGCCGGCGCTGCTGAGGGTCGGGCTGTTCGGCGTCGCGCTCGGGTCGATCGGTGTGCTCGCGATCACCCTCGCACACGCCGGCCTGGCGCCGTTGCTGATCGCGCTGTTCGTGATCCTCTGCTCGAACGGCATCGTGTTCCCCAACGGGACCGCTGCGGCGCTAGCGGATCAGGAGGGGGCGCTCGGGAGCGCGTCCGCGCTGCTCGGAATGGGGCAGTTCGGGATCGGGGCGCTGATCGCGCCGATCGTCGGTGTCGGCGGTGCGCACGATGTGCTGCCGATGGCGATCGTGATCGGTGTGTGTGGCGTCTCGTCGCTGACCGTCAACCTCGCCTTCGGGCCGGCGCCGGGGATGCCGGCGCTCGAAGGCGAGCCGGGGCTGTGACAGAGCGAGGTCGGCGAGGCTGGAACCGTCCGGGGCGTTTTCAGGTCACGTTCAGCCAGCACCTACCTGAAGAACGCAGCAAATCGCCGGCGGCGCGGTCGCTGGGGCCAGAAAAGCATGGTGGCCATGCTTATGTGGTCGGTGGGGCGGTTGGGCGGGTGATTTGCTGCGTTGTCCAGGTTCGGTCGAGATCCAAGTCCACGTCCGGCACGGGTCCGGGTCCGGAACCTGCGTAGGTCCGGGTCCGGGTCCGGCGTAGGTCCAGTTCCGGGTCCGGCGTAGGTCCAGGTCCGGGTCCGGGTCCGGCACAGGTCCGGGGCCAGCCCACGTCCGGGGTCCGGTGACCGCGCTCTGCCGCTACCCGCCGAGGCCGCGGTCGCGGATCTCCCTCTGAGCGGCGTCGGACTTCTCGAGGCCGCCGAGCTTCATCGCACTCAGCACCTCGGGCGTCTTCGTGAACTGGATGTCCCGGTAGTCCACCACCTGCACGTGGTTACCCCAGGGATCCTCGAAGTCGAGCGAGCCCGAGGACTGGACGGCGACGCCGGCGTCGCGGAGCGCGGCGCGAACCGCTTCCTTGCCGTCCACGACCAGCCCGAAGTGGCGGCCGTCGTCCGGCGCCTGCGAGCGTCCCGCGGCGAGCGCGATGAACTGGTCTCCGATGTCGATGAACGCCATCCGGGCGCCCGCGCGGCCGCGGAGCTCGAACTCGAAGAAGCGCCCGTACCAGGCGAGCGCGTCGTCTACGTCGCCGACCTCGAGCGCTATGTGGTTGATGCCGACGAGGCGGGCCATCGCGTCGGGCCGCGCTGCATCTAATCCGCGACCGTGGCGGCCGCGCCGGCGTCCATCTTCAGCCACTCGGCTTTGTGGACGCGCTTGGCTGCCTGGTAGTCGAGCAGCGCCTGCTTGGAGTCCACGTCTCCGAGCGTGGGGTGGCCGGGCACGAGGTCATGGGCCGCTTCAATGTGGAAGCGCTTGGCCAGCACGGCGCCGAGCGACTTGATCTTCATGTCTCCGAACCCGGGGAGCGCGCCCAGGTTGGCGCGCAGCGCGGCGGAGTCGGCGGCGTCGCTCCAGACGCGACCGGCGTCGCCGTCGTAATGGTCGCGGATGTACTCCGCAAGGTCGTGGACCCGGCGGGCCATCGAGGCGGGAAAGCGGTGGATCGCCGGCCGCTCGCGGAAGATCGGGTCGAGATCGGCGTCGGCGAGTGCGGCTGCGTCGAGCGTGCCGAGGCGTTCGCGAATGACCAGCGGTCCCATGAACGCCTTCTGCACGGTCACCTGCTGGTCGAGAACGAAGCCGACGAGGAGCGCCATCGGGTCCGCGGCGATGAGGGCGTTGGCTTCATCGGAGTCGGTGAAGTACAGGCGGTCGGGCATAGAGCGATCATAAAGCCCGGGGGCAGGCCGCCGGGAACCTCCCGGTTCACCGCCTTGCGCGATGGGTAGCTGAAATTCATGACAACGGTCACCCGCACTCATCCCATAAGTCCCACCGAGACCAGGCGCCTCCCGCGAACAACTGGCGCACTGAGCGGCCTGCTCGTGATTCTGCTCGGGATCTGGGGCGCCCTCGTCCCATTTTTCGGTCCTTACTTCCACTACGCGTTCGGGAGCTATCAGACCTGGCACTACACGTCTGAACGGCTCTGGCTCTGCATCGTCCCCGGCGCGGTCGCCGTGATCGGAGGGCTGATGCTGCTGCGCAGCGCGCGTCGCACCAGCGGGCTGTTCGGCGGCTGGCTGGCGATGGCGGCCGGCGCCTGGTTCGCGATCGGACCGTCAATCAGCCTGCTGTGGCATGCCGCCGGCGACCCGATCGGCGCGCCGATGGGCGGCCACGCTCGTCAGGCGATCGAGTGGCTGGGCTACTTCTCCGGGCTTGGGGTCCTGATCGCGGCGCTGGCGGCGTTCGCGATGGGCCGGTACTACTCGCGCCCGCGCCTGGTGGTCGAGGCGGCGGTCGCCGAGGACGCCGCGCTGGCCGAGCAGGCCGCGGTCGCGCATCGCGAAGAGCGTGTTGGCACCGAGCGGCGAGACGAGCCGGTGGCCGGCCGCGAGCCCCTCGCGGCGCGCGATGAGCCGCTCGCTGCCCGGGGGGAGCAGCCGGTCGATGCCCGCGACGAGCCGCTCGCCGGGCGCGAGCCCGTCGCCGATCGAGAGGAGCCGGTGGCCACCCGCGAGCCCGAAACGGAACCGCTCGCCGCGCACGAGCCCGCCGCGGAGACCGCCGCGCACGAGCCCGCCGCGGAGAGCGCCGCGCCGGCAGCCACCGAGCCGGCGGGGCCTGCGAACGCGGAGTCTGCTGCGCCGGCCGGCTTCGGCTCCCAGACGAGCACGGACACGTACCGCCGCCGGCCCGGACTGTCCCGCTTCCGCCGGTAGGAGCCCGTAGCCGCACGCCGGCGCGCCCGACCCGCGCCGGCGCGCGCACGCCGCACGTGCGCGCCCGACCCGCGCCGGCGCTCGCACGCCACGCCCGCCCGCGCCCGACCCGCGCCGGCGCCCGTGGCATATGGACACCCGCAGCCACCGATCCTTGTCCCAATGGCCAATGCGGCGGGCCGCGCGCTCACGCAGGATGTCGACCCGTGAGCTCCGACCTGATCGTCTCCTACGACGGCACGCCCAACGACGACGACGCGCTGGCGCTGGGCCGGCTGCTGGCCGGGACCGGCGCAGGGCTATCGCTCGCGTACATCCGCCACTCTCGGGAGTTCGATCCGCGCCGCGAGGAACTCGCGGAGCATGACGCCGAGCGCCGTCTCGAGCAGGGGGTGGCCTGGCTGGGGAACGGAGACGTACCGAAGCACGTCGTGTTCAGTGGCTCGACCGGAGAGGGGCTCGAGCAGCTGGCCGAGGCCGAGCAGGCTTCGGTGATCGTGTTCGGGTCCGATTACCGGACCGCGCCCGGTCGTGCCGAGCCCGGAACCAGCGCGCAACGACTGCTCGAGGGCGGATCGGTGGCGATCGCGGTCGCGGCGGCCGGGCTACGGAGCCTCGGCGACGCCGGAATCAGGTCGATCGCCGTCTCGACGGTCGCGGGCGACACGGCGGCGCAGGCGACGGCGGACGCGCTGGCGGCGAAGCTGGGGGCGTCGATCGTGGATCTCAACGGCGGCGATGTCGACCTGATCGTGGTCGGGTCGCAGCCGAGCGCATCGTCGCGACGGATCACGTTGAGCGGGTCGACGCGAACCGTGCTGAATGTCGCGCGCGGATCGGTGCTCGTGGTCCCCTCCGGCGAGCCCGTTCGCCTCTGAGCAGCCCGGCTGCCGTCGCCCGAACGCCGCGGCGTGCACCGCTCGAGGGCCGGGTGAGGCACACTTCCCCGGTGGCCGAGGCTCCCGCAGAGAGACAGCGACGCACCACCCCGGGCCATGGACAGGTCGTCCTCCTCCCAACCGAGCCGCTCGATCCTGCGGCGGAACGGGATAGCTCCTACCGCTTTAGCGACCCGGGGCTCTCGGAGCTGTCGCTCGAAGCGCTTCTCACCGAGCTGCTGATCCGCGTCCAGGAGGCGCTCAAGGTCGACACGGTCGCGATTCTTCTGTACGAGCCGGACTCGAATCAGCTCGTCGCGCGCGCCGCCACGGGGATCGAGGAGGAGGTCGAGCAGGGCGTGCGGCTCCCGCTGGGCAAGGGCTTCGCCGGACGCATTGCGGCCGACCGCGTCCCGATCTTTATCGCCGACGTCAATCACGCCGATGTCCTGAACCCGATCCTGCGCGAGAAAGGCATCGCGTCGCTGCTCGGCGTCCCGCTGATCGTCGAGGGTCAACTGATCGGCGTGCTTCACGTCGGCTCGCTGACGCCGCGGACTTTCGACCAGGACGACGTCGCTGTGCTGCAGATGGCTGCCGCGCGCGCGGCGCCCGCGATCGAGCGCGCGCAGTTGTTCGCGAGGCTCGAGCACGAGCACGACGTGTCGATGGTGCTCCAGCGCAGTCTCCTGCCCCAGCGCCTTGCCGACGTCGTCGGAGTGAACGTCGCGGCGCGCTACCTCCCCGCCCGCGAGGAGGTGGGCGGCGACTGGTACGACGTGTTCGAGCTGCCGCGCGGCCGTGTCGGGGTCGTGATCGGCGATGTGGTCGGCCACGGGATCGTGGCCGCGGCCCTGATGGGACGGCTCCGCACCGCTCTGCACTCGTACGCGATCGAGGGCCATGGCCCTGGCCGGACGCTCGAGCTCGTCGACCGGTTTGTGCAGTCGCTCAACGAGTCCGCGATGGCGACCGCCGCCTACGCGGTGTTCGATACGTACACCTCGGCGCTTCACTACGCGACCGCCGGACACCTCCCGCCGCTGGTGATCTCGGGGGCGGACGTGCGGATGCTCGAGGTGACGCCCGCCCCTCCGCTGGGGGCGTTCCCCTATGGCCGCTGCCCAGAGCACGAGCTTTCGCTCGAGAGCGGCGAGATGCTGCTGCTGTACACCGACGGCTTGGTCGAGCGCCGCGGCGTCGCCCTGAGCGCCGGCATCGACGTGCTGGCCGCGGCCGTGAACGCCGCCCAGACACCCGAGGAGGCGTGCACGCTCGCGGTCGCCAGACTGGTTCCGCGAGAAGGCCTGCGCGACGATCTCGCGATCGTCGCGCTCCAGAACGCGGCCGTACCGTCAGAGCTGCATCTGACGCTGTCGGCCGAACCGAAGACGCTGGCGCACGCTCGGCGGATCCTGCGCCGGTGGCTGAACGAACGCGGCGCCGATGAAGGCGTCGTGGCGGAGATGACGATTGCGGTGAGCGAGGCGTGCGCGAACGCGATCGAACACGCCTACGCCCCGTCCCCAGCGACATTCGAGCTGCACGGACAGGCGCGGGACGGAGAGATCACGTTTACGATCCGCGACGGAGGGCGCTGGCGCCCGCCCCGCGGACACAACCGCGGCCGCGGTCTCTCGATCATCGTCGCCGCCATGGATGATGTACAGATCGATCGAACCGCTGAAGGGACGGAGGTCGTGATGCGACGACGGATCGCGCCGAAATGAGCCTCGCCGACGTGCAGATCACACTGGTTCCGACCGCGCTGATCGCCCACGTGACGGGCGAAGTCGACATGTCCAACGCCGAGGAGGTGGGGGCAACGGTGATCGGCGCGACGCCAAACGAGGCACAAGGCGTGGTACTCGACCTGTCGCGCGTCGAGTACCTCGACAGCGCCGGCATCTACGTCATCTACGGGATGCGATCGAGTCTGCAGGCGCGGGGCCAGTCGCTAATCCTCGTCATCCCGGCGGCGTCCCCCGTGCACGACTCGCTCCGGCTCGCCGGCGCTGAAAGACCCGGTGAGGTCGCCGACACGGTCGAGGAGGCGCTGCGGGTGCTCGACGGCCGGCCGACGACCGGCTCCTAAGCGCGCTCTAGCGCGATCTCCTCCCAATCGTCGGTCGGCCGGTATCCAACCTCGGCGTAGATCTTGTTCGACGTCGGGTTGTCGAGGTCGGTGAAGAGCATGCACCGCTGCGCGCCCTGGTCGAGCGCGCGCCGGCTCGCCGCCGCCACCGCGCTGCCGGCATAGCCTCGCCGCCGCAGCGCCGGCGGCGTGTACACCGGACCGATCCGCACGACCCCGGCGACTTCCGGCGTGACCCCGACCATCGAGACCGGCTGCTCGTCGTGCCACACGAGCAGGCAGTCCCGGCGCATGCGTCCATCGACGATCGACGCGGCTTGGGTTGCGCCCGCGAGGCCGGCCTCGGTCACGAAGTCCTCCGTCCACGCGACCAGGAGCGAGCGCTCGCCCGCCTCCGCGACGCGCAGCTCGCCTCGGGCCGGCCGCGGCGGGTCCTGCACCTTCTCGAGGATGTGCATGGCCTCCCGCATCGTGCGCCTGGCCGCGCCGCCGGTCTGACGCTCCCACGCCGACGCGATCGCCTGCGCGGTCGCGGGCACGCTGCTGACGCTGTCGACGTCGGGGTCGGCCTGGAGCCACAGCCCGACGAACTCGTCGGCGCCCGACTCGAGCGGGCTCGCCAGCAGCGGCCATGGTGGCGTGCGCAACGCCGCGAACTTGACCTCGTCGCCGTACGCGATGCCGTACCCGAACAGCGCGGAGGAGCTCGGGTGGATCCCTTCGCGCACGTTCATGAACACGGTCGCGAGCACGTTGCACTCGATTCGCGCCGCGATCAGGCGCTCCGTGCGCTCAGCGAACTCGGCAGTGTCGCGGGTGAGGACAAACCGCATCGGGTCCGCCCGGCCGGTGTGTCGCCGGTCTAGCCGGAGTCGGAGCCGCCGGCCTGCGTCGGCGCATCCGCCCGGCGGGACATCTCCTGCTGGACCCTGTCGGTGAAGCGTCTCTCGGTGCCGGCGTCGTTGCGCTCGGTCGCGGCTGGGCCGTCGTTGTCCGGGGAGTCGGCTTGCGCCTCGCCCTCCGACTCGGCTTGTGCGCTGCCCTGCGAGTCGGCTTGCGCGCCGTCGGGCGAATCCGACTGCGGGCCGACCTCCGAGACGGTGACCTCGGCGACGGCGGGGCGGCTCTTCGCTTTCCGTGCCGCGGTGCGGATGATCAGGATCGCGAGGCCCCCGGTCACGATCACGAGCGCGATCTGCCGGAACGACGGCGAGCTGCGGCGCATGCGAATCCGCTCGATCAGCACCGCGACATTGATCGCCCGCCACCAGGCGCTGCCGCCGCCTCGTCTGGAACGGTGGCGTCGTCGCGGACGCCGGCCCGGTCGCGCTGCCGCGACTCGAGGCACGAGTTTCCGATTGGGCATGCTGGTCCTCCTGTTCGCGTCGTTGAGCGCGACGGGCCGTCTCCACGCGCCCCGGCGTATCACCGAGCCTACACCGGGCGTGTCACGGCGTGCGCCCTCATTCGTGCTGATCGTCACGAACACGTGCCTGCGATCACGCGCGCCAGCTCGCCGGCGTGGTGTTGGTGGACGAGATGGCCCGCGTCTTCGATCTCGACCAACTCGGCCCCGCTGATCTGGCCGGCGAGCCGGCGTGCGGCGGCGATCGGGACCACGCGATCGGCGGCGCCGGCGACGATCGTCGTCGGCGTCACGATCTCGCCGAGTCGCCGCTCGAGCACGGGCAGGTCGCGCACGAGAAACCGCTGCTCGCGCGCGAACGACCGCCACGCGGAGGAGGAGAGCAGCATGCGGCCGGCCGTGCGCAGGTAGCGGTCGTCGAGCGCGGTCGCCTCCGCCACCCAGCGCCGAATCGGGCCGGCGCCGAGCACGAGCCCGCCGCCCCACATCGCGCCCACGGTGGCCAGCCAGCCAACCACGGGCGCGGCCATCAGGTAATCGATAGCGCTCAGCGAGTCGAGGTTCACCGCCGGCGCGACGAGCACAAGCCGCCCGACGCGCTCGGGGCTCGACCAGGCGAGCCACACGGCGACCGCCGCCCCGAGGCTGTGCCCGACGACGGTGGCCCGCTCGACTCCGACCGCATCCAGGACGTTGCGGGCCGCGCTCGCGTTCCCGGCCAGGTCGCGCACGGCCGACCGGCCGTCCCACCCCGGGCGATCGAACGCGATCGTCCGCATGCCCGTGCCGACAGACGCTTTCAGGCGCTCCCAGTCGGCCGCCGCACCCGGCTGGCCGTGGAGCAGCAGAACGGGATCCATGGACACGGCGGACACCTCCGAGCGGGCATACTAGAGCGGTGACGTCAGCGCTCCTGTCCGACGCGCTCGGGCCGCTTCGCGCAGACCCGGCGCGCGCGGCGATCCTGTTCGACATCGACGGGACGCTCGCCCCGATCGTGCAGCACGCCGCCGACGCTCGCGTGCCCGAAAGCACGCGCAGTTTGCTCGCGCAGGTCGCCCGCCGCTACGGGGTGGTCGCGTGCGTCAGCGGACGGCGCGCGTCGGAGGCCCGCGCGATGGTCGCGATCGGCGCGATCTCCTATCTCGGCTCTCATGGGGCCGAGGTCCTGCGCGCGGGCTGGACCGAGCCGGTGGTCGACCCCGGCATCCTCGACTGGACCGAGCGGATCCACGATTTCGCCCGCGAGGCCGACACCGCGGAACTGCGGAGGCTGCGCGTCCGCCTCGAGGACAAAGGGCCGATCGTCGCGTTCCACTGGCGCGGCGCGCCCGACGAAGAGGCGGCGCGCGCGGCGATCGATTCGATCGCGGCCAAGGCCGAGGCCGCCGGCCTGCGCACCCACTGGGGGCGCAAGGTCCTCGAGGTTCGCCCGCCGGTGAGGATCGACAAGGGCGCCGGCATCTCCTCGTTCCTGGCCGACACCGATGTTGACGTCGCGATGTACGTCGGCGACGACGTGACCGACCTCGACGCCTTCCATGCTTTGGTTTCGCTCGCCGAGGAGGGCCGGATCTCCAAGGCCATCCGCGTGGGCGTGCGCTCCGACGAGGGGCCCTCCGAGATCACCGAGGAGGCCGACGTCGTTCTCGACGGGCCTGAGGGCGTCGCCGAACTTCTTACGGTCCTGGCCGCGGACTGACGCGGGCGCGGTAGCTGGCGTGCGGTTCTCGGACTTCCTACGGACCACGGTGCTGATCAGCGCCGCGGCGGCGAGCGCGCTGGCGGCGGTCACGGTCGCAGCGGCGGCTGGCACCAGTGACGACCTGCTCGTTCCGGTGTCCGCGGGCTGGTGGGTGGTCGCGGGCGCATTCGGCACCTGGATGGGGCGCCGCGCCGGTACCACGTCACAGATCGCCTCGCTGCTGGCGAGCGCGCGCACCCAGGCCTCGCTGCCCGAGGTCAACCCTGCCCGCACCGTGCTCAACCGACTGTGGCCGCTGCTGTTCTCGACGATCGGCGCCGGCGCGCTCGCGTTCGTCGTGCCGCAGGTGCCGGCGGTCGCGACTGGCTTCGCGATCATCTGGGCGCTGGCGTGGCGCCGCCAGGCGTCGGCGGTGACCGCGATCGAGGAACGCGACGGCGCGCGCTTCTACGTCGAGCGCACCTCGCCACTCAAGCCGATCCGTTTGATCCGGACGCCGGGCTTCCGTTCTAACCTGTTCGAGTTGAACGGGGCGTCTGGTCACTCACGGCGCGCCCGGCCCCGCGCGTGATCGTCCCGTCTTTCATCCCCAGCCCGTCGCACAACGGCTTCTACATCGGGCCGCTGTTCGTCCATGCCTACGGGCTCGCGTACGTATTCGCGGTCGCGGCCGCGATCTTCGTCACGCGATGGCGGTGGCGGAAGGTCGGCGGCGACCCCGACCTCGCGTACGAGGCGGCCGCCTGGGGCTTCCCGGCCGGACTGATCGGCGGCCGGATCTACTTCGACATCACGACGCCGAGCCAGATCGAGCCGCACAACTTCTGGGGTCTGTTCGCGATCTGGAGGGGCGGTCTCGGGATCTGGGGCGGGATCGCGTGCGGCGTGCTCGTCGGCTATCTCGTCATCCGCAGGCGGCTGACGCACGGCGACGTGCTGCGGTTCATGGACGCCACCGCGCCCGCGCTGCTCGTGGCGCAGTCGATCGGCCGGATCGGGAACTACTTCAACCAGGAGTTGTTCGGGAAGCCCTCGACGCTTCCGTGGGCGCTGAAGATCTCTCCCGCGCACCGCCCGGCGGGGTACACGCAGTTCGCCACGTTCCAGCCTTCGTTCCTGTACGAGATCATCTGGAACCTGTGCCTGGCGGGGTTCCTGATCTGGCTCGGCAATCGCCGCAAGATCAAGCCGCCGGGGCTGATGGCGCTGTACGTCGCGGGCTACGCGGGCTACCGGATCTTCGAGGAGACGATCCGAATCGACTACTCCGTGCACGTGCTCGGGATGCGCCTGAACTTCTGGATCGCGACCCTGGTGTGCCTGGCGGGACTGGCCTGGTTCGTGTGGATCCAGAAGCGCGGGAAGTACGACCCGCTGCCTCTGGACGGGCCACCTAGTGAGGCCGCGCGCGTCCGTCCCCGCCGCAAGCCGAGCGGCCCGTACCGCAAGCCGCCCGCGCCCACTTACGGGAAGAAGTCCGCGTCGGGTGGGAAGCCCGCGTCAGGCGCGCGACCGACGTCGCGTTCGGGCGGCTCGCGGCGCGGCAGCGATCCCTGAGCCACCGGCGCGGTTCCGCGGCCGGATCGCTTCGATCGACGCCCACGGCCCGGTGTTGACCACCTGCGCCGCGGTCAGCCAGGCGCGCCGGGCCGTCGCGACTCCGTAGCGCGCGACCTCGAACCCGGCGACCCGGTGGGAGTCGGAGTTGATCACGATCGGGACGCCGGCGGCCGCGGCGGCACGCGCGTTCGTCTCGTTGAGGTCGCGGCGGTCCGGGTTCGAGTTGATCTCGAGCATCGTTCCGGTCCGCGCGGCGGCCTCGATCACCCGCTCGAGGTCGAACGAATAGGGAGCGCGGCGCTCGAGCTTGCGCCCCGACAGGTGGCCGATCGCGTCGACCATCGGATGCTCGATCGCGCGCACGATCCTGTCGGTCATCGCCTCGGCCGACATCCGGAACGAGGAATGCACCGACGCGATCACCCAGTCGAGCTCGGCGAGCAGCTCGTCCGGATAGTCGAGCGACCCGTCGGGAAGGATGTTGACCTCCGAGCCGGCGAGCAGCTGGATCCCGTCGATGTCGGTGGCGCGGATGCGCGCGATCTGCTCGCGCAGCCGCTCGGGGGAGACCTCGTCGCCGAACCCGAAGCTCGCCGAGTGGTCGGTGATCGCCAGGTAGTCGTAGCCGTAGTCGCGCGCCGCAAGCGCCATCTCCTCGATCGACGCGGTCCCGTCGGAGGCGGTCGTGTGCGAGTGCAAATCGCCCCGGAGGTCGCCGAGCTCGATCAGCGCCGGCAATGTGCCGGCGGCTGCGGCCTCGAGCTCGCCGCGGTTCTCGCGAAGCTCGGGCTCGATGTACTCGAGGCCCAGCAGCGCGTACACCTCGTGCTCGGTGGCGCAGCGGCGGGTCTCGCCGGTGGCGTCGTCGAGCACGCCGTACTCGGACACGTGCAGGCCCTTGCGCACGGCCGCGTCGCGCAGCGCCATGTTGTGCTCCTTGGAGCCGGTCAGGTGCTGGAGCAGGTTCCCGAACTGGTCGGGCTCGACGATTCGCAGATCGACGCGGACGCCCGTGTGCGTCCGCAGGCGCACGCCGGCCGCCGATGCCGTCCCCGCCTCCTCGATCAGGTCGAGCTCGACCGCCGCCCGAGCGAGCGCGAGCGGATCGGTCGCGGTGGCGATCACGTCGAGGTCCTTGACCGTGTCGGTCATCCGCCGAGCCGACCCCGCCAGTTCGACGTCGATTGCGGCCGGATGCTCGCGCAGCGCCGTGACCAGTGGCTCGCCGACCGCGAGGGCCCGGCTCAGCACGATCCGGGCGGGACGCTCGCCGGCCCCGTCTAATCGAAGGTTGGCGAGGATCGCCTCTTCGGCCTTCGGGCCGAACCCCTTGAGCGCCCGGATCTTGTGCTCCTCGGCGGCGGTCCGGAGCGACTCGAGCGAGTCGATGCCGAGCTCGTCGTACAGTCGCCGGGCGCGCTTGGGGCCGAGTCCCGGAAGCCGGGTGATCGCGATCAGGCCCGGCGGGAACTTCGCGCGCATCTTGACCAGCGTCGGGATCTCGCCGGTGTCGGCGAGCGCCATGATCTTCTCCTGGATGATCTGGCCGACGCCGACGAGCTCGGTGGCGCGGCCCTCGCGCGCGAGCGCAGTCACGGACACCGGCGCGTCGCGGATCGCCTTGGCGGCGTTGCGGTAGGCGACGGTCCGGTAGACCGCGGCGCCGTCGAGCTCGTACAGGTCGCCGAGCTCGTCGAGGAGGTCGGCAATCTCGGAGTTGGTGGGATCCGACATCGCTACCTCGTAGGCTAGTTACCCGCGATCACTCGGACTAGTTGGCCCCATGGATGTCGAGCGCAGCAAGACCCAAAAAGCCGCTATACTTTTTGAAGTAAACCACCGCCACAGAACCAAGGAGCCGCAATGGCAGGCACCGTCACAGAAGTCACCGACAACAACTTCCAGGCCGAGGTCATCGAGTCTGATGTCCCCGTGCTCGTGGACTTCTGGGCGCCGTGGTGCGGGCCGTGCCGGATGGTCGCGCCGGTCGTCGAGGAAATCGCGCAGGAGCGCGCTGACGAGCTCAAGGTCGTCAAGTTGAACATCGACGACAACCAGAACACGGCGATCCAGTTCAACGTGATGTCGATCCCGACGCTGATCCTGTTCCGCAACGGGCAGCCGGCGAAGACGGTGATCGGCGCGTATCCGAAGCGCAAGCTCGTCGCAGAGCTCGAGCCCGCGCTCACTGCTTAGGAAGCCAGCGCCACGCCGACGCGCAGCTCGCGCCCGTCGATCACGACGGGCGCGACCGAGCCGTCCAGCGACTCGTAGCTGACCTGTACCGCGAGCGTCTCGCCGGCGATGTACTGCTGGTGTGACCGGGCAGCGGCGACCAGCGACTCGTCGCCGTCGAGCGTCAGCGCGATCCGGTCGGTGACGTCGAGGCCCGCGTCCTGGCGCGCCCGCTGGATCGCGCGGACGATCTCGCGGGCCCAGCCCTCGACCAACAGATCGTCGTCGATCTCGAGCTCGAGCGCGACCGCGTGCGAGCCCTCGCGCTCGACCTGATAGCCCTCGAGCGGCTTCATCGATACCTGTAGGTCCTCGATCGTGAGCTCGTGGTCCTTGCCGTCGACGCTGATCGCGACGTGCCCACCGGTGCGAAGCGTCGTGGCGGCTAGGGCCGCGTCGAGGCCGGCGACCGCGGCCGCGACCAGCGGCATGTGCTTGCCGAAGCGCGGACCGAGGGTGCGGTAGTTCGGCTTGAGCTCGACCTCGCCAAGCTCGTCGGCCTCGGAGACGAACCTGAGCGCCCTGACGTTCAGCTCCTCGCGGACGATCTGTGACATGCGCCCGATCGCGTCGCGCTCGGAGCCGGTGGCGACTACGACCGCGGCGCGGAGCGGCCGGCGCACGGCGATCTTCGCCTGACCGCGGGCCGCGAGCCCGAGCCGGACCGTCTCGCGCGCGATCGCCATCGCGCTCTCGAGGTCGGCGTCGCGGATGCGCGCGTCCGGCGTCGGGAAGTCGCACAGGTGGACGCTCGGCTCGGCGCCGTCGAGGTTGTCGTAGATCTCGTCGGCGACGAACGGGCAGAACGGCGCGACCAGCTTGGCCGTTCCGAGCAGGCACGCGCGCAGCGTCGCGAACGCCGCGGGATCGCCGTCCCAGAACCTGCGGCGCGAGCGGCGCACGTACCAGTTCGAGATCTCGTCGACGAAAGATTGGATCGCGCGGCCGGCGTTCGTCGCGTCGAAGTTATCCATACGGTCGCGGACGATCTCGATCGTGTGCTGGAGACGCGACAGCGCCCAGCGGTCGAGGTCGGTGGCCGTTTCCGGGTCGGCGGGGCCGGGGTCGTGGTCGATCCCGTTCGCGTTCGCGTAGAGGACATAGAAGCCGTACGTGTTCCACAGCTGGAGCAGGAACTGCCTGACCGCCTCGGCGATCGTCTCCATCGAGAAGCGGTAGCCGTCCCACGGCTGCTTGGAGGTGAAGAAATACCAGCGCAGCGCGTCCGCGCCGAACCGGTCGATCACCTCGTTCGGCGCGATCGTGTTGCCGAGCGACTTGGACATCTTGCGGCCGTCTTCGTCGAGGATCAAGCCGAGGCAGACCACGTTGCGGTACGGCGAGCGGTCGAACAGCAGCGTCGAGACCGCGATCAGCGAGTAGAACCAGCCACGCGTCTGGTCGAGCGCCTCGCAGATGAAGTCGGCCGGGAAGTGCTCTTCGAACAGTTGGGTGCCTTCGTGCGGCGCGTGGTACTGGGCGAACGGCATCGAGCCCGAGTCGAACCACACGTCGATGACCTCGGGGACGCGGCGCATCTCCTCACCACAGCTTTGGCACGTGAACGTGGCGTCGTCGACGAACGGGCGGTGTGGATCGGTCACGTTCGTCCCCGCCAGCTCGTTGAGCTCGGCGAGGGATCCGATCGCGTGGAAGTGGTCGTTCTTACAGCGCCACACGGGGAGCGGCGTGCCCCAGTAGCGCTCGCGCGACAGCGCCCAGTCGACGTTGTGTTCGAGCCAGTTGCCAAAGCGCCCGTGCTTGACGTGCTCGGGCGCCCAGTTGACGGTTTCGTTGGCGGCGAGCAGCCGGTCCTTGACCCGGCTCGTGGCGATGTACCAGGACGGCTTGGCGTAGTAGAGCAGCGGCGTGCCGCAGCGCCAGCAGTGCGGATACGCGTGCTCCAGCATCTCGGCCCTGAGGAGGCGACCGCGTCTTGCGAGGTCTTCGATCAGGTCCGGATCGGCCTCTTTGACTTGTCGCCCGGCGTAGGGCCCGATGCGCTCGTCATAGGTACCGTCGAGGCGGACCGGGTTGATCACGTTCAGGCCGTACTGCTCGCCGAGGCGGAAGTCGTCCTCGCCGAACGCGATCGCGGTGTGAACCAGGCCGGTGCCGTCGTCGGCGCTGACGAAGTCGGCTCCGAGCACGGTGTGACCGCGCGGTCCGTAGGCCGACCCCGGAATGAACGGGAACGGCGGCGCGTAGGCCGTCCCCTCGAACTCCCTGCCGGAAAAGCGGTCGAGGATCGTCGCGCCCTCGCCGAGCACCGCCTCGACCCGGGCCTCGGCCAGCACGTAGACGCGGTCATCGCCCGCCGCGATCGCGCGGACGTAGGTGAGCTCGGGGTCGACGGCGACCGCGGCGTTCGACACGAGCGTCCACGGGGTGGTGGTCCAGACCAGCAGCTCGTCGTCGGTGTGGAGGGGGTACTGCGGGTCCACGATCGGTAGGCGCACGTAGATCGAGGGATCGATGACATCGCGGTACACGTCGGGCTGCCCGAGCTCGTGGCTCGAGAGCGTCACCTGGTCGCGCGGGCAATAGGGGACGACCTTCAGCTTCTCGTACAGCATGCCCTTGTCGTGAATCGTCTTGAGCGCCCACCACACCGACTCGACGTACTTGGGGTCGAGCGTCCTGTACGCGTCGTCGAGATCGATCCAGAATCCGATCCGCTCGGTCATCGCGTTCCAGTCCGCGACGTGGCTGAGCACCATCTCGCGGCAGCGGGCGTTGAACTCGGCGATGCCGAACTTCTCGATGTCGGCCTTGGAAGTGAAGCCGAGCTCGGCCTCGAGCGCCAGCTCCACCGGCAGCCCGTGACAGTCCCAGCCACCCTTGCGCTCGACGAAGTACCCGCACATCGTGCGGTACCGGGGGAAGATGTCCTTGAACACGCGCGAGAGCACGTGGTGGATGCCCGGCGGGCCGTTGGCGGTCGGCGGCCCCTCGTAGAAGCCCCACCGCGGGGCCTGTTGGCGGCGTCTGACCGACTCGGCGAAGACGTCGCGCTCGCGCCAGCGCTCGAGCACGAGCAGTTCGAGCTCGGGGAACGAGACGCGGGGATCGACCGGACGCTGGGCCTCGGGCATGGCGCTCGATTCTAGGAAGCCCGTGGCAGTCCCCGTATTCGGGGCCATGGGAGCGAACCTGCATAACGCGCCAATTGACGTGACTCGCGCGGACCGTGGCGTGTCCGGCATGTGGGGCGCGCGTGAGAGGCCACGGCCTGCGCGAAGCTCACCGATTGGCGCGTCACGCATGCTCGCGGCCCTGCGGAACGGACCCGCGCGAACGCACCCACCCTCAGGTGCGCGCCGCTGCTATCCGCCGCCAGCGCGTGTTAGCGCGCGGAGATGGCCGGGAGCGGCCGCGCCGGCGTCTGGGAGCGACTCGGAGCCGCCTGCTCGAGCCGGCCGAGCAGCAGATCGCGAGCGTTCAGCGGCGTCTGGCCGAGGCGGCGGACCGTGCTGGCTCCGGTGTCGGGTACGGCGCCGCGATAGTCGAAGATCTCGGCCCGCTGCGCGACCGAACGGACCGAGTAGACCAGCCGGCCCAGCACGTCGAGCGAGATGCCACGGCCCGCGAGCACGACCGCCCGCGGATCGAGCGCCGGCAGCGCCCGCGCCAGCCGGGTCGGGCTGATCGCGGTTGACAGCGACAGGGTGCGAACCCCGCCGCGCCGAAGCATCAGCTCAAGCGACTGCGCGTACAGCGCGTCAAGCTCCAACTGCGCGGACGCGTCGAGCACGAGCACGCCGGCCGAGCGCGTCGCCGGTGGCGACAGGCGCTTGAGCGCCGACAGCCACGCGGTGGCGTAGCGCCACCCGAACTCGTATTCGGGCGTGCTGCCGCTGGCCGCTTCGTCCGCATGGGCGGCGACGCCTTCGAGCAGCACTTCCTCGATCGTCCGCTCGACCGAGCGGAGCGCGAGGCTCTCCTCGAGCAGCGTGTTGGCTTTGTCCTCGTCGAACGAGGCGAACGCCGCGGCCAGGCGCGAGCCCGACGACGGTCCCTCGCCGCGCTGGCGGGCGAGCGCGATCGCGCTCGACACGTTGTGCGTTTCCGCGAGGGTGGCGCGCAGCGACTCGATCTCGTTCAGCGCGTACTGACGGTGGCCGCCGGGCGTGCGGCGGGGGCGCGGGAAGCCGTAGCGGCGCTCCCAGCTGCGCAGAGTGTTGGGGCTGACGCCGAGCATCACCGCTGCGGCATTGGTTCGGATTCCATTCATTACGCTGATTTATCGAGGTCTGAGCCGCGCACTGCAAGTGTCGCAAGGAGACCTGCAAACTTGCGCAAAACCGTACTTTTACGGCGGGTTTGCATAACGCCGGCTGGCGTTTGCATAACGCCGGGGAGGCCCTGTCCGGATCGCGCCGAGCAGGGCATCGGCCCTACTCGAGCACCACGAGCGCTGCCCGCGGCGGACCGCAACTTGCGATCCGAGCGGTGAGGCGGATCCCGAACGTGTTGGCCGGGCGAACGCGTGTGGTGCGGGTGCCGCCGTCGCCACGCGCGGCCCAGGCGACCGCCACGGCCAGTGACTCACCGCCCTCTTCCTCGGCGCCCGCGGGCATCAGCAGGTCGGAGATGTGGCGATTGACCGCGTCGGGCTCGCTGGCGGCGAGTAGCCGTTCGGCGCCGCGCGACAGTGCGCACACGGACAGCGCACGGTCGAGTACGAGGAACGCGTCACCCGCGCGCGGCGCGACGTCCTCAGCGGCCTCGAGGATCAACCCCAGCCCGCATTCGCCGCATACGCGCGAGCTCGGCGTCATCGCAGCGCTGTTGGCAACCAACGGGCGAGTGCCGCAATGGCTACAGAACAGTACGCTTGGCAGTGCGGGTGCGAGATCGGGCGCTGCCACGAGCCGCAGGGCGGGCCGGCCGTTCCTGGCTGATCTACCGTGCATCCAACTTACAGACTATTGGCCCCGCGCGCTCCGCATCTGGAAGCGCGCCCCCGCGGCCGCTGCCGACGCCGAGGGCGTCGCGGCGAGGTGATCGGACTCGAGCAGGTCGAGCAGCATGCGCTGAGCGTCGCCGGCTCCCGACGGGAGCACCGTGGTCCCGGTGCCGCGCGTCCGCGGGCGCTCGGCGCCGCGCCGATAGATCGCCAGCGGCATGGCGCCGACGGCAAGCCGGATCGCGTACGCCCACCTGGCGACCGTGTCGTCGTCGAGGTGGCCACCGGCCACGACCACCAGGTTCGGCCGATACACATTGGCCGCGTCGCCGATACCGGCCACGCCACGTGCCGACAGGCTCAGGACCTTGATGCCGGCGCGCACGCAGAACAGCTCGAGCGCACGGATATATGGCGCATCCCGGTCGAGCTCGTCGCGCGAGGCATCGCCGATGACGATCGAGACCTGGCGCACCGGGGGCGGCGTCAGCCGGGTGGCGCGACGAAGCCAGTCGGTGGCCCAGTGCGCGGCGAACGCCCACGCCGCCGATTCGACCGAGTAACGGCGGGAGATCTCGTCGAGCGTGGGGAGCAGCACCTCTTCGACGGACCGCTCGACCGACCGCAGCGCGAGCGCCGCCTCGATCGCGGCGTCGGCCCGTTCGCGGTCGTACGAGGCGAGCGCGCCGACGAGCGAGTTCGCGTCGGCCGCGAGGCCTTCGCGCGCCCGCGAGATCGCCGAGGAGATCGACAGACCCTCCTGGAGGGCGTCCCTCAGGGCCGCGACTTCGCCGTGCGTGAACAGCCGGTGCTTACCGGGCGACCGCTGCGGTTTCGGGAAGCCAAACCGTCGCTCCCATGCCCTCAACGTGTTCGGGCTGACGTTTAGGAGCGCCGCCGCTTCGCTCGTCTTGAGATAGCGCATGCGCAGTTAAAGAACCGTAGACGTTGCTATTTCGACTTAGCCATTGCCCTCTTGAGTGCCCCGACATAGAATTGCACAAGTTTTCGTCCAAAGTGCCACATAAACCTCCACGTTTACGGGCATCTGGACTTGAGCGCCCCCGCAGTTCCCGAGAAAAGAGGCAGGCAATGGCCTGGCGCGTTGGCTGAACTCTGCAGGAAACCTCGCGATAGCGCGGGTTTCGCGCTAACTTGCTCGGCATGGTCGGCCCCCTGGCCCGACGTGGTGCGCGCGGCTGGTCGCTAGGCGCCCTTCTCCCGGCGCTCATCACCGTTGGTTGGATGGCGTGCGTGGTTGCGGCTTTCGTGGTCGCGCCTCCTGACCGCATCAATAGCTTAAGCCTCATCCTTGGCGTGGCGGCGATCGCGGCCGGGGTAATGGTTGTCGGCGAGCGAGACGGGCTTTCGATCTCGGCGTCGTTCATCGTGTTCGCCCTGGCGGCGGTTTTTCTGGGCGCTCGATCAGCCGCCGCGGCCGCGGTGCTGTCGGAGATCACCGCGTCGGTCCGGCTGAGGACGCGGCTGCGCTCGGTGGTCCTGATCAACCTTCCGGCCGCGGTCATACCGGCTATTGCGGCTGCGGTGACGGCCCACGCGATCACGTCTCACCGCGATGACTCGGCCGGCTTCTACTTCGCCGTGCTGGCGGCCGCGGTCCTGGCAAACACGCTGAGCTTTGCGATCATGGCCACGCTCCGCCGGGTCTGCTACCCCTCATGGAGCCAGATCGGGCTGCCGGCGTTCGTGCAGGCGCTCCCCAGTATTGCTCTCAACGTGCTGCTTGTGGTGGCCGGCGCCGGCATCACCGTCAAGCTTGGCAATGCAGGGATTGCGTTTGCGCTGTCGGCGGTGTTCACGTTCTCGTACATGGCGCACCTGCTCGACCAGTCCCGACAGCGGGCCGAGCAGTACGTGTCGCTGTCGTGGGGCGTCCTCGCCGGACTGTTGCGCGCGCTTGACATCCGGGACGAGCGCGCCGCCCGGCACGCGGCGGCCGTGGCCCGGTTCGCGAGCGACATGGCCGAGGCGGTCGGCATGAGCGAGCACGACCAGGAGCTGGCGCATACGGCGGGGCTGCTGCACGACATCGGTCACTTCGCGCTGTCTGACCGCGTGGCCGAGCGTGGCCGCACGCTGACCGAGGAGGACTGGGTGGCGATTCAGCAGCACCCCGAGCTCGGTGCCGACATGCTGCGCGACCTTGGGATGTACGGCCCGATCGCCGAGATCGTGCTCGCGCACCATGAGCGGATCGACGGGCGCGGGTACCCGAACGGGTTGCCCGGGGAGGAGATTCCCGAGATCGCGAAGATCATCTCGGTCGCCGAGGTGTACGACACGCTCACCGCCGCCGACACCTACCGCACGAGGATGAGCTCGTTCGAGGCGCTCCGGGAGCTGCGGCGCGTCGCCGGCAGCCAGCTCGACGCGGATTACGTCGAGGTGCTGGCCGGCTTGCTCAGCGGCGAGGGGGTCGAGTACCGGCACGCAGACGCCGCCAACTTCGACTCCGAGCTGGATATGGAGCGACGGATCAAGCAGGCCCGCGCGGGCTAGTGACCTGAGTCAGAAATTCGCTGGCAGTAGTCGGCGAGGCTGGCGAGGATGTCGTCGGCGGTCTTGTGCCA
>Ga0335072_10004467_pt1 | contig 20784 bp, 20 predicted proteins | sample Lox_Sample_21_FD_206725 | JGI IMG/M metagenome (GOLD analysis project Ga0335072, IMG submission 206725) | Soil microbial communities from Loxahatchee National Wildlife Refuge, Florida, United States - Lox_Sample_2.1 | ecosystem: Environmental > Terrestrial > Soil > Wetlands | place: USA...
TGGCCGAACGGCACGAACTTGTCGTGGCGCCCGTGCACGATCAGCACCGGAACCGAGATGTCGGCGAGCTCGAACCCCCAGGGCACGACCTCTGCTTCGCCGTCCTCCCACCATCCCTCGCTGCCCGGCGCGAGCCCCTCGTGCTGGGAGAAGGCGAGGTACTCGGCCAGTTCGCCGGTCAGCACCGCGGCGTCTGCCGGCGAGAGCAGCGTCGGGAACTGCTCCGCCAGGTCGTCCGCGGAGGAGGCCATGGCCTCCTCCCAGTCCCTGTCCATCTTCTTCCGCGCCGCGACCTTGTCGGTCGCCTGCAGCAGGATGTCGTCGGCGTTCTCCTGGCCCATGCCTTCGAACCAGTCCAGGCCTTCGGCGCCGTACGGGGCCAGCCCGGCCAGCGACGCCACGCCGACCGCGAGGTCGGGCAGCAGCGCCGCGCAGGCCAGCGCGTGTGCGCCGCCGCCCGAAATGCCCCAGATCCCCAGCCGGCCGATGCCCAGCGCCGCGCAGATCGTGCGAACGTCGGCCGCGCAGTCGGCGTGATTGCGACCCGGCTGCGGCGACGAACCGCCGTAGCCCGGCCGGTCGTAGCTGATCAGGCGCAGCCCGCGCGCCGCGGCGTCCGCCTTCGCCGGACCGTAGAGGTGCCGGGAGTTCGGCGTCCCCATGTGGACCAGGACCGGCTTGCCCGCGGGGTCGCCGGATTCCTGAACCGCCAGGATCCGGCCGTCCGGCGTCTGGACTGTCCGTTCTGTGACATCTGGCTGCATGGCACGCAATATACGCGGGCACCCGCGGTGATCACCTCTGGTTATGCTGCACCTGTGCCACGTCAGGCAGCCGCCGCAGCTGATGCCGCCGGGCGCGCGACGGACGCTGGCCCGCCGGGTGCCGGCCCGCCGGACGCGGGCCCCGGTACCCAGCGCATTCAGGCGGTGGACCGGGCGGTCGCGCTGCTGAAGTCCGTCGCCGCTAGCTCGACGCCGCCGACGGTGCTCGAGCTGGCCAGGGAATGCGGCATCAACCGGAGCACGGCCTGGCGGCTGCTGCGCACACTCGAGCACCATGGGCTCGTCGACCGCGATCCGATCACCCAGCGGTACACGGTCGGCTACGGCGCGACCTCGGTCGCGGCCGCGGTGACCGATGACGCGCTGGTGCGGCGAGTGCGGCCGGTGCTCGGCAAGCTGGCCGCGGCGACCGGGGAGTCCGTCACGCTCGCCGTGGCCAAGCGATTCAACCTCGTGTACGTCGACCAGGTGGACCCGCCGAACGTCATGGTCCCGAACTGGCTGGACAAACCGCTCCCGCTGCACGCCACCTCGGGGGGCAAGGCGTTCCTGGCCTGGCTCGGGCCCGATGAGCGGGACGCGATCCTGCCGGCGGAGCTTCCCCGCTACACCGAGCGCACCATCACCGACCGCGCACAGCTCGAGCGCGAGTTCGCCGAGGTCCGCAAGGTCGGCTACGCGCTCTGCGTTCGCGAGTACGAGGAGTTCTCCTCGGGCGCATCGGCGGCCGTGCTGAACACCCGGCAGTACCCGATCGCGGTGATCAACGTCTGGGGCCCGGCCCCGCGCAACCCGATGAAGAAGCTGCACGAGGTCGGGCGGGAGGCGGTGCGTACCGCCGAGGAGGTCAGGGCACTGCTGGGCTGAAGCCGCCGGTCACCATGACGGCCGGGCCGGGCGGGACGACCGCATCGGGCTCATCGGCCGGAATGGCCGTGGCGGCCTCGGGGGCCGGGGGCGTCGCGGCCGCGTCCACCCGAACCCGGGGCCGGCCGGCGCGCGATCCTCAGCCAGGACGACGCGCAGCGCCTCGGCGGCGGCGCCCGGGTCGATCTCGGCGAGCTGCTCGGCGGCGGCGGATCGCAGCCCGTCGTCCATGCTGTCGTCGCCGATGATGACCGCCAAGACCTCCGCGCCGGCGCCCGGGTCGATCTCGGCAAGCCGTTCCGCGGCTGCGGATCGCAGGCCGTCCTCCATGCCGCCCTCGCAGGCGATCACCCGGAGCGCTTCGATCGCGGCCGTCGGGTCGATATCGGCGAGCTGCTCGGCGGCGGCGGTGCGCAGCCCGTCTTCGACGCTGTCGTCGCAGGCGATCGCGCGGAACGCGTCGGCCGCGGCCCTCGGGTCGAGCGCGGGGAGTTGTTCGGCGGCCTCGACGCGCAGGCCGTCTTCGACGCTGTCGTCGCAGGCGATCGCGCGGAACGCGTCGGCCGCGGCCCTCGGGTCGAGCCCGGCCAGGTGCTCGGCCGCGTTGATCCTGATCTCATCGCCGGCGCTGTCGTCGCGAGCGATGTCCGTGAGGTATTCGGCGGCGGCTCGCGGGTCGAGCCCGGCCAGCCGCTCGGCCGCATCGAGGCGGCTCTCGTCGTCGTCTTCGTACATGGCGGTGTCGCTTTCTCTCGTCGGTGCACCGCTCGGCTCGGCTCTTTCAAGATACATCTCGATTGACGCGCCAGTAAAGATATATCTCGAAATTCCTTGACCGCTCAGCGGTGCCGCCTCGGCCGATCGGGCTGCGGCGTCGGAGCGTGTCTTGACCCCCGGCGAAACCCGCTGATATTCTCGCGATGGTAACAAACTGTTCACATAGTGAACGGAGCAGGGAGGACGGCCGCAGCTATGGCTGGCTCCAGCAAAGTCATCATCACGTGTGCGCTCACCGGCTCCGGGCACACACCGTCCATGTCCCCGCACTTGCCCTACACGATCGAGCAGGTCGTCGATCAGGGCGTCGCCGCGGCCGAGGCGGGCGCGGCGGTGCTGCACCTGCACGCGCGCGATCCCGCGGACGGCAGCCCGACCGCGGACCCGGCTGTGTTCGCCGAGTACGCGCGCGGCATCAGGGAACGCAGCGACGTGATCGTCAGCATCTCCACGGGTGGCGGCACCGGCATGACCGTCGAGGAACGGCTTGCGGGCGTCCGGGAGCTCAAGCCCGAGCTGTGCACGCTCAACCTGGGCACGATGAACTACGGCAGCTTCCCGATGATCGACCGGTACCGGGGCCAGTTCAAGTTCGACTGGGAAGAGCCCTACCTGGAGAGCACCCGCGGCGAGCCGTTCGTGAGCACGTACGCGGATATCGAGTACATGCTCAAGGTCGTCGGCCCGCAGACCGGCACGAGGTTCGAGGCCGAGGCTTACGACACCTCGCACCTCTACACGCTGGCCTACTACCTGGACCAGGGCCTGGTGCAACCGCCAGTCTTCGTCCAGACCATCTTCGGCACCATGGGCGGCACCGGCCCGGACGTCGACCACATCGTGCACATGAAGCGGACCGCCGACAGGCTGCTCGGCGACGCCTACCAGTGGTCAACGCTCGGGGCGGGGCGCTACCAGATGGGTATCGTCACAGCGGCCGCCATCATGGGGTCGCACGTCCGGGTCGGCCTGGAGGACAGCCTGTACCTCGGCAAGGGCCAGCTCGCCGAGTCGAACGCCGACCAGGTCCGGAAGATCCGCGGCATCCTGGAAGCGCTCTCACTCGAGATCGCGACCCCGGCCGAGGCACGCGAGGCACTCGGGCTCAAGGGCCTGGACCAGGTCGGCTACTGACGCGGCCGCCGGCGCCCTGCGCACTACCCGAGGAGGAACGGTGGCGGCTGCGGAACCGGGACGGGCTGGCCGGGTGGGCATCGTCGGCGCCGGGGTGATCGGCGGCGGCTGGGCCCTGCACTACCTGCGAATGGGACTGGACGTCGACGTCTACGACCCGGCGCCGCACGCCGAGCGCGACCTGCTGGCCATGCTCGAGGGCACGTGGCCGCTGCTGGAGCGCATGGGCCTGCGGCCCGGGGCCCGGCCCGACCGGATTCGCTTCCACGGCGACCTGGCCGCCGCGGTCGGTGGCGCCGACATGGTTCAGGAGAACTCACCGGAAGACGGCGCGGTCAAGCGCGAAGTGCTCGCCGCGATCGACCGCGCGGCCGGTCCCGAGACGGTGATCGCGTCCAGCACCTCCGGGTTCGCGATGACGATGCTGCAAGCCGACTGCGAGAACCCGCAGCGGTGCGTGGTCGGCCACCCGTTCAATCCCCCTTATCTGATCCCGCTGGTCGAGGTCGTAGGCGGGGAGCGAACGGACCCTGCCGCCGTTGACTGGCTGACCGCGTTCTACGCCGCTTACGGCAAGCGGCCGCTGCGGCTGAGCCGGGAGCTGCCCGGCTTCGTCGGCAACCGCCTGCAGGAGGCCATGTGGCGCGAGGCACTGCACATGGTCGCGGCCGGCGAGGCGACGGTCGCCGAGATCGACGAGGCGATCGCGTACGGGCCCGGCCTGCGCTGGGCCCAGATGGGGCCCTGCCTGACCTTCCATCTGGCTGGTGGCAGCGCCGGGATGGCGCGCATGCTCGATCACTTCGGCGCCGCCCTGCTTGAGCCGTGGACCAGGCTCGAGGCCCCGGCGCTCACACCGCGGCTGCGCGAGCAGATGGTCGCCGGGTGCGAACAGGAGGCCGCCGGCCGTTCCGTTGCCGAGCTCGGGCGGCTGCGCGACGAGTTCCTCGCGGAGTTGCTCGGCCTGATCGAGCGGTTCTCGGTCGGCACCCCGGCGCGGCCCGGGGCCGGCCCGCCGGCGCGGCCGGAGGCCGGCACCCCGGCGCGGCCCGAGGCCGGCCCGCCGGCGCGCCGTGAGCCCGACGCGGTCTATTGACTTTGGCTGAGAGCCCTATTTACACTCCCGTTACCACATAATGCACGCATTGTTCATATCGTGAACCATTATCCGGGCGGTTCTTGTTACCGCCCGGGCCGGACTCGGCCTCTTTCGCAGGCGGGAGCGGACAATGGACTTCAGCCGCAGGGAGTTCATGAGGACGGCTATGGCCGGCTCGCTCGCGGCCGGGGCCGGTGGCCTGCTCGCCGGCTGCGGAATCTCGCCGACCGCGACGTTCACCGCGCACCGGCAGACGTCGGGCCCGCCCCGCCGCGGTGGCACGCTGCGGGCCGCCATCACCGGCGGGTCCAGCGCCGACACCCTCGACCCGCTGAGCGCCGTCAGCAACGCCGACTTCTCCAGAGTCAACAACCTGTACGAGCCCTTGCTCTCGCTGACTCCGAACGCCCAGCCGGAGTACGTGCTCGCCGACGAACTCACGCCCAACGCGACCGCCACGGAATGGATCTTGCGGCTGAAGCCGGGCATCACCTTCCACAACGGCAAGGACCTGACCGCCGACGACGTGATCTACACGTTCCAGACCGTCATGAACCCGAAGGCACCGGGGGCCGCGGCGGCCGGCCTGGCATCCATCGACGCGGCCGGCATGACCAAGCTGGACCCGCTCACGGTCCGGATCCCGTGCAAGACGCCGTTCGCCACGCTGCTCGAGGCGCTGGCCATCCCGACCTACTCTGACGTCATCCCGGTCGGCTACAACCCGGCCAAGCCGGTCGGTACCGGCCCGTTCAAGCTGCAGAGCTTCACCCCCGGCACCCAGAGCACGTTCGTCCGCTACGACGGATACTGGCAGTCCGGCTTCCCGTACCTGGACGAGGTCGTGATCACCGACTACGCGGATCCGACCAGCCAGCTCAACTCGCTGCTGGCCGGCGAGGCGGACGTTGCCAACCTGCTGTCCTCCGACGTCGTCGACGTCGTCGAGAGCCAGGGTAAGAACGTGCTGATCTCCGACGGCGGCGGCTGGAACCCGTTCACCATGCGCGTGGACACGTCGCCGTTCAAGGATGTCCGGGCGCGTCAGGCGCTGCGGCTGGTCGTGGACCGGCCGCAGATGCTGGAGATCCTGTTTGGCGGCCGCGGGACGGTCGGGAACGACGTGTTCGGCATCTGGGCCGCCGAATACGATCACGGCCTGCCGCAGCGGCGCCAGGATCTGGATCAGGCCAGGTCGCTGTGGAAGGCCGCTGGCATGGAGGGCACCGCGGTCCAGCTGGTCAGCTCGGACATCGGCCAGGGCACGATCCAGGCCGCCCAGGTGCTGGCCCAGCAGGCCAGCGCGGCGGGCATCAAGATCAACGTTAACCAGGTCACGGTGACCGATTTCTTCGGCACGAGCTACCTGAAATGGGTGTTCGCCCAGGACTTCTGGTACTTCAACTTCTACCTGCCGCAGGTATCGCTGGCGACGCTGCCCACGGCGCCGTTCAATGAGTGCCATTTCGACAGCCCGGCCTATGTCTCGCTTTACCAGCAGGCGATCGCCACGGTCGACGCGGCCAAGCGCACCGAGCTCGCTCATGAGATGCAGCGAATCGACTACACCGAGGGCGGGTACATCATCCCGTTCTTCCCGCCGGTCATCGACGGCTACGGACCGAACGTCAACGGCCTGGTCCCCTCGAAGGGGGGCCTGTCGCTCAACGCGTATGACTTCAAGCAGCTCTGGCTGTCCTGACGGCGCCCGGAGCCGCCGCGAAAGGGAGGATCTCGGTCATGGCCGATGTGACGGCGCGGGCCAAGGTGCCCGACGCGCCCGACGCGGCCGACGAGGCCGGCGCCGCGCCCGCCCCCAAGCCGCACCCGCTCCGGGACACTCTGATCAGGCGGCTCGGCTTCGGCGTGCTGACGCTGTGGCTGGTCTCCGTGCTCGTGTTCGCGGCGACCCAGGTGCTGCCGGGCAACGCGGCATCCGCCGTGCTGCAGAACACCGCGACGCCGGCCCGCCTGCACGCGCTCGAGGTGCAGATGCACCTCAACCGCCCGGCGGTAGCCCAGTACTGGACCTGGCTCAGCGGCCTGTTCCACGGCGACCTCGGCACCTCGCTGGCCAGCGGAGCCTCGGTAACCTCGCTGGTCGGCGGGCGGGTCGTGAACTCGGCGGTGCTGGTCCTGCTGGCCGGCGTCATCGGGACGCTGATCGGGGTCGCGCTCGGCGTCCTGGCCGCGGCGCGCCGCGACAGCTGGCTCGACCACGGTCTGTCGGTGACGGCCCTCGCGGTCACGGCGCTCCCGGAGTTCGTTGTCGCCATGGTGCTCGTCGTCTTCTTCGCGGCCCTGGTCTGGCACCTGTTCCCTGCGGTGTCGGTGTTCCCGCCGGGCGTTGCTCCCTGGTCCACCCCGTCGCTGCTGGTGCTGCCGGTGGCGACGCTCGTCATCGTGATCGTGCCGTACACCTTCCGGATGATGCGCGCGGCGATGATCGACGCGCTGGAGAGCGACTACGTCGAGATGGCCCGGCTGAAGGGGCTGTCCAAGATGCGGGTCCTCGTGGTGCACGCGCTGCCGAACGCCATGGCGCCGACGATCCAGGTGATCGGGCTGAACTTCCTGTACCTGGCCGGGGGAGTGGTGGTGGTCGAGTACGTCTTCAACTACCCAGGGCTGGGCCAGGAACTGGTGTCGGCGGTGTCCGACCGGGACATCCCGGTGATCCAGTTCATCGTGCTGCTGCTGGCGGCCTTCTACGTGCTCGTGAACATCGCTACGGACATGGTGTCCCTCGCCGCCTCGCCGCGGCGGCGGCTGCCGCGGTCCTGACGGAGGTGATGGAGTGACGTCCAACGCGTCGCTGGCCGTGCTGCAGTCCGCGGGGCGCGGGCGGGCGCGGCGGCGGGAGTGGGTGGCGGTGCTCGGGCGCGCGGTGCGCACCGGGCGCGGCGCGGCCGGGCTGGCCATCGTCGGCGTGGTCGTTCTGATCGCCGCGATCGGCCCGGCGCTGGCCCCGTACCCGAGCACGTCCTTCGTCACCGCGCCGTTCGCGAATCCCTCGCTCAAGTTCCCGCTCGGCGCCGACACTCTCGGCCGGGACGTGCTGAGCCGCACCCTGGACGGGGGATGGCAACTGCTGCTGATGGCCGCCGTGGCGACCCTGCTCGGCGTGGCCGCAGGCGCGATCATCGGGGTGGCCGCCGCGTACTTCGGCGGGCGGTGGGACACGCTGATGATGCGCGCGGTCGACGTCATCCTGGCGTTTCCCCAGCTCGTGTTCGCGCTGCTGCTGGTCAGCATCCTCGGGCCGAAGATCTGGCTGATCGTGCTCGCGGTCGCGATCTCGCACGCGCCCCAGGTGGCCAGGGTCATCCGGGCCGGCGCCCTGGATGTCTGCGAGCGCGACTTCGTCCGGGCGGCGCAGATCCTGGGCATGCCCGCCAGGAAGGTGATCAGGCGGGAGGTCCTGCCCAACCTGACCTCGGTGCTGATGGTCGAGCTTGGCCTGCGGCTCACCTACTCGATCCTGGTGATCGCCGGGCTGAGTTTCCTCGGCTTCGGCCTGCAGCCGCCCACGGCGAGCTGGGGCCTGATGATCAACGAGAACCGGATCGGCCTGGTGGCCAACCCCTGGGCGGTGCTCGCCCCGACGTTGCTGATCGCCGCGCTGACGATCGGGATGAACACCCTCACCGACGCGATCGCCCGCGCGTCCCTCGGCGTCGGGCGCCAGGCCGATGACGCGGTGCTGCCTGGCCTGGTCGTGGCGGGAGCGGGACAGTGACCGCCCCGGCCGGCGGCGCGGACGCCGCCAGCGGCACCGGCGCCACCAGCACCGGCCCGATGCGGCTGTCCGTCGAGAACCTGCAGGTGCTGCGCGCCCCGTCGCGCGGCCGGGCCACCGTGGACGTGGTCGACGAAGTGTCGTTCCGGGTCCGGCCCGGCGAGGTGCTCGGCCTGGTCGGCGAGTCCGGATCCGGGAAGACCACGATGGCGCTGGCGCTGCTCGGTCACGTCCGCCGCGGACTGGTCATCGGCGGCGGCAAGGTCGTGGTCGACGGCCAGGACATCCTGCCGCTGTCACCGGCGCAGCTGCAGCGGATGCGCGGCCGCCAGGTCGCCTACGTGCCGCAGGACCCCTCCAGCGCGCTGAACCCCACGCTGAAGATCGGCACCCAGCTGCGCGAGGTGCTCGCCGCCTACGAGGGCGACGGCGGCGCGCGCGCCGAGCGGCTGACCGAGATGCTGGCCGAGGTCGGCCTGTCCACGGTGCCGGGCATCCTCGACTCCTACCCGCACCAGCTGTCCGGCGGGCAGCAGCAGCGGGTCGGGCTGGCCATGGCCTTCGCCTGCCGGCCGCAGCTGATCGTGCTCGACGAGCCGACCACCGGCCTGGACGTGACCACCCAGCGCCGGGTCCTGGAGACCATCAGGGACCTGTGCCAGTCCTACCAGGTGGCGGCGGTTTACATCAGCCATGACCTGGCGGTGGTCGCCGAGATCGCCGACTATGTCGCCGTGCTCTACGCGGGCCGGCTCGCCGAGGTCGGCCCGGCGCGCGAGGTGTTCGCCAGCCCGGCGCACCCCTACAGCCGCCGGCTGCTGCGGGCCGTCCCGTCGCTGGACCGGTCCCAGGTGCTGCGCGGCCTGGCCGGCCAGCCGCCGCGCCCGGGCAGCCGCCCGCCGGGCTGCTTCTTCCAGCCCCGGTGCGAGTTCGCGCTGCCGGAGTGCGAGGCCGGGCCGCCGCCGATGACCGAGGTGTCGCCGTCGGGGCACAGCGCCCGGTGCCTGCGGGCCGGGGAGATCGTCGCGCTGGCCGGCGCGCCGGACGGCCCGGGAGAACGGCCGGCCGGCCCGGGCGCGACCGCCCCGCTGCTCGACGTGCGCGCGCTGTCCGCCACCTACGGCCGCAAGAGCGTGCTGACCGGCCTGACGTTCACGGTGCCAGGCCGCCAGTGCGTGGCCGTGGTCGGAATGTCCGGCTCGGGCAAGACCACGCTGGCCCGGTGCCTGGTCGGGCTGCACCCGACGTGGACCGGCGACGTCACGTTCGCCGGCCAGGCGCTGACCCCCGGCGTGCGCCGCCGCAGCCGCGACCAGCTCCGCCGGGTCCAGTACGTCTCGCAGAATCCGTACCTGGCCCTGAACCCCCGCCGCACCGTCCGCCAGATCATCGAGCAGCCGCTGGCCCACTTCGAGCGGCTCTCGTCCGGGGAGCGGTACGAGCGGGTGGTGGCGGCGCTGAGCGCGGCCGCGCTCCGCGAGTCGTTCGTCGACCTGTACCCCGATCAGCTGTCCGGCGGCGAGCGCCAGCGGGTAGCCATCGCGCGGGCTCTGATCCTCGAGCCGGACCTGCTCGTCTGCGACGAGGTCACCTCGGCGCTCGACGTGTCCGTGCAGGCCGCGATCGTCGAGCTGCTGCGCGGCCTGCAGCACGAGCGCGGCCTCTCGATGATCTTCATCACGCACAACCTGCCGCTGGTCCGCAGCATCGCCGACCACGTCGTGGTGATGAACAACGGCCGGATCTGCGAGCGCGGGCCCGTCGCCGAGGTGCTCGAGGCGCCGAAGGACGGCTATACGGCGCAGTTGCTCGCCGACGTGCCGAAGATGACGGTCGCCGTCGGCGAGGGCTGATGGGGCGGATTACCACGGCCCGCGAGGGGATCCGGGCGGACCCCTGGGTGCCTGGCCGCCCGATCGCCGCCCCGCTGCGGCTGCACGAGACCGGCGTGGCGTCGGACTGGGCCGACTACAACGGCCACATGAGCGAGTCGGCGTACCTGCTGGTGTTCGGGGACAGCGCGGACGCCTTCTTCCGCTACGTCGGGGTGGACGAGGACTACCGGGCCTCGGGGCGGTCGCTGTTCACCGCCGAGACCCACCTGCGCCACCTGGGTGAGGCCCGGGCCGGCGACCGGCTACGGCTGACGCTGCAGGTGCTCGGCGTAGACGCCAAGCGGCTGCGCATCGCGCACGAGATGCGGGCCCGCGACGACGCGCTCGTGTCCACCGCCGAGCAGTTGCTGCTGCACGTCGAGGCCCGGGCCGGGACCCGGCCGCGGGTTGCGCCCTTTCCCGCCGGGCTCGCCGCCCGGCTGGAGGAGGTCCGGGCCGCGCACGCTGCGCTGCCGGTGCCCGGCTACGCCGGCCGCTCGATCGGGTTCCCGGGCGGATGAGCCCGGTGGAGCTGGACCTCACCGAGGAGCAGCGGCTCATCGCCGGCACCGTGCGCGACTTCGTGGAGCGGGAACTGTACCCGCACGAGGAGGAGGTGGAGCGGCTCGACGAGGTGCCGCGCGATCTCGCGGCGCAGATCAGGGCCAAGGCCATCGCGTCCGGCCTGTACGCGGCGAACATGCCCGCCGAACTCGGCGGGGGCGGCCTGGACGCGGTCGGCGTGGTCCTGGCCGAGCGGGAACTGGGCCGCGCATCGTACGCGCTGCAGACGCTGGTCGAACGCCCGAGCAACATCTTGCAGGCTTGTCGGGGCGAGCAGCGGGAGCGCTACCTGCTGCCTTGCATCCGCGGGGAGCGGCACGACTGCGTGGCCATGACCGAGCCCGGCGCGGGGTCGGACGTCCGGTCGATGGCCACGACCGCGGTGCGCGACGGCGCCGACTATGTGGTCACCGGCACCAAGCACTTCATCAGCCACGCCGACGTGGCCGACTTCGTGATCCTGTTCGCCGCGACCGGGGTGGAGCACACCGCGCGCGGCCCGAAAAAGCTGATCACGACGCTGCTGGTCGACAAGGGCAGCCCGGGGCTCGAGGTCCGCCGCGGCTCGCGCTGCGTGTCGAACCGCGGCTACCACCAGCGCGAGCTGACCTTCTCCGGCTGCCGGGTACCCGCGGCGAACCGGCTCGGCGATGAGGGCCGCGGCTTCGAGCTGATGGGGCAGTGGCTCGGCGCGACCAGGCTGACGGTGGCGGCGACCAGCGTCGGGCGGGCCCGGCGCGTCCTTGAGGCCGCGACCGAGTGGGCCGCGAACCGCCGCCAGTTCGGCCAGCCGATCGGCCGGTTCCAGGGCGTCGGGTTCCGGCTCGCGGACATGGCCACCGAGCTGGAGGCGGCCGAGCTGCTCACGCTGCGCGCCGCGGCGCGGCTGGACCGCGGCGCGATGACCGACGCCGACGCGGCCATGGCCAAGCTGTACGCGTCCGAAGTGCTGGGCCGGGTCACCGACGCCGCGGTGCAGACGTTCGGCGGCATGGGCCTGATGGGCGAGCTGCCGGTGGAGCGCTGGTGGCGCGACGCGCGGGTCGAGCGGATCTGGGACGGCACCAGCGAGATCCAGAGGCTGATCATCGCGCGCTCGCTGCTACGACCCTACGGAGCATGAATGAGTTTTCCTAACGGCCCGGTACAGGTGCATGCGGACGGCCAGACGCTGCTGGTCACCCTGGACCGGCCCAGGGCGAACGCGATCGACGCGGCGACCAGCCGGGCGCTCTACGCCGCGTTCGACCGGCTCCGCGAGGATGCGGGACTGCGGGTCGCGATCCTGACCGGGGCGGGCGACCGGTTCTTCTGCGCTGGCTGGGACCTGAAGGCGGCCGCCGCGGGGGAGGGCGCCGACGCCGATCACGGCCCCGGTGGCTTGGCCGGCCTGACCGAGTTCCTCGACATCGGCAAGCCGGTCATAGCGGCGGTCAACGGGCTGGCCTTCGGCGGCGGCTTCGAGCTGGCGCTGGCCGCGGACCTGGTGGTCGCGGCCGAGCACGCGCAGTTCGCGCTGCCCGAGGTGACGCTGGGCATCGTCCCCGACGCGGGCGGGCTGCTGCGGTTGCCGGCCCGCGTGCCGCGGGCGATCGCCGCCGAGCTGCTGCTCACCGGCCGGCGGCTGACCGCCGCCGAGGCCGCCCGCTGGGGCCTGGTCAACCGCGTTGTCCCGGCGGCCGGGCTGATGGCCGCGGCGCGCGAGCTGGCCGGCGCGGTCTGCGCGGCGGCGCCGCTGGCGGTGGCCGCCGTGCTGGAGATCCTGCGCGAGACCGAGGGCTCCGGGGTCAGGGAAGGCTACGCGATCCAGGCCGGCGGCGGCATGCCGTCCTACCAGGCCATGCTCGCGTCGGCCGACGCGGCCGAGGGGGCGCGCGCGTTCGCCGAGCGCCGCCCGCCCGTCTGGCAGGGCCGGTGAACGGGCCGATGAGCGATGCCGGACCGCTGGCCACCGGCGCCCGCACGGTGCCAGCGGAGTGGATCGATTACAACGGCCACATGATGGACGGCTACTACGCGCTCGCCTTTACCGACGCGACCGACGCGTTCCTCGACCACCTGGGGCTCGGCGCGGCCTACCGGGAGAAGACCGGCGCCGGCATTTACACGGTGCAGAGCCATCTGTGCTTCGACGCCAGCGTCCGGGCCGGCGCCCGGCTGCGGTACAGCTCGCAGCTACTCGGTGCGGACGCCAAGCGGCTGCACGTGTTCCACCGGATGAGCGACGAGGCGACCGGGGCGCAGCTGGCCACGAACGAGCTCATGTTCCTGCACGTCGACATCGTCACCGAGCGGGTGACGCCGATGCCGGCGGACCGCGGGCAGGCTGTCGCGGCGCTGGCCGCCGAGCACGCCGCCCTGCCCGTCCCGCCAGGCGCCGGCCGCCGGATCGCCATGCCCCGGCGGTCTGACCACGGCTCGGCGTGACCGGCGGGTGCCGTGAATCAGCGCGTCATTCCCGGCCCGGCCTGCTGTAGCCGAAGAAGCCGCGGCGCTTGATGAGCTCCGCGACCGCGCCGGGGACCATGCCCTCCCAGGAGTCGTCGCTCGCCGCTATCCGCCGCAGCACGTCGCGGCTGAAGATCGGCAGGCACTCGGGCCGGTAGTTGTCGAGGTTGACGAAGCTGCCCCGGCCGGCGAGATAGTCATACAGCGGCTGCAGCTCCGGCTGGACCTTGATGTTGTCGACGGTCTTGAGCTCGTCGTCGGGAGCGGGCTGCAGGGGGTAGACGTAGAGCCTCAGGTCGTTCTTGAACAGCCGGCCGAAGCTCTCCAGGATGCCGCCCTGGAGTTGTGCGTGGTTCGCCTCGTTGAACAGGTCGATCAGGCTCGGCACGCCCATGACGATCCCGATCCGCTCGGTGGTGCGCTGGGCGATGTAGGCCGCCAGGCGGTAGTAGTCGAAGTAGTCGCTGATCAGCACCGTCATGCCGCAGGCGGCGAGGAGTTCGGCCCGGGCGAGGAAGTCGCGCCGGTCCACGTCGGCGGCCCCGCCGGCCAGCAGGTTGCGCATCGTGATCTCGGTCAGCATCAGCACCTGCTTGCCCGTGACCGCCGGGTCCTCGGAGAACCTCGCCTTGGCCGTCTCGAGCATGTCGATGTTCACGTGGGTCGGCGGGCGGAAGCTGCCCCGCTCCACCAGGATCGCCTTCTTCCGCAGCACCTCGCTTGGCTGCAGCACCTCGCGGTCGGGCCCGAACATGGCCACGCCGCTCAGGCCCAGCTGCACGAGCTTGAGCGCCATCAGACGGTTGTCCACGCCGCGGAACTCGATGCCCCGGAACTGGATCATGTCGATCTCGATCCGGCCCGTGGTCAGCCGGTCGAGCAGGCTCTCGATGAGCTTGTCCGGCTCGTGATGATGGAAGAACGCGCCGTACAGCAGGTTCACCCCGACGATGCCGAGCGCCTCCTGCTGGGCGAACGCCTCGACGTCGAGCATCCGCACGTGCATGACGATCTGGCTCGGCTCGTCGTGCGGCTGGGCCTGGAACTTCACGCCCATCCAGCCGTGGCACTCGTTGCCGCCGCGGAAGCTGCGGGCCACGACGGTGTCGGCGAACGCGAAGAAGCAGTTGTCGTCCCCGCGCTCGTCATCTAGCCGCTCGACGTTGAGCTGGAACTCCTTGTCGAGCATGCCCTGGAGCCGGCCGGCGGAGACGTACCGGTCCGCCTTGCCGTAGACCGCGTCGCTGACCGCCATGTCGTAGGCCGAGATCGACTTCGCGACGGTGCCCGCCGCGCCGCCGACGCGGAAGAACCAGCGCACGACCTCCTGGCCGGCCCCGATCTCGGCGATCGTTCCGTACCAGCGCGGGTCGAGGTTGATCCGCAGTGCCTTCTGGTGGGTGTCCGATTGCTCGTGGCCGACAACCAGCTCTGTCATCCGTCTCTCCTGGTTTCGATGACCGGGAGCACGAGCCGGCTCGGGTGCCCGTGCCCGTGGAAGACCCGGTTCACCGCGACGCGGACGTCGTCCTCGCCGTCCTCGGCGATGGTTGCGCCTGTGTTGGTGTTGCGGTCGAAGCGGGGGAAGTTGCTGCTGGAGACCTCGAGCCGGATCCGGTGCCCGGGCAGGAACACGTTCGACGTCACCGACAGATCGACGGTGACCTCGCAGACCTGGTCCTGGGTGAGCAGCTCGGGCTCGGCGAGCGAGTTGCGGTAGCGGGCCCGCAGGATCCCGTCGGTCAGGAAGATCGCGCGCCCGTCCGGGAACACGTCGACGAGCTTGCCGGTGAAGTCGGTGTCGAGCGCCGACGAGGAGACGAACAGCGTCAGCGACACGTGCCCGGTGACCTCGACCGGGCGGTCCAGCACCGGGGTGGCGTAGCACAGGACATCGTCGCGCGACTCGACCGGCCGCTGGTCGACCGGGCCGGCCGCGTTCGCTGTGGACGGGGCCATCACCCGCCCGCCCAGCGTGGGAACGGGCCGCAGCGGGTCGTAGAGGTAGGTGTCGGCGCGTTCGCCGGCCGGCGCGTCGGCGAGCAGTTCCCCGTCGCCCTCTGCGGTGTTCGCCCGTCCCGAGCTGTGCAGGTAGTAATCGGTGTAGCGGGTATCGGGCAGCGGCCAGTCCGCCTCGTCCCGCCACCGGTCGATGCCCATCACGAAGATCCGCACCGGGGCGGAACCGGCCAGCGCATCGGCCCGGCCGCGCAGCCAGCGGTCGAAGAACTGCTGGTGCGCCCCGGTCAGGTCGGCGAAAAGAGCGTCGGCCCTCATCCCGAACTTCCGGTCGGGATAGACACCGCTGGTGTTGAGGTGGTCCCAGGGGCCCATGATCAGCCGCTGGCCCTCGCGGGCATCGGCGCTGCCGCCGTGCCTCCTCATTTCCGTGAACGTCCGCGTCGTGTCGCCCGCGAAGATGTCGAACCACCCGCCGATGTTGAGCGCGGGCACGGTGATGTCCTCGTACCGGTCCGCCACCGACAGGTCTTGCCAAAACTCGTCGCGCGCGGAATGGCTGACCAGGTCCGCCCACCATGACCACTGCTTTTCCAGCAGCGGCCGGACCCGGATCGGCAGTGTGGCCAGGTAGGCGGCGGGATCGGCGACCATGCGCGCCAGGCCCCTCAGCGTCTGCGGGTCGCCGGATCCCGCGGCGAGGGCGCGCTGCTCGTCGACCGCGGCCATGGTCGTCGTCCAGGTCTGGATCGCGTGCAGCGACAGGGCGCCTCCCTCCGAGTACCAGGGCGCGCGGTAGTAGTCGGTGGTGGTCACCGAGGGGGCGATGGCCTTCACTCCGTCCGAGGCGGTCACGCTTGCCCACTGCACGAGGCCCAGGTACGACGGCCCGAACGCGCCGATGTTGCCGTCGCACCACGGCTGCTCCTGCAGCCAGGCCACGGTGTCGGCGCCGTCGGACGGCTCGTTGACCATGGGGACGAAGTCCCCGCCGGACCTGTGCGTGCCCCGGCAGTCCTGGTAGACCACCGCGTATCCGGCCTCGACCAGCGTGAAAACGTTCGGGAGCAGGGGGTTGCCGTACAGCCCGGTCATGTCCTTGCCGTACGGAAGCCGCACCAGCAGGGCCGGGCCCGGGCCGCCGTCCGCCGGGATCCACGCATCGGTGGCCAGCCGGACGCCGTCCCGCATCGGCACCATGATGTCCTTGTCGACCCTGAAGCTCATCGGCTCTCCCTTTTTCGCCGGTTTCGCTTCGATCGTGCCCGGTCCGGCGGGGCTTGGCCAGCCTCGGCCGCGGCCCTAGGCCGACGGGATCGCGCGCTCGGCCAGCACCTCGTGGGCCGCGCGGAACGCCTCGAGGCCCGCGGGGAGCCCGCAGTAGACCGAGGCGTGCAGGAGCACCTGCTTGATCTCCTGGACCGTCACGCCATTCTGGGGCGCTGGAACGCCGTCAGGAAGTCGTCGGCCTGGGCGAGGCTTGCGCCGGCGTAGTCGTTCACGCCGGGTTCCCGATCTCGTCGCGCCAGCTGTGCGCCGGGCGATAGCCGAGGACGCGCCGGGCCTTGTCGCAGGACAGCAGCGTCTCGTGGACGCCGAGCTCCCTCGTCACCGGAACGCCGGGAAAGACCTCGGCCGCCAGCTCAGCCGTCGGCCGCGACATCACCGAGTCGGGGCTGGAGATGATGAACACGTCCACCCCCGTGGCCTGATGATCCAGCGCCAGCCGGATCGCCTGGGCCCCGTCGCGACCGTCGATGTAGCTCCACAGGTTCCACTTGCGCAGCAGCGGATCGGCGTCGAACGACGGGAACTCGGCGTAGTCGGCGGGCGCCATCACGTTGGAGAACCGCAGTCCGATCATCTTCAGCCGCGGATCCCAGCGGCAGAGCTGAGCCGCCATCTGCTCTTCGAGATGCTTGACCAGCGAGTAGGTGGACTCCGGCCGCCCCGGGTACTCCTCGTCGACCGGCACGTACGGCGGCGGTGTATCGAACGGAAGCCCGAGCACGGTCTCGCTCGATGCCCAGACCACGTTGCGGATCCCGGCCAGCCGGGCCGCGGCGAAGACGTTGTACGTGGTCGGCATGTTGTTGGCGAACGTGGCCGCGTTGGTGGTGATGCCCGGCGCCGGGATCGCGGCCAGGTGAACCAGCGCGTCCACGCCCTGGTAGACGTCGTCGACGGCCGTCAAGGCCTCGGCGGCCTGCCCGTACTGCGTCAAGTCGACGCGGATGAACTCCTCACCCGGCAGCTCGTCGGCGGGCGGCACCCGGTCCAGGTTCACCACGCTCCAGCCGCGCCCGAGAAGCTCCGCGACCGCGAACCGGCCGAGCTTGCCGCTGCCACCCGTGACCGTCACCCGCGACATGATCCTCCAAGACCGCTAATCGCCGGACGACCCGGACCACAACGAGCGAGACGCTACTCCAGGTCTTCGAGCATTTCGCGCAGAAGATCCGCAGTCCGCTCCGGCGGCTCGCTCTCCACGCTGAGACGCTCCATGACCACGCTGTACCGCTCGACGTCCTCGCGCTTATCGAGGTAGAGCGCGCTCGTGAGCTGCTCCAGGTAGACCACGTCGGGCAGGTCCTCCTCGGGGAACCGCATGATCGTGAACGCCCCGATCTCGGCGGGGTGCCCGCCGGAGCTGAACGGCGTGACCTGAAGCGTGATCCGGGCGTTCTGCGTGACCTCGATCAGGTACTCCAGCTGCGACCGGAACACCTCGAGGCTCCCGACCGGCCGACGCAGCGCGGCTTCGTCCACGACAGCCCACAGCCGCGGGCCGCCCTGTTTGGACAGCAGCTCCTGGCGGGTGATCCGCATGCTGACCCGGCGCTCGATCTCCTCGGCCGCCGCCCCGGGCCTGCCGCCGATCATGACCGCGCGCGCGTAGGCCGGGGTCTGCAGCAACCCCGGAACGAACTGGACCTCATAGACGCGCAGCACCGACGCCGCCTCCTCCAGGCCCACGTAGGTCTGGAACCAATCTGGTAAAACGTCGGCGTACTGATGCCACCATCCTGCCGCGTTGGCCTCGCGGGCGAGCGTCACCAGCGCATCGCGCTCCGTGTCGTCATCTACGCCGTACAGGGCGAGCAGATCGACGACGTCGCGCTCCTTGAACCCGACCCGCCCCAGCTCCATCCGGCTGATCTTGGACTCCGAGGCCCGGATGCGGTAGCCGGCGTCCTCGCGGGTGATGCCCCTGGCCTCGCGCAGCCTGCGTAGCTGTGTTCCGAGCAGGATTCGTCGCACGGTCGGGCCACTGCCCGGCTCAATAGAGATCACATTGGCCCCCCCCGGGACTCCGCGATCCGGTTGGTACCCGCGTGCGTCAGTGTTGCATGTGCGGCGTACAGTGTCATCTGCACGTGCATCAGGCCTTGCGCCTGCAAGTTACATGCGTGATGATAACGATTGCAGCCCGGACGCGCGAGAAGCGACCGTCTAGATGTGGGTGCGGTGACGCACTGGTGGTCGCTGTGGTCAGGACGGAGGACGCCATCGTGAGCCACGACCGCCTCCTCACGGCGAGCGGGCATCGCGAACTCAGCACCACCGGGGCGCTCAGCCTGCCCGTCGGGTGCACGGAGGTCCTCGGTCTCGCCGATCCCGAAGCGGGTGAGCTTGCCGACCCGCCCTCGGCCAGCTGCGCGCTCGGCGCCCACGCCGAATCGGCGCGCCAGGCCAGGGAGTTCACCCGCGTGACGTTGCAGGACTGGGGCATGGCGGCGTGCTGTGATGTGGCGGAGCTTGTGGTCTCTGAGCTGGTGACCAACTCGCTCCGGCATGGTTTGCGCTCCGCTCGGTGGATGCCGGGAGAGCACCCGATCGGGCTGACGATACTACGCCGTGATCCGTATCTCGTATGCATGGTCACCGATCCGGGAAGTATGCGACCTGTCCGGATCGAGTCCTGTGCCGGCGCCGAGGGCGGCCGCGGGCTCCAGGTCGTGGAGTCGTGCAGCACAGCGTGGGGCTGGCAGCCGGTGTCGGGGGACGGGAAAGTCGTGTGGGCGCTGCTGCCTTTAGCAGAGTTACCGGGTACCCCCGGCCACGCCGGCCGGGGGTGTCCTCGCCTAAAAGCTGTGGGTTCCTAGGACGACGCTCAGGAGAGCAGGTCGTCGAACTCGCCGTCCTTGGCGCCACGGATGAAAGCGTCAATCTCGGCTGGGGTGTAGATGAGAGCGGGGCTGTCGGGGTGCTCGGAATTGCGGACGGCGATCGATCCGTCGCGCAGTCCGGCCAGCTCGACGCAGGTGCCCTGCGAGTTGCTGTGCCGGCTCTTCCGCCAGGTGACATCGCGCAGCTCGCTTGCGGGCATCCCGTTGCGCGCCTCGTGCATGGCGTCTCCCCTTGAGAAGTAGGCCGGGTGAGGGTCCCGGCCCAAGGTACTGATACCTACATCGTACGTACTGCACGTGCATTGTCACGCGCATTTGCAAGTTCTAATGAATTCGATTGCCAATAGCTCAAACGGCTGCGGTTTCAGCGGGCAGGACCGTGGATGGCTGCCAGTTCAGTGGCGCTGGACGCCTTCCGCTCCGGCCGGCCCGGTCACCTGCCGCTGGGTTAGTGGCGCCCGGGAGGTGCCGGCGGGCCGTGCCGAGGCGGGGGCGGCGGCCTGTGCCCGTGCCCCGGCGGGGGCGGAACCGGCCCCGCCGGCACCTCCCGCGGCCAGACCAGCAGGACCGGGCACGGCGCGTGATCGACGACGAACCGGCTGGCCGGGCCGAGGCTCCGGGGCCCGAGTCGGGTGTCGTCGCCGTCCCGGGCCAGGATCAGCAGGTCCGCTCCCTGAGCGGCCGCGACGACCTCGCGCTCGGCCCGCCCCTGGCGTTCCGCCGTGGCGCACAGCCGGCCCAGCCGTCCGGCCGCAGCCTCGAGCAGCTCCCTGGCGGACGCCGCGCCGAGTTCGGCCACGCGCGGGCCCGGGTCGCGGTCCGGCCGCCGTCGGCCCATGAGCCCGGCGTACGCGCCCCGGGCCGCGGCCGGCGCCTCGCCGCCACTGACGTGCAGCAGCACGATCTCGGCGTCGGCCGGGGCCATGGCGCGCGCTGCGTCGACGCACGCGGGCCAGGTCCCCTCGACGATCCAGGTGATCACGATCACGTCAGCCTCCGATCACGCGCAGGCCCGCCCACAGTGCCACCACCGCCGCGGCCAGCGCCAGCGGCACGGTGATCAGCCCGAGCCTGGTGAACTCGCCGATATCGGCTTCCTCGCCGTGCTCGCGCAGCACCCGCCGCCAGAGCAGGGTGGCCAGCGAACCGGTATAGGTCAGGTTCGGCCCGATGTTGGTCCCGATCAGCATCGCCAGGACGGCGCCCGGGCCGGACGCCGCGGCCAGCGGCAGCAGCACCAGCACCGCCGGCAGGTTGTTGATCACATTCGCCACGCCGGCGGCCAGCGCGGCGGTGGCCAGCAGCGCCCACAGCGACGTGCCCGACGGCATCACCCGCTGCAGCGCTGCGGCCAGGCCGTTGTCCGTCACGCCGGCCACCACGACGGCCAGGGCCAGGACAAATATCA
>Ga0335072_10004468_pt1 | contig 20779 bp, 21 predicted proteins | sample Lox_Sample_21_FD_206725 | JGI IMG/M metagenome (GOLD analysis project Ga0335072, IMG submission 206725) | Soil microbial communities from Loxahatchee National Wildlife Refuge, Florida, United States - Lox_Sample_2.1 | ecosystem: Environmental > Terrestrial > Soil > Wetlands | place: USA...
CTCGCTTCGCCATTTTTCGGCTCTCCTCTCTCCTGAAGAGAACCACGACAGGCCACCAGCTCTCAACTTCACAACGGCTTAGTTTTTGGGTTTTGGGTCATTGTAATCCACGGTCACAAGCACCACCCAAAAATCACCTACGCTTCTGGTGGGTCTGCCTCTGCGATAGTTTTCGCGGCAGGGAGCTTTGCATCCAAGCTCTACCTCCCCGTTCAGACGGTGGCAAGGAATCAGTTCTATGTTCTCGACTTGGACGTGACTGAGATTGAGCAAAGGGGATTGGTCGGGCGAGTACGGAGCTGGGACTGGGCGTATGGAACCGGGTGGATTCCTGCGCAGAGTGATTCGAACCTTCCGTCGAGCTTTGGCTTCGGGATGCGCATCGACCCCTTTGTCCTGGCAAATCGCATCGCGCAAGCATTATCGGAGAATCCTACTCTACCCTGGTCGCAGTTCTTAGCGAAATTTGATGAAGTCGAGTATCTGCTTCCGCAAGATTTTGTTCTTCTAGAACGAGAATTGGAAACCAAGAAGATCCGAATTCTCAAGGGGCTGCAGGGCCCGGAAACCATAAGTGTGACGATATGACGGAGAGGGGACAGTTCTTTAGCTCATTCAATGCCAGGGCTCTCAACCCTGACCAAGTAGCTGCGACCTTTGTTCCGTCAGAGCAATTTGCGAGGCTCTGTCAACGTCGGCATACCATTGTTCTTGGTCCTCGGGGAAGTGGTAAAACGACTTTATTGAAAATGCTTCAACAGCCTGCACTGGAGTGTTGGACGCATTCCGACGCCAACCGGTACGTGGATATGGTCGACTTTACGGGCGTATTCATTGCCACTGACATTAGCTGGGGAGAGCAGCTTGCGTCGCTCGGTTATGGGCAACTTGATTCCGAAACCCAGCAACTGCTCGCAACCGCGAGTTTCACTACCCATGTGTTGCGATCAGTTTCGATCGCGATGCGCAATCGAGTTCGACCGGCGTCAGACTTAGTACGGAGAGAGTTCAGACGGACCAAACTAGCCGAGGAAAGAGAGTCCTCGCTCGTCAAGCAGATTGCCAGCCTCTGGTATCTGGAAGGAATCGTCCCCACGCTTCCGGGCCTTCAGCACGGATTGACACGTAGACTGGGATTCCTCCGTGAGCTGGCGAGCAAAGAGGTTTTTCTTGGTGATTCGGGTCGCGGAGAACGTCTCGCTGAGATTCCGTTTCTGCATTTGCATTTCCTTCAATCATCCTCATCCGCGATCGAGGCCTTCGACTACGCAATAGGACAGGACGGAGCCAAATGGGGCCTCCTATTTGACGAGTTGGAGATCGCTCCAAAAAGCATTCAGGCCAGCCTTATGTCGTCCCTCAGATCGGTTGACGATCGGTTTCTGTTCAAGCTGGCGTTGAACCCCTTCACCGATAACAGCAGATTTCTCGCCAAGCCTACATCTCCGGCTCCAGATCAGGATTTCGAACAGATCGCCCTCTGGTATGCCGAAAAGCGTGATGCACTGGAGTTCTGCGATGGGCTATGGGGAGAAGTCACACAGTCTTTAGGCTTAGGTGAACTAAGCCCCCTACAGGTGTTTGGTAAATCGCAGTTCGACTCATACCCAGATGATCGTGACGGCTCCGGTACTGCCTACGGTCCAGGATCGAGGTGGTCCCGAAAATTCATCTCCTTGACAGACAAGGATCCAAGCTTCCGGCAGTATCTCGCCGGCAGGGGCATAAATCCGAGGAGACTTCTCGAGCATTCCGGAACGGAACGCGCTGCTGAAATCAGGAAGATCGCTCCGATTGTAGCCATCCGGGACTTCTTTCTTAGGAAGGACGAGGATAAGCAAACGGCCAGCCTTCGAAGCCGAAAAGCGCTCGCTCTTTATGCCGGTGCAGAATCAGTGTTCGCAATCACAGAGGGAAATCCGCGATGGTTTCTTGGGCTGATGAGATCTATGCTTGGCAGCTTGGATGTAAAGGCTAGTTTGGCCTCTGGCCGCATAGTGCCCCCCGCGAGACAGGGAGAGGAGATGCTCAAGAGTGCGCAGCGATTCTCGGCCACTCTGCGAACGATCCCCGTGGAGCGATCGAACGCGGGCACAACTTTGGGTGTCCTCAGTCTCGTGAGAAAGATAGGCGCGTACTTTAACGATCAGGCGGTCCGCCAACCGTTCAGGCCGGAGCCGCCCGGAAGCTTTACGGTGGATGCAAATTCCTCGGAGGCTCTCATCTCGGCTCTAGGACAGGCGTTGAACGCCGGGGCGATCGTATATGTCCCTGATGATGACGGGCAGCTAATACTCGCTTCGCTCCGGGGCAAGAGATTCCGCTTGTCCTACTTGCTTGCTCCCCTGTATGAATTCCCAATCCGCCTGGGTGCAAGTATCTCTTTGGGTACCATCATCCAACGAACTCGGTCGGAGGTTTCGCACAGCGGGCAGGAATCGCTCTTCGAGGAAACTGATGATGCAAACGCCTAAATCATTAATTGTTGCTGAACTCAGTCGAACATGGAAGCGCACACGGTACGACCTGTTTCTTGCGGCGATCGGCTATGAGGAGCGCTCACGCTATATTGCGGAAGCAATTGATGTGACAGCGGAGAGCAAACACGCTATCGGGTTCTATGAGCAGCGCGAACAAGCATACGAAGACAACTTGCATTGGTTCGGCAGCAACGGCTATGAAACACACATCGTCGATGACGCTTCCTTCCGATCGAAGGTGTCGGAGGCGATGGACTCTGCGGCAACGCAGCGCGGAGATGGAACCCTTACGGTACTAGTTGATATTTCCAGCCTTAGCAGGTTCAGACTCGCTACGATAATTGATCTGCTTCAAGGAGGGCTTCCACAGATCTCGTTGACTGTGCACTTCGTCTACTCTCTCGCTGAATACAACCCGCCATCGAACGCTAATGCTCAAAATTCTCACGTCGGTCCGATGTTGCGCAGCAACTTCGCAGGATGGTGGGTTGAGCCCGATAGAGGAATCACCGCGATCGTCGGCCTGGGTTACGAACCAGATAAAGCGCTTGGGGCTGTGGAACACCTCCAGGCAGCAGACATTTGGACATTTACTCCGCGATCGAAAATCTCTGAATATTCACGCGCGTTAGAAATCGCTAACGAAAGCCTACTTTCAACTGTCGAAAGGGCGCATCAACTCAAATACAACGTACATGAGCCGTTTAGCCTTTTCGTCACTTTGGAGTCTTTGGTATACGGGGTGATGCAAAGGCAAAATCCGGTTCTGCTTCCTTTCGGCCCAAAACTTTTCGCACTCTGCTGCCTACTTGTGGCGTGCGTCCATAGAGACATCGCTGTTTGGCGCGTAAGTGCACAGGAGCAAGAGCCGGCCATAAACCGAAAGGCAAGTGGGTATGTGTACGGATTGGTGACGATCTTCAGCCCGAATGACATGCTCGTGACACCTGCGACCGTGCACCCGGAATCTCTGCAGTCCGGTACCGTTGCGTCTTGAATTTGCCCGACAGCGGCACTGCATCCTGGTGAGTTGGGCGTCTACATTGACGCGCTATCGGCGCTCTGATGTGGCAATGCGATCGATCACCGACAGCCTGTGCTCCGGCGACAGATGGCTATAGCGCGCCGACATCGTGATTGTCTTATGACCGGCGAGCTCCTGAATCTCTTTGATTGAGGCACCGGCCATCGCCAACCATGAGCAGAACGTATGCCGGTTTGAGTGCCAGACGTAACTCACGATCTTTGCGTCTTCCAGACAAGGTTGGAACCAGGATCGGGTGTCGAATCGCCCCTGCGACCCTTCACGGGAAAACACCGGATCAGACGCCTTCCGCCCAGTTCGCCTCCTCGATTCAATCGCCCCTAGCGCATCGGCGTTGAGATGGACGGTTCGTGCGGAGCCATTTTTCGTTTGTGTCAGTTCGATTGTGCGCCGATCCAGATCCACTTGAGACCACGTACACGAGTACTGCTCGCTTAGCCGCATTCCGGTGTGAACGCTGACGACAAATTCGGCCAGATGCTCCGGGAAGCGCACCGCAATCACTTTGTGGAGCCGGTCGTATTCGTCGCGGCTCAGGAAGCGAAGCCGGCCCGTTCCCTCTTTCCTCTGCCGTACCAGGCGCGCCGGGTTCACAGTCACTTTGCCATTGCGAACTCCCTCGCGATAGCAGAGAGAAATGAAGGCCTTATAGCGGTTCGCTGTCCCCGGTGTTTTGCAGCGTGTTCGAAGCCAGCGCTCCAGTTCCTGAGGCGTGAGGTCCGCAGCAGGTTTCGAGCCCAGCGCTTTCCGAACGATTTCGCCCTTGCTTTTGTAGCTCCGATTGTCCTTGTGATGGGCGACGAATTCGAGCGCATCGTCGATCAGTTCCGACAGCGTGACAACTTTGCTGTTGCGCAACTCCGGCAGCTTGCGCCCCGCTACAGAGTCGGCCTTGCGAGACTGATACAGCTTGATCGCATCTGATTTGCGACCCACCTTCTCTCGGTGTCGCTTCCCCGCTGCATAGTAGTGGATCCACCAAATGCCGCTGCCAACCGGGTTCTCGTATACCCCACGCATCCCATGCGCTCCGATGGCGGTTCCATCGGAGTAAGCATATCACCAAGTCCGCCGAAACAGCCATCAGATAGCGCGGATTGCCGGATTTCTCTACTGGGCAACGATCCCGAACCGGCGCCCCGGTTCGGAACCCGATTGTCCAGGCGTGAAAGCCCGTCGGTCTGTGCGATACTTCGGCACGTATGGATACAAGGTTTGTGTTGCCAGCCGAATTGGTAGAGGGCACATCCATTGCTGGGAATGAATACGGTTGGCCGCTGGATCGATTCCCGGAGGCAGCGCGCCTTTCTGCAGCTCTCGGCTACGCTTGCTTAGGCGGGCAGTTCCAGTTTCGGGCGCCTATCGGAACCTGTGAAATGTATTGGCTTAATGCTGATTCCGCGGAACGGCAGACAGGCGAAAGCTGGAATTCTTACTGCAACCGGTCGTGCGCCGAAGTGCTGGATAGATTCAGAAAGGTGGTGGCGGAAACGAATTTCCAGGCGGAGGCCACGAAGTGGCCCGAACTGCAGACAGCCATAGGAAATGGCCTCGATATCGAATCCACTCTCGCATTCGTCGCCCACTTTGTTTCCGAGTCAGAATGGTCAGCCGATTCTCAGGACCAGGCAATCAAGGTATGAACAAGAACCCCGATCCCGGAAATGAATACCGAGGATACGATCCTCTTCAGGCAAGTGTGAGGCAGGCACAGACCGTCAATTTTGCGTGGCTGAAAAATGGCGAATCCCTGAGCCTGCTCCAGCGAATCGGGTTCACAATCCTGTCGCTTCTCTTTGTGGCCTTCGGACTCTTTGGCCTCAAGATCTGTGCGGATTGCTACAGAGACGGAGATTGGATTTTCTTTCTGATCTTCTTGCTGGCAACGCTCTTTTGCATGCTCGTTGGACTTGGGGGCCTGAAGAATGTGCTGCGGTTCCCGAAAGGGGAAAGCACGCCACGCAGCAGGTCATGACTGCGTACTCCGCATCGATCCGTCCTCATTCCACTGGAGACGTTCAACCGTTTCGACGGCGGGCAGCCGGAAGGGGTCATCGCTGACATCTTCGAGTCTGTACCCCTCCAGAAGGCTCAGCAATCCATTTTCCTGAAAGAGCATAACCCCCACGAGCTTCTCGTTCACGCGTCCCGTTGCGTCTGCCAGAGGCCGCTCAGGGGGCGGATTCTGCACACGCATCTCAGGTGGAACGCTCAGGTCCACCGTCGGACATCCGCAGGGACAGTATCCTGTCACGCGGGCGTGGGCAAGCTGGGGAATGAAGGCCAGAGCTTCCGGTGGTGCTGCATGGCGCAGAAGGTGATCAGCGAGGCGCAGTTCTTCCTCGGTAAGCGGTCTGTCTACCGGCGTTGTTAATTTGGGCGCAGCCCCGCGAAGACGGTTGAAAAGTCTCACATTTACCTCAGCGTGATCCTGTCATCTCGGACGGTGTAGTCGGCTCGGAAAGGTGCAGGAGCGAATCCTGGTCAACAGCAACGGACACGTTGGAGAGTTCGGGCCGGTCTTCCATCAACGCTTCCGGATCGCGGCGGTATCGCTTCAAAACGATCCACATGAGCGCAACGCCGAGTAGGACCGAAACCGCCCGAGTGAATCCGAACGAGTTCCTCACCGTCCCCTGTGGGTGACCGTCCGAACTTATCAGGTTGGCTCGGATGAGCTCACCCGTGTCGCCGTAATATCGAACTTTGAGACGCTGACCGACATGCCATGCCGATGAGCGATCAGACACATGTACCGATACCTCGCCGGCGTCCCCCGTCTTGATCCACAACTGGGCGCTATAGTGCCGGCTGCTATGATCCCGCACCTGCACTGCGGCGATCATGCCGTCGGCCTCAAAGACAGGGAGCCGCGATTCGTAAAACGTCCAGAGCGCCGGAGAAATAAGGAAAAAGGAACTGAAGGTGAGCGCCGCGATGAGGCTGGCCCGACCTTTGCGTCTCCCAGCGCTCGCAGTCGCGGCTACGTAGCCAAAAACTACGACCACCAGCGCCGTCAGGCATATATAGGACCAATACAAATCCTGAAAGGCCGAAAGCACGAAGGCAGTATAGCCTCCGATCTGCACTGCGAGGCTCAAGATCTTCAGTTCTCCGGCGAGGGACCATGTTTATGGTGCTTCCGATATGCTCCCATCCGGACTTTTCAAGACGAGTTTCGCGGGAAAAATATCCCCTCTGCATTACGACCATGGGACAATTGCGCTGACTGATCATGAAAATCACACGGGCCACTCTGGCCACAGCGCTCCTTTTCTGCTCCTTGGTTGTCAACGCTGTCGCGGATGCTCAACCGTCTTCCGCTTCGGGCTGGATTCCATCGAACGCGCCGTTCCGTGCCCTCTCCGTCGCCAGCGATGGCTCCTCGATCTGGGCCTGCGGAACCGACGAGGGCATCGCCGTATCAGCAGACGGCGGAGAACATTGGCAACTGAAGCACCGGACTCCAGATGGCAATCTGCTGCTCGACATCCAATTTGCTGATGGCAAGTTTGGATATGCGGCGGGCACTGGCGGATCGATCCTCATCACCGAGGACGGAGGTGAATCCTGGGTTGCACATTCCGGCCCGAACGCGACAATTCTTCAGATAAGCTTCTCCGATCCACAGCACGGCATCATCCGAACTCCGGATGCGGTGCAGTTCACCGCTGACGGAGGAAGGACCTGGTCGCCCGTTGCCTGGACGAACGATGCGGACATTTTGAAGACCTTTCCCTATACGTATTCGCTCGTCACAATCGATGCAGAGCATATGGCCGTGATGCTGAAGCAGGGCGCTGCCCAATATGAGCCACAGACTTTCATGGTCAGCAGCGACGGCGGAAAATCGTGGCAGCACATCGATATTCCGAGTGTGACTCTGTACAGCTTCCTCCCTGTGCACGGAAAATACTGGGCTGTAGGAACGGAAGTCGTCGGGAAAGATCAACCCGGCGGTGGCCACGCCGTTCCAGTTGCTCTTACTTCATCGGACGGCATCAAGTGGACGCACTCGAACAACGATCTGTCGGCTTGTGGGCCCGAAATGTGTGTCGCCTGCACGCCGCTGGGGTGCCTCTCTTCCAACGGCACAATTGCGGAAATTTTCGGGGACAAAACGACCTATCGCACGTTTCCGCCCGAAGAGAAGTTAACTACGAAATGGGCCGCGACCTACTCGGCAATGTGTTTTTCCGGAAGCAGCCTGGAATGCGCTCGGGTTACCCCAGCAGTGAAACCCACAGCGGGTGAGGACCCCGTACCAGCCGCCGTATCCCCCGGCCCTCTGGGCGCTCACCCCACATCCGGACCTCACTGCATTTCCTGCGAAATGGACCACATTCTGGTGGACCCGAAAGCCCAAGGCCTCTTTACGGTTGCGCTATCGATCGCGGTGGCCCGCGACGGTACCGTGACGGGGGTGGAGGCGAACGGCGCCCCGACGCCGCAGATCAAAGCGCGCATTGAGCAGCAGGCACAGCAATGGCTCTTCGAGCCGTACATGAAGGACGGCACTCGGGTAAATCTGAAGCTGAACACACGGATTCAGGTCAGCGTTGTTCACCCGCGGTAGAGCCGCGCTCCGCCTGGTGGATGATGGCAAATTCCAGATCGAGATCTTGCGTCGGCAGCCTGGCTGAGAGCTGGATCAGGCTCGTATCGGCATCTGACAACAGGATCGCAACGCCCCGGATTGGGCTGGAGTTGGGCTGAATCCGGGAATCTGTCCCAAGGCCATCCGCATTTGCCGGTGTTTCGAATTCCACGATGTTCTTATCGCGGTAGGTCAGCTTGTCGTGCGGGTACGGACCGGCGGGAAATGAACTGGCGGGTTCGATGCCTTCGGCAATGACGCTGCGCACGAATTGCCGATGGCTGGGAAAGACACGCGCGATCACCCTAGCGACCTGAAACCGTCCGGAGGTCCCACCATCGGCCACCGAAATCTGAATTGCGGGTCCAGCGAAGCCCTTCCATCCTGACGAAAACAGGATCGTGGGATCAATCGGCTCAGAGGTGACAAAGAGGTTGCTGCCATTGGAACCATAGGTCGAAAAGCAGTGCCAGCCACGCGGCGCCAAAACACCGAGGCCATTCTCTGCCTTGTAGTACGCCAGTCGTCGAGCCGCTGTCGCCGGAAGGTTCGTGGCTGGCGCCCGCCTTGCGGGGGCATCCAGCGGACCGACCTGTCCATCCGATTTGCATCCGACGAAAGGAACGCCGTCCGTAGCTGCCGGGACGATCGCGCCGGCGCTCGCGGCCTGCGAACGCGAAGAGGCACCGCCACAGAGAAGGAACACAAAGGAAGCAAAAAGCAGTTTGCGGAACGGCGTCTGCATCACATGCGCATGATATCCGCCGAGCCGCGCTGCTGCGCAGCGGATAAAAGGTGACACGTCATCCCCAGTTGGGTAGCTGCGAAGTGCACTCAGGTGCACCTCGCGTTTACAAACGTCAACATCTGACCCATCAATAGCTTGGCAGAGCTGGGCGATTTTCGCGTATACGTAGGTATACCTGAGAGCGCTCTGGAGCGCTGCGATGTTGAGAGTATTGAAAACAAAGAGCCGACCGAAAAGCGGCTTAGAAACGCGCTTCGCGCGTACCCTCCACTGCGGCGACCGTCAAGGGTCTGCGCTTCGCTTCGATGAACGCGCAAACGCCGCGCGCCCTTGACCGCCGTCCTCGTTGCGGGTATCAGCCACTTATGAGAAGAATGTCTCCTTCTCATGTTCCACATGCGCCGGGCCGCGAACCGGCATCGAACGGGACTCGTTTGCCCCTCGAAAGCTCGTATCCCAGTCAGTGCAAATGCGGCCGATAAGGTGTCCGAGTGGCCTCCTCTTCCGAAATTCTTAGCCGCGTCTCAAGCAGAGCTTGAAAAGGACTGTTCCGCCTCCCCTGGCGGATGGAAATGACTACCCGGTGGAGGGGTCTTTGGGACCTGAACGGAACCGGATTGAACCTCCAATCACCGCCGGATCAGACAACTAATCGTGGGTTGATTGCGCGCCTTATCGGGCTGCATTCCGGCATGAGAAAGGCATGAAGAGCCTGTGATCAGACCGGAGTGGGATGCGCTTAAGAGAAGCTGCCCAACGGCTTCCCGGCTGGATTTCGTCTTGATCTGCGACCGAACCCGCAGCAATCAATCCAGCGACAGTTCTGATGGGATTTGGCAGCCGCTTTTGCGTCGGAACCAACCACCCATCACCCAATTGAAAAGCCCGGCGAAGCCGCGCGCTATCTTCCGCGGGAGAGATGGCGTTGAGAATAGTGATCCGGGTCCAGACTCTGGACTGTTCGATCTCCTCTGACGCTCGGCCAAATTGCCGCCGAACGTCGGCGAATCGCTTAGCTCGTCCGGGCCGCAGCGTCGCCGTTGAGCCGGAAATCAGCTTCACAATATCACCGCCATCCGGGAGCCACGAGGAATCCGAATCGGCCGCGCTTGAGTCGTCGATGCTGCTTGTCATCGACCTCTAATCCTTGCGCGAGTCGGCCGCTCTTCCTGCGAGAGAAGAGAACGACTTTTACAGTCGCTCTGAGGGGCTCATTTGCTCTTCTAAAGAGAGAGCGATACGCCACGCATTCGCCGCGCATTACTCTAATTCTGTAATGGTATTTGTAAGTCGTATAAGTCTGGTAACAGCCACTGGAATACACACACGATCGCTGGCGTATAACAACGAGTAAGTAATGCTGGCGCGGCTTTGAGCGCATACTTGAACTAAATTATTTTCTGTAACCAGCGACTATTCGCATCACATCTGAGTTAGTCTAGGACGCAGACAGTGCGAGATACTGCAGCGCTCTTCGTCGGAGCTCACGCGCATGTTGACCATCTCGAAAGCTCTCTCCGCAGGCCAGGCTCAAACCTATCACTCGCGTGAGTTCGCTTCAGAGCAGCAAAACTACTGGAGCCGCGAAAGACAGGCATACAGCGAGTGGCGCGGTGCACTCGCCGAAGAGTGGAACTTAATCGGCGCCGTTCGTGCTGAACATTTCGCTCGACTCAGCCAGGGACAACATCCAGAGACAAGCACCCAGCTTGTACAACATCAGCCCGCGAAGACCTACGAAAACGAATATGGCAAAGAGATCACGAGCGTAGAGCATCGCGCCGGATGGGACGCGACATTTTCCGCGCCGAAGTCGGTTTCGCTCACCGCCCTCGTCGGAGGCGACTCTCGAGTGCGAGAGGCGCACCGCGAAAGCGTACGCGTAGCCATCGATGAGTTGCAGCGGTACACGCAGGCGCGCATCGGCAATATCCATGCGCCGGAGACGACCGGCAAGCTCATTGCCGCCACGTTCGAACACGACACTGCGCGACCCGTTGATGGCTATGCCGCTCCGCAGCTTCATACGCACGCCGTGATCTTCAATGTAACCGAACGGGACAACTGCCACACCCGCGCTCTTCAGGAGCGCAGTTTGTTCCAGTCGCAGCGATATGTGACCAGCGTCTATCGATCCGAGCTTGCCGTGAGGCTGCAGAAGCTCGGGTACGAAATAGAGACGGGCAAGCACGGCCAGCCTGAGATTAGGGGATACACACAGGAGTATCTGGACGCATCGAGTCCGCGGCGCGAGCAGATCAAGGAACATTTGCAGGAAATTGGCAGAGACGGTGCCGGCGCCGCGCAGGTGGCAGCGCATCGGACGCGCGACAAGAAGGAAATCCAGTCGCAGGAAATGGTTTTGCAACGGCACCGCGATTTATCTGCACAGTTTGGTCATCAGGCGGACCGAGTAGTCGCGCTGGCGCGAGAGCGAATTCATCAACAACAACAGCAGCCGGAAAAGTCTGTGCAGCAGGCCGCTACCTACGCCCGCAATCACGTATTCGAGCGCTCGGCTGTCCAAGACGAGCGAGCCATTCTTCAGTCCATGCTTGACCGAGGAATGGGGCAACTCACCTACGGCGATGCGCGTCGAGAATTTGCGCATCGCGTGGCTGCCGGCGAGTTTCGCTCCCTGGGGCACAGGGAAGGCCACGCCGCGCCTCAATACACCACGACAGAGATGCTTCGTATGGAGAAGGAAATCATCAGATACATGCGGGCCGGCAATGAGCGCAATTACGGCCACCCGATGATGATTTCTCCTCCACTGCGGATCGACATCGAGGATCGGCACCCGGAATTGAGCGTCTCACAGTACCACGCGGTCGATGAGATCTTCCTTTCGCGCGAGAAGATTGTTGGTCTTGAAGGCGTGGCCGGTGCGGGCAAGACGACGACACTGGCTGTAATTCGCGAGGGCGCGGCGGCCGACGGTTACCGAGTCGAGGGGTTCGCGCCTACTTCACGCGCTGCGCAGAAGCTGGCCGAGGCCGGCATTGAGACGTCAACCTTGCAAAGGCATCTGGCCAAGGGCAAGCAGCCGGATACCGGCGAGAAGAGACTCTTCGTGCTCGACGAGTCTTCTCTCGCTTCCACAAAGCAGATGCACGAGTTCATTGAGCGCCTTCAGCCGAAAGACAGAGTGCTGCTCGTAGGCGATACACGCCAGCATGAATCGGTGGAGGCAGGCCGTCCGTTCGCGCAGCTTCAGGAAGCAGGGATGAAGACGGTCAGACTCGATCAGATTCTGCGGCAGCGCGATCCTGGACTGAAGGAAGCTGTCGAACAGCTGGCCCGCGGCGAAATTCGCGCGGCTATGGAGAATCTCGATAGGCAGCAGCGGGTGCACGAATTCACCACTCGTGAGGAGAGGATCGGAGCCATCGCCAGGGAGTATGCGCGGTCCCCGGAGAGCACTCTGGTTGTTTCGCCGGATAATCGGTCACGTTCCGAGATCAATCAGCGTATTCACTCTGAGCTGCAGGCACACGGAACTGTAAGCCGCAATGAACACACGGTCACAACGCTTGCACCCCGTCAGGAGATGACGGGCGCGGACCGCACCTGGGCGGCGCAGTACCAGATCGATGACATCCTGCGGTACTCACGTGGATCGAAGGAGACCGGGATCGGCAAAGGCAAGTATGCGCGTGTGGCCAGCATCGATGCCGAGAAAAACCTGCTCACGGTGAGGCGTTCCGACGGAACCGAACAAACTTACGACCCGCGCCGGCAAATGGGAGTCACTGTCTATCGGGAGCAAGAAAAGGCATTTGCCGCCGGCGATCGTATTCAGTTCACAGCGCCGAGCAACGGAATGAAGATCGCGAACCGCGAACTGGGCACGGTGGAAGAGATTGCACCCAATGGCAAGATGCGCGTCCATCTGGACGGTGGGCGCAGGGTGGCCGTCGATCCGGCGGAGTATCCGCATCTGGATCATGGCTACGCCGTCACAAGTCATTCGAGCCAGGGTCAGACTGCAGATCGCGTACTGATTCACGCAGACACCAGTCTCGCTGCTAAAGACCTGCTTAACAACCGCATGGCGTACGTATCGGTGTCGCGCGGCCAATGGGATGCACAGATTTTCACCAACGACCGCAGCGCGCTCGCGAGTGCGCTCGGCCATGACGTATCGCACCAGAGCGCCCATGCGCCGGTGCGGACGATAGCGCCTTCGATGGAAAAGAGTATTGCCTCGCCACAAAAGCACGAGTTGGGTATCGGGCTGGGGCTTGGACTGGGAATGTAGTGCGAAAGGCAACAAGCGAGATCAGGAGAGGAGCGGGACTGTGAGAGACAACACAACGGAGCGCAAAAAGCCACCGGCGCGAGTTCGCATCGCGCCCGATGCAAAAATCCTCGTTGGCCGGGACGAGGCGGCGCAGCTTCTGTCAATCAGTGTGCGCGGAATTGATTATCTCCTGGCAAACCGAAGATTGCCTTTTCGGAAGCTTGGAGGTCGAATCCTGATTCCGGTAGCTGAGCTGCGGAAGTATGCGCGCAGTGATCACCCTGATCGCATAGTGGCGTGATGCGGAGCTCTGCCAATTCCAACTGGCTCGATTTTCCGAAAAACCGCTCGGGACAGGCTGCATGCTGCGCTTATTGATAGTTCGGACGAAGCCTGCCACCCATTCCAGATTTTGACTGCCAATATATCGCAGTTGTACTTGCCACCCGCTCCCCAGAGGTGGAGGATCAGTAAGGCATCGTTCCGCCGAAAGACGGCGCGAACGGGGGAAGAGTCACCCCAATAATGCTGCACTTTCGGCAGCGATCCATGAGCGATGTGACGCCAATCCACGCTATGACGGAACGCAGCGATGAAGCTGTGAATTAGTTCTTCCTCAGTTGTCCTGGTGCGATTTCAGTATGCAAAAGCGGCCGTTATATGGCGTTCAGGCACCTGCAATCTGAACTAATCCTGTCTTAGACGCTGGTTCTGCGCGCTTGTTATAGTAGCCGCGCAAGAGTTCCGTCGTTTGCGACCAGCGATCGTCCAGATGAATACCGAAATATTCGGCTTGGACTTCCCATACTTTCGCAGCGATATCGGCCTCTAGACCGATTGCGCCCCAGAAGGGACCAAGGGTCGCGATCGTCATTAAGTGGGAATCGGCGAATTCTTCGATGTCTCGATTCCGAAAGATCGAAGGCATAGGTACTTTATTTGGGCGAATGAGGGGGCAAAGATCTCGTAGTCGGTCTCTACCAACCTTGTCGAGATCCAATGCCTCATCAAGCAGCGGTTCGACTTCATTGCGAACGGTTTTCCAGCGATCAATGATCCCATTGACAACTTCGCGGGCAAACTCTCTCGGAAGATGCTGATGTTTGCTCTCGACACCCGGACAACTGCGTCGCTGAATCTCTTCAACCGTATCTGCGGGTTCGAAATGCCTCAACAGTTCGCGAATCCCGGGTACCTCGAACTCCCAGAGGGGCGACCGCAGAAAACCCGCTATGCTTTCCTCCACGATATCGCGGCGGGAGGGATACTTGCATGCTGGGCAGCCGCAGCATGAGTGTCTATAGCCAGCCTTTTGAGAATACTCCTGAGACTCGAACTCTCTAGCGTAGAAGAGGGGCTTTGCGAAATAAGCGCGCTCACTGAGACGTGAGATCGGCCGCCCCTTCCCCGCACTTACGATGTGCCGAAAGGGTGCATTGCCCCTTGCTACTCGCCACAGAGCGCTGATCGCGGTGTCTGAGAGGTGAAGGCCTCGCGCCACTATATCGAGTTTGGAAGATTCCTTTTGAGGCTTCCATTGCTTGCCCCCCAGCACGAATGCGTCCGTCATTTCGCGGCGAACATCCGAACATGCTCTGCAGGGAGCTTGTTGCCCGACCTCGTATCCTGTTGCCTTTAGCGTGGCCGCATTGGCCTGAATAACGTGCACTTCCTGCCAAGAGATCTGGCGCTTAATGGCATTATGGGCTTCGCCCTGCCACTGATTTATTGTGAACAGAACGGCGTCGAACTCCAGTTTTCGCTCGGCATACCAATCCCGCAACCCCTGAGCCATGGAGAAGCTGTCTTTACCCCCAGAAAGCGAGAGCCACCAGCAAATCCGCTCCGGGTTGAAGCGGGGTAGGATGTGAGAACGCATGAAGAGGTCGATTTTGTAGCTGAAGGTAGGTACCGGCCCGCGCGCTCCCTCGTCGATTTCGCTCACCATTCTCGACCTCCAACTGCGCCAACTGCGATCACCGGTTTGGCTTGATTCGTACCGCGTAAACACCCTATTATTACGCATTACAATCATCGTCGGAGGACAAGCGGTACGAACCGCAGCGACTGGAAGTGTCTCGCTGGGGAAGTGGAGAACGCTGATTGCTGATTTGGATCTCAGGACCGACTGGTGCGGGAAAGACCACTCTAACCCGCTGCCTCCGTGACGGCGGCTACGCGGCTGTCGGCGAGGACCTCCTTGGGGGGCGGCTCGAGCAGTTCGCTTCGGACCCGAAAGCCAATTGCGAGCCGCTGCAACGCCATTTGATGACAGCTCGCTTCGAGAGTTGGAAGAAGATCCGAAGCGCTCCAGGAATCGTTTTCGATCGAAGCATTGATGAGGACGTCAATGTCTTTTGCAAGATGCACGTGCATGCGGGCTGGCTCACTGAAAATGAGTTTAGGAATCTCGCGGCTTTCGGGCAGGCTCTGCAAGAACAGATGCCTAACCCAGATCTGATCATTTTTGTCACTGCGAGTTTGGCTGTTCTACTGGAAAGGGTCCAGCATTCGGGTGGTCCTCCTCAGATTCTTCACAGCCTGAAGGACCAGCTAGTTCTATACTCCGACTGGCTTGAGACCCGGAAAGAAGAAAAGATGTTAGTTGACACCTCTAAGGTCAGTGAACCGGCAATGACGGGCTTCTTTCGGGGGATTCGAACGTGCTGAGTACAGCGAAGCAATCTGTTTTGTTCTACATGCTTTGCGCGATCACGGTCGCATGCGTGGCTTTTGAGGGCTACCTCATTTATGCGATGATTGCGACCGGCTTCACAGCCGGCAAAACCGTTGCAGGTGTAGCTAATGGGGGAATAATGTTCGCCTCGGGGAAGATATTCCTTCAGTTGCTCAAAAACACTCTCCTGAAGCCGGAAAAAGACATCTCCTTCGGCAAACTACACCGTTTTGCGTCCGACCGTTGTCGAGCACTCAACGAGATCAGACAAGCCAACCTGGACGATTTCGTTTCTCGACAGCGTCTCTTGACTGAAGCATTGGCTTTTGCTGAGGAGTCACTTCGTGGCTGGTTACCGGGATCGCACTTCGAATTGTGCGTGTTTGTTGACCAGGACCAACCGCTACTTTTCGCCTACTTCGATTCCAATGGCAACCATAGCGCTAGAAGCATGATAGACAGAGAGAAGGATCACAACTGGTACGTGAAAAAAAAGTATGAAGTGGTCAAAGTCCTGACAAACCCCAGCAGTCATCTCTTCATCATCAACGACACCGAAAGGGAAGATTATTCCTTCACATCGAAGCAACAGCGCAAACAATTGAAGTCGACCATGCTATGGTGCTTCGACCTTGAAAATCCCTGTGCCATCGTTATCTCGAGTAACTCAAAGGAAGCATTTAAGACGACGGATCCCGAGGTAGAATCGTTTGTCAAATTTATAGGCACATTGGTGCGATTCGACCTTCTCGATCATGGTTTCTTGCCCCGTATACGCGATTTCAAGCCGTCTCTTTTCTCCGCGTGAGGCGCGTAGATTGGGGGTGTGATCCGCGCGAATCGCGAGCTCACTCCGCTCGGGATGCTCTCGATGGATTCCCGACAATTCAACTCCAACTGACGGTAGCAGGGCAAGCGCTCATTAAGGCGCTCCCGCCCAAATGCCCTTCATGCTCCTATGCGCCTAATGATCGTCCTCACTCTACACATCAGATATTGTCATGAAAATTGCAAGCAACGATTTTAATCACACGGCCCTGTCTTCCTCGATGGCTTCAATCCATAATTGCAACGTCAGGTCTTCACGCTTTGGATTGCCTAGGTACGGGCGAAGCTCTTTTTCATAACGATCGCGAAGCAGCTCCAGGTCAAACGGAATTGCACGAGCCAAGTATCGCACATCACTTCGGTCTCGCTCGATGTTGCGTTCAAGCTTGGTGAGCGCGAGATCGTAAGGATCAAGGGCCATCAGACGCAGATTCTGAAATGCTTCAGGAAACATCTCCCGAAGGCGACTCTCGTATTCGTAGGGTGGCTGGGCGACCGTGACTCGATCCAAATACACGCCGTATTTTCTGAATAGCGGACCGCCGAGCATTGCGACCTGTGAGAAAGCGTCGGCCGCAGAGCGCGGAGCGATCTCCAGCACATCCACATCGGCAGTCGGCCGGCTCAGCCCGTAAAGCATTGTGACAACGAAACCGCCAATACAGTCGAGGCGCACCGTCGAGGTTGCAATCCGATCCAATTCATTGAGGAATGACCGCCACGGTTCCGGTATCGCTTCACGAGGGGACATAAGCCAAGTGTTTCACGTCGAGATCCGTGAGCAGGCTCCAGTGGCGCGCTTTTGGCGGGCGATTCCGGCGAAGCCATTTGCGTTCGGCTCGGGTCATGGAGTTGTTGGCGAGCGTGTCCTCTCTCGCAAGCCGGGAACGCTCTAAAACGGCCAACTGCCGCGAGAGGCTCGCCTTTCGCGACCGGTCGCCCTTCTTCTCTGCGAACGCCTCTGCAACAGCCACAACGAACCCAAGCCTGTTCTGGCGGTCGTTGAGCTTGGCGTTGCGGGTGAGCCACGCCCAATCCATTTCCGGATACGTATAGACCAGCCAGGGAAGCGCCTCAACGACTCTTCGATCAAGATCGTCCTGATCGAGCGCCAGGAACAGCAGTCGAGCCGGATTGTAGTGGGATTTCCCCCGCAAGTAGGAAAACCCTGGGTATCCCAGCGCACCCAGTTCGGACTTGAACGCGCCCTCATCCAAAGTCGGAGGTGGATCCACCTCAAGCGGCAAGGCTGTGGGCGGGAGATGTAATACCCTCGTCGCCTGAGCAGCGAGTTCCGCAGTCACGGGGCGACGCCCTCGTTCGAGCATCGAAAGGTAAGCCTGTGTCAGGCCCAACCGCGAGGCAGCTTCCTGCTGCGTCAGGTTGGCCTGCTCTCGTCCCGTTTTCAACGTTTCGCCGGTCACCACAGCACTCCTTGTGCAACTATAACACGAAGTGTTATAAAAGCTGTTATAGAAGCGCCTTTACGTTCGGAACCGGACTCCGCAGGGCGTTCACCGACAAACCCTTTTCTCATCAAGTTCGCTATGCAACAATTGCGCAAACCTTAATCAGCCGCGGTAGTCGTCGGAGATTCATGCGCAAAACTCTGGGCTTCGTCCTTTTGGTTGTCTGTCTGTTCGCAACGCGTGCTCAGGCCGAAGATCAGGCTGGCCGCATCAAGAAAGCTGTCCAGAAAAGTACGCTCGCCCAGCCTGGAACTAAACCATTCCACCTGAAAGCGGTTCTGGCGCCGAGTTACGCACGTGATAACGACTCGGGCAGGACCGGCGAGATTGAAATCTGGTGGGAGTCCCCAACAGTTTGGAAGCGGGAGGTGCGATGCCCGATCTTTCATCAGATCCAGGTGGTGAACAACGGCCAAAACTGGCAGAAAAGCGAGGGCGATTATTTTCCAGAATGGCTGTGGCAAACGGCGATAGAACTCATCGAGCCAATTCCGCACTTGCAGGAAGTACTGGATCAAATCAAGGGCGCTGAAGCGAAAGACAGGATGGGCACGACCTACATCACCTGGATGATCCCGAGCACCAACGGTACTGCACAGTCGTGGATGGGCGCTACGGTGGCCATTACTGACAACTCTGGGCTTCTCTTCTATGGAGGCGGCTCGGGCTGGGGTGGCCTGTTCCACGACTTTGCCGATTTTCACGGCCGGCTGATAGCCCGAACTGTGGCAGTTGGTTCTCCCGAGGTCACAGCCAAAATCACTGTCCTGGAAGATTTGCAGAATTCGCCCGGATTGTTCGATACCTCGGCAGCTGGAGGAGATCCGCAGGTTTTGGAGACGGAGCTTCTCAACGAACTGGAGCTCCGCAAAAATCTACTTCCGATGGGGGACGCGGCATGGCCGCCCTTGAAGGATGGACCGCTCGAAGGCACTGTCACAACTGAGATTGTTGTTGATCGTGCCGGGAAAGTTCGCGATCTGGGAACTTTGGTTTCAACCAACCACGGAGTGAACGACACCGCGCGAGCGCAAATCCAGGGGATGCGTTTCAAGCCATTCGAGCAAAATGGCACTCCTGTGCAGGCCGTCTCTCGAATCACGCTCTCGTTCAAAACTGTTCGACCCGAAGGGACTGAGACATTCGACACAGCCCGCGATTATTTTGAAAAGGCACGGAAAGCGAGCTTCCTGGCAGCCGCCGCAACTGCGCCCTACCTGTTGCGCGCGGAGTTCCAGGTCGGCACGTCAAACGGCGTGCAGACGGGGCGATACGAAGATACCTGGGCCAGCAACACAGAATGGAAGCGTGAAGCGTGGGTCGGCAACAGCCACTTCGCTCGATCACGCAGCGGAGACAAGCTCTATATGGAATCGGACGGCCCTGATGCGGGTGTGTTGCGGATGGTTCTGATGGTGATGGAACCCATTCCAGCGGGCGACACGATGACAGAATCTGACTGGCGCATCCGTCGTGATGCCGTGTCCGGCGTCAGCGCGATTCGTGTCTTCCGCGGACCAGAGGGTCCAAAGGGCGAACTCGATCCCGTCCAGTCTCAGGGATATTGGTTCAATCCGGCGGGGCAGTTGATCAAGACATATTTCAAAGGGTTTGAGATTCTGCCGTCAGACATGCAGCCCTTTGACGGAGTTCAGGTGGCCAGGCAGATTGACCTGATGAAAGATGGCAAACTTGCCATGCGCATCAACGTCAAGGAGGTTTTGCCGGCGAATTCCGACGCGCTGAAGAACATTAAGCTCAAGGGGCATGAATGGCAACGTGCCTTCACGGCCGAAGAACGTTGAAGGCCACCCGGGAACAGGCATGCGGACACTCGCGGGGAGCAATCGGCGGATTCAACAGCCACTCTCGCGGAAGAGACGCGATCGAGACAGAATGCACCGGAAATGGTGCAACAAATAACCTTCTATTTTTTAGAGGGTTGGACCTTGAAACAGCCACCAATCAGCCATCAAGTTGCCGCGCTCTCGGTGCAAAGGTGCCGATTTTGCCGGGGAAAATCCGCCTGGGGTGCTCAGTGGCTGTTTTGATGGCTGTTCGTTTTCAACTTTTATGCATTTAGCTGCGACCCATTGCAAGACCGTATATCTCCGTAAGCATATGTATATACATGTCTTATGCGACATCATGCGACGATTTGCAACTTGCTGCAAAATCGCAAAAAAACAGACTCAAAAATCCGCCGGGCTTCGGCCCGTGGGGGTTCGACCCCCCCTCCCGGCACCACGAGAGTAATCAGTTGACCTCTCGAAATCGGAGAGGCAAAAATCGTGGAATGGCTCCGGCGACTCCTGTGCCCAGCGGCGTTACATAGGCACCGTTCGCAGCCGGGCTGGCCTTGATTCCGGCGGAAACCAACAGCCCTCCATCATCGACGGGCAGCAACAATTCAGGCTCCGGCATTCTCGAATGCGATTCTGGCGCCGAAGTATCCAGGATCCCCTATCCAACTCCGATCGCCCTTCTTCGACAGGAACCGCGCCAGCAGATCGAGCGCCTGTTGAATCCCTGAAACGATCACGACTTGTTCCGCGGTACATCGCACCGCATGACCTGAAATTACGTGCTCGGTTTGCGGCAAGTCGCCCCCAGACCTCGGACGGGAATTCGTCAATGGCTGGAACCCCAATCCGGAAAGGGCGGATCGCATCTACAAAAGCCTGGTCAACCC
>Ga0335072_10004469_pt1 | contig 20779 bp, 19 predicted proteins | sample Lox_Sample_21_FD_206725 | JGI IMG/M metagenome (GOLD analysis project Ga0335072, IMG submission 206725) | Soil microbial communities from Loxahatchee National Wildlife Refuge, Florida, United States - Lox_Sample_2.1 | ecosystem: Environmental > Terrestrial > Soil > Wetlands | place: USA...
GCCAGCTTGTATACTTCTCTCTTTCATTAGTTACAGAGTTACAGAGTTCGGGAGTTGTTTACAGACGGACTTACAGACGAAGACAGAGATTAGGCTACGGATACGGACAGGACCAGCGATTATCATTAGGAATACTATGCTTTTGGATAGGCTTACGGACACAGGATACAGTCTATTCTTACATTCATTATAGTGCTGGCCACCCCTTTTGAAGTGCTACGCTCCTTGTGTGTGTTTTGCCTCCATCTGCATCGCTGTCCAGCTTCATGAGCTTTGGGCTGTACGTCGACCTATCCTACTGCCCTGACGGTCGTGCACTGCGACGGCACATCCACCCTCCACAGTATAAGGGTTCACAACTAACATTTCATGATAAAAGTCATCTTTGTAACAAATTACTCTTCGTCTCTTTTCTAGTTCAGGGCGTATATTTGATGGAAAACCAGAGAGGGCACAAGGTCTTCGCCTCTTGATAGCCTTTACTAGAAAGAAATAGTGGTATTATAGCGTAGCACTCACGTCACCAATTAGACGCCAAAGTGACACGTTGGCCGATTCAAGAGGCTGCGTTGAGGTGATGTACACAATGTATACATCTAAGGCTCCTACCGTCAACTATCGTAGAAAAGTAAGGGTCAACTCAGATGTGAGACATTGATATACATTTGACTTTGAGATGCCACACATGCCAGCAAGCGGTTAGCGTCGTTAAGTCCCAAATTGCCCATGCGCCAGCAGTGGTGACTGAGGTATTATGGCCATCGCTGGCTATCATATCCTCCCGTAAACATGGCTGATTGCGTCAAGGTTAGGCTAATTCATGCTTGGAGTTATAAACATCCACTGTGGAAGAGCATTATTCTGTCAATGAAAAGCAGAGTGGTCAACAATAGCTAATAGAGCAGGCTAATAAGTAGGTGGCCTACAAAAAATAGCGAAAGCAGTGGATTTTGGTGCGCACCTAGTAGGTGGCCTTTAGAAAATAGTTGGCTTTTGGTGTGCACATAGTAGGTGACGGGCGGAATGTAGTAGTCCCAGAGCATTTAGGAGACCACCTGCAGGTAGTCAGTAGAATGTAGTAGTTCTAAAGACCACTTGCAGCTTACACACTTAATTTCTGGGCTGCATTTTGTAATTCTGCTCTACTTTGCAGTCGCAACTTTTTTACAGTCGCAATTTTGCTTGCTTGAAATGGCCGGTTTTGGCGCCACCCTACCTACCAAACTGTTCTCTACGACGACAACACACAACAACCCAACTTTTAAATGGAATTTTGGGGCGGAAATGATTGTTCCAGTGTCACATTATTTAGTTCTATTATATACTCAAGTTTAAACCTATTCTGACTGCGGTATGTTGAGATTTGAAAACCTAGGGAAGCCCCTGGTCTCTTTTTACTAGGGTTCTGATTGGTCCTAAACCCAGGCTGCCACCAAACGAGCATTATGGTACAGGCTGCAAATGACTGTAGAACAAGAGAAACCTGCTGATAGAGATTCTATCCCACAAATTGTGGGGTTTTCTTGATTATATATAACTATTTAAGTATTGCATAGCTAGATAGCTTGATTAGTGCATGAGCTAATAATAATAATAATAATAATAATATAAGTTAAGTAACAAAAGCAACTCCTTTTCCCTTCTTAAAAAATGGTAGCCCGCATTATTACTAGTCTGAAAAAGGATCCTCCTTTGATCTTGAGGGTATAGTCCTAAGAATAGTAGCTCTTTTACTTCCCCTTTCAGTTTCTAGGGCCCGAAATATGCGAGTGAGCTCTCGTGGAGTCTTGTATTGAACTGCTTTCCCCTCTTTCCCCTCTTTATCCTCCTCTTCTTCCTCTTCATCCTCTTCATGCTTCTCTTCTTACTCTTCTTCCTCCTCTTCCTCCTCTTCCTCCTCTTCCTCCTCTTCCTCCTCTTCCTCCTCTTCCTCCTCTTCCTCCTCTTCCTCCTCTTCCTCCTCTTCTTCTTCTTCGTCTTCCTCTTCATCCTCTTCATCCTTTTCTTCTTCATCCTCTCCCTCCTCCTCCTCTTCTTCGTCTTTGTATTCCTCGTCTTCCTCTTCATCCTCTTCATCCTCTTCTTTCTCTTCCTTCCATTCCTCCTCCTCCTCCTCCTCCTCCTCTTCGTCTTTGTATTCCTCGTCTTCCTCTTCATCCTTCTGAACATCTTGTCTCTCGAGCGACTTCTGTAACCACACCGTCCAGTGGTCCACCATGTTGTCGTTAATATCCACACTGTTTACTTTCTCATGCCAAGCTTTCTGCAAAAGGCCTGTTTTCACTTTATACTTGCCATCTTTACTAGCCTGCGGTGGCCGCGTTAAGACTCTATTCCAACATTCTACCATTTTGACATCAAATACATCCATATGTGCGCCTTTCTTTTTATGTTCACACTTGTCCCCGTTCCACGCCTTCCATTTAAGGTTATACCTATCATATAGCCGCAAACGAGCCCAGCTAGCCCATGCTTCCACAGTACTCTCCGCGCGCTCAAACGTGACCTCGAACCACTCCTTATGCGTATCGTGGTCGCACCCCTTATAATGCACCCAATTTTTAACACCCAACTCGACCCGCCTTTCCTCTGCCAGATGCTTATGAACCAGCGACTCCACGCGCTTCGCATATGGTGTTTCGAACTTGGAAATCTTTTCTACAGGCACAAATCCACATCTCTCATGCTCTTCCATGCGCTTTTTAAAGCCTGCCTCAACGGCTTCATCATCTTTGCCGCGAGCAGTGAAGCCGATTTTTATATTCGGGCAGTCTGAGACTTTGAGGCAATACACAATGCCGCATCGGGTCTCCGAACCTCTAAGCGGCGTTTTGATTAGTTCTCGCACTTCTTTGGAGTTATCGTAGCGGGATAAGCACTTGATGCGATTGAAGGTTCGCCCATCCGGACTTTCTGGAACCAAATTAATGCTTAGCCTTGCCATATCAGATTCTGGGGGATCAAATCTATGCGCATTTGCTCGCTTAAAGTGTCGTTGTAGGGGCGATACTGATATCTCTCTTAGGACATTCCGACGAGTGTCCATGGATATACCGGAATCTTTATTGATATAGCGTGGGCGTTGCTTTGGGGTCTCCCAGCTGTGTGATGGAGGGCTCACATTGATGGCTTCATCCTGATCTAACAGTAGATCGTCACCTGGATTACTTTCCTCTTGTGAATCCGTCTCTGAATAACTTTCAAAACCAGACGTTGCATTCCTATCCCATGACTCGTCCTCGTATGAACTCCCTTCCTCATCTAAAGGATTAGAAACCCAATTTTGGAATTCGGCGTTTTTCATCCATTCCTTATATGTTCTTGGTGCTTGATCTTGATGCAAATCGGTGCACATTATCAGGTTAGAGAGTCTGCGAAGCATTGAGTCCATTTCTTCAGCTGTCTTTTCCCTCTTAACAAGCTTATTGATGATATCGTCCCTCTCTCGCGTAGCTTTGCTTCCTAAAGGGAACCGACATATAACCCCTAGACGCACAATGCCATGGCATCTCTGCGGATGCTCATCCCCGTCTATCATCTGAAGGAGCGCGCTAATGTCTCCTAGCGTTGTTCTCTTCACCGCCTTCTTGAATTCTTTTTTCCATCCTTGATATATGTCTCTCGGATACTCCTTACTGTGAAGGGGTCCACAGAATGCCAGATGAGAAAGTTGCTTCAATATATTGTGGTATCGCGATGGAGTATGTCCTCCTTCACGCCTAAGCTCCTCGACAAGACTAAGCATCTCCTTTCTATTGCTTTTTGGTATAAGTTGCTTGCATCTCTGCTCTCTGCCATCCCGCCATTGGCTCCATGCACATTCGTGAGGCCAAGGTATCTCTTCGGAATCGAGCAATTCGGTAAGACTGGGGATCGACGACAAAGTGTGAAATTCCATGGCGGGATGAGAAGGAAATAGCGTGAATTTAAACTCTTGAACGATGATATGTTGGCACAATAGCCAGTGAATTGCTAAAGAAAGGAAAGGCAACTTTCCGGTAAAGGAGATTGCTACGACACAGATAAGAATAAAGAGGAGATACGGGATGTTGGTTATCTAGCCAGGCGAATACGATGTCCTTGATTTGGCACCGTTACCGTGGCGCATATCACCTGCGCAACCTTTACCTTAAACCCTGCGATATTGGATGAGGGGTATTGACATGGGAATGAGCTGCGCCTTTAGATCCTCCAGGTTAGAATAGCAGGGGGGCGCTATAGGAGGTCAGCGAGATCGACGTACGAGAAGGCGGGCTCCCCGATAGAAGGCAACCTAGGGGCCACATAGGTGGCAGGACTGTTTATAGGGTAATTGGGCGCTGGGAAGGCAATAAGTTTAATTGTAGGACTATCGAACTTGCGGTTGTTGAGTTATAATCGTCGGTTCTGATCCCCGCTCCCTAGCGGTCGGGGAAAGCAAGTGGGACGCGAAACGCGAAAATTTTACATCACCAAAGATAGACTTACCACACAATTTGTATAACAATTTTATTGTAGACTATGTACAATATTATTAAAATAGATTAATCTCTGCATCTTCGTCTGCATCTAAGTAGTCGCATTCCATGAAATCCTTATCACCTAAGCCCAAAAATGATACATAGTCTGACTGTAATGTAAAATCGTCCCCAACCCTATTAATACCTAAGACCCTTCTACTACTAGGACTGCCTGTCATCTGCGTTTGTCTAAGGGTGCTATCTATCTCAAGGCCTAATGTGGCTGGATTTGAGATCAGCCTCTTACAAAGTTGCAGCTCAATATCAGCTTCTGGGGACCCTTAAGCGACCCCGCATTCCGCTCCCGCTCCCCACAAACTTAACTCCACGAGCTGGTTTCTTCTCATAATTCATCGGCCGCATTTGTACAACACTATCCTGCATCAATACAGAAGCTAAACTCCAATCCTTATCTTCAATCAAGTCACGAAGATGGAAGCCATGAGCCCTATGAGCCCTACAAGCCCTACGGGCGGTGGGTTTGGGCCCACCATGATCAAAGTTCTCTTCGCCATTTATCCTGGCGTGAGCGGCAGCGATGTGTTAGGTCCTCTCGAGGTCCTGACCAAGGCTTTACACAATCCTTCTGATCCCGGTACGTCTTCATTGTCTTCAATACACCCTGAATGTCCATGCCCCACATGCAGTACCAGGAGACTGACCCCGGGAGTCCTTCACTAGCCACCAAAGCGTTTGAGTGTGTCTTTACTGCAGCCACCCAGCAGGTCAAGGTTTCCGATTTCTGCACCCTTGATTGTCATCTGCCTTTCGACCAAGCCGTGATCCGTCTGAAGGAGTTCGATATTCTTATTATACCAGGCGGTGAAACGGCGGGGATCATAAAGACCAAAGCCCAACCTCTACAGCTAACCAAAGCCTTCTCTGATTTGCAGATGAAGTACCCGAACAAGGAAAGGACACTCATGTCTATCGGTACCGGATCGCTTTTGCTAGCCCATCAGGGGATTCTTTCAGGGCTTTCCGCCACCACTCATCCGGACTATCTTGCTAAGATGGAGATAATCTGCACTCAAGCTTCTCAGAGAGATCTTTCAGAGAGACCAAACGTGTTGGAGGAGCGATATGTGGTGAACAACCTCAGATTTGACCTTGGAAACCCTGACGAGAATCCATATATCAGAAGAAAGTCAGATGGACGACGACCATCTAACGCGAGAAAAGGTTCAAATGCCTGGAAAGAGTCGAACGTCAGGAGGGAATCTAATGCAAGAAGAGCCGCTATGAAGTTGGGTGGTTTGAGAGTCATCACTTCTGGAGGGAGCGGTTCTGGAATTGATTCTAGTCTTTATCTTGTTAGCATTATGGTGTCTGCTGAGTCTGCCGAGGAAGTTTCCAAGGCCATGCAGCATACGTGGGTCAAGGGAGTTGTGGTTGATGGGATAGATATCTAAGAGATTAGAGGTCGCAGCAGGTGTCACGCATTGTGTGATTATTTGTACTGCGCGGGGTTTATAAATTAGGGTTATCTACGGGATACAATGATAGCAATTGCAATTTCTGATATCAAAATCATTTTCATATCAGCGGGGAGGTCTGGGTCATGCAAGAAGTTGACCTCGTAAGAGAAGTGTTCTGAATTGATAGCCACATTGGCGATATCTTTTGATAAGCTACATAGCCTTAGTCACCCTTCGTTCCGTAAGTGATGGTCCAAAGGATGGACTTCAAGCGAAATCTTCTTCACACAAAGGCTTCGATGTTGATCTCTTTGGCAAGCCCCTAGTCCGACATTCCGGTGACATTGCACTAGCAAAATAGAACAGCCATTACCTAGTCTCTTATTGACAACGCCTTTATGCTTCATTAGTGTCACTCCAGTTTCTAGTTCCTCCAGTCTGTTCTAGAATTGAAGGGTTAATGGACTATTGCTGCATGAAGGTTGAGGTAAGTATGTCACTTCTTTGTCAGATGGATCTACGGAAGAACCAACGCCGCACGGTTAAATAGCCAGGAATTATGCTGACATTCGTAGTCCCTCTTTTCTATACATCAATATCGACCAGGAATTTAACCGTTCCGGTGTAAGATCATCCAATTTCTAAGAAACCAGCATTCCTATTGTTCCACTTTCTGGAGGGTCTCGCTCTAATCTCAGTCTCTCAAATCGGACCATAACCCTACCAGACCTGATTCCCACTATGTCACGTTTTAATCTACAAAAGGCAGAACCAATCTGGTTGGAGCCATCCGTCCGATGGTCGGTCAATTCTATGATATCCTGAAGCTATATCAAGATGGGCGAGTCCCCCTTGTCCCTTTTGCCAGAGTTCGCAGCCAGTCAATTCTGTACTGTTCGTGGGTCAGAATATTTGAACAGTTCTTTGCAGTTTGTGTAGAAATTTCTAAGGGTTGATCTTTCATATTCGTCATCATGCAGCTGCTTCTTGCACTTCCTTTCGCTACTTTCAGCGGCTCTTGGGGACGGACCATCGGCCCGGCAAGCTGAGGATTTCACCAATCTTGTAACATTCGGTGACAGGTAGGTGGTTTATACTAAGTCATAAGGTGTTAGAATACTCAGTTTCTATCACAGCTATACTGATGAAGGCTGCCTTGGCTACTTTTCGTCCCACAATGGCAGTGCTCCCCCGCCAGGGACACTCCTCCCTGAGAGTACTTCTGCTCCTAGGGTGGTATAACTTGGGACAGATGGGTCTCCATATACAGCGGAGCCAAGCTCTACGACTATGCCGTATCTGGCGCTGTCTGCTCCAACAAGATGATATATCGCTATCTAGGAAGCATTAACGGACCATTTCCAGATGTATTGGGTTATGAAGCCCCAGTGTTTGTTTGCTAACGCGAAGTATATAAATGCTTCAACTGGGACAAACACTCTATATACAAATAGGGAGGCCGACAATACGGTCTATTCAATATGGATTGGAACCAACGATCTTGGGGTAAAAGCACTTTTAATGGATAATCGAACAACCGGTACCAACATTACCACCTTTATAGAATGCGTATTCCAGGCTTTTGACCTTATCTGTTCCACCGAGGCAAGGTATTTCGTGCTCATGAACACTGCGGTATGTTAAATCAATATACTCCATCTAAAGGCTTACTGATCTGATTCTTCCAAAGTCTCTTCAACTAAGCCCAATTTATGGTACTGCTGCTGACAGCGGTGTTCTTGTTAGTCCCCGTTATTGGCTAGACAAGGTTCGTCCACTAACTTATCAACTTCGTGCATCTCATTAATAGCCTTAAAGCCTAGCAACATCACAGCTGTGAGCAAGGAAATGATGGAGTACACCACTTCTGTGAACACCATTTGGTCTTACCAGGTTCCCTTCGAACTGCATATCGCACGCCGTTATCCTGGGGCCGAGATTATCATTTTCGACGTGTACATGTACAGTCTGATGACGGGCATCTATAACAATCCAGCAGCATACTCGACTACTTCTATTCCATTGAATGTCACTGGGTTCGATCAGCATTGCTTCACAACTGGCTGTACAACCATTGGAGCTGTAGATAGTTTCATGTGGTTTGATAGGCTCCATCCATCAGAGAGAACAGATCAAATTATCGCGACAGAATTCATCAAGGTAGTGGAAGGGAACTCGACGTATGCTACATACTGGTCATTTACTTGACAAGACTAGTTAACGGCTGTATAAGAAATCTTGCAATTTTCTCCATGCCAATCAATTATAGAAACTAGAACAAACATAATTGTCAAATTTATTGCCATAATATCAAAGATCAAACGAAATAAACAGTAATTTATCCCAAAAATTCTGCCTTCCGTAAAATGTTGATTCAAACCTTTCTTGACGGCGGAATGGCGGAGTCGTGCTCTGATTGGTTAACTTGAACGAAGAACTAATCAGATCTGGGGCGAGTATAGGGACATTTATGACGCTGAAATCTTAACTTACTGGGGAAAAAAAATCAAAATGGATAGAATATACTTTAGTCGCTATGAATGTGAACAACCTTGTATAGTGTCAATCAGGCAATTAGAACCCCGAATGACTAGGATCCTGTCCAAGGCCTAATTTTCTCGATATGTAGGCCATTAAAGACCCATATTGTGTCAAATTAAACAAGGAAATCCGTCAAGGCAACAACACGTTGGACTTCCATTTCAGCATTCCCCAAATTATCGCCTTCTGCAGCCAAGGCACCACTCTTCAGGCAAGCAGTGTGATTTGGACAGGGAGTTCAGCTGTAGAAGGCTTTGCCATGAAGCCAGCAAAGTATCTCATCCCAGGAGATATCGTAGAAATAACTGTTAAAAACGTCAACACGCTTGTACACAGGCAATACGGTTAATTGATAGGGGAGATCATAGAATGAGAATTCTCGCAGTAGAAGGCAATCTATTCATAGTGAGTTTGAAGTATGATGAACTAACGGATGGAGTTCTAAAGGAGATTTGAATCGTGTCATCATGCGTAGTACATCAATATGTAGTGTAATAGAGTTATGCATCCCCATGTTCTGGGTCACGATACTCTCCCATGATTGGCTTAGAAATTTTGGTGAGCTTCGCTCATCACTGCAACTTCCTCCTTTCACAGACTTAAGATCTTGTGGTCGTTCTATACTTGACTTCAAGATGGACTGGATTAACATCGAAACCAAGGTGCTTCGGAAAGACGACCGACAAAGCAAAATCGGGCGGTGAGATGCCGAATCCCGCTACTTTGCTTCGATTGGACGCAGAGTAAAGTGAGGCTGGATACGTAAACATAGTTAGGCAGCCGAACATCTGTCATAGAGCACTCCTCGAAAATTCAACAGTCGATATCTGTATTTAATCATTGCTGAGCTGCTGGCGGTCAGCTGCAATATCAATGAGTGAAGCGGAGAATTATGATCAATCTCAGATGACTGACGTCGCTTTACAAGATTGAGAGGGGCTTCTGTTTGATTCCGAGGCCCGTGCTCGCAAGGCTGAAATGGCGACGGAATCTTTCGAAATAGTAACAGCTTCCAGTCAACGCTCTCGACATTATGACTGCTAACGTATGCCATCATAACAGATCAATGACAGCTTGAGCTGGCCAACCAGACTCTCTCGAACTCGAGTTTCAAGCGTTCAAGGTCTTGGCTTGAGCGAAACCCCTATCCATACCAGCTTGAACCTTGACGACGTCTTGCGTACCGTGCAGCATCTGGGTTTGAAGCGATGTCTTTACAGCGATATCGAGAACCTGAAGCAGGTGGGCGAGGGGGAGACTTTTTGCGTTGACGAATGCATATATGACAAGCAGACCGTTGCAGTAAAGCATATCAAGCTTGGGGCAAGCCAGAAAGATAGCCATGGACTTGATCGACGTTTACGATCCGTGCTCAACGAGATCCGGATTATGCATCATGCCCCACTCCGTGAGCATCCGAATATACTTAGCATACTAGGCTATGGGTGGCGACAATCTGGACGAGCTCCAATGCCGTATATTGTTGTCGAGTATGCCATGTTTGGATCTTTGCGACAGTATCTTGCCGAGTCCGAGCGTGGTCTACGTACCAAGATTATCATGGCCGGAGATATTGCGGCTGGGTTGAATGCTTTGCATCAATGTGACATTGTGCACGGGGACTTGAAGCTTGAAAACATCGTCGTTCTACATTCATGGGACCGTCCTCCCGGAGCCATTGCTAAATTATGTGATTTTGGACACGCGATTGTGCTTTCTGGTGACAAGAAACTCCAAAAGTACTATGGTACCGCGTTGTACGTATCTTCTGAGTTTTTGTCGCGCCAATATAAGGCTAATATCTGGTCACCTTGAAAGATATAATCCCCCTGAGATTGAATGTCAAGATTTATCTCCGATCGATCCAGCTGATCTTCCAAAATGTGATATGTGGGCATATGGTTTGGCCTTGTGGGAAATCTTCCAAAACGGAGCGATATTTTTCAAAAAGGGTTGGCGAGATGAAGCAACGAATCAAAAGACATGGCCAGAAAGTCTCATATCCAATACAGGCAAATAGGAAAACTTGCTGGCCAATACCAATATTGCCTCTGAATCCGATGCCTCCCTTCATAGTGAAGAAAGCGCAAGAACTCTCTTTGGGCGGTTTGACCCGAGACACCTTGCAAGATTAGCAACCGAATTTATTGGTAGCATAAAGTTCGGAGGAGGTTTCGTTGACAAAGCCATCCTTCGGAAGTTCCTGCATCGAGCCCTCCAAGTTGACCCAAAAGACCGGCCATCGAAAATAACCCTAGGCCCACTCATGAGCACATGGAAGTAAGTTATCAATTCCCTCAAAAAGAGATTCTCCATATAACAAGATTCAAGCCCTGCCGATGTCAACACCCTACGTGCCAAGCTTTCTATACATACAGGCAGTGCGGGATGGAGCTTCAATGTGGGTTATATTGTCATTCTTGATCAGAGACAGAGTTCTAACTGCCGCGAAGTTACTCAGACCAGACCAAGAAAAGGAAATTATGTGGGAACATCAGTCGCAGATTTTACAGGATTTTGAACAAATTAGTAAACGGCACAAATCTCCCGATGAAGCTGCTGCCGCTGCTTTTCAAGTTGCTATGTGTTACTTATCTGGCTTTGGTACTAAGAGGGACCTAAGGGTATCGGCAAATTTCATGCAGGAAGCTGAAGAACGCAGTCATCCTATTGCTAAGCTCTTTGGCCATGCCTTGAGATCTGTCATTTCCAATTTCAAGCATTTCGGTGACACACCTGGTTACATTACACAAGTCATTCGCGGTCTCAGGTCAGCGCATAATATAGGTCCAGCAACAAGCCTTACTGTACAGTGGAAGTCTTTGGATTCCAAGCCGCTGGATTTAAGCCAGACAGTAGCGATTCAGGGTCTTCCACCACAATATCGGGAATTAACAAGTGGAGATATCGTTGAATACAGCACTGTTACGAAAATCTTCCAAAATTATGCGGAATTCAGAAATTGGTTGGTGAATTGTGCTAAGGATGGAGTGGAACCTTTTCTGCTAACTCCAGAAGCCTCTGTCACTACTGTTCCCACATCTTTCAAGACGAATCTTCTTGAGTGTGCTATTATATGGGAGGACATAGGGTTGGTCACTATGCTGTCCAAGCATATCGACTTATCTACGCCTGGATATCTAGGGGATCTTCCTTTAATCACAGCTTGTCGAACAGGAAACATGGATATCTTGCGATTCTGCCTTTCAGGAAAATCGAATCCTTTTGAAAAGCAGCCTGATAGTTCTACCTTCTTCCACTGGATATTTATGCTCGGTGCTGATGTGCAGTATATATTCGAAAGCCCCCAATTTTCGACTCTCGTAGAGGACAAGAAATTCTTCGATACTCCTTGTGTGGCAACAAAAGTTATTCATCCTCAATGGCCGCTGCAATTGGTAGGATCTCCTCTCGCGTTTTCTATTCACGCTTGTAGTTTCACTGGCATGGCTGCTCTGCTGCGACTTGGCGCCAATCCACTTGCTCCCATACATAACTCAGATCACGATAGCGACAAGAACTGGTGGACACCACTACATTTGGCTGCAAAATATCACTCCCCCGAGATGCTGGTCCTGCTTTTGCTCGGCTTGCCCAAACATGAAGCTGACTTGGATGCCGGAATTTTGGCCTCAGTGAAAGCAAGACTGGCTAAAGTTCCATATATGGTTGACATCCTTGGGGGCAGGAAGTCTTCACTTGCCAAAGCGCTTGCGAAATCTCGACTTAGCATCTCTTTCACGAATCTCTGGGATGCTACAATCGGATGTGCCCTAAGCTATTCCACAACAGTGGAGAGGATTGCCATTCACGGCAGGGACCATGAGGAACGTCTCGCAGAAATCATCGCACTTCTTCCATCATCATGCCTCTTCTCGGGCTCGAAAGTTGGCAAGACCCCTTTAATGCAGGCTATCGATTTTAACGACCTGTCAGTTGTGACTACCCTCTTGAAAAGATTTCCGAAGCTGGCCAGCAAGGCCTTTGTGGATCCGCTGGATGGACAGTTTACTTTTCCGATACACTTCGCCTCACAAATTGCTGGGCGTCGAGATGCCGATGATGCTCTCGATGTTCTTAAGACTTTGGTGGAGCACGAAGAAAATCTGATTTCACTACGAGATTCGAGAGGGAAAACGCCTTTACATTATTCCGTGACAGGCTCTTCTGACAGAGCCACCAAATGGCTTATCGAGAAGGGTTGCTCTATAAGCGCAGCTGACGGCCAAGGTCAGTCAGCGCTTCACTCGGCTCAATCAATAAGAAACCTTGTGACCCTCCTTGATGCCGGCTCTTTCATCGATCAGCAGGACAAAGATGGCAGAGCCCCTATCCACCTTGCTGTATCGCCAGGTTCAGAAGATCTTGTCAAGACATTGGTGGATCGTGGAGCGAATCTAAATCTCAAGGACAATTTAGGGCAATCAGCAATCTACTACGCGATTATTAGTAGATCAAGGGACGTTTGCGCAATTCTGCTTGAGGCAGGCGCAGATGCGAACATCCAAACAAATAGCGGGGATACTCCACTCCATTTAGCTATTCAATCAACCCGGAGTGACATCGTGAAATTATTGTTGGATCACGGTGCCAATATATACGCTACTAACTCTGACCTCTTCACGCCACTACACCAGTCTGTGGTCACCGGCGACTTCACATGCTTCAATCGTGTACTGGGTTGTGTACAACGTCAAGATTCCACTTTAGTAAATGCTATCGACCTTAAGCAGCAGACGCCTCTACATATTGCAGCCAAGTTTGCTCGTGTAAACATAGCGGAGAAATTACTTCAGCATGGCGCTAAGGCTGATATGGTCGATGAAGACGGAAACACAGCGTTCCACCTTGCTGTAGAATCGGACACTAGGCTAGGCCACACCCAGGCCGACAAGCTCGACTTCTTAGCTCTCCTATACACGCACTGGACAACCATTTGCGGACCAGATGTCAATAAAACGAATCTGATCACCGCTAAACTCAACACCGAGAATCTTGTAGGCAAAACTGCATGGGACCTAGCATACCAGCATAAAGCATTCATGCTGATGGATTTCCTGATCGTCAAAGGCGGATTTGATGTCTGCAGACAACTGCAAATGGACGGCGAGTACATTGGAAACCGGCTTCTCAATTGTGCAATTGTTGTTGACGAGTGGGACCTTGTAATTACGCTCTTGCGGCACGAGAGCGTTCTGGACATGCATCCGAAATTGAAGGACGAGAACTTGGAGGAGCTCTATCTGGCATTGAGGATGAGTGATAAGTGGAACTTGAAGAAGTACCTCAGAGCAAGAATGAGTGATGATTGGGAAGGACACGCGAGTGGCTTGGAATGGCTGAATGGGAAGATCGCGGGTTCTGAGCTATTTCGGCCATGGAAGGAGGGAGACAGTGAGTAGGGATGAAAATTATGCGGTACACCGGATGAAGGTACCTTCGCTTATTACCAAATATAAGTGGCTCGGTACTTACTGCCTGTTGCGGCGAAATGCTGTCTCTGCATACCTGACGTATGTCTTTAATAGCTCCTTGGTCAGGGTGCATCTAGTAAAGAAGAGAGATAGAACAAGCCAAGGCTAAGACGGCGCTAGAGGATGCACAAAGTAACTCATTGTCATTACGCGCACTATAATGGTTCCTGCAGGTTCTTCGGAAACAATTATACCGATCATAGAGAGCGATGACAATGATAAAACAATAAGGAACGATGCAAGAGAAGAAGAGTTGGCCGGCAGAGATTTCTTGCGAGAATGTTTTTCTTCTTGCCGTGAAGATGGTGTCCGCGGAATGATGGTCTGCTGTCGAGACGTATCTTGCCGCGACATCCACTTACTGTAACTTTTCATTCTAGGCAAAGGCTTTTGCTGTAAGAAAGGACGACCAGAAGGCTCCGTTGACGGAAGCGGAAATATATTGAAGTGAATTGAATTGAATTGGGCGAGCATGATTTTCCGCAGTGGATATAATTTGAACACGGTGAACTGGGTACGCTAGGTAATTTGCATCTTTGAATTTACAAGCCCATGTGTATAAATAGAGCTTCATACAGCCCAGAAATCAAAGCTCTTCTCCAATAAAAAGGGATTGAGCATGAAGGAGAATGCGGATGGATTCGCCGACAGTCATCCAGAACAACAGCCAGCAGCGGAACAGCCTTCAAACGCTTATTTGTAAGCCGCCCTAGACGCGGAACGAGCTTACAGGAGAATTTAAATGATCTCGACAGGTTTTATATATGTTGTGAAGGTTTTATCTACCGTAAGGAAATTAGATGCCAAGTGGATATACTTTCTCATGAAGGAATCAGCCTAGCAGCACGGATTCTAAAACCAATCTCCTTTAATAGCATTTCTTTGCCTGGGCTTCTTGTATAGACTTTATCAAGGTTGCATAGTGTAACGTAATAGAGCTCTCCCCATCTCCAAGTCGACATATTGAGTAATGATCACGCGGCGTAGCTTCCTGCAGAGCTTGCAGCCCGAATACTTCGGTCAAGATTCGCAATTTCAAACGTCATCGAAGACATCAAAAATCTGGAGTAGAAGACAAGTTGAGCATCTATAAAGTTTCAGCATCTAGGAATACCTTAAAAATAAGAGCACGCGCGCACGTGGCGCTGGACTACGAAATTGACAGGATTCGGACGAGCTCATAAAATACGGCCACAGGACGGACCCATCACTTTCCGATATGATAGGACAAAGCGGGATTTCAGGCAAGCCACTTGGCTTGTCAATACTTGTCAAGACAGATAAATTGCTTCCAGAAGACAATCATGGCGTCCACATGTTCAGGGTCAATCAAAATATCGTAAATTAGCTTTCATCCGACCAAACAAAATAGGGAAAGAAGTGCACGAAAAAGACTCCGGCTTTCACAGCACATAGAGTAAAGGTAGGATCTCGATGTCTAGGAGTCAGATCTGTCGGTCCAAGATCAGGAAAAGGCAAGTACTTTCGCGAATAGTGAACGAGTTGAAGTCGTTGGCGTGCATGAACAGGGCAGGTACGAGCCAAAGGTCGGGTCATCCAGTCGCAATTAGTCGCGTACGCCCCTGTTGAACTAAGCCCTGCCCTGCCGCATAGCCATAGCGCCATGGGAAAGGATCCACCCCTCTGGAGCGCGGAATGTCACGCACACACGCACACCCTATCGATGCACACAGATGTGAGGCAGACCAGACCTGATCCTAGACATCAGACGCTGCACGAACGACACTACACGCCGACTATCCCCCTACTCGACGCTCCTTACAGCCCATGTCTCATTGCCCCGAGTAAGCCTGGCACCCACCTGCAAGCCTACGTCGCCCCGTCTGCCGACAGCTGGCCCGTTCCCTTCCCTGCCTCCTGGTCTGGTCAGGTCTGGCTTTTTCCCCATCTCGCCGCACCCGCGTCAGCTACTATGTATGCTCCCACTTACGGCTTCGGCCAGGGGGGCAGTAATAATGCGCAGCAGCAAGCCAGCTACAACCCGAATGCCCCTCCTGCCGCACATCCTGTTCCCCAGTACTTCCAAGGCCAGCAGCCGCCGCCGCAGCAGCAGCAACAACAGCATCACCAGATGATGTATAACTCACAGCAGTATGGCGTTGGTGGTGCTGGTGCCGGTGCTGGTGCTGCTGGACCCCAACAGAACCCTTACGCAGCTATGGGCGTCAATCCGGCCATGATGCAGGGGAATGGCGGGATGGCGCATATGGCAGTCAACAATGGCGTGGGTACGTTGCACAGGATTCCAGGGACCTGCTCTACTCCTACTTGATGGCGTTGCTGGCCTGACTTGCGAGCTGCAAGGCCAGGCCTCTAGGCTTGCAGAGTATCTCGTCCAGCAGCTGAAACGCTCGGGCAGGAATGCAGCCTCTTCGAGCTTCGAACCTCTACTTCTCTTCTCCTTCGTTCAGCTTTGAGCTTCTCTTCTGGCTGACCTATCAATGACCATTACCACTAATGATTCTTTCAATGCAGTTCAGGGCTATCAGACACCCTACTCTTCCTCCCCATATAATACTGGCATGCCAAACTCGACTGGTGCAATACCTATGCAGCAACAATTTATGACACCAACCTCTAATAACGCTCAGTTTGCTATGAACACCACCAATATGACACCACAACAGCAGCAACAACGGATGCAACATGCTCAAGTCTCCACTCCAATCCCCAACTCCCAGCGAGTCTCTCCTTACGGCGGGGCATCCCACAACACCCCTCCACAAGCACAAACACAATCGCAATTTATGACACCGCAAAATCCTGCCTCGAACCAGTCTCATCAAGTCCAAACTCCCATCCAGACCCAGAACAATAACCCCCCACAAACGCAGCAACCACAAGGCCAAAACACGCCTCAGACGCCCAACTTTCCTCCCAATTCTGCGGGCGCTACAGGCCCAAATAACACAATCCAGACACCACTAAGTCCTGCGTCAGAGAATCGAGAAAAAGAACGTGTTAGTCTGTTATTGGACATTAACCGTGAACTGCTCATGGAGGTGATGCGGTTACAAGCGCTGCAAGCCGAAGCTAAGAAGGAAAATGCTTCCAATACGGCGGCTACTGCGGACACCAAGGATGGAGAGAGTAAACCTCCAGAAAGGCCCAATGCGGCTGTGACGGGGAAGGACTTTGTGGAGTAAGTCCCGATTCTTGATTTACCTCTGTGAAAAGTGCTCCGATATGGTTGAACGGGGTCCAATAGACATAGGATACAGAGGATTAGATAGCAGAGCTAATAACAAAACAGGTGCATGCGTCGACTCCAAGCCAACCTAGCCTACCTCGCCGCCATCGCAGACCGCTCCCACAAGCCCTCCTCCCAAATCCCTCCTCACCCCGCCATCATCAGCGCACCACCTCTCTCACCCCTCCCTCCCAAAACCCAAATAAAACAATCCCCCAAGCCGTCCCCAAATCAGAATCCCAACATCAAAACCGAATCAACATCATTGTCCGAAACAGCAAACGGAGCCACAAGCGGCGCCCCAATCGACTTCGACGCCGCCGGTTCAGAGGAAACAGAAGACAGATTGGAGACCATCAAAGCCCTCTACGCCCGCCTGCAAGCGCTGTTCCCGGGCGTAGACCCCAAGAAAGAACCGCCCATACAAGCGATGAACAAGAACGCTCAGCAGAAGGGGCAAGTGCAGAGGCAGAATACCAACCCGGGGCAGAATCAGGTGCCGGGACAGGCCCAAGGAGCCGCCGGGATGGCCGCGGGAGGCGTGAAGCCGCAGCAGCAGTAGCCGCCACCAGGGCAGATGATGGCTGGGAACATTGGTTTCTCAGGGTCTGTGATTTTCTCGGGCGGCGAGTATAGCTTTGCTATTGCATATTTTTTGTATTCCATTTCCTTTTTTTTTTCTTCCCTGTAGATCGGTAGGATGATTGGATGAGAGCTGGTGTAAAGTATATCAGAAAAAAAGGGTTCCAGGCGCCCGGTGGAATGGAGGTCTATGTCTTTTCTCGTTATAAAAAATAGCTGGTATCAATTGAGCAACGTTGAGCAGATTATTCTACTCTTTAGGCATGATATAGTTGCCCTCTCCGATTAGAGAGAGGCTACAAAAATCACATTAATTATGATATATTTGGTCTTGGGGGCTGTTTTGAGATTGCAAGCATTGAATCTGTGTTGCGTTCCACTGCATTGATCGGGTGGCTTTCACATCGTCTTCTCCCTAGCCCGAAGGAGCACTCGCAAGCCATGTAAAACAGAAATTAACAGACAAAAACCCCAACAAGAAGGAAAATTGACCAAAATTTCTTTCTCCGCCCCGCTAGCATTCATGATGGAGAGAGAGCTGTTCTCACATAGTACAGGTTTCATCAGTTTCGTTCATGCCTATTTACCAATCCAGCACCACCTTCTCTTTCTCATAATCTTCCGTTGTCGTCACAAGCCCATTAGAAAGGTTGGGGTTGTGCAGTCATGAAGGGTCTTCCAACCTCGCGTCTACGACATCCAATTTATGCGGAGATCACCGGCACCTCCTCGTCCTTCAGTGCTGACGCAGTGGTGCCAACACTTGGAGCAGTTGTTGTCTTGAACTCCTCCTTTGGCGCTGCTGGAAAATCGGCGGGCTCGTATGCGGGAGCAGCTGAGTTGGCAGTACTTGAAGGACTGTCCACCGGCTCGGTCTTGATAGGCTTGGTGGTAACTTCTGGAGAGCTAGATCGAGAAGGCTTAACACCTACCATCTCTTGAGCCTTGGCAGTATAATCGGAGGCATATTGTTTCGTAGTATTGGCGGCAATAGCGGCGTGGTGGCTGGCAAGCTGCTTAACCTGCTCGGTTTGCTGGCTCACAACTTCGGTAGTATGGCGGATGTGATGGTCGATACTCTCCTTATTGCTGATATAGATCAAGGGGACGAGGAACATAACAGAAGTACCAATCAAGCACATTCCCCAGAATGGCACAATCTTGATCAGATAGTAGGAGAAGAATGCAGCAATACAAGCCTATATCCAATTAGTTCCTGTCGATGTATGACATAGTGGTAGATATCGCTTACCGCAGCGGAGGCAAACACATTCTCTGCGAAAATGATTCTCTGAGTTTCAATGATGAAGAAATTGACGAGCTCATGAACATCTCCAATCATGGCATCAAGAGTCTCTCTTGGCATGGTGTAGTACTTCCGTGGACGCATCTGACTCGTGAGACCTTGAGAGAACAGAGTCTTTCCAACAATCTCAGCGGCAACAGTAACACCGAGGGTCATCCAAGTTAACTTGAAGGCATATCGGAGTAAGTTCAGGTATCGAGCCCCGAAAATAAAGAGAACAATTGCAATATAAGCGATTGCAGAGGCCCGGGGGTTTTCCCAGCTCAGGAGACTCGAGAAGAATGAGTGGTAGTGTGTAAGGGGTTGACCAGTGGCAGCAGGTTGAGATGGAGTTGTGCGAGCTGCAGCAAGATTTGAGAACTCGTTCTGCGTCTTGATAGCCTGCTCTTTGGCGTTCTCTGCAACCGGCCCTGAACATCTTGTCAACAATGACCTCATCGACACGACTGTGATAAAGGGCCGATTATACCATTGGCAACAGTGTCCTTGACATTTTTAGTAAGTGGGTGATTTGCTACAGCATTGTAAGCTGCTGCAGAATCTGTTGCACACAGTTAGTAGCAAGAATACAAAGCTCCAAGCTCAGTGTGAGAGTACTAATACTGGTTAGCGATAAGATCATGCTCGGAGTTTCTGTGGATAGGATGAAGTACCTTACTATTGACAACAGCGTCCTTTGTAGTAGCACTCATGCTGCTTGTATTGAGGGAGCTGTTTGTGTTGGGGTAATCGGTAGCGGTGGAATGGCGGTCTTGGAGAGTCCTCAGGATCTGAAGCTGTTGATTGGACTACAGTTTCAGATACGAGTGAAGCTGCTCGAAGTATTGTAGAGAGCAAGGAGAAGTTCAAGGCGTTGGATGATTGCGTTGTGATTTGTTTGAAAGGAGGGAGATGTTTCTCTCGCTACTCGGAAGGGAGTCTTGTCTATCGTTGCTGCAACAAGCACGCGAGCAACACACCACACTTTTTCTTGTTCTGTGGCTGAGCTATGACGTCCGCCACACTTTGAATTTCCAGGGTACTTGTTCCTGCTCCACACATGGCCATTTGTTGCAGACCGATGATGCTCCTGCAAGCTTTTTCTTTCTTTCTAGAGTACTAACTACCAAGTTACGTGCTCGTGCACGATGTCCGCAAGAGATCTGTTGAAATGACGCGTCGAAGCCACAACTTTGCACTCTGTCTTTTCATCAAATTTCCAACGTTTTCTGTCTCTGGTCGGAAACGCGTGCCTGTCCCGCCCTTTCTCGTAGTAGGCACGGGGCGATTTTTTAGCATGTGATACGCGCTTGTGATGTCGCCCTGGAAATGGCCCTCTCCATAGAACATAATGACGTGAGTCAGATGGACAACTTGAAACAAAAAGGCCACCTTGTAATTTCACCAGCCACAGTAGTAAACGTTCCGTCACGTTCTGATTTCATGTATTTCAATTGCGCATACCTGTCTTCAAGGATCGGATGGGCGATATGCGCCACTTATACATTCGTCACTGTCTCTCAACTCTATATATAACACGCCTAAAGGGTATCTACATAGAAACTTCCCGCAATAGCAATATCATGCCTTGTCCTGTACAATAGCCATCTTTTCTGTACTAACTGTTCTCTTTCCCCATCCTCCCCAGAATCCACCCGTTGAAGTCGACGAAGAGGGTGTCGTAACCGGAGGTGAAGTGACCTTGCTTTCGCTTGGCCGGCTCATATATGATGAAAATGCTCCAAGCGTGACAGACTTCTCAATGTTGG
>Ga0335072_10004470_pt1 | contig 20776 bp, 14 predicted proteins | sample Lox_Sample_21_FD_206725 | JGI IMG/M metagenome (GOLD analysis project Ga0335072, IMG submission 206725) | Soil microbial communities from Loxahatchee National Wildlife Refuge, Florida, United States - Lox_Sample_2.1 | ecosystem: Environmental > Terrestrial > Soil > Wetlands | place: USA...
AGTCGGCTTCTGCTTTGAAACAATTCTAGGTTTTATGCTTGGCCACAATGCCAAGGCGCTTCTACAGTACAGTAGCCAACTGCCTTATCTAAGACAATAGTAATAATATAAGGCAGTAGGACCATAATTCTTCACTATCGCGTGTTCTAAGATCTCTCATAGCACTGTGCGCGCCAAAGGCAAATCTCTGCCATTCTCTACTATCACGTTGATGAAAGCGACTTAATTGAAGAGCTAGGATTCTCTTGCAGTAGGTTGCAGTGTGGTCTAATAGTATTACTGATAACGAGGTAGTAACCACAGGCCTCGTTAGGCTACTAAATGTGGCTCACTGGCTTGTACACCGGGATTTACTCTGCTTTTCATGCCCTGCAATAGAGACCTCCAAAATGCGATCCTGCATTCCCTCTACAAATGTAACTACTACGCCTACATCCTCTAGTCTCTTCCTGCCTACATTCTTGCCAACGAATTTCTCCGGCTCTTTGATCCCCACATAGACAACTTTAATTGCGCCGTTGAGCCTCAAGATCCTCTCCACACAGGTCCTATTCCCACTCAATCTCTTGTTGCACGGCTTCATGGTCGTATATAGAACTGTGTTTTTCGGTAATACTTCGCCTATTCGATACTCTGGAAGATTGTGCTTTTGAGCCACTTTGATGAAGCAGCACTGCTCTGCATGTGTATTCCCTGGATCTGCAGGTGTATTCCCCGGCAGTTCCATCGAATATCCAGTCGATAAGATTTCGTTCTTATCTGCATCGACAAGGACTGCTCCCAAGCAAATTTTGTGGGTGCTGGAGGCAAGAGACGGGCCTGCTCGAGGGCGTATTCCATGTATCCCTTGTGATCACCTGCTGCGATGGTCGGGTGAGACGGTTCGGAGGCCATCTTCGATACCAGGCAGGTTAAGAGGGGTTGTCTGTGTATTGGCAGAGAGAGGTTAGATAATTTTGCGGAATGTGTAGATGACGTCTTAGGTCCTGAAAAGCAGAAGTCGCTGTAACGGGTTCGACACGACAGGCACCAGGACAGAAGCATCTTCAAAGGTGCCGCTTCGCCGTTGCCACCCCCAAGCTCCGGAGGCCAGCAAACCCGGAGGATGCAAAGCCACTCGGCCAAGAGCGGAGAAAATGCCCCAGCATCACAGCCACCAATTAACGGGGACATCCACAGATGGTGTAGCCAGGAATCCAAAGATACATATGAACAGATTCAATTTGTTATCCCCACTTTGGCCAATCAACGACCATATTTTTGAGATTCCCAGTCTCTTCTGTCGAATGGACAGACATTTTGAGTCTTTAGCCACTGTGATACACAGTGAAAATGGAATTCGTGCTATTAAAATCCCGTCAATTTCCATTTGGTGCTGTATGGCTCAATGGAGAACCTACGTTGTAAGTACCCCATGCCACTGTGCACTCCTCGCTCGTCGCCGATGCTTGGTTGGTTTGGAACATCGTACCTAAAACGCAAACCGATGTCAGTGCTGCAGCAAATCAATTGAAATGAGAAAGAAACGCCTGCAGAGGTCCATGATGTGATTTCGGCAAATACCACAGTTGTCTATGACGATGTCCCAAGCCCATAGAGCGACTGCATTCCACTAGAAGCAGCTCGTAAGTCTATGTCAGCCACGTTTACAGGAAACCTTACCGGTCTGACCCTGAATCTATTTACGCCCTCTTTATCCCTGGTCCTGGCTGTCGCTATTGCATCTAAAGATGTGAGTGATCGACGGCAATTACAACCGACCAATCTCATTGGCCTAAGACTAGCATCGTCCTCGCGAATGGCTTTTTCTATGTCATTGATATCAGTAACATAAGCTACTAGTGGTGACTCGCTGTGGTTACGACCCCATAGCATAGCGCAAATCGTATTGTCCTCCTCATAGATGATGCCAGCGCCTGAATCGCCTTTAACGCCAATTCCAGTATTGCATGTCCATGTGTCTCCAACACATGGCTCAACTTGCCATTCTGAGCACCATCCACCACCTTCATAAATTCTGGCCAGGATTAAGCCAATCTGGCCACGCTTACAGAGACCTGACGGTGCGCTTGTTATGATAGTTTTCCCGGGACGGATCTGGCTTCCTTTCGTGATGTGATGGCATTGGCCGCTTTGGTGTTCTCCGTAACATCTCATTTCTAAAGGCAGAGGGGTCGCTAGCGCGTTGATGAGACGAATATCCTTCCAGAACTGACCCATCTCTTCGGGAGCTGCAACACCAAATTGGCCAGCATTGGCCCTTAACTGAATCCAGTATGGATGGTCAGATCTCCTGCGTTCTGCTTGATGTCGACTCCGGAGCCTTCCAACTATCACTTCCTAGCGCCTGCTCATCTCGTAAATGATATGAACTGCTTTGGCGACCATGTCGGTTAATGCAGGTGCCTCTCTAAGTGGAGAAGGGGGCAGAATAGTTTGGCTATTTTGAGTTGGAAGCGGTTGTTCTCTGTCGACTTGTTGCGCTTGTATGGAAGTAGTGTTGTATAGGTTCGCCTGTTGTTGTTGTCCCATCCTAGGCGGTGACGGTGGAATCCTTTCTAGCAAGGTAATTTCTACCTTATCTAGTAGGGAGGCAGTTCGGTCACCTTTAGTTAGAGGTGATAGAACTTCTCTATTTACTATAGGCGTAAATAGGGCTGTATGTGGTGTTTGATCGTTAGATAGAGGCGATTGGAATTCTCTGCTGATTTGTTGTATAGGTGTAAATGGGGTAAGACCTAGTAAGGTAATCTCTTACAGTTCTATCCCGTGTAGTAAGGAGGGGGCTGATGTAGCTTGATCGTTAGATGCTTTTCCGTCGATTTCTAGCAAGGCCGTCTCTTGCTGTTCTACCTTGCTTAGCAAGGGAGCGCGGACGGTAATCTCACTATCCTCAGTCGGCTTGTTGAGGGCTACTAATAGTTGTTTGTAGACGGGATTCATCTTAGCACTGTTGCTGCTGCACGTAGCCTTCAGCTGATGCAGCGCTAACTCGCTGTCTATAGATAGCATTGAGCGGCTGTGGGCAGAAGACTGGCCTTGCACTCCTTCCCAAGGAACTTCCTTAGCAACGATCTCCAGAATGTCTCCCTTGTATTCTAGAAGGGTTTTCTCTGTTATAAGACTGTTGCCGCTTTAGTTGACAGTTATGTCGTTGTAACTGGGTTGACATGTGACTGAGTCGTCACCGACTAGGGAGCTGTTGCTGGAAGCTCTATGTGAATCTTCAGTTCCGCCTCTATAAATATCCACTTGCACCTTAAAGGACTTTGGAAGCCGATAAGTGAGGTCTAATCGGCTCCTCCTCCTCGATGGTCTTTTAGGGTTGATGTCTGACCTATATTCTTTGGAGCCTTAAACTTCAATTTCAGATTCGTCTATAGAGTGTTTGAGGATTTCTTGGACGAGATATTGAGCAACGGATGGTGCCTTCACGCACAAATCCCGCACAAATGTTGAGAACTGTGATTGGCAATTAGCTTTCCTAAAGGAACAGAATAATACCCTTCAACTCACCTCTAACTGAGGTTGGATGTCCCTTAAAGCGTTTGAAGTTACAGCAGCAACAAATTGTCCAAATAGGCATATGGGATCTTCGATCACCTTGCCAGATTTGATGGTCTCGTCCTGCTAAGAGCGACTTGATAAGTCTTGCCGGACATTTATTGTCTGAGCGATGTCTAACCAAAATTCGGTTGATGAGTCGCTCGCGTCCATCGCGCATGTTCCGGAGAAGGAGGTGAAGGGCGTGCTTAAACTGAAGAGAATGGTTGAGGCATGGCTACTGGGGGTTGCCTGACATTAAGTACTTAAGCCCTCTATTGGTGGGGCTGTCAAGATGCCGCGTCGCCTTGCTCTCAGCTAAATCCTAGACAAGCGTTGTAGCCCTACTATTCAAGGCATCTTGGACGTGATGGATTCTATTGGGTGGACGAGATGGGACTGTCTATTGCCTACACCCCCCAAACCCCTTGCAGATAATACTCTGCTTGATGTGAGGGTGCATGATGCTAGGCATCTGCGGCGCCTTGAAGGAGATTGTGTGCTATTATTCGCTCTTTCCTGTTATGACTAGGAGGTAGAAGTGTTGGTTCTGGTCTACGATCATGCTGGTCGAATCAGCTGAGGTTGCCAGACACCCCTATTGTTGTTGGATAACATGGATATATCTCTTTACATGGATGGCGTTGGATATGTAGGGGCTGATGGGTGTGGGTTCTGTGGGTTGATGGCTGTAAGACCCCATGACAGAAAAGGGTACTAAATGCGAGGAGCATTTCGATCCTCTAAGCGGCCGAAATGCACAGTAAAGGCCTGTCCGTTCGGTCTCTTGCTGCTAAGCCCCTATAGCTTGGGGATCTTACTGACGATCGTTTCTGAGTCTCCTAGATGTCTCGTCTTAAATGTGAACGACTAGACTTAGTTGTTAAACATGTATCTAGGAAAGGATGTGAACCTTTCGATTGTCCAGCCTCTTCCCCAATCAGTATGCCAACTCTCAGATCAGCTTCGATGTCGTGCAAAAAAATGCGCCTGGCCACGACCAGCCAACATGACAAGGAAGATTGCCACCATGCGCCGTCCTGATAGAACCACCTGGAGAGAAACCGCTCCTACACCTCTTCCCTCCCTTTTCTTATATCACGATTGCCAAACTCCCCCCTTTACCATCGCCCTCTTATGCCTATCGGCTAAGATTCTGCCAACTTGGGGTCATTTCCCTGAGGTGATGGCTATTTCCTGTAGGTCAAATAAGTCAATCTGATTGATATCCGGTGCAGGTTCTATCTGCGCTAAAGCCTTCGCCCTATTCCGCTGCGAGAATGACTATAGACCTCTCCTGCCTAGCCCTGCAGCTTTGTAAGCTTTGATACAAGCTGGTTTGGGCCTAGCGCTCGCTATAGCCGCTTGCTGTGTCCTTCAACGTGCCCTTCAATTCTGCCTTTTCATATAGGCTTAGAGCTCTTTGGCTGTAGCACTTGCGTTACTAATAGGGTAGTCATTGCATCTGGATCCTACTAACATGGTTGCTGTACTATTCCCTTATATCTTTTGCGTTCGACGTATTTCCTATTTCTGCTCACTACATGTTCATTGCCCCCTTCAGTCAAATCTGACTTCCTGTTTAGTTTACTGTCTGAGCAGATGTCGTTATGATTATAGGGTGCATATGAAGCTTTGAAGGTCTGGTTTTGGCGTGTTGTAACTTGTAGTGTTGATGTATGCTTGCAGCCATTATTTTGCGGCTTGTATGGATGAGAGTAGTTTCTTAGAAGGAATTGCGGAACGAAGTGTTGGTACTGGGTGCTGGTTGTTCCTGCTATAGTTGATAGCTACTTAAAGAGAACACTAACAGGCAAAAGGTATGTAAGCGTTCAATTGGAGAACATGAGGAAAATGCTTGTGGAGTGTAGCGGTTGTTAGCTGTCGTTGAGGTGAACAAACACTTTGTGCAGTTAAGGGGTGTGATTCGGCTGACCCACCCGCATTTTTGGGCTGACCTACTGGAAACTAGTGGGTAAACTTCGGCTGACAGTCGCTTAGTACGCGCAACCAGTTATATCCATCAAATCTATCGCTGCAAATGCGGATTTTATTAGGTTTGGAATAATTTAGATAGTGGCCCTAATATACATTAAATACCCCCATTTTTAGGGCTAATATTCGTTAAAAGGATGGATTAAAGAGGTGAAGTGTTTGGTGCGGGACAATTTTGCTTTTGCGGGACAGAACGCTTTCGCCGATTCAGGGTAGGGCCATTTAGAAGTGACTAATTAAGTCCGACTAACGGTAGTTTTTGTACTAAAGGATTTACCTTAAGGCTCCTCCTAACGCCGCCAAACTGAAATTGTGTCTTCCATTTTGGATGCCGCGTTCGCGATAGAGCCTGTAAGTGCATTGCCTACTGCGGTTCCCACACCTAAATATCCCTCGCCCATTTAACTCCGAATTTGCATGAAGGTCTATATGGCCTCAGTCACTGCCATTTAGATAGGAGCTTTGTGCTTAACTCAATATGGTATTATATTATGTCAAGTTTTGTAGGCGGAGCACATGAACATGAGGATTATTGAATGTATTGATACTAGGTTATCTCATAGAAGAGGGACCAGCCCATAGACTTATAGTGGTGCCCCGCCCCCTCAGCAAGGATTAGGGGTAAGCCAGCTATCAAACAACCCCTTGACAGGGTTATATCGTGACAATTATTCTTCAAACACTTGCGAAAACTGCAGCTTAGAGACCTCAAAATTGATATCGGGTGGCAACTTATTGATAACTGAACAGATTCTTTTGAAATGAGTTGGCATCTATATGTTGTAGACGTTCTTGGTGAACTTGTATGCCGTCCATTTCTCTTTACCGTCTCGTACTGTAAAGTCGAACTTGTTGATAGGGTGGCAGTAATAGGTAGTATCCTTCCTATTAATTATAGGATAATGACTGTAAATCCTTACTGAACTATTATCATGCAATATCGAGAAAGCAAGGATCTTTTAGTAAAGCTCCTTTTCGCGCTTTACAAGTCTGAAGAGATCGACAACACCCCTTCTACGCGACATCAGTTTCCCACGCCATCAATTACTCAACCACAACATCACCGCCACAATGGCATGCAAGTTTACAGTCAATTCAGCCATTCAGGCTCGACTCCTCCGGCCGTCTCGACACGTCCAACCATCTCCCCAGTGCGCTGCTTCATTCAGGACCATCTACGAGCCAAGGCGACCCAATTATGGTCAGCTCAGGTTTCCGCTGATTCTCAACTCCAGATCCTACTCAGAATCTACTCCTACCCCTCCCTCTCCAAAAGATTCCAGATCTACTAAGGGCTCGCAATCTCATAGAAGTGAGGATAAGAACTGGTTACCCTCTAAGGCCTGGAATGTCACAACCTTAGTCGGGACTATTCTTGTAGGCGCAGGTTCTGTTTATATGTCATTTGAAATATACTGATTACTACAGGGTGTCATCGCATATGCCACCCAGGAATCCTGGAGAGATTGGCGCAAAGAAAATCAGAGACGTGCACACGAATCTGCACGCGAATCTGCGATCTATAATAAGCTCAAAACAGGACCTAAACTTCCAGACGAGATTAAACATATCATCTCACGCGATATACTTGTCGACGAGGTCAGGATGCTCATCACACCATCGGCGGAATCTCGTTTGTACCCCCTTGTTGTTGGAGAGCACGGAACTGGAAAGACAAGTCTAATTCAGCTCGCGGTGAATGGTTTGAAAGAACCTAAGGGCGTAGTATGCATCGATGTCCCTATTAAGAACAAGCCATTTGCAGAAGCTATGCAAAAGGCTTTGGGGTGGAAGCTGGATCTGGTTAGCGATTCTGGCAAACGTAACTAAACCAGTTCCCTTCAAGTTAAGATTATCTAAGGCTAATAAATAGTTGAGCAGCACCATCTTTCGATGAGGTTTTAGAAGCGTTTTCCTATGCTGCCGTCAAGTATAAGCGCGAATATGAGAGAATCCCAGTCTTGATTATCGACAATGCGAATAGACTTGAAAAGCAGTTGGAGCTTCTTGAGCAGATTCAGGACTATGCAAAGCTTGCTGCAGACGAAGGGACAGCCACTGTTGTATTTGTATGGAGCGAAGGCCGCGTGCCACGTCGTATGATGGGTATATTAACCTTGTTTATAGTCTTATTTATGAATAGTTATGTACTAACTAAATCTTACAGAGAGAAGCTCGTGGTCAAGACATGGGAAGATCGTCGAAATTGGTGATGTAAGCAAAGAGGAAGCCCTTCAGTACCTTAAACTTCGGAAGATCGATGACGTGCAAGCAGCACAAATCTACGGACTTGTTGGTGGGCGCATGATTCACCTTAAGTCAGTTGCAGATGAAATCCAAGGCAAGGGCACACTTCAAGGTATGTGTATAGTATGCTCTATAAAAAACAGGATTGGTTTCTCACCACTTTTACAGATGTGCGCAAGAGTATGTTCCGTGACGCTGAGAGTCAGCTTAAAATCGCCGGAATGCTCCTTCGTGGTCGTTATTACAAAGAAGGAGCGATGATTATACATAAGCTTTTAGAGAAGGGATCCATCTCTTATGCCGACTATTCTCATCTAGTGGACCCTGAAATTGGAGACGAGTTGCTAGAAAAAAATGTGTTCGCTCTCCATTTTGATTCTGGCAAGATTACCTTTCAGTCGACTGTAATGGCGCGATTTTGCGAGCAAGAGTCCGTTTACTGGAAGAAAATGTAATATAAAAGAATAACTTCTACCAATAGAGAGATCTCGCATTCAGTCTATATAGTCTATGCGTAAATAGCTTTTCCTCAAGACGCCATACATAAAATATGGTTAAATGGATGACTGTGAAGTCAACCTCCTAAAATAGGGATGTTTGTACTGCAAAAGTTAGCGCAAAGGAGGTTGACTTCGGAAAAGTGTAGTGCCGTGGCTCTGCCGCGGCACGTGCAGCGATATTACAGTGCCTGGCCAAAAGTTTGAGCACACCTTCGCGTAATTTTGCTAACGGGCTGTGCTCAAACTTTTGGCCAGGCACTGTACGTGAAATAAAACCGGGCTGAATTACGTACTTTCCAGCGCATGAGAAGGTTGAAAGACGGACCTTGAATCTTTCCCACCGTCTATGAAAGAGATTGTAAGGGTACGTCTGTTTTATCTACCTATCCATACTAATGTCGAAGCAGTTTCCTAAGAACATGCTTCCTCAAGATATAGAAAATCAGCTTCAAAGCTCTAAAAAAGCTAGCGCGTGATAAATAAACAATAAGAGGTGTCACGATATAACCCTGTTAAGGGGTTGTTTGATAGCTGGCTTACCCCCAATCCTTGACGAGGGGGCGGGGCACCACTATAAGTCTATGGGCTGGTCCCTCTTCTATGAGATAACCTAGTATCAATACATTCAATAATCCTCATGTTCATGTGCTCTGCCCATAAAACTTGACAAGAGGAAGGTAGATCAACTGTATTGTTAGACTTTAATAGGAACTGCCCAAATGCACAACACGTTAATTATGCTAAGTATCTATGATTTTAGACTTTCAAGATATGGTGTACCGGTTTCGACATAGGTCGCCGGCAGTCGGCGGGGCAGTCCCAACCCAATTTTCCGCCGGTTCATGCGCCACACAACGCCACAACTCTCAACGATGTATAGGTACGTAGTTGCTTTATATAGTATATTAGGTATAGTGTTTCAATTGAAGTTAATTTACAAGTACAAACTCATCTTGCAACTGTAAAGTCTCAATATTCTTCTTTTTCTTTGCGTTTAGAATGTTAGGAGTAGTGCTAACTATCTGCACAATACTACGTACTAGTACAGGTTCCCACTGTATCAGCCAAATGCAAACGCCCCTAGACCAGGCCAGAACCAAGAGCCAGAACCAGAAACGCCACCTACTCACCATCGCCGTACTACAAAATGTGTCTGGTTCTGCGGCGATTTCCCTAGGCAAACGTGGCCCTCAATCCCAGCGTAATGCGAACATGTCAGCTTGGGACTTCAGGCCTCCATTCCAGCGAGCTTACGTTGCATCTACACCATACTAGTATGAAGCTTCGGCGGAAAACCAAGACAGCGCTGAGGCAGTATTAGGGCTAGACCACGGTGGCTCTATGGGCTACTCGATGGACCAACCTAGAGCAGAAGTGCACTACGACGAGAACACTAATGACGCCTTCTACAGTGAATCAGAGTAGTACGAGGGTCCCTACGACGGAATGGATCTGCTAGATACAACTGCCTATTTACGCAAATCAACTGCCTTGATTCTACAACTAACGCTTCTAATAGCATTCACAAAAGTACTTTTACAGACAGCAACTGCGTTGCTGTTAAAACTGTTCTGTGAAACTACACTATTAAAACTACGCTGTTGCTTCACGAATGTCGCAACTGTTAGCAGTACTTCCTATTACAAACGAAGCTGTTCAAGCACCTAAAGGCTTGTGCAGGCTGCTGCGAAGAACCCGCTTCTGCCTATACTAGTACTGCAGATACCATTGAAAACATTTGTGAGAAGGTTTCTAACGCTCCGCCACTTGGTGTTGGTACTAGAATGGGCTACTGCGGCTTCACTTACGCGACTGCTGCGATCCGTTTGTTATGAGTCGTGAATATGTTTGTACAAGCTATGCTACGAGTCTATGAACATGTTTGTAGCTACCTCTTTTTATTTTCAGGGTTATAAGGCTTCGGATTTACTATTTTAAGGTCCAATACAATTGCGTTCACAGCATGTAATCTAAGACTTTGGATTTGCTATTCCTTTAGGTTTCATTCACAGCTGTGTTTACAGGATTCATCTACTTATACATGTAACTGCATTCACACTCACTTAGACTAGCACCATTAAAAAATGCGGCTTTCAATTGCGTTCACAAACATCTTTTCGAGTACAGTGGATACTACTTGAAGTCAGCGCAGAAATAATTATGCCTATTACATTTGCTTTCACAAGGTAGTCAGTCTATGAATCATTTAAAGTGGCATTTTTACTTTAATTCAGCTAGGCTGCTTTCTGCCTTTAGCTACTATCTCAACAAGGACGTTGGGTCCTTTGTAGAATAGAAGTAAAGATCGATTTAAAACAAGACAAATAACAATTTTGAAAACACTAAACTCACCAACATGATCTGGTCAAAGTCTATTAATCTACATTTAATTTATATTAGCTATAAAGCCGAGTATGCCTACTATTTTCTCCCTACTCTCTCCCTGTCTTTGCTTTTTCAATAAGGTCTGTTGTAAAAACTAGGAGGTGCCAACCGCTCTATTAAATTAAAACAGTGGTTCTAGGAGGATTAAATACGCAGAATAGTAGTCTATCTTTAGCTTGACTTACTAAGGCAGTATCGAGCTGACTCACTATGCTTCAATGCTGCGTAGGGCAGCCTAGAGAGCCTAAGAGTGCTAAGATTTCGCAATAGAGTTGTAGGTAGGTGTTGAGGCTGCTTAAACCAGCACAAGAGTTGACGTAGTCCCCTATCTTAATTTTTTCCTCCAATAGGTATCGCTCGTAAGCTCGTATTCACTGCATCGCTATGTCTCAATGCAAGGCCCTAGCTAGAGTATGCGTAAGCAATATTCATCTTAGTTTAGCAGATAGGGCCGTATGCTATTAGATAGATTACCTCTAAGTCCTCTTCTCTTCTTTCTTCCTTAATTTAAATTCTTGTTGAATATAGAGTGTTTATATAATAGTAGGCGTTCTACTATGTATAAATATACTGTTTTATAATATTATTTAAACTCCCTACTTAAAGCTGTAGTATTCTAGGTTTTAAGTCTTAAGTTGTAACGGCACGTACAAAATGCTATTCAATGAAGAAGGGAGCTCTGTAGATTGCACTATCGAAGATACTAAGCTACAGAAAGAAGAAGGGGAGAAGGGAAAGTTGTAGCCTTAAGGGCCTCTGCTTCTCTAGTGTGAAACACCAAGTGTTGTGGTTGTGTCTCAAGTCAGGTGACAGGAGGCAAGAGCCGAGCCGAACCGTCACATAAGTTGCATGTGCATATTTTAAGGTTTCCTTAGTTTTCATCTTTTTATCGCATTCAATTTAATTGACTTACAATAAATCTAATACAAGCTATTGTTAGTTTACAGTTATAAATTGCCTAGTTGCAGTTTGAAGTTTAAATTTTATGCTTTTCGTTCTAACTGAAACTTTCCCTTTTTAATCCTAAAAATCTTAACAGATAGTCCTACAAATTTAACACTTATCTGCCTTCTGTCACGATATAACCCTGTCAAGGGGTTGTTTGATAGCTGGCTTACCCCTGATCCTTTCCGAGAGGGTGGAGCACCACTATAAATCTATAGGCTGGTCCCTCTTCTATGAGATAACCTAGAATCAATACATTCAATAATCCTCATGTTCATGTGCTCAGCCTATAAAACTTGACACCTTCAATTAAAGCAAAGCTGCAAGTGGACAATAAAGCTATTAGAGATTTAGTTGTATACTTCTACTATGTGTTTTTAAACCTTAAAAGCCACGTCCAAGCAATAGTGTTGCTTCAACTTAGCCAGGCTAAAGAATTAAGCACTTAGGACTACAATACAATTCTAAATCAGCTTGTATGAGTATACGACAACCCAAACAAAGTGTAAGAGGCTGAGGATAGGTTGCTTTTTCTACAACAAGGCACTAATTCGGTGTCCCTCTACATTTTGAAACGTCTTATACGAAGCTTGTAGCTAGGACTAGCTTGATATCAATAAAATCTCTGTGTTTTAGAACGGTCTTAATTCTACTATTTGTAGTAGGCTCAATTAACAGCTCAACCTACCAGCTAGATACCTGGAATTCGTGCGGATCGTCTAGCAGCTTTCAGACCGGTCTACTACTACTACTACTACCTCTTCGTCCACACCCTTTTCTACTTTAGTACACTCTAGTCAGTCCTATAAGCTAAAACCTATAGATATCAATTCAATATCGCTTAATGCTATTAATATTGTTCCTATAGCTCCCTAGGCCCGCTCAGCATCCCCTGCTCAAAGAGAGCAATATAAAAAGCAAGGCTGGTGCGTACGGTGTGGTTCACACGACTATTAGGTAGGCAACTACCTACTACAGCCATATAAGAAGCAGACAGGAAGGAGGACGCTGCCTGTAGAGTTAGACGATAACAACGAAATAGACTCAGATTGGGAGGCAGAAATGAGTCGCCTTCCACGTAGGGAACTTTAATTTACCTCTATATATATATTTAGACCGCTTGGAGGCCAAGCTTTTTAAAGGGGGGGGTGATGTTATAGCCTTAATTCCAGTTACTAATACAGATGGTCTGTAAAGGGTTTAGCGGACAAGGCCGTGCGCTGTCAGATAGATTACCCCTAAGTCCTCTTTTCTTCTTTCTTCCTTAGTTTAGATTCTCATCGAATACAGAGTGTTTGTACGGTAGTAGGCGTTCTGCTGTGCATAGATACACCGTTTCGTGATAAAACCCTTATTTCGTTTTGTGTCTTTCTTTCCATGAACCCTACTTCCATCCTCAACTATAAAATAGTCCTCCTTTACACAGAAAGCACTTAGACTTTGCTTTTTTTTGTATTGATCCTCGCAAATTTCTTTTAGAAGTCCACAAAAGATTTGTTCTTTATACTTCTCTTATGTGAAGCCTTTCCCTTCTCCTTCAGTTGAAAGAAACACAATTCAACTCTTAAAATTATATCCAATTGCAGTAGCGCAGTATAAAGACGTTCGACCACTTGTAAACTTAAACTGTAAACAATCTAACCGTCTCCTTTCCCCCCTCTTCCAAAGGATTTTAATTCGTTAACGCATGTTCGATTGGATTGTGGATTCGTCGTAGTAAATACCCTTGCGCCAGTATTCTTTAGGTCGGTCCCAATTTGCAATTGAGAAGGCGTATCGTTTCTTTTTTGCAGATTCAGAGAGGAAGGGCTTGCAGTCAGGCATATAGTGGTGATATCCGTGACGCTCAAAAGCAGCTAGAATTGTGTTATCACAAGCCTTTATTCCATGGATATGTGCAATTTCTTGTAGGGGCATTGACCGTCAATCAAAATGGCCAGTCATCCACTCAATCATCTTGATAACTTTCTCATCAGAAATAGTTAGAGGCCGTCCAAGCTTACAGGTAGTCTGCCTTCAAGTTCGTCGGTCTGAATTGCGTTCATGGACCCATCTTTTTGCTGTACCCCTTGCAAGCTTAGGCAGCGCTGCTTTCGCTACGCCCAAGTTCAATCAACTGTCGAAATCGTACTCGCCGGGGAGTTTCATGCTCTTTGCGTGTCGTCTTCTTAACACGGGCCATAGCTGTACAGCTGTAATTCTACTATAGAGGTATGTCAGCATTTTGAAGGTGTTCAGCATTGAAGGTGCCAGAATAGCAGCACTAGACCGCCTCACAGGGGGGTGGCCATCAATTCTTGAAACCCCCTTCAGTAATCTTCTTCATCTTCACCACCTTCATCATCATCGTATCATTAGTTCCAGCACGATGATCGCACGCAGATTCGTGGCCAACTCACCCATTCGGGCTCATCTGCTCCGATCGCCTCGCCGCCCACTCAAGCTTCCACTAAGTCTCAGCTCTAGGTCCTACTCGGAGTCTGATCCCTCCAGATCCACTCAGGGCCCGCAATCTTCTAAGCATGAGGAGGGAGACTGGAAGAGTGAGGTCCGCACGAATTGGAAGGGCTGGGCTAAGGCTGTAGTTGGAACTGGCTTTGGAACTAGCTTTGTAGGTATAAACTTCCTTTTTTTTTTTTTTTGGAAATATGCTAAATATCGTAGGCTCTTGTTGTATACATCACCCGCGATCTATGGATTCCAGATTCGTACAGAGAATATCAGAGACATTCACATGAGTCTAAACGCGATTCCGCAATCTACGAGACTCTCAAAAAAGGACCTATGTTTCAGGATGATCTCAACAATCCTCTCTCGCGCGAAGCCACTCTCAATGAAGTCAGGAAGATTATTACACCAACTGAGCGATCTCGTGGTTATTCACTTGTCATCGGAGAGCATGGAACCGGAAAGACAAGCCTAATCTACCTCGCTGTGAATAGCTTGGAAGAGCCTAAGGGTATAGCGTATGTAGATATACCCAATAATATCAATAAGGACTCAGCTCTGGATGTTGTTATCAATGCGATGCGAAATGCTTTGGGGTGGACTTTAGATCCGGTTATCGAATCTAAAAGACGTAAGTGAAGCAGTTCCTTTGAATTAGTACTTCCTAAAGCTAATGGGTCGGTAGCATTATCTTTACATGAGGTGTCAAATGTCTTCTCCTCTGTCGCTCTAAAGTACCAGCAGGCACATAAAGCTATCCCAGTCTTAGTGGTCGACAATGCAAACAAACTTCCTGAGTCAATTCTTCAACAGTTTCAGGACTATGCAAAGGAAGCTGCCGACAAAAGGATAGCCACCATCGTGTTTGTGTTGAGCGAAGGCCGCGTACCACGTCATATGAAAGGTACTTCGATCTTGTATAGCTCATTAATAGTCATGCTAATTAAGTGTTACAGTGAGAAGCTCATGGTCAAGGAAACAGAAGGTCTTAGAAATCGGCGACGTGAGCAAAGATGAAGCTCTTGAATACCTCAAGCTTCAGAATGTGGACGACAAGCTGGCAGCACAAATTTACGAGCTTGTTGGCGGGCGTATGGTTCTACTTAAGTATACTGCATATGATATCCAGGGTGGGTCCAAACTTGACGGTATGTGTGTAGTATCCCTATAGCCTGGGTACTGGATTCTCACCTCACTTCTCTAGATGTACGTCAGGCGCTGCTTAATGAAGCCAAAGGCCAACTCAAAATTGCTGGGATGTTACCCCAAGGCAAATTTTACAAACAAGGAAAGGCGGTTATTAGTAGGCTTCTCAGAGAGGGTGCCATTTCTGATAGCACCTATTGGGCTATAGTAGGGAACGAGGAAATTGGGGAGGAGATGTTGCAGAAAAACGTGTTCTCCCACCACTTCTACGCTGATATCATTACCTTTCAGTCAACTCCAATGCAGCAATACTGTGAGCAGCAATTCAGCACTCTGGGAAGGCGTAGATAGCAAAGACATGACATAAAGGACTATGGTTCTTTAAATTGTAGCAGTACTCCTTTATGTATATTATATGCTTGAAAACATACACTGAAATTGCAAGGGCCAAGATACGCGAGCTGACTCACCAAGGTGATAGAGATCTTGCCTTAGTAGGTGGTGCATTGATCCGTTTATAACTATATACGATAATTCAAATGCTTATATTACAGACTTATTATATGCTTAACTGAATCTGACTGACATTTCTGTCATGTAACTTTGCGTTTAGCTAGTTCTAATAATAAACACAAAATTGAAAACCTCACCTTTAACGTCTGACTTTCTTTGAGAGCATAACATCAAGACCTAGGGAAAGGCCGAGGGCTGCCTCAGTTAAAGGCAGGCCGGCGGGCAGCTGTGGGAGCCCACGCGACACAGCAGAAACAGCGAGGTCGACCTTGGAAGCAAGTGTGAGGCCAGCGATTGATGAAAGATGTCAGGGGAGTTAATACAAGCGGTCATGTTAGATTGAAAGTGCTACGATTAGTGAAAAATGAGGCAATGCCGAGCTGTCCGATGATTGGATAGAGCTGAAATAGCATGACATCACTGGGTGGGAGTAGGTCGCGACGTCGCGACCACATAACAATTCGACAGCGTAGTCGAATCCTTAGATACTCCGTAGGCAGATAGAAGAGAGATAAATTGAATAGGAATTTTAAGATGAACCCAAACGGGCTAAAATTGCAGAAGTTGTAAGGGTTTTAGTAATCTGCAGCGCTGCGCTAGATTGGAGGCACCAGGGGCCAACTAAGCGAATCACATGACATGTATAGACTGTCCGCTTCTTAGCGTGCAACCTTGTGCTTTTTTCCTCTTAGCATTTCACTACAACAAACACAAGGGACCGTGATTATGTAAACCCGGCGTGTAGAAGCTTGCTTTGTAGATTCAACCTGCTCTTTTTAGCCCAGAATCTTTTTTTATGGGGGCCAGCCCCTAACCCCGCTGGGGGCCGCGGAAAACAATGCAAGCTTGCTCCTTACTAAAATCCTTAATAGTGTGAAAAGAAAATCTTTAATTCTTAAAGACCTTATAGAACCCCTTTCCTTAAATTCTTTATTTTCCTAGGGGGAGACCCCCTGGACCCCCCCCCTTCGCTGCGCTGGCTCTTTCTATATTTTTAAAGCATATAAAATTACTGCTGCTTCATGCATTAAAACACATTTAAGGCATAGAAAGAAAGCTGGAGAAATAGAAATTACGGATGGCTTAGTAAGGATCCGGAGTATTCGGGTCACGCGATCGAGGTTTTTGAAGTCCCTGACTCCATTTGAGCCGTAATACATCGCACGTGACAAAAGGAACGAAAATAGTAAGGAGCAAGCTCCTAATCAAATTTCACTGCATTATTATGCATGACAAAGGCACGTCACTCGTGTCCAATTTAAACCGCTCTAATGGCGGCAAATCGCGGTACCAAAAGGCCAAACGCGTCACAAGGCTCACAGCAAAGCGACTCCGGCCCCGCGCTGAAAGTCCAGAAGCCCAACCCCAGCCCTCATGGGCCTCTGTTGGTAAGAATACAATAAATCACTACTATACTTCTTTGACGCGTCTAACATACTAACCGGCGCATAGTCCTCCCGTTGCAAAGGCAAGACCAAGGCAGGACTGATTTGCAAAAGATCAGCTACACGTCCAGATGGCTTCTGCTCGATCCATGCATCGGGAGCAACCCTACCTGTAAGAACACCCTACCTCTCTGAAAACGTAGCTGAATGCATAGATTACACCACTGGATACGTCACCATCAACTTCCCAGTCTACGCCATTTAATAAAGTACGTGGCTCATCAATCAGCGACAATGCCAAGCTTCGCCGGTTTCCCATGGCTGCTGATCTTGCCCACCAGTCCTATATCTCGTCGACGCTGTTAGATACATTCCTAAAAGACACTCCAAAAGTTACGCTGAAGCACGCGTCCGATCTTAAGGAGAAGGACGAGTGGAACAACTTTATAGCAAAGTGCACAGGTGGAGAGAATAGTAATTTATTTACACATACATCGTCTGAATCAAACGAGAAGGAATTCAAGGCGCTTGTACAATGCATTGCGAGCTTGGAAGGCCTACGAGGGTACTTTGAAAAACCACAAGACACACAGAACGAGCCTGAAGTCAATAAGCGTCGGGGTTGTATTAGAATATCTCACCAGGGGAATTACCCAATGACGACTTGGAACACCAAAGCAGAATGGCTAAAGGGAGATTGCGGCAGCACGGCGAGGCAGAATGAGTTGAAGCCAGATCTTATGACCATTGTTGTTGAGGACGTAAAACAGCCGTGGCCTCGTGGAGCTCAACCAAAACGTGTCCAACTTACTAAGCCACAGACGATATTGCCCCCTCCTGACGACTGGGAACCCGAGCTAATGGACGACAAGTGTTTTCCCACAGTGGAGTGCACAAAGCCGGTTTGGGAATGCCTTGATTTGTTCTGGGAATGTAAACGCAATTCCAACGCTCTGAATGATGCCGAGGTATATATCGACTGCGCTTTGAAAGCTACCGAGGCGCTCCGCTATCAATGGAGCCGAAGATACATATACTGTTTCCTACACTGTGGGTCAATGATGCGGCTCTTGCATTTTGATCGGTCAGGTCTCATGGCAAGTGAGGTACTAAATATCAAGAAAGATACGGTCAAGTTCATCCAATGCTTGCTTGGAGCATTTTATCACCAACCTAGCAGGCTTGGATACCCTGCTGGGAAGAAGGCGCCATTCCATATGGAAGATCCAGAAGACAAAAGACTCCGTCAAGTAGTTACCGTAGATGATCATCAACTATATATCAAGGATCAGGTAGCAGGTTCATTTAGAGATCACCTTGTTAGTCGCGCAACTGTGACCTTCAAAGCAAAACTCGTCAACCCTGAAGGAGAAGAAAAGCAAGGCTGGGATTGGTGTTACAAGAGTAGCTGGCCTCAGAAGCTTCGGAAACATGAAGGCAGTTACCTTAAGCATCTCCAGGGCCTGCCCAATGTGGTAGACTTGCTTGTTTATAGTGTTATCGAGATTGAGGACAATAACGACACTACGAACGACACTACGGTTTTTGGGCGACAGTGTCCTTCTGGGGAGCCGATGACCCTTCTTGAAACTTTCTACAATAAGGCCAAGGGGCAGAGACTCAACTTTACTCAGCACACCGGGACTATAGGCTCTGGCCAAGAAGATTCAGACGATATGCTATACGATCCAAGACGACCCAAAGGTGAATCACAGCAGAAGTGCGATGATAGGGAACATAGAGATATTGTCATTGCTTGGGTTAGATCGTCCTTCCAAGATGGTATTTCTTCCTCGTTGGATTCCTTGCCGACAATATCCTCGATTTGGCAACAGGCCTTCTCAGCTATTAAAGCAATTACTGAGAAAGGCGTAGTCCATAGGGACATTTCATTCCAAAACATCAGGATCGATGATGAAAACCGGTTAAAGGTTTGCGATTTTGATATGGCGATGTTTCTCGAGGATGAAGGTACAGGAGCAGCGGAGAGAACTGGCACAATTGCTTTTATGGCAGTTTCGATATTAGGCCCTTTAAAATATCTACATCGACCAATTCATGATTGCGAATCCATCTTCTGGCTCTGTACCCTCGATCTACTACGCAGAATTGGTGTTGGAAGTATCAAAACGAAGCTTGCAACTATCATGCACTCCGGCAGTGATATTGACGCGGTGGAGAGTGCGAAGGTGTTTGTTGTCTCGCGTTTCAGTAATTATAAGAGTAAGACACAAGAGCTCAAGTCTAACGTTTCTTTGGATGAGCCAACATATTCGTCGTTGTTCTTTTGTCTTACCACGCTTATGAGGGAATTTGTTGGCAACGACTATATCGTTAACTACATCACCGCGAAACCCGGAATTGAAGATGTCTGCTTCGACCGCTGTGTTGAAATTATCAGAGGAGCTCTCGGTCCAGCCGTTCAATAAGTCACAGGGAACTGGTAGAATATCCGCTAGAAGAAGCAGATTGCATCAATACATACCGATGGCCAGTCTGTTTGCGTAGTAAGCTCTCTAAGCCAGGTAGCATTACTGCGTAATAAGCTAGGTTAGATACTCAAGAATTCTAAAATTGTGGCTACTTTTGACAAAAGGCATAATATTGAATCGCAGGTTGAGAGAAGAAATGACGCAGTCAGAGCTCAAGGTACAGAGAGAGTCCACCACACACATTGAATCCTGCTAATCTTTGAAAGATATAGCAAGCAGTAACCACGACCCTACCCATGGCCACGATGAATCGGACAACGATCTTCCATTGCTCAAGGAGCTTTCACAGACTACTTGGCCTCTGAATACCTCAACAAAGGCTTCGAAAACCGAGCGCCCCCTTCAGCATCCTAACAAGCCAGCTCTCGATGCGACTGGCATGCTTATCGACCACATAGAGCCAAGATTAAGTGGTCATCAAGGCGACAATCAAGGGAGTCGAGGTTGGTCTGCCCAAGATCTCCCTCCACCATGATAATGATGGAAACACTCGACGCACATTAGAGGAGCCAACGCCCTGTTCCCTACTGGAACTATTAGACAAGAACAATGGTGGAGGGATTGATGACAACGTCTCTGAACTGGAAAAAGACTTGCTACTGGCTTTTGAAGAGCAAGAGAAGTCGTCATTAAGCTCTAAGTTGCTCTTTGAGCTTGAAGGTAAGTATCTTAAGTTTTAGGACCCTAGTTTGGGTGGATTTGAATAGGTCACTAACAGAACACGTCTTAAATAGAGCCAACTTCGGTCAATGACGAGCATTGCCATACTCCACGAGCTTCTCGAAGTCCCTCCGGTCCAACAGGCCCAGCACAAGTTAACAAGTCTAAGCAGGGGGAATAGGGAGAGAAGCAGCGGCACCAGGACACGAATGAAGAGATTGGTAGTGATTGCAGTCATGAAACAGGTGATAAGGACGTCGAGGACGACGAAGACCCGCGACCAGCAAAGCGGCGGAAGCTACGCTCAGCAACTACCTACGAGGGTCTAACGCCTCAGCCTCAAAATCTTACGCCGCCTTCAGCTATGCAACTTGAAGTTACCTTAAGATGTGACAACCAGCCAGAATCCTGGAAGAGCTCTTCTCCTCCCACTGGTAATGAGGAGCCAACATCTAATGCTGGCGCGGCGCATCAGGAATGGCTTATGCACGGATTCTTTAAACTCATAACGGTCGGA
>Ga0335072_10004471_pt1 | contig 20775 bp, 17 predicted proteins | sample Lox_Sample_21_FD_206725 | JGI IMG/M metagenome (GOLD analysis project Ga0335072, IMG submission 206725) | Soil microbial communities from Loxahatchee National Wildlife Refuge, Florida, United States - Lox_Sample_2.1 | ecosystem: Environmental > Terrestrial > Soil > Wetlands | place: USA...
TCGCGAAAGCCGATAGCAGAACGAGGTAAAACCGTTCGCTCCGCGACAGCCTGTCCGGGGCGAATATCGCCAGAGACAGCGCAAGAACCAGTAGCGCGGTGAAGAGATCCGGCATGAGCTGCGAGGCAAACCATGGCAGTGCCGTGGTTGTGGACAGCGCAATGATCAGACCGACAAGCCACCATGGCGAAACGAATGGAAGCAGTACCCGTTGCACGAGACGCAGGGTGAAAACGCCGAGGCCGGCCTGCGCCACGATATCGGGCCAGGTCGTAACTGTAAGATGCAGCGGAAACAGGAACAAACTGTAGAAGATCGGCCGGTCCCAGCCGAGATAGCGATGAATTGCCTGGGACAGATAGGTGCCCGTGTCATCAAAGACGATCGGATAGCCGTTCCACAGTGCCGGCCATAAAAGCAACGGAGCGGAGACGGCGAGCACAATTACAGTACGCGCGGTGTCGGCGTGCAACGGTGAGGGACTCTGATCCGCGGGCGAAAAGGCCGACGTGCCGGATCCGGGCGACAGAAAGGGCACGCGACGCAAATGCATTCACGGAGTCCGGCCTACAGGTCGGAGTCAGAATGGGCCGAACAGGTGAAAAAAGGCTTTACGGAGCGACCGGCTTTCTCCGCATCTCGCCGGTTGCAGGCCGCCACAAGCTGCAGGTTTCAAAATCCGAACGCAACGCGCCGATCGTTGCTTTGCCGCAAATTGCGGTAGCGTGCCAGCGCCAGCAATGGGAAATACAGCCGATAGCCGTGGTAACGCAGATAGAACACGCGCGGGAAGCCGACTGCCGTATAGGGCAGTTCCGTCCATTCGCCATCTGGCCGCTGCGTCCGCGCCAGATACGTGATGCCGCGCGCCACCGCCGGATGATCCACCGCACCCACGGCCATCAGACCCAGCACCGCCCAGGCGGTCTGGCTTGGCGTGCTCTCCTTGTAACGGCCGTGAGGGGCGGTGCCGTAGCTGTCCTCATCCTCGCCCCAGCCACCGTCTTCGCGCTGCCCTGATACCAGCCAGTCCACCGCACGCAGCACAGCCGCATCGTCGGACGGCACACCGGCGGCGTTCAAGGCGCACAGCACCGACCAGGTGCCGTAGATGTAATTCGTCCCCCACCGTCCGTACCAGCTTCCCTCCGCCTCCTGCTCGCGCCTGAGAAACGCCAGGGCACGCACCATTACGTCGTCCGTCGCCCGCATCCCGATCTGCGCCAGGAACGAGACGCAGCGCGCTGTGACATCCGATGTGGGCGGATCGAGCAAGGCGCCGTGGTCGGCGAACGGGATATAGTTGAGGTAGAGATGCGTGTTCTCCGGTTCGAACGCGCCCCAGCCGCCGTCGGAGGACTGCATGCCGACGATCCACTCGCGCGCCCGGTCAATCGCCTGCGCATGGGCGGGATCACCGTTGCGATGCAGCAGCATGGCGACGACGGCGGTGTCGTCCACATCGGGATAATGCGGGTTGGCGTATTGGAATGCCCAGCCACCGGGCCGCAGGCCAGGACGGCGCACCGACCAATCGCCCACCACGTCCAACTCCTGCCGCTCGGCCAGCCAGGTGCAGGCGGGGTCGGTGGCGACGCCAGCTTCTGCCATGGCGTGGCCTGCAAGGCCGGTGTCCCAAATCGGCGACAGGCAGGGCTGGCAGTAGGCGCGGCCGGGCTCGATCACCAGCAGCTTGCGCACAGCGCGCCAGGCGATGGCGGCGTCGGGGTGGTCCGGATCGTAGGCGAGCGTGTCGAACATCATCACGCTGTTGGCGATGGCGGGGTAGATGCCGCCGAGGCCATCGTCGCCGTTGAGGCGCTCGGTGACAAAGGCGACAGCCTTGCGGATGGCGCTGTCGCGGGTGCGGCGGGGGAAGACGGGCTGGGAGGCGCGCAAGGCCGTGTCGACGGCCTTAAAGAAGCGGCCCCAGGCGGAGCGGTAGGGGCCTCGGACCCAGTCGCTGATTTGCTCCGGTGGGGTGCGGAACAGCTCCTGGACGTGGACGTGGCGAGGGTTGCGGGCCTTGGGCTGGAGCGCCATCAGGACCAGGAGGGGGACGATGACGGTGCGGGACCAGTACGACACTTTCGACAGGTGGAACGGGAACCACAGCGGCAGGTGCATGATTTCCAGCGGCATGACCGGGACCGCCTGCCAGGGCACCTGGCCGAACAACGCGAGCTGGGCGCGGGTAAAGACGTTGGTGCGCTCCGCCCCGCCGGCGGCGAGGATGGCGGCGCGGGCACGGGCCATGTGGGGCGCGTCGGGGGCGTCGCCGATGGCCTTCAGGGCGTAGTAGGCCTTCACGCTGGCGGAGAGGTCGAACGCGCCGTCGTGGAACAGGGGCCAGCCGTGGTGGGTGGGGCTTTGGATGGCGCGGAGATAGGTGGCGATCTTCTGCTGGAGGGGGTCGTCGATGCGGTTCAGGAAATGCTCGAGCAAGACGTATTCGGCGGGGATGGTGGCGTCGGCTTCCAACTCGAACAACCAGTGGCCGTCCGGGTGCTGGCGGCGCGCGAGCGCGTCGCGGGCGCGGGTGACGGCCTGGGCAACGGTATCGTCGTCGGTCAGAGGGTGGGGCGGGAGAGTGTCGGGCATGCGGAGGTGTGGTGCGGTGCTGGGCGGACCAGATGGCACCTCCTTTCCGGGGGCACAACCCGGACGGGTGGGATGGTGGGGTCGACTGCGCACATCGCGCACGTCGTTCGAAATTGTGCGACGGAGGTTCGGGACGGACGCGGCAGGTCTATTGCGGCGCGCGTCTTCTTGGGTCACATCGTTGCCCCGATCACCCACGGCGCGAACTCCGCCGCGCCAAAATCGAACGCCTCGCTCTTCGTCCGTTCCCCTCCCGCTACCCGCAGCATGAGTTCGAAAATCCGCTGCCCGCACTCCTGCACCGTCTCGTCGCCGTCCAGGATGGTGCCGCAGTTCACGTCCATGTCGTCTTCGATGTGTTTGTACATCGGCGTGTTGGTCGCCAGCTTGATGCTCGGTGCCGGCTTGCAGCCGAACACGCTCCCGCGGCCGGTGGTGAAGCACACCAGATTGGCGCCGCCCGCCACTTGGCCCGTCGCCGACACCGGGTCGTAGCCGGGCGTGTCCATGAACACGAAGCCCTTAGCCCTCACCGGCTCTGCATAGCCCACCACATCGACCAAATTCGTCGATCCCGCCTTCGCCATCGCACCCAGCGACTTCTCCAGGATCGTGGTCAACCCGCCCGCCTTGTTGCCGGGGGATGGGTTGGCGTTCATTTCGGCACCTTCTCGCGCGGTGTACTCCTCCCACCAGCGCATCAGCGCGACCAGCTTCTCCCCCACTTCCCGCGACACCGCGCGGCGGGTCAGCAAGTGCTCCGCGCCGTACGTCTCCGGCGTTTCCGACAGGATCACCGTGCCGCCGTGGCGCACCAGCAGGTCGCTCGCCGCGCCCAGCGCCGGGTTGGCGGAGACGCCGGAATAGCCGTCGGAGCCGCCGCATTGCAGCGCCACGGTCAGTTCACTGGCGGGCACCGGCTCGCGGTGCACCTGGTTGGCTTCCGCGAGAACTTCCTTCACGAAGGCCACGCCCGCGGCGACGGTCTTGCGCGACCCGCCTGTCGATTGGATGTCCATCGCCTTCAGCCGTCCGGCAAGGCGTTGCTCCTCCATCAGGCCGCCGATCTGGTTCACCTCGCAACCCAGCCCCAGCACGATGACGTGGGAGAAATTCGGGTGCCGGGCGTAACCGCCCAGCGTGCGGCGGAGCAGGCGCAGGCCGTCGCCCTCGCTCATGCCGCAGCCAGTCTTGTGGGTCAGTGCGACCACGCCATCGACGTTGGGATACTCGGCGAGAGGGTCGTCGCCGGTCATCGGATTGCGGCGAAACATATCTGCTACGACGCTCGCGACGTGGGCACTGCAGTTCACGCTGGTGAGGATGCCGATGTAGTTGCGCGTCGCCACGTGGCCGTCCGGGCGGCGGATGCCCATGAAGCTTGCCGGCGTGTTAGCCGGCGCAGTGGGGCGCGCATCCACGCCCCAGGCATAGTCCTTGGCGAAGTCCCCCATTTCGCAGTTGTGGGTATGGACGTGCTCGCCGGGCACAATTGGCTCGGAGGCAAAGCCGATGATCTGGCCATAACGGCGCACGGGCTCCCCCGTGGCGATCGGCCGTACCGCGACCTTGTGGCCCGCCGGGATCCGCGTGGCCGCGACCACGCCGTCGGCCACCGGCGCGCCCGGCGTTAGAGTTGCGCGGGCGATTGCCACGCCATCCTCGGGGTGCAGGCAAATGACGGGAGGTGGGGCCATAACGCGTCTCCTTCGCCGGGCAGCTTTGCAGTTCGCGTGGCATAGCATGGGGCAGAAACAGGGGCGACGCGGAGCAGAAGCAGCGCCGGACCGCCGTTCGTTGACAGCGACGGGCTTTGGCCATACAGCGCAAGCCCCGGTCCGGAGGGGTGCCCGAGTGGCTAAAGGGGACGGACTGTAAATCCGTTGGCTAGCGCCTACGTTGGTTCAAATCCAACCCCCTCCACCAAGTTCCGCTGTTAGTCGTGCATCGACTGCCTGGGGTCCAGGGCGGCATCCCGGCCACCGTTTTGGTGGCGTCTCATCACATCTCAAAAATGTGATCCGTTTCTGCGTAAAGAATATAGTAGCTTCGCAATGTATCGCTATGGAGTCTCGTCATGGATCAGGAATCTGCTGACCGGAACGTTGACGTTCTGCGTCAGACCATCGTGGCACTGGTGCGGCGGGAGGGAATCGACCTGACCATCCGCCAGTTGGGCGTGTTCCTGACATGCTACCTTGAAGCCGAGGCGCAAACCGTCCGCGGCTTGGCTGCCACGTTGCATGTTGCGAAGCCCGCTATTACGCGCGCTCTGGACCGTCTGTCGGAGTTCGACCTGGTCCGGCGGAAGCAGGATCCGTTGGACCGGCGCAGCATTCTGGTGCAGCGCACGGCGGTTGGCATGGCATTCCTCCGCGATGTCAGGAAGATGCTGGCCGAGGCCGAAAACGGAGGCACCCCGGCCCACACCAAACGCAAAACTGCTCTTGCAGCAGTTTGAGCAAAGCGACCGGCCAAAACAAAGCTCCGGTACGGGTCACGGTCCGCGAAGCCGGGGCTTCCGCTACACGTGGTCAGCCCAACAACGAAACGGCGCGGGTGTGACGGTTTTGGCGCATGCCAGGTTTCTCGGCGGTCCGTTTAGCAGACGAGGCTACCGGCCCCGAAACACTGGCTTGCGCTTTTCGTTGAACGCGCGGATGCCCTCACGGCGATCCTCGGTGGGAACCATGCGGTTGTACGCCTCGATCTCGAACATCATGCCGCTGGCGAGATCCATATTCAGCCCATAATTCACCGACTGCTTGATCTGCCGCGTCGAAATCGGCGCATTGGCCGCAATCACCGCCGCCGTCTCCAGCGCCTCCGGCAGCAGCGCATCCGCCTTGCACAGCTTGTTCACCATGCCCCAAGCGAATGCCTGCTCCGCCGTGAACGGCCGGCCGGTCAGCAAGATTTCCTTCGCGCGCCGAGCCCCCACCGCGCGAGGCAGGTTCTGCGTGCCGCCAGCGCCGGGCATGATGCCCAGTGTCACCTCGGTCAGCGCAAACCTCGCTTGCTCTGCCGCATAGACGAAATCGGCACAGAGAGCGATCTCCATACCGCCGGCGAAAGCCGCCCCGTTGACTGCGGCGATCACCGGCACTGGACAATCGCGAATGGCGCGGATCGCACGTTCGAAGATCAGGTGCTGCTCCTGCCATTGCTGATCTGTCATGTCGTTGCGCTCTTTCAGATCGCCGCCCGCACAGAACACTCGCGGCCCCGCCCCCGTTATCACGACGCAACGCTGCGCATTCGGCATCGCATTGAACCCATCGAACACCGCCAACAGGTCGATCCCCATCTGCGTGTTCATCGCATTCGCCGCATCCGGCCGGTTGAGCGTCACCAGCCGCGTATGCGGCTGCGGTTCTTCGATCTTGAGAGTCGCCAGGTCGGTCATCGGATCGCCGCCATCAACAGCCGCAGGAAAGAGTCTAGGCTTGCCGGATCGATCCAGCGCAGCACCGAGACGACGTCATGCTCCGGATCGACCCAGATCACGTTACCGCCGGCACCGACCGCGGCAAAGCTGCCATGCGGTGCACTGGGCCACCGTCCGCCACCCGTGTTCAGCCACCACATCAGGCCGTAGTTCAAATTCAGCGGGCACGGCTTCAGCGATTCGGCGATCCAGGACTCCGGCAGGATGCGCTCCCCGTTCCATGCCCCGCGCCGCAACATCAGCAGGCCGATGCGTGCCTGGTCCTCGGCGTGCGTCTCCACGCCCCCACCCCAATGGCTGCCGCCGGACACGCTTTCGACCATAAGTTGTTCGATCTCCACCATGGACGTGCGGTAGCCGTGCCAACGCCAACCGTCCGACGCACCAACCGGGCGCATGATCCGTTCCGCGAACACCTCCGGCAGGGCCTGGCGGAAGCGGCGCAGCAACGCGAGCGACAGGCGGTTCACGCGGACGTCGTTATATTCCCAAAACATGCCCGGCGGCCGCAACAGGCGCGCGTCGCCCTTGCGACCCCGGCCCTCCAACGCGAGGCTGCGATTGTGGTCCACCACATCAGACTTGCCGAACAAAGTGCCTTCCCATTCCGAAGTCTGTTGCAGCAAGTGGCGCCAGGTGACGGCGCCGTTATGTGGCCCCTCGAAGCCGCCGTCGTCGACCGTGGCCGCCACTGGTTCGTCCAACTCAGCAATCAGGTGTTCGGCCACGGCGATACCGGCAAGCAAACTGAGATAGCTCTTGGCGACAGAGAAGGTGAAATCGACCTGGCGCGTGTCGCCCCAGGACGCCGCCATCAGGCCGTGCCGCAGTATCAGGCCGTTCGGAGCGCCGCGTGGCCGGATCGGCCCGAGCAATTCGTTCTGTGGCGGTTGCTCGAAATGACCGGCCTCGAGGTGCGTGCGCAGGTCACGAGGCCAGGGCGTTTCGTGCGCCCCCGCGAAGCGTACCGCTTCGTCGAGCATGGCGGGATCGAACCCTGCGTCGGTGGGCGCAATGCGCGGCCATGGCGCGGGGCTCGCAGGTATCGGCGTCATCCAGAACGGCTCCTTGTCGGCGGATGATCTGACTATGGCGATCCGCGGCAGCCACGCCAAATCGTGACTCTGTGTGCGGGCGCCGCAGACTCCGCCGGCGGCCCGGCGTTGTCGCGACAACGCTATACGGAGGGAGCAACGATCTCCCGGCGGCGCAGCAAGTCGTCGGTTGGCAGTGCGGCGTCGGGAAGCTCGGTCCGCAACAAAGGCCACCTTGGCGGCTTTCGCGATGCCGCAGCCCGCAGGATGCGATCAAGATCACGGCGCCGCAGCATTCGACTGCGCGATCAGGTCGGCGACCTCATGCGAGGTCAGCCCAGCGCCGAACACCGGGCGCGTCTCCTGCGGCAGTCGGCCCGCGGGCGCCGTCCTCGGTCAGCGCCGCCGCGCTTTCGGCCGGTGCACGTTGCAGCATCTCCTGTCACATACGAACGTATTTGCCGAACGTATTTGCGCTGATGCGGGTCCGGCACCATGTGACACTCGCGGGCGTCGTCGATCATCGACAGGTCCGCCACCAGACGGCGCGCCACGTCGCATGCCTTTAGGTAGTCGATTCACTCGTGCCAGTCATGGAAATGCACCGCCATGGCGGCAATCTGGCGGTCCCGAGGAAGGAGCAGCAACGCGACGCCCATTGGATGCGGCCGGCGTGCGAAGCAGGGTAAGTTGGGGGGCTTCTGTTGCCCGGTGCCCCCCGAACCGCGCTTATCGCTTATGCAGCGACAGCGAGCGCCTCATTGTCATTGGCACTTGTAGATCGGCCCGATAACGGCGGAACCATGCCGAGCGAAAAATCCGTCTTTACCACGCGTGTCGAGCCTGTGTCGCCCCCGCAACGCCCCGGACCTGATGATCAGCCCCGGGGCGGAACTGGTGGAGGCGCCGGGCACTGCCCCCGGGTCCACTACGCTTATTCCACGAACCGTTTATCGCCATAGCCGGCGGACCGGCAGCGTGAATATAGGTGGCCGCGTTGCCGGCGCAAAGGGCTGACCGCCAACGACCTATGTCGTCCCCGGGGCGTGCCCGGGACGCGGCCGGGTGTGGCCCGGCCGGGCGGAGCAACTGGCCCGCGACAGGCTTGGAATTACCATCCCGAACGGCAATTTCGCGGTACCCGCTCCCACCTTCCTGGCGGGGATGTGAGCGACCAGGTCACCTCGTGATCGTGTCGGTCAATGCATAATCGCTAACCGAGGCGATGGAGCAATTCGCCCCCGCCGTCGGCCCCGACACCGCGATTTTGCCGATCCTCAGCGGCATGGCGCATCTGGATGCGCTGCAAGCGACGCCGATTCTCGATCTGGCCCGTACCCATGTGGCCGCCTACGAGGCCGGACGGCACGGGAGGTGAGGTATGCAAACGTCGGAACGCCCCGCATTCCGGATACCGGCTGCGGATCAAGCGCGATGCCCCGGCCGCCAGCGCCGGCGCGGCCCATTGCCGCGTAACGATAAGGCGTCTCGACTGCAACGCCGACTATTCTGGCTATGCGCGGCCACGCAGCACAGAGCAGAGTGTGCGTAATATCGCGTTCGCGGTGGCAACATTTCGAACATTATCGTCGACGTATCACGTGGCGCTTGACCCGCAGGTGGTTCCGCCGCAGCTTCGCTGATGCGGACGGGGAAGCCGATTCCAACATTCCATGCGGTCTCGCATAGCAGGCGTTCAGGGGTACGGCATGCGACTGACTGAACAACAAAATCGGGATATCGAAGCCGCGCGTGCCCAGCAGTCCCAAACTGCTCGCCCTACCGTCCCGGCGCTGGAAGCGCTGTTGTTCCAGCCGCTCCGCGTGCTGGATCACGGCTTCGTGCGGGTGATCGACTACATGGGCGACGACGGCGCCATCGTGCAGGCGGCCCGCGTCTCCTACGGACGCGGCACGCGGCGGGTGTCGGAAGATGCCGGGCTGATCCGCTACCTGATGCGCCACCACCACTCGACGCCGTTCGAGATGTGCGAGATCAAGTATCATGTGAAACTGCCGATCTTTGTGGCACGGCAATGGATCCGCCATCGCACCGCCAACGTGAACGAATATTCGGCGCGGTATTCGATCCTGGACCGCGAGTTCTACATCCCCTCGCCGGAGCATCTGGCAGCTCAGTCTTCGGTCAACCGCCAAGGCCGCGGTGACGTGCTGGACGGCGATGAAGCTGCGCTCGTGCTGGACCTGCTGCGCAGCGACGCGGCGCGCTGCTACGACCATTACGCCGAAATGCTGAACGAGAATGCGGCCGGCGCCGCGCTGGATCCGTCGCGCCAGGGGCTGGCGCGCGAGCTGGCGCGGATGAACCTGACGCTCAACACCTACACACAATGGTACTGGAAGATCGACCTGCACAACCTGTTCCATTTCCTGTCGCTGCGTGCCGACGCCCATGCGCAATACGAAATCCGCGCCTATGCCGATGCAATGATGACGACGGTGGAAGCCTGGGTGCCCGTCGCTTGCCAGGCGTTTCGCGACTATCGACTGGGCGCAGTCACGCTTTCGGGACCGATGCTGGCGGTGGTGCGGCGGATGCTGGCGGGGCAGGCGGTGGGGCAGGCCGATAGCGGCCTGAATAAGCGGGAATGGGGGGAGCTAATGGCGGCGCTGGAATGTGCCGCTTGACAGGGTATCCGTAATTCGCGTATGGGCCAGTGTAGGCGCGTCGCCCGAGTGTTTTGTGCTGCAATCGAGGATCGCGGCAATGTGGCGCGTCATCGACTTGAAGTTGGAAACAGGTGATTTCTGTTTCGTCCAGCTTTCTAACGGCGCTGCGGAACTGGAAGCTGTCTTTTATGCCGTCCTGCAAACCCGAACCGCGGTGTTTAGCAGGCTCGACATTCAGGGTGCTGGCCCGAACGTTGTTGGGTGGCCGGTCCTGCGCGATCTCGCACAGCAGGTAATGGAGCTTCTGGATGTCGACGAACTTCGAATTGAGGGCGCGGCTCGCACGTCTGGGGCCGGTCCGGGACGCCGACCCGCCCCCCTCGTTTTCCGGCGAGGTGGTACCGCTCGTGCTGAGGCTGACCGGACCGCTCGATAAACCGATCACCGCCATGAAGCGGCTTTACGCTGCCGGTTTGACGCTGCGCGCCGGGCACGCGGTGATCAACCGTCTCGCCGAAACCCGTCTGGCCGTGTGCCGCATCGCCGAAGGCGCCAATATTCCCGCCCTCGCCGCCGATCTCGCCGCAATGAATGTCCACACCTACCGACGCCGGCAGCTTGATCCTGCCTTGATTGCGCAAGTGCGAAACCGCCATGGCCTCTCGCAGCGCGAGTTCGCCGAAGTACTCGGTCTCGATGTCGATACGTTGCAGAACTGGGAGCAAGGCCGCAACCGGCCGGACCCGGCGGCACTCAGCCTGATGATGGTGTTCGACAAAGCACCTGAACTGATCGAGGAAACGGCGTTCGAACCCGTCGCCTGACGAAACCAACCCCGACCATCATCGCCCGCCTGCATGTCGCCATGCCGACGCGCCATGATGCGCGCACCACCCTCATCCCCAACTGGCTGCCATCTTACGATGAAAGGCAGCCACCATGGAGCAGATTGAAATCCGCGGCACCGGGATGACGTCCTCGCGCATCGCTTTGGGCACCTGGGCGATCGGCGGCTGGATGTGGGGTGGCAGCGATGCGCAGCAGTCGATCGCCACGATCCAGGCCGCGATCGACCGCGGTATCACCATGATCGACACCGCCCCGGTCTATGGTTTCGGCCGGTCCGAGGAAATTGTCGGCCAGGCACTTGCGCACGGCGGCCGGCGCAATCGCGTCCTGATCGCCACCAAGGTCGGCCTGAACTGGCACAATGGCCAGGTGTTCCGCGATTCCAGTCCGGTCCGTATCCGCCAGGAGGTGGAGGACTCCCTGCGCCGCCTGCGTACCGACACCATCGACCTCTACCAGGTCCACTGGCCAGACCCGACCGTGCCGATCGAAGACACCGCACGGGAGCTCGAGCGGCTATTCCGCGCAGGCAAGATCAGGGCCATCGGCGTCAGCAATTATTCGCCCGATCAGATGGAGCAATTCCGTTCGGCGTCACCCCTGCACGCGAATCAGCCGCCCTATAACGCATTCGAACGCCAGGTGGAAAACGATGTCCTGCCATACGCAACCCGGCACGGCATCACGGTGCTGGCCTACGGCGCGTTATGCCGTGGCCTGCTGACGGGGCGGATGCGCGCCGACACCAAGTTCGATGGAGACGACCTCCGCCTGGTCGATCCCAAGTTCCAACAGCCGCGCTATCGCCAATACCTCGAAGCGGTGGATGTGCTCGGGCGGTTCGCCCGGGAACGCTACGGCCGTAGCGTGCTCGCGCTGGCGGTGCGCTGGATTTTGGATCGGGGTCCCACGATTGCGCTATGGGGCGCCCGCCGCCCTGACCAACTCGACCCCGTCGAGGAAATCATGGGGTGGTCGATCGACCAGGCTGCCATGCGGGAGATCGACGCGATTCTGGCGCAATGCATCATCGACCCGGTAGGCCCGCAGTTCATGGCCCCGCCTGCACTGCCGACGCGCCTGTCCGCCGCCTGACGAGACTGCCGACAGGGACCGGGAGGCGGCGACGGTTGCCAGAACGCAACCGCCGCCCCCCCGCCCTTCCGGCCACGGGCAACCCGCTGCGCGTTGTCGGCTGGGGCTGACATCGCGCCAATTCGGCGCCATGCTGCGGGCATGAGCGACATCGACTTCGACAGCGCGTTGATCGCGTCGTTCTTCCGTGTGGTTGCCGAGAAGGGCTTGGCCCGCGCCAGCGTGGCAGAAGCCGCGCGCGCCACCGCGCTTTCTTTAGCCGAGGCGCGTGCCCGCTTCCCCGGCAGGGCCGCCGTGTTGCTGAAGTTCGGCCGCCGGGCAGATCAGGCGGCGCTCGCCGGGACTCCGCCCGAAGGGCCCGTACGCGACAAGTTGTTCGACCTGCTGATGCGACGGTTCGATGCGTTGCAGGCTCATCGGGCGGGCGTAACGGCCCTCCTGCGTGCGCTGCCCTCGGAACCGCAAGTGGCGCTTCTTCTTGCCTGCGCCACGCGCCGTAGCATGCGCTGGATGTTGCAAGCGGCCGGGGTATCCACCGCCGGTTTGCGCGGGGAACTGCGCATTCGCGGCTTGATCGCAGTCTGGCTATGGACCCTCCGCGCCTGGGAACGCGATGAAAGTGCCGACCTTTCCGGCACCATGGCAGCGCTGGACGCGGCGCTTCGCCGCGCCGAGCGTCTCGCCGGTTGGCTGGGAGGCGGAACGAGCACCGCTGCGGAAGCCGCGGCGGCGGATGCCTCGGCCGCCGACGTCGATGATGAGCCGCCCACTTCGGTCCCGGAAGCACCCACAGCTTGACGGCATGCCTGCTGGCGGCTCCACGCGGCCTGCCGTAGCATCGCTTTCGCAACCCAGGCGAGCAAAGGAGCCGACCAATGGCCAGCGGTCCCCAATCCAAGTCCGGCGCCTCCAAACCAGATCAGGCACCCGGCGCAGCGGGTGACTTCGCCAGGATGTTCAGCGAAATGAAGCTGCCGCCCATGCCGGATATGGAAGCGTTCATCGCCGCAAATCGCCGCAATATCGAGACACTGACTGCCGCAAACCGCGTGGCCATGGAAGGTGCGCAGGCTGTCGCGCGCCGCAACATGGAGATCATGCAGCAGAACCTGTCCGAGCTGACCGAATGCATGAAAGCACTGGCGTCAGCAGAGGGACCGCAGGCGAAGGCAGCCAGGCAGGCAGAGCTTTTGAAGCAGGCCTATGAGCGCGCAGTTGCCAACATGCAGGAACTCCGCGACCTGATCCAGCAGTCCAACGCCGAGGCCTTGTCCTTGCTCAACAAGCGCTTCGCCGAAGCGATGGATGAAGTGAAGGCTTTGGCAGAGAAAAACTAATCGCGGCCGCGACGTGGCGCGACCGGCTTTTCCAACGTCTCCGCGATCGAATTTGGTTGCAACCGTCTTGGCCGCGCCAATTCGTCCCGCCGGGTAACGCATGGTCGCGACCAGCACCTCGATGCGGCTCCTGCCCGTCCCGCTCAAGCCGCATGCTCACCTCGGGGCCCTAATCGATCGTCCGGCAATAATTCGTTAGGGGAATCGCGCGCACAATGTGGCGGAGCGCAAGGAACGACCGCCTCGATGCCCGAAACCTCGGCCCCCGCCCGCCCCGTCGAGCTGCCCGCCCAATCGGCGGTAATCGCCGATGGTGCGCCTCCATCGTCGCCTGGCGCCGATCGGCTGCGAGATGCCCTGCTGGACAGCCGTGAGCGTTGGCGCGACCTGGCCGTTCAGGCCGCCGACTTCGCCTTCGAGACCGATGAATGGGGGCGCCTTGTCTTCGTCGCCCCGGATCCGGCGCTCGGCTGGCCCGCCTCCACCCTGATCGGTCAGCCCGCCGATCTCCTGCTGGCCGACGATACAGACCGGGTTCGCTTCAACCCCTTCCGCGTATTGGTCGCCGTGCGGCGGCGGCGTGCCTGGTTGAAACGTGGCGATGGTGGCCTTGCCGGCCTGATCTTTGCCGTAGCCCCCCTGCTGGATCAGCAAGGTCGGGTCAGCGGCACTCGCGGCATCGGGCTCGATTTCACCGAATGCGATGGCCAGGTGACGCAGGTCGCCACCGCCCTACGCCGTGGCGAGGTACTGGACCATATCCTCTGGCGCATGGGCCAGGAGGTGCTGGCTCCCCGCATGATTTGCGGCGCGCTGGAAGCGCTTGCCAACGCGTTGGGCGCCGAGGGCGCCGCAGTGATCCTGATCCCCGACGATCCGGAGGCCGCCCGGCTCGCACATGAGGCTGGCGGCGGAGCTGCCGCCGTCTTGCAAACTGCCGCCGGCCTGCTGCATCGGGGTCCTGATCCACTGGTCGCTACCCAGGCCGGCAACGATGACGGCCGTCGCGTCGCGGTGGCCGCCTGTCAGCCGCGGTTCGGCGATCGCGCGGGCCTTGCGGTGTGGCGCAACGCCGGCGCGCGGCCATGGGACACTGAGGACCGCCTGCTTGTCTCGGCTGCGGCCAATCTGATCCGCTTCGCCCTGGAGCATGAGGCAATCCAGCGCGAGATGGCGCGTCAGGCTCGCACCGATCCGCTGACCGGCCTGTTGAACCGCCGCGCCTTCATGGAGGAGATCGAGCGTTGCACGGAGCGCCTCGACCGCGAGGAGATGCCTGGCACGCTCCTGTTCGTCGATATCGACAATTTCAAGATCGTAAATGACGAGCAAGGGCACGAGATGGGCGACCAGGTGCTGGTGCAGCTCGCGATCCTGCTGCGTGCCGTGGTGCGGCCCACAGACCTTGTGGCGCGGCTTGGCGGCGACGAATTCGCGATGTGGCTGAATGGCGCCGACCACATGACGGCGGCCGAACGCGCCGAGCAATTGCGCATCCAGGTGCCGCGGGAATTGGGCCAACTGTCCGAAGACGGCAGCCTGCGGCTAGGGGTCTCCATCGGCATCGCCACGCGCAGTGCCAACAGCCAGGAGCAAATCGATAGCCTGCTGCGGCGCGCGGATGCCGCCATGTACGGTGTGAAGCGCGAGGGCCGCGGCCACTGGCGGGTGGCGCGGGAGGGGAGCACTTGAGCGAGGCACCTCCCCACCTATTAACGGCAGAGGCGCGGCGGGTCCGGCAAAGCGCGGACACACACGCCGAGCCAGAAGTTCTGCAGGCGCTGGCCTCGGATTGCTCTATCACAGTACGAGCCACGCTGGCACTGAACCCGGCGTCGCCCGCAGCGGTCAACCAAAAGCTCTCCCAGGATCCCGACGAACGGGTACGTATGTTGCTGGCACGGCGCCTGGCCGGTTTGCTGCCCGACCTCACCGCGCCAGATCAGGCTCGGCTACAGCGCCAAACCTATGAGACGCTGGCAAGGCTTGTAGCTGATACGGCGGTGCGCGTGCGAGCGGTCATTGCGGACGTCCTGAAGGACATGCCGCAAGCCCCCCGAGCACTGGTGCTCCAGCTTGCCCAAGACAGGGCGGTAATGGTGGCGGCTCCGATCATTCGCTTCTCTCCCTTGTTGACCAGCGAGGATCTCATCGGGCTGATCGCCGCGGCGCAGTCACCCGCCACGGTGGTTGCGGTTGCGGGCCGGCCGGGGATCGACACTCGGGTTTCCGACGCCATCGCTGCGACGGCGGATAACGCGGCGATTCGCGCTCTGTTGGCCAATCGGACAGCGCAAATTCGTGAGGCGACGCTGGATGTGCTGATTGCCCAGGCGCGAGAGCATCCGGATTGGCACGAGCCGCTGGTACATCGACCGAATCTGTCGCCGCGTACGGCGCGCGCACTGGCAGAGATTGTCGCGACCAATCTGGTGGACGTTCTTGCCGCCCGCACCGACCTGCCCGCCAGACTGGCAGAAGATTTGCGCCAACGGCTGACGGAGCGGCTGAACGCCGAAAGCCCTCCGCGGCCACACGGCGATCCGACCATGGAAGAAGCAATGGCGGCAGCACATGCAGCGGCAAATGCCGGCACGCTGAACGAAGACGCGGTACTGGCAGCGACGCGCGACGGGACTGTGAGCCTTGCTTCAGCCTTGCTCGCAGTCGCCGCCGGTGTCCCGGTTTCCGTGGTTGAACGCGCAGCGTCGCTGCGCAGTACCAAAGGCCTCGCCAGCCTGGCGTGGAAAGCCGGCTTCAGCATGCGCGCGGCCGGCGCATTGCAAACATTGCTCGGCCACCTGGGCCCGGATGCAGTGCTGCTGCCCGGACCTGGCAACAGCTTCCCTTTGGCGATCGAGGAAATGCGCTGGCAATTGGATTTTTTGGAGCGAATGGGGCGGTAGCGTTCTCACAGCATCACCGGCGCTCCCATGCTCATTGACACGAACGCACTAACCCTCCCGTGTCCCAGACGATCCAACCCTTCTCTGCGTCTCTGCCTTCGTCGGCGATGAGTTTGCTAGAAGCGGGAGGCGACAGTGGTCCCGATTTCCTGTCAGCCCGCATGGTCGTTCAGGGCACCCGGACTTCGCGCCAGATGCGGTCCGCGCTAATCCAGGCGCATGCTGGACCTAACCGCCGCAATTCCCGCCGCCATCCCGCGCACTGCGCTCGTCACCGGCGGCGCGCAACGGGTCGGGCGTGCCATCGCGCTGGCATTGGCGGATTCGGGGTTCGATGTGGCGGTGCACTGCAATACCAGCCGGGACCTCGCCATGGCGACGTGCGAGGACATCCAGCGTCGTGGCCGTCGCGCCGCATTGCTGCAAGCCGATCTGGCCCACGAGACGGAAACCATCCCATTGCTGCCTCAGGCAACCGCACGGCTTGGACCGATCGGGGTGCTGGTGAACAACGCCAGCCGCTTCGAGCGCGACGAATGGCAGGACGCCACACGCGCCTCCTGGAATGCGCATATCGAGCCGAACCTGCGCGCCCCCTTCGTCCTGACTCAATCATTCGCCCGCCTGTTGCCCGGGACAGCCCAAGGCGCGATCATCAACTTGATCGACCAGCGGGTATGGTCGATCACGCCCCATTTCGTCTCCTACACGCTGTCGAAAGCGGGCCTGTGGGCGCTGACGCAAAGCATGGCGCTGGCTCTGGCGCCGCGCATCCGGGTCAACGCGATCGGCCCCGGCCCGACCCTGCCCAGCCTGCGCCAGAACCAGGTCCAATTCGACCGCCAGGCAGAATCGGTGCCGTTACGCCATGGCACCAGCCCCGACGAAATCGGCCGCGCGACGATCGCCATCCTGGCGATGCCGGCCATGACGGGCCAGATGCTGGCTCTGGACGGCGGTCAGCACCTGCAATGGGCTGCCGGCCGTAGCGCGCCGCCGCCGGAGGAATAAGCGTCATGGAGTCACCCCGCATCGCTTCCAGTGCCCGCGCGCTACGCCACGTTTTCCTGCGCGACTTGATATTGACTGCGAGCATCGGCGTCTACCCCCATGAAGAGACAGCAAAACAGCGAGTACGGATCAACGTCGACCTGGGCGTGGAAGATGACGGCGCTCGCGCCTTGTCGCGCGCGCGAGTAGGGCGGGACGAGTTGTCACGCGTGGTGGACTATGAGAAGGTTGCCGCCTCGGCGCGCGCTATCGTCGCGGCCGGGCATGTGCGACTGGTGGAGACATTGGCGGAGAGAATCGCGGAGGCCTGCCTGGCCGACCCGCGCGTCCATTTGGCACGTGTCCGTGTGGAAAAGCTCGACATATTCGCAGACGCAACATCGGCTGGTGTGGAAATCGAGCGCCGGCAGGCGGATTTGTCCACGCGCTAGCGTCAAGGCCCTCGCAGTCCCTGGGATAGCCGCTTGATTTCAACCATGTCATGAGGTTCTTGGTCAAAATCTTTCAGAATCAACTGAGTAGATTATGACTAAATTTTGTGCAATCCTTTAGAACCCCAGGTAAACCGCGGCTTTCAAGCGTCTGTGAGGCGCGTTCCCCACAGACTTGTCCACAGGATTAGTGGATTAGTTCACCGCAATTGCTTGGGCCAGGACGCAAATGTGGCGCTTGGGACTGGCGTGCGTGCGGCGACCCCTGCGACCACCCGTCGGCAGGGTTCGCTCGCCCTACGTCCGGTGCAGCACCCGCACAACCCAAAGGCCAAACACGATCCTGAGGCCCGCGGTGATTCCCGATAGCCAATCCTGCGATCGCAGCAGCCAGAACGGCAGGCCTGCCCTGGCTTCGCCGGAGGTCGCCGTGTAGCCGATCATCACGATCACGGGCAGATAGGCAATCGGCCATAGCGGATGTGCGGCTTGCCACTTTTCGCGCCGCCGCGCCAATTCGGCGTATGATGCAATGGGGCACCACACCATCGCGGGGACACCGCGCCATTGCGCCCGCCCGCGCCGCAGCATCACGGATGCGGCACAGGCGGCCACGCGGAGCGCTCCGATTTCAACCGGCCGCGCAGCGGCGACGCCTCGTATTGCGGGCACAAAATGGGCCTACCAGCACCATGGCCGACGCGAGGCAGATGCGCGCGGCCACCGGCAGTACTTCGCTTCCCGCAGGGGCGTCCGTGAGCACGTTCGGCATCCGCTCTTCTGGCTAAGGCGGGTTTGCGGGGCGGCATTCGGCGCGTCATCATAGCCGGGTGCTTGCTACCGCGGCGTTCCGTTGATGCCATGACCGAAGTGCCTTTGCCCGCCGCCCCCACCGGCGTCGCCGTCATCGAGGCAGCGCTCGCCACCATGCCGCTCAGCCCCGGCGTGTATCGCATGCTGGATGGCAAGGGCGACGCGCTGTACGTCGGCAAGGCGCGCAGCCTGAAGAAGCGCGTGACCACGTACACCCAGCCGGTGCGCCTGGACGAGCGGCTGCGACGGATGGTGAACGAAACCGCCGCCATGGAGGTAATCACCACCCACACCGAAGCCGAAGCGCTGCTGCTGGAAGCCAACCTGATCAAGCGGTTGAAGCCGCGCTTCAACATCGTGCTGCGGGACGACAAGTCCTATCCCTGGCTGATGCTGACCGAGGACCATCCCTATCCGCAGATCGCCAAGCATCGCGGCTCGCAAGTCCGGAAGGGATCGTATTGGGGCCCGTTCGCCTCGGCCTGGGCAGTGAACCAGACCGTCACCGCCATGCAGCGCGTGTTCCTGATCCGCTCCTGCGCCGACACGGTCTTCGCCAACCGTTCCCGCCCCTGTCTCCTGTTCCAGATCAAGCGGTGCTCCGCGCCATGCGTCGGCCGCATCAGCGAAGACGACTACGCGCGGCTGGTGGGCCAGGCCAAGGCGTTCCTCGGGGGCAAGTCGGCGTCCGTGCAGAGGGAACTGGCCGCCGAAATGGAGCATGCCGCCGAGGCGCTGGAATTCGAGCATGCGGCCGCGGTGCGCGACCGTATCCGCGCCCTCACCTTCGTGCAGGGCAGCGACGTGGTGAACCCCGCGAGCCTGACCGATGCCGACGTGATCGCGGCCTGGCAGGATGCCGGCCAGACCTGCGTGCAGGTGTTCTTCGTCCGGGGCGGCCGCAACAACGGCAACCGCGCGTTCTTCCCGGTGCACACCAAGGCGGAGGAGACGCCCGCCGTGCTGGGCGCCTTCATCGCCCAGTTCTACGACGACAAGCCGCCCCCGCCCACGGTGCTGCTGAACCATCCGCTGGAAGAGCAGGACCTGGTGGCCGAAGCATTGGGGCTGAAGGCCGGGCGGAAGGTGGAAGTGCTGTGCCCGCAGCGGGGCGAAAAGCGCGCCGTGGTGCAGCACGCCGAGACCAACGCCCGCGAGGCGCTGGAGCGCAAGCTCGCGGAATCGGCCGGCCAGGCGACGCTGCTCGACGGTGTGGCGGGATTGTTCCACCTGCCGTCGCCGCCGGAACGGATCGAAGTCTACGACAACAGCCACATCATGGGCGCCAACCCGTACGGCGTGATGATCGTCGCGGGGGCGGAAGGATTTGCCAAGGCGGCATATCGGAAATTCGCCATTCGCGGGCCGGTCACGCCGGGCGATGATTTCGCCATGATGCGGGAGGTGCTGACGCGGCGCTTCTCGCGGGCATTGAAGGAGCAAGCCGAAGGCGCGCCGGCAGCGGAGTGGCCTGACGTGGTGCTGATCGATGGCGGCGCGGGGCAGTTGTCCGCGGCGCGCGACGTGCTGAACGATCTCGGCGTGCAGGACGTGAAGCTGGTGGCGATCGCCAAGGGTCCGGACCGCGACGCCGGGCGCGAGTGGTTCTTCACCGACGGCATGGAGCCGTTCCAACTGCCGCCGCGCGACCCGGTGTTGTATTTTCTACAGCGGTTGCGCGACGAGGCGCATCGGTTCGCGATCACCACGCACCGGGCCGGTCGGTCGAAGGCGATCCGGGTGTCGGAACTGGACGAAATTCCCGGCATCGGCGCGGCGCGGAAGCGGGCGCTGCTGAACCATTTCGGCTCGGCGCGCGGGGTGAAGATGGCGGGGTTGCAGGATCTGGAGGCGGCGCCGGGAATCAGCCGGGAGATCGCGCGACGGGTGTACGCGCATTTCCATCCGGGGGTACGGATGGAGGCAGGAGGATAGGAGGCGACGCGACCATTATTTGAACAGGGGCAGGTTAGGACGGGCCCGCCGGTCGGGATGCCGCACCGCGACAATTCGCATCGGACTTTTGCAACGTTCAAGTCGTTTGTTACCCTGGCCGAGGAATTGGTGCGAAATTCTTGATTTCGCACCCCACCACAGCCGTTCAACCGGATGGGCGGCTGACAGATCACCAAAAATGGGCAACTACGGACATCAATCCGATATAAGGAGGAGACCCAGTGCGCTCAGGTTTCAAGGTCACGGGCCTGCTGCTGAGCCTGATAGGATTGGACACCGGCTATCGCGTAGATCATTTGTAATTCAGAACAATATTGCGCGCGAGCCATGGCAACTGTCCGAACTCCAGTTTGTTAAGCTCGCCTCGTGCGCGCGTGTCAATCCAATCTACATATGGCACTGGTTCCTGCTTCGTCACCCACAGCCGAACGTGTCGTGCCCGCCCCGATCCGCCGAAAATCCTAATACCACCAGCCCGGCCCCCACGGACCCAAATCCCAGTTCTCCGCTGCTATCTCTTCCTCGTTGGCAATGTGTAACTGAAGCATTTCGCGCTGATAGTTCCCCCAGTTCTGCTGGTTGCCAATATAGAGGCAGTCACACATCGTGGGGTCGGCGAGCACATACACCACCTGATTGCCGTGTACCGTCCGCACCACCTTGT